>Ga0210405_10003080_pt1 | contig 16635 bp, 17 predicted proteins | sample IncBWH11MmetaG_FD_155492 | JGI IMG/M metagenome (GOLD analysis project Ga0210405, IMG submission 155492) | Forest soil microbial communities from Barre Woods Harvard Forest LTER site, Petersham, Massachusetts, United States - Inc-BW-H-11-M | ecosystem: Environmental > Terrestrial > Soil >... | reverse complement strand
TGTTGGCCTCGGGGGCAATTGACATAACATCCCCATTTTCACTCGTCGTGTCCTGTGGGGTTTTGAGTGCAATGGCCTGTGGCTGTTGAAAAAGTCCGGTTTCCTTCCCAACAGCCAAAATGTGTGGGATACAAAATGCTCAGAAAATCAAAAAGATTATTTCTAGGGCATCCTGGAGCAAAGTTTTTTCGGTCATTTCTCGGCGAATGAGTTTTTCAACAGCCACGCCTGATTGCAACGTTTACCTCTCTTGCAAATCCAAATAGTTTATCTGGGGTACTAGTGGGAGGAAACGGGTGATGACCAGTGAGCGTCGCGGAACTGCCATCGTCCCTCGCGATACTCCACAAGTCCGGTAAAGTATCCCGTTTCGGTAACGCTGTGCCCGGCGGTGTCGACTTGGGTCTCGCGCCACGAGACCGCGACCACGACGAACTCGTTGGTGAGCGGATCGACACGCAAATCATCTCCCCACTTCAATTCAATGTGACGGATGGTTTGGGCAAACGTGCGAGTACCTTCCTGTGCAGCAGCGGTAGTGGGGAAGGCTATCTGGCCATTGACGGCCATAAAGAATGCGGGACTCGTATCGAAGTATTTGATCCAAGCCATGGGGCCATCCTGGGTGACGGAATGGGCGACGGTTTGCATGAATGTGCGCACGGCTTGGTCGACCGAGGAAGCCCCGTCCGAGGTCACGGAGTGGGAATGGTTCGCGCCAGGCGCGCAAGGAACGCAGCCTGCCAATGTGACCGCCAACAACAGAGAACGGATTTGCAGCTTGTGCGAAAGGAACAGAACAGAAAGAACGCGAGTCGGAGACGACATAGAAACCTCCATCGACCGCCGAGCCTGAATAGGGAGGTATAACAAAGGGAATCTAGTGCGGTCAATTGGCGCAAAATCCCGACAACGCTCAAAACCCCTGAATGAGGGCATCAGTGGATCTTACTAATCAACGATATGGCACTTTTGGGGTAAGGAATGTAGGGTATCCAACGCTACCCTATTGCCACGGTATGATTCCGACGAATATTCCTCGAAATGATGAGCGACACTTCCGCAAGCCTCCAGGCAGTTGCTGAGCAGTTAGCGACGTTAAGCAAAACGTTGAGAAACAACACCGACCCGGAAAGCAGACGTGCTCTTCTAAGAACCTTCCGAGTGTTGCTCGCCGAGGCCGACAGAGTCTTTGCAGGAGAGATTCCTAACGAGTAGGGGGTGACTGCCCGATGGACAAAACCTTCACGCGTATTCGATCGATTACTGAAGAACTCTACCTCGTACGTGACGAGCTAAATAAACGTGCTGCGACCCAACCCACTGAACTTTCCTCTGCATTGTTCGAAGGCGAAGCATCTAATGAACTGGTCGCTTTCAAAGCAGCAGTCGATGAACTTCGTCAATTTCTGTGGCATTACCTACACGAGTTCCTCGGCACATCAGATTATGCTATCGGGGACCGGTTGCGTGAATACCAGATGCGGCGGGCTGCCCAACTGCTATTGGCCTTATCTGCTGCGCATGTTTACCAAATGAAGCCTCATCCCTTGGAAGCTGCTGCGCAAGACGCAATCAGTTTGGCAGAAAGGGCCAGCGCTTCCGAAAGATGATTGGCGAAACATCCCGATTGCGCTTAAAACCCTGCCCACACGGTCGCGAGCGCAATCGCTTGCGACAGTTTATTCCTGCGGTTTCTCAAGTTTTAACTGTGTCGTCTTGTGATCGTTTTCAGAAAGTGTGATGGCTTGCGGTTCCGCTTTGTAGGCGGCGGTTTCGGAAGGCGCCATGGGTCTTGCAGTTACCTTGTATTTTCCGGGCGGTATATCAGTCAGCGAGAAATGACCCAGTTGATCTGTCGTAGCACGTTGGATGCGGAGATGGTTGTAAGCTGTCAACGGATCAGGGACAAGCCGCACACGTGCCCCGATGACAGGTCCTTCGTTATCTGTAACAGAGCCGTCCAGTTGAGCTCCATCTGAACCGATGATCACCTCGATTTTCCCAGGGGAGCCTCCTTCGACCTGCAGACCTTTTTCCAAGAGATCATCCGGGCCGCGCCGCAGTGACTTCAGGTATGCGTCGCGGTCGAGCCCCCACACATGGACTGCGTAATTGCCGTCGTGGACCGATTTGATTTCGAAGCTCCCGTCTTTCTTCACGTCGCCATGACCGCCCATTTGCCCATCTTCGTCGACGGGCGTCAGCGCCAATCCGACGCGGTCGAGCATTACGGAACTTGCGCCGTCGACCCTGATCCTGCCCTGTATTGTCGCCCCGGCATTGAGAGAGATGGTCAGGGAGTCGATGTTCTCGCCCATCACCTCAACCTTCTGGCGCGCCGCTTCGAAAACCCGCGCGTTCTCCTGCCTCTGGAATGCAACGACGTAGTATGTGCCCTCCGGCACGCTCCGAATCAGAAAGTTACCTTTTTCGTCGGTGGTGTCACCGCGATCGAAATCCGAATCGCTCGCGTCGGTTGGTTCCAAGTGGACCATGGTGTTCGCGACCGGCCCGGCCGTGCCGATGACTCGTCCCGCGACATTGACTGTTTTTACTCGATGCATTGCAATATCCGCCTGCACTTCTTCCCCGGCTTTGATCGGCGCCACTTGCGCCTGAGAGATCTGTGTTACGCCGGGGTAATAAACGGAAGCGTATTCGCTGCCGAGTGATCGGTTGAGCCAGAAACTTTCGTCGAGTACCATCGCGCCTTGCGGACGAAACGTATCCTCGGCTCTGAGGTAGTATCCGCCCGGCTTCAGCCCAAAAATGCGGTATTGCCCACGATCATCAGACTCGGCCGATGCGACACGCTGCATCCGAATCTTTCGCGGTCGCACGTCCTCATCCTCGACCTCCTCTTCGCTCGGACGGCGGAGGGCTACGACTTCGACGCGCTGCATGGGGTCGCCCTCTTCGTTGCTCACCCGCCCCGTGATTACGGCAGCGGCCACAAGTCGAAAGAGAGCATCACTGACTTTCTCGCCGGAAATGAGGGAAAAGATCGGCCCAGCGTCACCGGGCGCTGCCTTGTAGTGCTGCTCCACAAACCCAGAGTGCGCTGCTAAGAATCGATACCGCCCGGGAGGAACATCTTTGATCGTGAAATGGCCATCACTGTCAGAAGTAGCTGCGTAGATCTGGGTGTGCGAGCGCTCATGTTCCGGCATAAGCGCAATGCGAGCCGACTTCAGTGGATTGCCCTCAGCTGCCGTGACCACTCGACCTGTGACGGTGCAGGGTGAAGATGTCGGATCTTCGCTTGGCTTGCTATCGGGAGGGACAGAACTCTGGGCGAGTAACCCTGCTGTGATACAGAGAACTGCAGGCACAAACAAAAAGCGCCGCATCGGGACCTCTTGATGCTTGGTGAGACTCCAGTGCAAAATTATAGCTCCCTCAAGGGCTTACACGATTACCGAAGAGGTAGTTGTTGTGACATCGTAATACCGCTCAAACCCCTCAATGAGCGCTGGCCTGGGCTGCAACGGTTACTTCCTAATTTCCTGTTTATCGGATTTGGGGACTCTATTCCTTTCCTTTCTGCTTCTACTACTTCCTTTAGCGACTGAGCCACCAGATCGGGACGGTAGATATGTATTTCATGTTCGCTTTGCTCTGCGACCACTAATTTCCCCACTCTGGAGAGCGCAGCGAACTCTGCAGCGACTTCCCTGCGGCGGTTATCTGTGTTGAGTCCTCGGGTCAACACAATCAGTGGCAGATCGCCGAGGGGATGAGATAGAGGAGATTGCGGCCGTAGAGCGATGAATTCTTCGCGCCAGGACTCCACGCCAGAAAATGTGGGAATCACCGGTTCGGAACTCATCAATTTGCGAAGCGCCCACAACCGGGCCGACTGTGCTTCCTTAGGCAATCGGTCCGCAGGCGCCTCCACGGTGGTCGGTAAGACACGAGGAGTGGCAGGAACGCGGAGGTAAGCTTCGAACATCCGTCGCAGTTCTTCGGCCGACGTGTCAGCGAGCACTTTGTCCTTTCCCTCAATTTGGAAGTCCAAAAAATGCTCCGACGATGCATCATCTAATACAAGCCCGACACTTGCTCGGGAAACCGGCGCTGGTATGCCCGAACGAAAAGTCCTCCAATGGATGCGCCAATCAAAACATACGGTGGATCCACGCCCGCTTTACGCAATAGCATCCGTAAATCATCGACCGTCTCATAAACCATATCGAGCGCCGGGCCGCTGTCGCTCCACGCGTAACGCGCGGGGTCGTAGCTGCAAAACCGCGTGAATTTCGAAGCTTCTGGTTGCACAAGTGTCCAATCGGCGGAAAATGCGCCCAGACCGCTTTCCGCCACGATAGTCGGGGCACCGCTTCCAGTGCAGTTCAAGTGCAACCGGCGCCCTCCAATGTCGATAAGGTGGCCCGGAGGAACTGGCCCCGATTCTGTGGACGAGGCTATGGACAGGACAAGCACACAACTGCAAATAACAGCCAGCAGGGGGTATTTCTGCGGAGACTCTTCGAGGTTCGGTTCACTCCAGACCGCAATAAGCACCTGCATCGATTCATTGTGCCTAATCATTTTCAAACGGTGTAACCAAACGTCATGGTTGGTCGGCAAACCGAAGGCAATCGGCGGTGGAACCGGGATCCAGGAAATTGCCTCAGTTGCTGAAAAATTGTGTGGCTGTTGAAAAGGTCGTTCGCGTGAAATCAGCCAAAATATGACTACGCCGTTCAGGGCCGTCTCGCGTAAAACCGATTAGGCTATTGGTAGAAATGAATTGGCTGGCACATCTCTATTTGTCCGAACCCAATGCGGAGTTTCGGGTGGGAAATCTGTTGCCGGATCTGACTTCCGCGCTCCATCTCAGGTCTCTTCCTGAGACATATCAGCGGGGGATTCGCTGCCATCGGCGGATCGACCTTTTCACCGATGCACATCCCCGGGTGCGGGCCTGCGTGCGACGTTTTTCCCCGCCGTACCGGCGCTTCGGCGGCATCCTAACGGACGTTTACTTTGATCATTTTCTCGCTCGCGACTGGAGCCAGTATTCCACCGTGCCTCTGCCCGACTTCATCGGGGAATTCTACCGGGACATCGAAACTTGCTCTATGGTCATGCCCGCGGAAGCGAAACAAAGGCTGCAACGACTGCGGGAGGAGGACTGGCTTGGACGTTACCATCACACCGCAGGAGTGGCCGATATCCTGGGGCGAATCGGTCGCCGCTTCCGGCGGCCCATGGATCTGACGGGTTCGTTGCCGATATTTCGGGAACATGAAACTGCCTTTCTGGAGGACTTCCAAAGCTTTTTCCCGGAGTTGATAGCGCACCTGCGATAAGCAGGAATTGCGGGTGTCGAAGCGGATGGGGTGATCGTTGGTTTCTGATTCCGAATGCTAGAATGATTCAGGTCAGGTATCGGTCTCACGCGACGTACTCTCGCCAACCCCGCCAGGTCCGGAAGGAAGCAACGGTAACGGGCTCTTACGTGTGCAGTGAGTCCCCGGTACCTGACTTAATTGTTTCCACGGCACTCCTCCAGAGTTCCCCAACCTCTGATTACCGGGTTTTACATTCCTTTACCACTCTTTTTGCAGGAAATGCCTTTTCGGGACATCTATAGAAGTGAGAAGTTGAGATCGACCCGCCCGAGGAGAATTATGGAACGTCGCAATACTACCCCCGATTATCACGTCACCATTCGAGTATCCGGAAAGCTGTTTCAAGGTCACTTGGAGTATCTGGATCAACTTGTTCGTTCTGCGATCGAGTGCCATCTGTGGCCACTGCTGAGTCTCTCGCTGCTGGAGGAATTGGACCGCGACGCCCTCTTCTACTTGATCAACGGCGAGAACCGGCAATTCGGAATCATTTCGTGCCCTCATTTCATTCGCGAATGGATGGATCACGAACGGGAGAAAGAAGCGGCTTGACTCCGGAAGCCTGCTTACAACTGCGGCCTTCACGCGTCTAGACTCAATCGAGTCATGGAGGGCGCGGGCATGGTCCATCTCCGCTACGTCTTATCAGTTATCGCTGTGAGCCTACTTTCGAATGCCACGGCAGGGCAGAGCTCCAAGGTAAACACACTGCTCGACATGCCGGAATTTGTTCATGACTGGCAGATTTCGAAACAGTTCACAATCGATGTTGCCGACGCGATGCCGGCTGAGTTTTACGGTTTCAAGCCCAATCCGGACGAAATGACGTTCGGGGAGCAAATGCTCCATATCGCTGTGTCGAATGTTTACCGGTTCCAGCAAATTACCGGGATGCAGCCGCCGTTCGCGGTCGATCTCAGTAAGCCTCTAAACCCTGACAAGGCGAACGTTCTGAAGGTGCTGGGGCAATCCTTTGATTATGTGATTGAGGCCCTTCCGCGCATCACGCCTGAGCAGCTCCAGCGCACATGGCATATCCCTTCATGGAAGGGGCGGAACGATCCGGACGGGCGAGCGATGATCCTGAACATGTTCGTCCACACGGCCCATCATCGGGCGCAATGCGACGTTTATCTGAGGGCCAAAGGGATCAAGCCGCCGGATTACACGTTCTGATCCGGTTGCTGACTACGCAGATCGATGGATTCAGGTTAGACATTCTGCCCGGCATCCTGCAAAATACTCGGTTTCTTATTTTCCAGGAGCCCTGATTGACTACTACGCGCGCCAAAATCACCGCGCTGGGGACGTATGTTCCTCCGCGGGTTCTCAGTAATGCTGATCTGGAAAAGATGGTTGATACCACGAACGAATGGATTCTCGACCGCGTGGGGATTCGCGAGCGTCACATTGCCGACAAAGGCGTGGCGGCCAGCGATCTGGCGGTCGCCGCGGTGAAGAATTTGATCGAGTCCCATCCATTCGATTTGCAGGAAGTGGATCTTATTGTGGTGGGCACGGTCACGCCTGACATGATGTATCCGTCGACCGCGTGCCTGGTGCAGCACAAGCTCGGAATCCAAAACACATGGGGGTTCGACGTTTCCGCTGGATGCTCCGGCTTTGTCTATGCCCTGAACACCGGCGTGAAGTTTGTGGAGTCGGGACAATACAAGAAGGTTCTGGTGATTGGATCGGACGTTAACTCTTCGATGACTGACTATACGGATCGCGCTGTTTGCATCATTTTCGGAGACGGCGCAGGTGCGGTTCTGCTTGAGCCGTGCGCCGACGGTGAGGGCATCATCGATCACGTGGCGCAGGTGGAGGGCATGGGCGGACAGTACCTTTTTATGCCCGGGGGAGGGAGCCTGAATCCTGCGAGCCATCAAACGGTCGATCAGAAGATGCATTACATCCATCAGGATGGGAAGAATGTCTTCAAGTATGCGGTGAAGAAGATGGCGGAGATGACGGAGCGCGTGCTGGAGCGGAACAAGCTCACTGGGCAAGATGTGGATTGCTTCATCGCGCATCAGGCGAATCGCAGGATTATCACCGCGACGGCCGACAGGCTGGGGATGCCGCTGGAAAAAGTCGTCATCAATATCGATCGCTTCGGAAACACGACCGCGGGGACGATTCCCATCGCCATGCGGACTGCGATTGACGAAGGCAAATTGAGGAAAGGCGACATGCTGTTGATCGCGTCGGTGGGGGCTGGGTTTACTTCGGGAGCGACGCTAATGCGGTGGGCGTTTTGAAGCAGGCGTCGGACGGCGCTTCCGGATTCCTCGTCGGAAGCATCCCTCAGCGGCTAAAGCCGGGTCATTCTCCGGACTTAGCGGCACGGCTGTAAGCCGTGCCTTTTCAAATCAAGGTTGGCGGCGGGATTTTGGAGAGCAGCCGTTCGGTTGGAAAGGCCAAGGGCTAAGGTCCGAAGTCAGGCAGCTGCTTTCCACGGTTAGACATTCTTTCCTCGATCCTTCACAATAAATCATCTCTCTCAGGGGTTTTATTTGAACAAACCGATCCGCGCCAAGATCAGTGCTCTGGGCACGTATGTGCCACCTCGTCTGCTCACCAACGCCGACCTCGAGCGAATGGTCGACACCAACAACGAATGGATCATGACACGCGTGGGAATCCGCGAACGTCACATCGCAGAGAAGGGTGTGGCGAGCAGCGACCTGGCAGTGGAGGCATCTCGGAAGGCGCTGGCTCAGCGCGGGATGGAACCTACCCAGATTGAGGCGATTGTTCTGGGCACAGTGACGCCTGACATGTTTTTTCCCTCGACCGCATGTGTGGTGCAAGACAAACTCGGCGCAAAGGGAGCATGGGGATTCGATCTGTCTGCGGCGTGTTCCGCTTTTCTCTATTCGTTACAGGTGGGGGCTCAGTTCATTGCCAGCGGCGCGCACAAACGCGTGCTCGCGATCGGTGCAGACGTGATGTCGTCGATCATCGACTACACCGACCGCGCGACGTGCGTGATCTTCGGGGACGGAGCGGGCGCGGCGATTCTCGAGCCAGCGGAGAGTGATTCGGAAGGACTCATCGATTTCATCCACGAAGTGGACGGGTCGGGCGGTCAATTTCTATACATGCCCGGCGGGGGCAGCTTGCATCCGACGAGCAAGGAAACTATCGCGAAGAAGATGCACTACGTTCACCAGGATGGGCAGCAGGTGTTCAAGTTTGCGGTGCGGAAACAGACCGAACTCTGTCTGAGACTGCTGGACAGGAATGGGCTGAAGGGCTCTGACATCGATGTGTTCATTCCGCATCAGGCCAATCTGCGGATTATTAACGCTACGGCCGAGCGGCTTGGGCTGCGTCCGGAGAGCGTGATCATCAATATCGACCGCTACGGCAACACCACGGCGGGTACCATACCGTTGGCCATGGGCACCGCGATCGAAGAGGGCAAACTGAAGAAGGGAAGTCTGGTGTTGCTGGCTTCGGTGGGAGCGGGTTTCACGATCGGGGCTACATTGATGCGGTGGGCTTACTAGGGCGGGCGTCAGACCTCAGACTTCAGACCTCGGACCTCAGACCTCAAAGGCGACTCCCTGAGGTCTGAGGTCCGGTTTTCATGACGTTGGTAACTCTCCAACGTGTATTTTCGTAGCGTCCCGCTGATTTCCACTGGTATTGTCGTCGAACGTTCGCCTGCACGTTGGGATGCCGGCGGCGTGTACGCGCATGATTCGCACCATCTCCTGTTGCCTTCTACTCGCCTTCAGCGCGGTCAGTCTGGCCGCGCAACAGGCTGATCCTCGCGAGAGCAAACTCATGGTTCTTGAGCGCCTGTGGAATGAAGCGCAGGTGAATCGCGACTCAGCTGCTCTCGACGCCCTGGTTTCGAGCCGCTTCGTCAACACCGAATGGGACGGCGAAATCAGCGATAAGCAGAAATTCCTCGCCGACATCCGTGATCCCCGCTTCAAGCCGGCGCAAGCGAATATTCAGGATGTGAAGATGAACTTCTTCGGGGAAACCGCCGTCGTCACCGGCATTTACCATACGCAAGGCACGTACCAGGGCAAGTCGTACGATCACGTGGGGCGCTTTACCGACACATGGGTCTTCGACCAGGGCAAATGGCAGTGCGTCGCCAGCCATACCAGCCTGCTGAAGAATAAGTAATCGCCCGGGCTGCCCAGGTTTCGGTGATCTAAAGCATTTCGGTTTATAACTCCATAAAATCTTTTTATGCCGTGAGTCCGCGTCCGCGCGGAAGAGCGGTGATCTAATCAGGCTGAAGCAAACGCTTCGCGGGATTGATCATGGAAGCTGCCTCCGCTCCTCGTGCGTGGAAAGCGCTGCTCGCCTTCGCCATCATCTACTTCGTTTGGGGTTCGACGTTCCTCGCCATCCGGGTTGGCGTGCGTGAGGTTCCACCCTTCCTGCTTGCGGGGCTCCGGTTTCTGATCGCGGGCTTGGTTCTGTTTGCGTGGATGCGCGCTAAAGGTACGGTCTCGCCCACCGCGCGACAATGGTTCTCGGCGACCCTGCTGGCTGTTCTGATCTTTGTTCTCGATTACGGACTGCTCTTCTGGGCCGAGCGCCGCGTGCCATCGGGCATCGCAGCGGTGATGATGGCTACGATTCCCGTGTTTATGACGTTGTCCGAAATTTTATTTCTGAAGACACAACGCCTCACTCCTCGGCTGGGCGCCGCTCTGCTTATAGGGATCGGGGGAGTACTGGTGCTGGTCAGCCGGAGTATCAGCTTCGGGGATTCCCCTATCGATACAATCGGAGCCATCGCGCTGATCGTGGCCGCAATCGGCTGGTCGGTGGGGTCCGCGTTGACGCGCAAGGTTCCCCTGCCTTCGTCAAAAGCTATGAGCTCGGGTGCGCAGATGTTTGCAGGAGGAGTGTTGCTGATGATCACCTCGACGGCGCTGGGGGAATTCCGTGGATTCCGCGTGCAGGCGGTCTCTCTGAAGGCGTGGCTTGCTTTGGCATATCTCATCGTCGCTGGGTCGATTGTTGCGTTCACGGCCTATCTTTGGCTGATTCATCATGAATCGCCGACCAAGGTTGGGACCTATGCGTATGTGAATCCCGTGGTGGCGGTGCTGCTGGGGTACTTCCTGGGCGGAGAGGGGCTTTCTCTGCGTACGATCATGGGGACGATGCTCGTGCTGGTGAGCGTGGTGGTGATTACGACCACGCCTAAGAGACAGATCAGCACATTGCCACAAGTGGGTGAATCGACTGAAGCGGTGAATTCGTAGAATCTAAAGGGATGCTTCGACTGCGGCTGAGCTTCGCGTTCGCGAAGCTCAGTCCTCGCTCAGCATGACAGGGTTTCAGGGACATCTTTATGAGATAGCTGCATGCGGCCAGCGAGGACTACGGGTGGGTCATTCTCTCCGGCTTCACCAGTTGATCGAACTCCTCGCCCGTGAGATATCCGAGCTTCAACGCGGCTTCGCGCAGGCTTGAATGCTCGACGAGCGCGGCGTGCGCGATTTGGGCCGCCTTGTCGTAGCCGACCTTGGGAGCCAATGCCGTGACCAGCATCAACGAATTCTTCACGTACCAGTCGATCTTGGCGCGGTCGACCTCGATGCCTTTGATCATGTACTCGACGTATCCGTGGCAGGCATCGGTGATCAGCGTGACGGAGTGCAGGAAGTTGTAGATGATCACGGGCTTGAAAACGTTGAGTTCAAAGTTACCCTGCGATCCGCCAAAGCCAACGGCAGCGGTTGCGCCGTGCACCTGCACGCAAACCATAGTCATGGCCTCGCACTGTGTTGGATTCACCTTGCCGGGCATGATTGAAGAGCCGGGTTCATTTTCTGGAATCGACAACTCGCCCAATCCGCACCGCGGGCCGGAGGCCAGCCAGCGAATGTCGTTGGAAATCTTCATGAACGAGGCTGCCAGCGTCTCCATCGCGCCTTGCGCGAACACGATCTCATCATGGGCAGAGAGTGCGGCAAACTTGTTGCCGTGGGAGCGGAAGGGAAGTCCGGTGAGTTCAGCGATCTTCTTCGCCGCGCGCTCGGCGAATTCGGGATGGGTGTTGAGGCCGGTTCCTACGGCAGTTCCACCGATTGCCAGATCGTAAAGACCCTCAAGGGTCTGCTCCAAGCGCTTGATGTCGCGTTCTAACAAGCTCGCCCAGCCGCCAAATTCTTGCCCGATGGTCAGAGGGACCGCGTCCTGCAAATGGGTGCGGCCAATTTTGACGATGTCGTGAAATTCCTTCGCCTTGGCAGCGATGGCATCCTGAACGCTCTTGACCGCAGGTATCAGGGCGTTCTTCACTCGTTCGGCTGCGGCGATATGCATGGCTGCGGGGAAGGTGTCGTTCGAGGACTGCGACATGTTGACGTGGTCGTTGGGATGGATCGGTTTCTTCGATCCCATCTCGCCTCCGGCAATTTCAATGGCGCGGTTCGAGATGACCTCGTTTACGTTCATGTTGGTCTGGGTTCCACTGCCGGTTTGCCAGATACGGAGCGGGAACTGATCGCTCAGTTTTCCGGAAATCACTTCGTCCGCCGCTTGTGCGATCAGCTTTGCCTTGTCAGTCGGCAGCTTCCCAAGATCCTGATTTACGAGCGCACAGGCTTTCTTCAGAATCCCGAAAGCGCGAATCAATTCCGGCGGCATGGTGTCGCGCCCGATGTTGAAGTGCAGCAAGGATCGCTGAGTCTGCGCTCCCCAATAGACATTTGAGGGGACCTCGATCTTGCCCATGCTGTCGGATTCGATGCGAGTAGACATGAGTGCTCCTGAAGCGAGCGGGGATATGAAGGTAACCGCAAATTATAGCGCGGGGAGCCGGGGCCAGCGCTGGTCTGCGAAGTCTGTATCCGCACCAAGCTGTTTTCCTCAGGGGCTCAAGAGTGTGCGTGAGAACGCGTGTCGTCCTTACGGGACTCGCGCATCTGTTCCACTTCACACCCGGCGCTTCCGTGCCGGGCTTTGATATCGCGCCGCTACTCTACGCGGCTGGAGTTTTGGTGGTGCTTGCTCCCCCGCTTGCGTTCAATGGTAGTTCTCACGTGGTCTCTAAAGCCCACACCTTTTATTGCCGTTGTCCGGCGAGCCCACATCTGTTATTGCCTTTGTGCGGCGCGGCTGAAAAGCCGCGCCCTTTCAAAACTGCTTGTGAGACGAGTCTAGACCAAGCGCCGACCTGAATCGCACGTGATGGTCGTCGAGGCGGCGCATGCTAGAATCAAAAGTTTCCGATTGAGCTCGAACCCTCGTCGAATCGAGCTGTCCGCCCCGACTTCATGCCTGAATTTTTCGCCGCCGAAGACATAGACACTCTGCCGAAGGCCAAGACGAAGCCTCGCGCGGAGATGCGGACTGACATCATTGTGATCGGTGCTGGACCGACGGGGTTGGCTTGCGCGATCGAGGCGCAGAAAATCGGACTCAAGGTCGTCGTCCTCGACAAAGGATGCCTGGTCAACTCGCTGTTCCATTATCCGGCGAACATGGTTTTTTTCACGACGCCGGAGTTACTCGAAATCGGCGATATCCCGTTCACCACCGCTCTGCAGAAACCCACACGAGAGGAAGCGCTCGAATACTATCGCAAGGTTGCGGAACACTATCATGTTGACGTTCGCCAGTACGAGTGGGTCAAAACCGTCATGGGAGAGGATGGAAAATTCAGCATTACGGCGACGGATCGGGCTGGGCGTCCCCATGACTATCTTGCGAAGAAAGTGATTGTGTCGACTGGTTATTACGATCTGGCGAATCAGTTGAACATCCCGGGCGAGGACCTGCCGAAAGTTTCGCACTATTACGGCGAACCTCATCCCTATTACGACGCAGACGTGCTGGTCATTGGGGGCAAGAACTCGGCAGCGATTGCGGCGCTCGATCTGTGGCGGCATGGGGCGCGGGTATCGCTGGTGCACCGGGAGGCGCAGCTGCACCATCACGTCAAGTACTGGATCAAGCCTGACCTGGAGAACCGCATCAAGGCGGGAGAGATTGAAGCGTACTTCAACAGCTACGTGCAGGAAATTGGGATTGACCACGTTGTAGTGGTTACGCCGAGGGGACCCATTCGTCTGAAGAATGATTTCGTGCTGGCCCTCATCGGGTATCACCCCGACTACGATTTCCTGCGGAGCATGGGGATCGAATTGTCAGAGCAGCAGTGCCGGCCGGTCTGCGATCCGGTCTCGTTGGAAAGCAACGTCCGTGGAATCTATGTCGCGGGAGTGATCGTGGCGGGCTCGCGCACCAATGAGATTTTCATCGAGAACGGGCGCTTTCACGGCAAGCAGATCTCCGAAGATTTAAAGAGGAAGCTGCACTGTTGAGGATCAGCCAGCGGAAACGTGAAAATCCCACTTCTCCCAAAACCAGGGAGAAGTGGGGCACCCATGCTTGATGAGATGCTCGGGCGGCGTTCATCCTTTATTCATTTTTCGCCGTACCACGGCGGCCAAACCTACCAAGCCAGTTCCGAGGAGAGTCAAAGAGGCAGGCTCGGGTGTAGTCGTCGTGCTTCCCCCCAGTATCCCCGCTTCCGAGTTCGGTGTGATGTAAAGGACCTTGCCAGTCGTAGGATTGACGACTTCCGCGTAGAGGATGGTTCCCGCACCAACGCCGCCGGCGCTGATTGAAACAGTGCCACTCCCGATAACACCCACATTTGCGTATCCGAAGGAAGGTGAGTTGAACAAGACTCCCGTACCCTTCCACGTGTCCTGCATGGCTCCCATGGCGCCCCCCTCTGGGAAGCTGGAAAGCGAGCTAAACGAGACGCCGTTTACCGAACCTGTCAACGCGTTTGGAGCAGCCGCGAGGATGATCAGATCATCGCCCAAAAAGGATTTGTTCCCCATAAACGTGACGCTGAAGCTGCTTCCTAACACAATCCCGACAGATTGGCCGGTCGCGCCAGTTCCCAGGAGGTGCACTACATTAGGAGTTGAGTGTGAGCAGGTGAAACTCGCGAAAGAGTCGCAGGTGTTTGCCGTGGCAGACAGAACGGTCGCAAGAAATATGGCCAGGGATGCTGAACAGATTCCGAAGGTGCGCATGGTCTTCCTCCAGGCTTTTCAGACGGGGCGCATTGCGAGGAACATGCATGCGTGTTGCCAACCCAATATTCTGTTGGCAAAATCGGGATTACTTAAATGGCTGTGAATGAATAGCATGCAGACATACATGAAAGTCTGTAAGGCCGCAGTAGTGCAAGCTTTTTCTCATTTGAGAGCAATTCGCTGCACAGGGTACGACGCACGGAAAGTGCTCCGGCGCCAGTAAATGTCATCGGGATCAAAATCTGGCTGCATTGAACCGGCTTTGCTACAAACCGCCGCTGACGATTACCCTAATCATTCCTTTTTTCAGTCATTCCTTATGGAACCCGAACCAGAACACGGCGCGGCTACGATTTCGCTCGCTTCTTACGTGCGACTGATCAGCGGGAACCGCAATTTCCGGCGGCTCTGGCTGGCGCAAATCGTCAGCGAGATTGGCGACTGGTTCTACACGCTTTCGATCTATACGCTCTTATTGCAACTGACGGGACACGCCAGCTCCGTCGCTCTCGCCTTGGTGCTGCAAGTTCTTCCTCAAACCCTGGTCGGGCCGACTGCGGGGGTCGTGAACGATCGGGTGAAGCGCAAGTACGTGATGATCGCCGCCGACCTGGTGCGCTTCCTGATTGTGCTGGCCATGCTGCTGATACGCTCGAGGTCGATGGCGTGGCTGGTTTATCCCCTGCTGGTGGCTGAGACGACGATGGCCGCATTCTTCGAGCCAGCGCGCAGCGCGGTAATTCCCAACATTTCTGATGCGAGTGAGGTTCTCGTGGCCAATACGCTCTCATCGGCGACATGGTCGGTCAATCTGCTGATTGGCGCGTCGTTGGGCGGCGTGGTCGCGGCATTCCTGGGACGCGATGCGGCGTTTATCCTCAACGCGCTTTCCTTCCTGACGTCGGCTGTGCTGATCAGCGGGATGCGGTTTGCAGAGCCCCATGCGGAAGCCGCTCCCGCGTTGCGCCCGCGCGATCTAGTCGATTTCTCGCCTGTGATGGAGGGTATCCGCTATATCCGCAGCCATCCGGTACTGGTGCCCGCTGTGTTCGCGAAGGCGGGGGAATTGATGGTGGGGCCGAGTTGGGTGATTTTCACAGTTATGGGGGCACGGGAATTCGCGGTCCATGGCAGAGGCATTAATCCGGCAGGCGGAGCTATGCTCGGGATGAGTATTCTGCTGGGCGGGCGTGGTCTGGGCGCCCTGGTTGGTCCGTTGATCTCAGCGCGATGGGCGGGCCAAAACGATCACAGGTTGCGACTTGGCATCTTGTTCGGATACCTCACGATTGCCTTGGGATATGGGCTGATTGGAGTCAGTCGGACCGTGTGGATGGCAGCCGCGTGCGCTATGTTGGCGCATGCGGGAGGCTCGACCGTCTGGGTTTTCTCGACTACGCTGCTGCAACTCCGAACAGAAGATCGTTTCCGTGGCCGCGTTTTTGCCGCCGACCTGGGGCTCGCCAGCTTTACGTTTGCCACTACGGCATATTTGTGTGGCCATTTTCTCGATCTGGGCATACCGGTCCGCATGATGGCTGTGGGCACCGGATTCTTCATGCTGATTCCGGCGGCCCTGTTGGCGTGGGTGCTGCGCGCTCCCCGTTTCCGCCAAAATCAGATCGCGGCATGAGTTGCTGCTTTCCGGGTTTTCACTTACACTCGCGTCCAGGCGTGCTCTTCCCCCCCGGGCTGTAATCCCTGTTATGCAGTCTTTTGCGTTTGAAGTCGCTGTCCGCTGTCCTCTGGAACTCGTTTTCAAGATTTATATCGACATTGATCGCTGGCGGCACCGCAGCATTTTTGGGGAGATGCGCTGGGTAAAGGGCAGTCCGTGGCAGGAAGGCAGCCGGCTGACCATCGAGACGCGCGTGCCATTTCGCAGCATGGTCGATCAGGTGGTTCAGCATTTCACCGCAAATGAGAGCGTCAATTACCTGAGTCATGTCCTCGGCATAACAACGGAGACTTAGGTGACGTTTCATAGGGACGCCGCGGACGAAACCATCATTCGCGTACGAATGCAGATCGTGGGCAAATTGTCCCGCGCTCTTGGGTTCGCCATCGAGCCCGTGATTCTCAAGACTACGAAGCGTTTCTTATACGAAGCGTTTCTTAGAAGACGTCTGTCGAGACTGTGAGGCGGCTGCGAAGGATGCTTCGGCCCCGCCTTAAGTAGAAACGGATTTCCGTTTGCCAGGGGGTTCGTTTTCCCTACACTGACCGGC
>Ga0210405_10003079_pt1 | contig 16637 bp, 17 predicted proteins | sample IncBWH11MmetaG_FD_155492 | JGI IMG/M metagenome (GOLD analysis project Ga0210405, IMG submission 155492) | Forest soil microbial communities from Barre Woods Harvard Forest LTER site, Petersham, Massachusetts, United States - Inc-BW-H-11-M | ecosystem: Environmental > Terrestrial > Soil >... | reverse complement strand
GTGTTGGGCATCACCGACGTGAACTACGTAGTCAGCGGTCGAAGTCTTGCGGTAATCGATTCACCGCTCAGCAGCTAACTTGTTCTTGCCGCAGGCGGGCCAGGACATAACACAAATAGCGATAAACAACATTCGAGAGGAAAGTCATGACGAAGAAAATTGTGTGTCTTGCAAGCGTGGCGGTGCCGGTATTGATTGCGATGGTGCTGTTAGCCGTAGCGTCATCCAGCGTAGCCGCGAACGCACAGCCGTCGGCGGCAACGGCGGGGGTTAAAATCGATAATTTCGTTTTCGGGCCGCAGACGATCACCGTGCCCGTCGGAACAACCGTTACCTGGACCAACGCTGACGACATTCCCCATACGTCGGTCAGTACAGAAGGTGTGTTCAAGTCCAAGGTGCTGGATACGGACGAAAAATTCTCCTACACCTTTACCAAGGCGGGAACCTATCCCTACTACTGCACGATTCACCCGAAGATGACCGGCAAAGTCGTGGTGCAGTAAACGCGGTTGTTTTGCAGAGCAGATATTTGTCACACCACTGGAGCCACTATGGCCGCACACCTAACACAACTCGAAGCATCGACAGTGGCAAGCAATGACCTGGATCTAGTCCATGCCAGCAAGAATGGGGACGCCACCGCATTCGAACAACTCGTGGAGCGATACGATCGTAAGCTTCTACGCATCGCTCAGAGTGTTACGCGTAACCGAGAGGATTCGCAAGATGCGGTTCAGGAAGCTTTCTTGAAGGCCTATCAACACCTCGCCGACTTTCGAGAGGCTTGCCAATTCTCCACCTGGCTCATTCGCATCACTGTGAACCAGGCGCTGATGAAGTTGCGCAAGCAGCGTGGCACCGCAGAGACCTCCCTGAACGAGGATTTTGGCGACGAGGGAGACATTCTGCCACGGGAAGTCACGGACTGGGCTCCCAATCCCGAACAGCTCTGCTGGGCCTCCGAATTACGGGACATCCTGCGTAACGCCTTGGAAGAACTGCGCCCGATCTCGCGTGCGGTATTTATCCTGCGCGATATCGAGGGTTTAACAATCGATCAGACTGCGGTAGCTATGAACATGAGTCAGACCGCGGTGAAGGCGCGCCTGTGGCGGGTGCGCTTGCAGCTTCGCGAAGCTTTGAGCAAACACTTCAGCCAGAAAAAGGAATCCGCACAAATAAATTTCAGCCCGTTGCAGAATCAAGATACGAACAGCCTTACGGTCTCATAGTTTGGTTCTCGCCACAACGGAAATAGACCCAACGGAAAGCGGCAGGGCTGATGAAGTGCATCCTGAACGAAGGAATTAAGAAAGGAACTGCGGAAAGGTTGCGCCGCCATCAGCTAGGGTTTGCGTGAGCATGTGACGCGGTTCGGCAGAGTCAGGCGGTGACTTCGACTTCAACGTCTCCCATTGTACCGGCAACCAGCCGGGTGGTTGCGGCGTTGTGTTCGAAGTTCAGCAGTAGTCTCGAGTGGCCTGGCGCTCGGGGTTGGCGCGGGGTCTCGTTCTGTTCGAGACCCCGCGACTTTTCAGAAAGAGCAGGCGAAGCAATATTCGAGAAACGTAAGGCTCCTTTCAGCAACGGACTCTCGCTAGCAAAGCCCACGATTCTTGAATGGCATCGCCCCCCGAGTTGGCAACCTATCCAACCTCCTCCAACAAAAAGATCCTTCCGCTTCGTAGCGAGCGATGTTCACTGGATATTTCAGAAGGCTCGATTGCTGCCGCGTGTTACGAGATGTCGATAAAGAGTTGACAATCAAATGACATCCTGTCCGTATCTCGCCCTTAATCGCCGCGTCTAACTCACATACGTTGTGAAAACAGTTGATAAGTGAGACTCAGACGGACTTGTGGAATAAAGTCTCACGAGCTCAGTTATCAAGACTGAACAATACAAACATTTCAATATATATGGAGGAATCATGAAGAAGTCGTATTTGACAGTTGCACTTACACTGACTTGTTTGCTTGGGGTGGGCATAAGTGCCCGCGCTCAGGACACCGAGGGAGTTCGTGTGAGCATTCCGTTTGAGTTCGTCGCAGGAGGCACGAGACTGCCTGCGGGCACTTACACGGTTGGCCGCCTTTCTGTTGAGGCCTTCTCAAGCATAGCAATCCGCGGCTACGGCAATAGCGCGTTTGTGCTCCCTATAGCTGTCGATGGAACTCCTGTTGAGCAGCCAAAGCTTAGCTTCGAGCATGTAGGGGATAAGTACTTTCTGAGCGAGGCTGAGACACCGGGAGGCGTCTATACCTTCGCGGCACCAACAGCAATGGTCACTCTAGCCCAGAGAAAGGACCACTCTCCGGTGTCCTCCTCTGGCGGCAACTAAGTCGAGCAGAACATCGGCTTTATACGGTTGTGATGGGGAGTTCAGGAATAGGAATTACATCAGTGTGCCTGAACTCCCCCTCCATCCCCCAACACGGCTTCACGGTAGATAAGGAAACAACGGTATTCAGCAACGTCGTACAAATCATAAAGAAAGTCGAGGAGGACAACATGAAAAAAGCACTCTTGTTATTCGGTTTGCTCACGGCGTTGACGATTCCGTCAGGGTTGTGGGCACAGCAGGCCGGCTATTCCCAGACCAACCTGGTCTCCAATGTTACCGGCGTAGCCACCACCACAGACACTCAACTCGTGAACCCCTGGGGAATCTCAGTTCTTCCCGGGCAAGATTTTTGGATTGCCGACAACAACAGTGGCGTCTCCACGCTCTACGACCAAAATGGCAACAAAGACACTGGGCTGATCGTGACCATACCCGGGGCCACAAGCAATCCAAACGGCAACTGCAGCCCCGGCTGCCCAACTGGGACCGTAGCCAACGCCAGCGGTTCTTACTTCTCCGGCGGATCGTTCATTTTTGATACCGAGGATGGCCTCATTGTTTATTGGAATGGCTCAAGCAACACTGGGATTGTCGGCAAAGATAATTCTGCCAGCGGAGCCGTTTACAAAGGTCTGGCGTTGCTTGGCACGAACCTTTTGGCAGCCAATTTCAACAGTGGCAAAGTAGATGTCTACGATTCCACCTACAATCTAACGTCATTGGGCGGTTCGTTCACCAATCCCAATCTTCCGGCGGGCCTCGTGCCCCACGGCATCCATGTGATCGGTAATCAAGTCTACGTCGCCTATGCGATGCAGGATACTCCCAAGCACGACGCCGTGCCGGGCGTTGGAGCCGGACAGGTGGATATCTTCGATAGCAACGGTAATTTCGTGAGCACCTTCGTTGCTGCCGGAGCCAAAAATAACCTTAACGCGCCATGGGGAGTAGTTGCGGCTCCTGCTAGCTTTGGAAGTTTTGGGGGCGACATCTTGGTAGGGAATTTCGGCGATGGCACTATTAGTGCATTCGACACGACCGGTAAGTTTGTTGGTCAGCTCACTAACACTTCCGGCAATGTGCTGGTTAATCCCGGATTGTGGGACATGGTGTTCGGTGGAGGTGGGGGAGCTAATAATAATCCCGGCACCCTTGGCACTCTGTACATCACTGCAGGCGGCAGCGCGGGCCAACCGAATTTCCCGACCGGAGGTAGCGCAACCGCAATGTTCGCCAGCCTTGCGCCAGCGGCTGCGGCCGGCAGTCCAGGCTTCTCTCTGAATCTCTCGGCGCAAAGTGCAACGGTTGCCCCGGGAGGCTCGGCTAACGTCACGATCAGCGCTGCTGCAGTTGGAGGATTCAATAGTCAAATCACGCTTACCTGCTCCGCGCCCGCTGGGTTGACATGTGCTCTCAACCCATCAACTATCTCGCCCGGGTCGAGCGCGGCGTCCTCGACCTTAACGATCTCTGCCGCATCGACTCCTCCGACTGGCGGATATGGCTTCCTGGTTCTGACGCCTGGTCTAGGGCTCTTCGGAACCCTACTCGGCGGTCGCAAACGCAAACAGATTTCACGCAAAAGCATTCAGTGGATAGGTTTGCTGGGCTTGGTGCTTGGTATCTCACTGTTCGCCCTTGGATGCGGTGGCAGCAACTCCAACAAACCTACAACTCCCGCATCTGGACAGGCCACCGTAATGGTAACAGGGACCTCCGGCTCCCTGAGCCATTCCAGCGCAGTAACGGTCACCATCAACTAAAACAAACTGCCTCTGCGAGGGCGCACTCCGGTGCGCCCTCGCCCAGAGGCGATCTTTTGACCAAGGTTGGTTCGGGTTGACCGCCAAGAAGCGCCGAGAAATGCAGAGGAGGGAAGAATGGTGGAACTAACGTCTTACGGACTTACAGGGTTGACCGCAATGCTGGTCATGGCGTTCCGTTTTGCCTACGGTCATGAACTTCCACCAACTCGAGAGAAGTCCTCGCACCATCTAATCAATAATGCACATATGAATGATTCTCCGACGATCGAGACCGGGGCTCGAAGCCTGCGACTAGAGGCTTTCCATGTCTGACGCGACTGCTCCCGTACTGTCAGTACGCATGCACCCCATGCCGCTGCTGGCTCACCTGGAAGAGTTGAGAAAACGAATCATCTTCTCAGTACTTGGGGTACTCGCTGGATTTCTTTCTTGCTGGTCGTTCGCCGATCGCATTTTCGGATTGATGCAGCAACCGATCATTAATGCATTGCGCCATCACGGCCTTGGCGGCGGCCTGGTTTACTTGAACCCGACGGAACCTTTCAATCTCTATCTCGAAGTGGCTCTGGTTGCCGGCCTGTTCGCAGCTTCTCCGTTTGTGTTTTATCAACTGTGGCTGTTCATCGCTCCCGGCCTGTATCGCACAGAGAAACGTTATGTGCTTCCTTTCTTACTCGGCACCGGCGGGTTGTTCATCGCTGGAGGACTTTTCGGCTACAAAATGGTCTACCCGGCATCGCTCGACTTTCTGATCGGATACGGGCAACGCTTCCAGCCGATGATCACGATTGGGGAATACACGAAGCTTTTCGTGACAATCACTCTCGGTCTTGGGCTGATTTTCGAAATGCCAGTTCTAGTTTTCTTTCTGGCTTTGATGCGGGTTATAACGGCGCGCTGGATGTGGCGGAATCTGCGGTATGCGATATTGGTCATCTTTATTATTGCGGCCATCGTCACGCCTACCGCCGACATCCTCAACATGTGCCTGTTCGCCACTCCGATGGTTGCGCTCTACGCCATCAGTATCGGAGTGGCCTGGCTCGTGAATTCCAGGCGCCAGCCGAGAATGCTTTGATCGAGGGCGGCCCCTACGGTGGCCGCTCGTTTGTTTTATTCACAGATTCATTCCACGAAGAAAGATCGTGCGGAATTCGGGAATAACCCGCGCGCATCGCAGTTTCATATACAGGCGCCATATACAGACGTGCGAAGTCCAGTCTGGTGGGTGAAAACATGATATTGGACGATCAATTGTCAACTGTTACGAATCGACGGCGGCATTTGTCACGGCGCACAGCCGAGAAGTTGACAATCAAATGACATCCTCGGCGTATCCCGTCATTTGGCCGTTGCGTCTAACGCACAGTACTGCTGGAACAAAATCATAAGCAAAGGAATTGGAAGCAAGCCAATGAAAAAAACCAACACTCCATCTGCGGTAATGTCAGAAACAGACTCACCGGAAGCAAGTCTTTCTTCGACGGAAGAAGGCATTCAACGTCACTGGCAGGGCGTAGTCAAGAGGCGTTCATTCTTGAAGGGACTGGGGATTGCCGGTGCAACTCTGTCGGCGAGCGCGTTGCTGGGAGCCGAGAGCGTCGCGCAAGCGACGCGGAGCTCGGGCAAACTATCCAAGGGCGACGCCTCTCTTTTAAAGTTCGCCGCGGCAGCCGAACTCATCGAGGCTGATTTGTGGCAACAGTACAACGAACTGGGAGGAGTCCAGGGCGGGAATCCGGCCTACATCGCCGCACTCAGCAACCTTGACGGTGATATGGCGCAATACATCGCCGACAATACTGACAACGAACTGAGCCATGCGGCTTTCCTGAATGCTTACTTGATTTCAAAGGGCGAAGAACCGGTCGATCTCGATGCTTTCCGAACCTTGCCGAGTAGTCAAGCGACAGGCGCCAAGAATATCGGAAGGTTGACCAACCTGCTGAAGCTCAATGTTGACCTTAGCTGGTATACACGCTACCACAGCTCCCAGAACCCCGACTTCGGTGTGAAGTTCCAGGGACCCTTCACTATCGAAAACCAGCCAGCTATTCCACTGAACGATGCCGACACACCTCCCAACCAGCCCCAACCGGTTCCTCCTGCGACTCCGCAAGAGTCGCGGATGCAGGCCATTGCGAACACCGCGGGATTCCACTTTGCGTTTATCGAGCAAGGTGGGGCGAGCCTTTATCCCACGCTGGCCTTCAAGGCGACGGACGCTGAAGTTCTCAGAATCCTCATCAGCATTGGCGGAGTGGAGATCGACCACTTCGGTCTCTGGCACGACAAAGCCGGCAATGCGGTGGCTCAGCCCTTGGCCGGTGTCACCGATCCAGAAACTGGTCTGACGTTCCCGGATCTCAATGCCCGCAACTCAGAACTCGACCAGACCAACCTGATTCTGCCCGAGCCCTGCACATTCATCAGCAAGAGACTGCCGCAATGCTCTGTGATTCGGCCAACCCTGACACAGATCGGTGGGGCAGTCGCTACGATCAAGGCTTTCACGGATGACCTTTTATTCCTTGGTCAATCGCAAGCATTCTTCAGCTTAGTCAATAAGCTGGCGATCGAGGCTGATTCAGTCAAACGCGGATTTTAACCGTTGCAACCACTCCCCTTGCCGTAAGGGCCGGCGCTGTATCTGATTGCGAGTTACAGCGCCCGCATTTTTGTTAAACCGGTTTTTAGAACTCTAACCCGATCCAAGGAGCCATTATGATTGAAGGACTGTTTCAACCGACCCACCTTCTACTGATTTTCGGAATCGCATTGCTCGTTTTCGGACCCAAGAAGCTTCCCGAGCTGGGCAAAGGCATTGGAGAGGGTATCCGCGGCTTCAAGTCAGCCATGAAGGCTGAAGAAGAGAAGCCCTCCAACACAACCGGAAGTTCCAACGACAAGGCGTAATTAAAGGAGTGAACCATGGGCTTCGGCATGGAAATGCTCTTCGTGCTTATGCTCGGACTCTTGATATTGGGTCCGAAGCGGCTGCACACAATTCTGGTGCACGTGTCGCAGGCTAAAGTTGAACTCCAGAATGCGACGCGAGGCCTAAGATCTCAACTCGCTGCAGAACTCGATGCCGCGCGCGGACCCGGCAAGACCGGTTGTCCTCACGTATTAGTCGGGGACTGTGAACTTTGTTCAACTTTTGAATCTGTACCGGAGTTTTCGGAACCCGCCGAAAACACGCTCATCGGGAACTGAGGACTGCGTCACCAATCTGTCGCCTGTTCTTGTGAATAGAAGAGCTTCAGGCGCACGTCACGAAAGACGGAAGGAACAGCGAATGCTGGAAGCATTGTTGAGTTGCGTCGGACTATTTTCGATCGCTCCGATCTTACTGATCGTTTCTTGCATCGTTGGCTCGATTATTGCGGCGCTCCGAGCGGTCAACCGTGGTGGCCGCCCCGTTCTCCAAAGAACTCCCGCTGCCAATTATTACCTTGTGAATTGTGGCAGCTAGAGCTCTGCGCGCTGGCCGGATCAAGAGGAAGAGAGATATTGGAAGCACCTGCAGGCCGCCCCGAATCGCCGGGGCGGCCCTTTGCTTTCCTCCCCAAATCGGCTAGCAGCAGTAGCGTCGACGATATCTCAAATAGCGTCACGTGAACCACGACCCACCCCATTTCTGGAATAAATCGTACTCAATCCAGTTAGCACTAACAGAGCGCAAAATGCCCCCTAGTGTCGAGGGGCCAATAGGTCCATGTCGCGTCGCGGTCGTATCAGCGACTCGTCAGACCCGATGTCTCTTGCCGAACTGCGGTTAGCAGTTCACATGAAGATACGCGTTGCAGGGTGCAGCGGAATATTTGCCTATGTTGAACATTTCAACGATTTTGGCCGGCGTCGCCTTCGTCATGCTGGCCGCCACAAACGTCGTGGTGATGTTAGAGGCTTCCCAGCCCTTGCGGGAAGTGGCGATGAGAAACCACTTGATCGCTATTCATAGGACGGTCGGCTACTTATTTGTGACCCTGCTCTGCATCATGGCCTACAGCATGAGTCAGAGGCTCGCTGGGGTGGGAATAACAGGTCATCTGCCTACACACCTGGTTCTGCACATTGTGCTTGTGCTCGTCCTTGTGCCTCTTCTCTTCCTGAAGATATTGATCGCACGCCGTTACAAGCAGAGCCATTCGTCGCTGAAGGCTCTGGGAATAGCAATCTTCGTAATTTCATTCGCGCTTGTGTCCATTCCCACTCTCTCGGAACTTCTTCGTTCGGCGAGCCCGGGAAGCCTGGGGTTAAGGCTCGGGACGGGCTTGATTGTTACTGTGTGCCTGGTCCAATGCGCCCTAGTGTTTAAAAAGAGGAAACGGTCGCAGGCTTCCATGGAGTCGCGCATTCCGGAGATTCCTGTGCAGGCGAACTCATTAACCAACCGCGAAAACGCGACGGACCCAATGAATCTTCTATTGGAACAGATCGAGCAGCAAACCCACGATACGAAGACGCTCCGCTTCCAGATTCCAAAGGAAAGACAATTGCGTGCTAAGCCAGGGCAGTTTCTGACTTTTCAGTGGACAATCGATGGCCAACGAGTCATGCGGTCCTACACGGTTTCCTCCTCACCGATCCACGGGAACTATGTGGAGATCACGCCAAAACGCATGGAAAATGGCTGTGTATCTGTTTTTCTCAATGATCGAGCCAAGCCAGGTCTAAGGGTGGAAGCCAGCGGACCCTACGGCCGATTCTACTTTGACGAGACACTCCACAAAAGCATAGTTCTCATTGCGGCCGGCAGTGGGATCACTCCAATGATTTCGATGCTGCGCTATATCGAAGATCTCAAACTGGCGACTTCAGTCACACTCTTATATTGTGTGCGAACCGCTGCGGACATCATTTTCCAAAGTGAACTGGCGCGACTTGCAAGGTCGCTTTCCCACTTCAAGTACGAGGTGTGCCTGTCGCAACCGGACCCCGCCTGGAAGGGGCGCAGTGGGCGACTGACTGAGGAATGTGTCTCCCAGAACGTGACCGATCTGAATGCACCCACTTTCTTTCTTTGTGGTCCCAAGGGATTTATGGACAACGCACGCCAGATTCTCTCCAGTCTCCGCGTACAGCAAGAACGGATCTTGCAGGAGAGTTTCGGGGAAAGCAAACGGTCCACGGAGTTCCAACCACAAGAAGGTCGCGCAGTCGACACCGTTGTGTTCCTTCACTCGGAGAAAGTTTGTCAGGGTTCCGCCGGGAGCACTCTGTTGGATCTGGCGGAGAAAAACAGTGTGCAGATTCCGTATGGCTGCCGCCAGGGCCTATGTGGCACCTGTGCAACTCGAGTTCTGAGCGGCACCGTTCAAATGGATGTCGAAGCCGGGCTGACTGCTGAGCAGAAAAATGCCGGATATGTGTTGCCATGTGTTAGCCGGGCCGAGGGAACGGTTGTCTTGGCAGTCTAATCTGGTTCTCAGCTGGGAAAATCCCAAACTCCAACACAACTTCAACCTTCAGGGCGATTAGCTGAAGATGAGTTTACTGGCCTCCTGAGCGTCATTTGAAAAGGTAAGGGTGAAGTTAGGGAATAAAGCCGACTCGCGCCAGTTATCAACTCGTGAAGGTCAAAATCCGGCACATCCTGAACTCAGCACGATTGAGGTGGAATTGTGAAACGAACACTTGGCGCGGCAACGCTTCTCGGATTGACTATTCCCTTGATTCAAGGCTCGCCAGCACAGGGACAAAGGGGCGGAAGCTCGATTTTGCAGGTTGTCCCAACCCCGAACGCGAACTCCAACAGCGAACTTCTTGCGGCGTCGGCGTCTTCCCCTAACGATATCTGGGCGGTGGGGCAGTCGACGATCCATTTTGATGGCACGACGTGGACGGCGTTTCCGGCTCCGATGATAAAGGGGGACAACAACAGCTTTCTGCAGGGGTGGTCGCTATTTCTCCGACTTTGGCCTGGGCGGCGGGAAATGTGACGGACGGAGCGCATCCGGGGCAGGTGATCGAGCAGTGGAACGGAACCAAGTGGAGCCTGTATCCGGGCCCCAAGTTCAGCAAGAAAGAGCGAGCGAATGTCTTTGCCATGACCGCTAGCTCGGCGGATGACGTTTGGGCGATCGGCAGCCTGGTGAACCTTGGCACTGAGCGGGTCTCGTCCCTTTTCGAGCACTGGAATGGCACGGCGTGGACGGCGACAACTGTGGAATCGAACAACGAATTTTTGTTTGGCGCATCCGCCGACGCTACGAATGATGCCTGGGCGGTGGGATTCAACGGTTCAGACAAGATCGAAACCTCAGCGATGCACTGGGATGGCGCGAACTGGAAGAGTGTGGCAACTCCCAACGTAGGCGAGGGGACAAACAAGTTGAATGCGGTGCTGGCGTTAGCCCCGAACGATGTGTGGGCGGTGGGCTTTTCCACTCCGGTGGCGCCTCCCAAGCAGGCTGCCACGCTGACGTTGATCGAGCACTTTGACGGCACGAGTTGGACGGTGGTACCGAGTCCGAATGTTGGACCGAATAGCGCGAATCAATCGAACCGTTTGCTTGGATTGACGGCGAATTCGGCAAATGACATGTGGGCGTTCGGTTCCTACTTCCCACCCGACGGATCGGGGCACCAGATGACACTGCTCTTGCACTGGGACGGGAACAGTTGGACGATCGCATCCAGCCCCAACCCAGCTAAAGATGGATTTCCTTGTGATCTGCTGTGGGCTGGAGTTGCCCCATCACCGGGCGATGTGTGGATTCTCGGGTCCGTGCATGACGGGACGTTGGCTATGCATATGACGACAGGGCCAGATTCTAGCTTAGTTTCCAGTTTCTAGTTTCTTTCTGATGTGTGCTGTCGGTCCACGGACCCGGTTACAACCGGTGAGATCCCGACTGGGGATACTTAAACCGAGAGAACTCTTCTCGAAAGAAAGGTTCTACAGACCGTTCTGTTGCGCCAACCTGAGGGCCACGCAATCGAAATCGAAGAGAAGTAGGAGGAGATTTGAGTAGCAACGTCCACACCGCGTTGTCCAGAAACGACTGGCACCCTGATCTTGTCCACGATTTTCCATCCCAGTGTCTACAGGGCGACCCAAGCATCGACGACCCGGTGAATGATACCGGACTCGGCCCGCTGTGCGGCGATTTGCAAGTTTCGGGTGAGTTTGCTCGTTAACTGAGCCTGATTTGAAATACGAAGACCTTCATGACAAAAGAGGAAATTCGACTCGCCGAATCCCGCACGCGCAAAAAGCACTGGAAGCGTTGGGGGCCGTATCTAAGCGAACGTGCATGGGGCACCGTGCGTGAAGACTACAGCCCGCACGGGAACGCCTGGGAATATTTGCCACACGACCATGCGCGTTCACGCGCCTATCGCTGGAACGAAGACGGCTTGGCGGGGATCAGCGATCGCCGGCAAATAATTTGCTTTGCGCTCGCACTCTGGAATGAGCATGACCCGATTCTGAAAGAACGACTTTTCGGTCTAACTGGAAATGAAGGCAACCATGGCGAGGACGTGAAGGAATACTATTTCTATCTCGACAGCACGCCTTCGCACTCCTACATGAAGTATCTCTACAAATACCCGCAAGCGGAGTTTCCTTACGCGAAGCTGGTGGAGGAAAACCGACGGCGCGACAAGAGCCAACCGGAGTTCGAGCTACTCGATAGTGGCGTATTCGACGAAGATCGCTACTTCGACGTATTCGTGGAATATGCCAAGGCTGACATCGAAGACATTCTGATCAAGATCACGGTCACCAACCACGGCCCGGACGCCGCCAATCTTCGAGTTCTTCCGACAATTTGGTTCCGCAATACGTGGTCATGGGGGAACCGTGCCCGACGCCCGAGGCTGCACCAAGCGCGCCCCGCTCCCAATCCCGTCATTGAGCTGAAGTTTTCTCCGCTGAACCAAACCCAGTCCAATCCCCGCTGGCTCCATTGCGAAGGCTCTCCCGAGCTTCTCTTTACCGAGAACGAAACGAATGCTCAAAGGCTATTTGGAACAGAGAATTACTCTCCTTTCGTTAAAGACGGCATCAACGATCATATCGTGCATGGTGTCAAAGAAGCGGTCAATCCCGAACAGGTTGGTTCGAAAGCAGCCGCCCACTACAAAATGTCACTCGGTTCGGGAGAGAAGGTTGTAATAAGGATGCGACTCGCCGACTCGGATTTCAAGGGATGGGACGCGGTTGATGCCTTCGACAAAACGTTCACGCTCCGGCGAAGTGAGGCCGATGAATTTTACGAAACGGTCATTCCTCAGGATCTTTCCTCAGACGCGAAGAACGTCATGCGCCAGGGCTTTGCGGGGATGCTCTGGTCCAAGCAGTTCTATCATTACGTCATCAAGGATTGGCTGCGAGGCGACCCGGACAATCCACGCCCACCCGAGGAGCGATCCACGGGACGCAATCATCAATGGACTCACCTGTATAACGCTGACGTGATTTCTATGCCCGACAAGTGGGAGTATCCGTGGTATGCGGCTTGGGACCTGGCGTTCCACTGCGTTCCGCTCGCGCTGGTCGACCCCGACTTCGCCAAAGAGCAGCTCACGCTGATGCTGCGCGAGTGGTACATGCACCCCAACGGGCAGATACCCGCTTATGAATGGGCTTTGGGGGACGTTAATCCGCCCGTGCATGCATGGGCCGCATGGCGCGTGTACAAGATTGACAAGAAGCGCACAGGCAGAAGCGACCGCGAATTTCTGAAGCGCATCTTCCACAAGCTGATATTGAACTTCACCTGGTGGGTAAATCGCAAGGACGCCGAGGGCATGAATATCTTCCAGGGCGGATTTCTCGGGCTGGACAACATCGGCGTGTTCGATCGCAGCGCCCCCCTGCCTACCGGCGGCTATCTCGAACAGTCCGACGGAACCAGTTGGATGGCCATGTACACCTTGAATTTGCTGGCTATCGCACTGGAACTGGCCAACGAAGAGCCTTGCTATGAGGACGTGGCCAGCAAATTCTGGGAGCATTTTATCTACATTGCGCATGCCATGAGCCATCGCGGCCGCAACGGCATCGGACTTTGGAGCGAAGAAGACGGCTTTTTCTACGACGTGCTGAAGCTGCCTGACGGCTCACAATTTCCAATGAAGATCCGCTCCATGGTGGGACTGATCCCGCTGTTTGCAGTGGAAACTCTGGAGCCGGAAGTACTCGATCGGTTGCCCGGCTTCAAGCGACGCCTGGAGTGGTTTATCGATAACCGTCCCGATCTCACAGAAAGCTTCGCCTGCATGCGCAGCACAGGGATGGGCGAACGCCGGTTGTTGTCCATCGCAAATGAGGGTCAGCTTCTCCACATTCTCAGCTACATGCTGGACGAGCGCGAGTTTCTATCACCGTACGGGATCCGCTCGCTGTCAAAATTCCATCGGAAACATCCTTACGTACTCCACGTCAACGGAACCGAGCACCGAGTGGACTATGAACCGGGCGAATCGACGACCGGAGTATTCGGAGGAAATTCTAACTGGCGGGGCCCAATCTGGTTCCCGTTGAATTTTCTCCTAGTCGAATCCTTGCAAAAGTTCCATCACTATCTAGGTAACGATTTCAAAGTTGAGTTCCCGACTGGATCGGGAAACATGACAACGTTGTGGGATGTGGCGGGTGAGCTGTCGCGCCGGATAACAAACATTTTTCTTCGTGACGAAAAGGGCCGTCGGCCGGTATTCGGCAACTTGGAAAAGTTTCAGACGGATCCTCATTGGCGCGACTTGCTTCTATTTCACGAGTACTTCCACGGCGACTCTGGTTCCGGGGTGGGCGCCAGCCATCAAACCGGATGGACGGGCGTTGTCACTAAGTTAATGCAACAGAGCGGCGAAGTTCGCGCACTCAAGAAAACTGAGCCCGCAGTTGCCACGGTAGGCGCGGACTGAATTCGTAAGGAGCGGTGATGATTCAGTTCAACCGGGAGACATGTCGTGACGTGGATGCTGCTCTTCAGCGGGAGTGGTCTGCATGTGCTCAAGAGGAAGTTCATACGTCCAAGGTGAAGCCGGCCCTCCAATCTTCCACGACCTGCTGTATCCGACTAGTCTCGATAAATCTAAGCCTACGGGCGGACACCCGTTCTCCGTCTCTCTGATATCGGTATAATTGCTGACGCTCATGGACCGGCTTGCGTCTGCCACCCGATGGTTATTCGACTCGGAACATGGCGCAATCGACCGCTTCGTTCCACGTTGGCTTTTCTTGCGGGCACTGGGCTGTATTTATTTTTCCGCTTTCTTCTCACTGGTCTTTCAGATTCGCGGGCTCATCGGGCCGGAAGGAATTCTGCCGGCAAATGAATACCTGCAAGCCGTAGCACATTCATTTGGCTACAGCCGCGGCATCTGGTTCGCGCCCACCTTGCTATGGCTTTCAAGCGGCCCGCATATGTTGATCGTACTGTGCTGGGTCGGCATGGGTGCATCGTTGTTATTCGCGCTGAATGCGTGGCCGCGGGGAATGCTCGCGATCTGCTTTGCATGCTTCCTGTCTTTCGTGAGTGCGGCGCAGGATTTTTCAGGTTATCAGTCGGACGGCATGCTGCTCGAAGCAGGCTTTATCGCACTTTTCTTCGCTCCCTCAGGATTCCGTCCTGGCTTTGGGATCGCGTCACCGCCATCGCGTGCCAGTCTCTTGCTGCTGCAATGGGAATGGTTTCGCATCTACTTCGAGTCAGGTGTGGCGAAGATCATCGGTGGCGATCCACAGTGGCGCCACTTTACCGCTATGGACGAGTACTATCAGAACGGTCCGCTACCCACGTGGATCGGTTGGTATGTGCAGCATCTGCCACACTGGTTTCATGCTTCGAGTGCCTTCGCGACTCTCGCGCTTGAGTTGGGTTTGGTTTGGATGTTATTCCTGCCCCGCCGCTGGCGCCTCCTTTGCTTCCTGATTGTGACACCCTGGGAACTGGGGGTCATTCTCACCGCCAACTACACTTTTCTGAACTACCTGGTTCTGACGCTAGGATTTCTTCTGTTGGACGATCGCTTTCTGCTGCGCTTCTTCCCGCGGCGATGGAAGAACTTTATCGTCGCGGACGTGACACCTAGGCAGAGCGAAATGCAAAGTTCGGGAAGTGTCCTTCGTCGGTTCAGGATAGCGAGGCTTTCTGTAACCAGCGTTGTCCTCGGCTGGATTTTTTATGCCACCACAACTGAGTTGATATGGATGTTCGCCGCCATACCGTTGCCAACCGCACCTGTGGCGGCGCTTGAGCCTTTTCGGATCGCCAATAGATACGGCCTGTTCGGCATCATGACCCGAGGGCGATACGAGATCGAATTTCAGGGTTCTGCGGATGGAAAAATCTGGGTGGCATATCCGTTCCGTTACAAACCTCAGGATCTGAATTGGCCGCCGGGTATCTACGCACCCTATCAGCCACGACTCGATTGGAATCTCTGGTTTGCTTCGCTGGGCTCATGGCAGGATTATCCAATCGTGCCCAGAACCGAAGTTTGCTTGCTCTCCAATGACAAGGATGTACTTCGCCTTTTCAAAAGCAACCCATTTCCGCATGGGCCGCACGAGATACGCACTGTGCTCTGGCAATATTGGTTTACGACGATGTCCGAAAAGCGAGCCACAGGCCTTTGGTGGCGCCGTCAATTCTTAGGACTCTATGCGCCGACGATCGCACGCGATCCGGATGGCACTATTCGTGGCATCGAAGGTCCTACGGTTGGTTCACGCGAGTGAATGCTGGGGTGGTCACGCGACTTCCGTCTTCAGCGCATCCCACGCAACCTCGACAACGCCGTCTTCGCGGCATGATAGCCGCACATGCCATGCACGCCTCCACCTGGTGGAGTGGACGCGGAGCAAATATAGATATCGCGCGCCGATGTGACGATCGAGGTCATATCAGTCGACGGAGTGACCTTCGTCCCATCCCGCAGGGAGCCGCCCCCGGCTTTGCGGGCCTGTTTACGGTCGATCTTCCCCTGACAGTAAAGACAGGTCAGGAGTTCAACATCGTAGTACGGCGTATCAGCAAGCGTCTGCCTCCCATTCCACAAGGCCCGCCGCTTCATCGGTTCTGATCGCATTGCATTCGCCTGACGCCCCTTATTGAAACCGGACTGCGCATGTGCCCTCCGGAGAAAAGCCGGAACAGTGACCCCTTCGCCGACGAGCAGTCCGTTCTCTGAAGTCCGGTTTGCTTGTGAACAATCGCGAAATACGGGCATTATTCGGATATTTCGGCGCAGGGTGAGCGGAAATTCTCTGCAGTTCAGACTGTATGGCGGAGGAAGAGAGATTCGAACTCTCGGTACGGTTTTGTCGCGCTAAGGCTCGACATGCCCGCAAGTTGCAGATAGCAAAACCCTGCCAGAGAATTTCACCCGAAACCCAACATCAGAACTGGGCAATCAGTCCGGTTTCGATTCGCCATCTATTCGTACGTGAACGGCGAATGCAAGGCGATTCTGTGGCAAAAATGGTCACGTCGTGAGGGTTCCAGGCGGTCTGATTGGGTTCGCAGGACTGCGTGCCTACCGCGCAGTCCGAAAGCGAAAAA
>Ga0210405_10003078_pt1 | contig 16638 bp, 13 predicted proteins | sample IncBWH11MmetaG_FD_155492 | JGI IMG/M metagenome (GOLD analysis project Ga0210405, IMG submission 155492) | Forest soil microbial communities from Barre Woods Harvard Forest LTER site, Petersham, Massachusetts, United States - Inc-BW-H-11-M | ecosystem: Environmental > Terrestrial > Soil >... | reverse complement strand
CGAGAAGAGCTAGCATTAGGTTGCGGTCGACTTCGTCGAGGCCGCTTTCGTCGACCCCGAGCATGGCCAGGGCCTCCTGGGCTACAGCGCGGGTGATGCGGCCGGCGGCGCGGACCTCGGCAAAATCACGGGAGCGGCGGAGAAGGCGGTTGGCGATACGCGGTGTGCCACGGCAGCGGCGGGCAATTTCTTCGGCGCCGCCATCGTCCATCAGAATGTTTAGAATTTTGGCGGAACGGTGAATGATGATGAGCAAATCCTCTGGCTCGTAAAAATCGAGGCGATGGACGATGCCGAAGCGGGAGCGCAGGGGAGCGGTGATAAGACCGGCGCGCGTGGTGGCCCCGACAAGAGTGAAGTGTCCCAACGGAAACGGATGGATGCGCGCACCAGGACCCTGGCCGATAATCAAGTCGAGACGAAAATCCTCCATCGCGGGATAGAGAACTTCCTCGACGGCGGGCTGCAGGCGGTGAATTTCATCGAGGAAGAAAACTTCTTTGGCTTCGAGCGAGGTGAGGATCGCGGTTAGGTCGCCTTTGCGTTCGAGGAGGGGGCCGGCGCTGGTTTTGATGGGGACTTGGAGTTCGTTGGCAATGATTTGGGCTAGCGTGGTTTTGCCGAGACCGGGGGGGCCGTAGAGCAGGACGTGATCTAGGGCTTCGCCGCGGCTGCGGGCGGCTTCGATGGCGATGGAGATGTTTTCTTTTACGCGTTTTTGGCCGATGTATTCGTCGAGACGTTTTGGGCGGACGCTGGCTTCGATGCGAGCGTCTTCGTCGTAGGGTGCGCCGGAGACGATTCGGTGCGGTTGGTTTCGGTCGGGCATTCGTTTTGCGCTGGCGTCGGGCATTTTTCAGAGTTCCAAGAAATCCGAGACCGCTGGCCGACCTAAAGGTCGGCGCCCACAAATGCACGCTTACGCGCCGGCATGCGTTGAGCGGCCTTTCGACGCGGCTAGCGATTGCAGGGCGGCGCGTAACAATTTTTCGAAATTCGTTGTGCCGGTTTCGTGCTTTGCTTCGCTGGCAGCGGTTTCCGCAGTTCGCGGGTCATAGCCCAAATTGACTAGCGCGGAGATTACGTCGGCTTCTGCGCCCGCAGGCGAGGCGCCTGCCGGTTTTTGAGTTTCCAAGACTACGGCTTCCAGTTTGTCCTTCAGTTCGACAACCATGCGCTCAGCCGTTTTGCGGCCCACGCCGGGAATTTTTGTGAGACGGGCTACATCGTTGCCACGGATGGCGGGGACTAGTTCTTCGACGCTCATGCCGGAGAGAATTTTCAGGGCTAGAGTGGGTCCGACGCCGGAGGCGGAGAGGAGCATTTCGAAGAGATGTTTTTCGCGGGAGGAAACAAAACCATAGAGGGCGAGTGCATCTTCACGGACGTGGGTGTGGATGAGAAGAGTGACTTCGGTGTGGAGTTCGCCGAGCGCGGCGTAGGAGGAGAGCGGAACTTGGACTAGATAGCCTACGCCACCGACATCGACAAGGACTTGGTTCGGGCGTTTTTCGGCAAGGCGTCCGCGGAGCTGGCCAATCATGGAAGGCCAGTATTGCCGCCTTTTGTTCGCCTGTCAACGAGTGTGGGAGTGGCATGCGGCAAAAAGCAAGCCCCTCCCCTACAAATTTTCACGAAGACCTCGGGCGCAAAGTCTTGTGGGCCGCCGGATGTTATCCGGAGTTTCTTCGTGACAGTCGCTAGCTGGATGCGGCGGTTGCAGCGGAAGCCGCTGGACGGTAATGACCGGGGACAGCTCTTAGCGCGATGGCCAGGCGGTTCCAGGCGTTGATGGTTGTCACCACGAAGGTGAGGTCGACAATTTCCTTTTCGCCAAAGTGTTTGCGGACTTCTTCGTAAACAGAATCTGGAACGTGAGTCTGGGAAACCATCGTGATAGCTTCCGTCCATTCGAGGGCGGCTCGTTCGCGATCGGTGTAGAAGGGCGTCTCGCGCCAGGCATCGAGTTCATAGAGGCGCTGCTCGGTTTCGCCGAGAGGGCGAGCATCCTTCGAATGCATGTCGATGCAGTAGGCGCAGCCGTTGATCTGGGAAGCGCGCATTTTCATGAGGTGAATGAGCTTGTGCTCAAGGCCACATCCAGCAATGTATTGTTCGAGCGCGTACATCGCTTTCTGAGCTTCTTGAGAGTGTTTCCGAGCGTCAATTCTGGGTTCCATGAGAGGTCTCCTTCCTCGGAGGCGAGTAGCCTTGCGGTCCTCGCCGGGCTTTTCCTTCTGAATGGATGATCCCAGGCAGCAAAGCGGTATGCCGAAGGGAGAAAGAAAATAAGGATCGGACTGGAAATTTGGCGGGATTAGCGGCGCGCGCGATCCTTGCGGACAGCTTCATCAATCAGGGCGTCGAGTTCGTTGCGGGTGAGGGAAACGTGAGAACTGGAGGATTCACCTGTGTCGTTGGTTTCCGGAAGTTCAGCGCCTCCGCCTGGAGGCGGTGTGACGAAATATCTCGCTCGCGCGGCCATCAACTTAGCAACTTCGCGGCTGGAGAGAAGGACAGGGCCGCCGGCCAGTTCCGCGGAAAGCACGATCTTGGCAAAGTGCTCGATTGTTTCCATGCGGAAGAAGGCCGTCAAAAGATCCGGACCGCAGGTGACTGCGCCGTGATTGGCTAACAGCAGAGCATCGTAGTGGGGGACGAAGGGCTCGATCGCGGCACTGAGCTCGGGCGTTCCGGGAGTGGCGTAGCGGACGAGCGGAATCTGTCCGAGGCCGATGATGACTTCGGGCAAAAGGGCTTGATTCAAGGAGCGACCAGCGGCGGCGAAACCAGTGGCCGTCGGCGGATGAGCGTGGCAGATAGCGTTCACGTCGGGGCGCATTCGGTAAAACAGGAGATGCATGGCGATTTCGGAAGAGAAGCGGCGCTCGCCGGCAAGCTGGCGGCCTTCGAGATTGGTGATCACCAGGTCTTGCGGCTCGAGCATGCCTTTGTTCATGCAAGTGGGAGTTGTGAGGATGCGGTTATCGTCGAGGCGAACGGAGATGTTGCCTTCGCAGGCCACGATGAATCCGCGGTCGTACATCCACTTACCCGCGGTACAAATCTCGCGGCGGTGCTGCTCTTCGCTTTTCTCGTGGGTGGGCCAGAGCGAGTTGGTAGTCATGACACGCGCTTCTTCCTTGCCCCGAGTAGTCTCCGGGACATTTCTCTACCCCCAGCAAAGTAAACTTTGGGCCCCAAGCGGCCGGAACCCCGAGGCGCACTTTATCACACTAGGCGTAAATACCGCGTAACTTTAGAGCGCTGCCGACGCGGTCAATCGCAAGCATATAGGCGGCGATGCGATTGTTCACCTTATGGGTTTCCGCGTAGCGGACGACCTCATCGAAGGCGTTTTCCATGACATCGAGGAGGCGCTCGTTGACTTCGCTTTCGCGCCAGAAGAAACCCTGGCGGTCCTGAACCCATTCGAAATAGCTGACGGTGACGCCGCCGGCGTTGCCGAGAATATCGGGAACCGTGAAGATGCCTTTGGCATCGACAATGGCGTCGGCTTGCCACGTGGTGGGGCCGTTGGCGCCTTCGCAGAGAATGCGGGCCTGGACTTGGTGAGCGTTTTGTTCGGTGATTTGATTTTCTATGGCGGCGGGAATGGCAATTTCACACGGTTGGAAAAGAACGTCGCGGGCGGACATTTTCGTGCCACCGCCAGGAAATTCCTGAAGCGGTTTTTTCAGGGTGTAGACCCAGTCGATCACTTTCGGCACGTCGAAGCCCCTTTCGTTGTAGAGGCCGCCGCCGATATCGGCCAGGCCAATGATTTTATAGCCAGCTTTTTGCATGAGCTGGGCGGCGAGGGAACCCACGTTGCCGAAGCCCTGGACTACCACACGGCAGCCTTCTTTCTTGATGCCGACTTTGGCGAGGGCTTTGTCGCAACAGATCATGACGCCGCGGCCGGTGGCTTCGCGTCTTCCGCGGGAGCCACCGAGCTCGATGGGCTTTCCGGTTACGACGGCCGTTGTGGCTTCGCCGACGTGCATGGCGTAGGTGTCCATCACCCAGGCCATGGTCTGCTCGTTTGAGCCGATATCGGGGGCTGGGACGTCGCGCTCCGGGCCGAGCCAGTCGGCGAGTTCCGCGGTGTAGCGGCGCGTGAGGCGTTCCAATTCGCCGCGGGAAAGTTTGCGCGGATCGCAAATGATGCCGCCTTTGGCACCGCCGAACGGGATATTTACGACCGCGCACTTCCAGGTCATCCAGGTGGCGAGTGCGCGCACTTCGTCTAGAGAAACATCGGGGGCAAAGCGGATGCCGCCTTTGCCTGGGCCGCGGACGGTGGAGTGGAGAACGCGATAGCCGACGAAGACGTCGAGCTGACCGTTGTCCATGCCCACCGGAATGTAAAGAGTGATTTCTTTTTTGGGATATTTCAAATAGCGGTAAAGACCTTGCTCGAGTCCCAGTTTTTGCGCGGCCACTTCGAAGCGTGCTTCGGCGTTCTGGTAGACATTCATCTCTTCGGGTACTGGGGCTTGCGGCATGCGGAATTCTCCTTAGAGGCGGCGACGGCAGTGAAAGCAACGAACAACTCGCACTTCGGCCTGCGAAGGGAGCTCAGGACCGATTTGCAGGGCCAAAGAATGATGGCTGGCGGGCTACCCCATTGCATGAAACGGAATTAACCGGTCCGCCAGACGCGACTTTTGGCCGGGTCGCCAGTATACGGACCTGCTCCCCCGGCTGCAAGTTAGAGGGGGCTTGGGACTAATGCGGTTAACTTTATTAGGTAGCCGGGTGCGGAATCGCCGGCGTCAGGAGAGATATTGAAGGGTTTTTTCGATTAGATCGGAGGTTCCCTGGTAGGGATCGCCGGGGCTGTCGAACTCCATGGAACAGTAGCCCTTGTAGTTGCTGGTCTTGAGAATGCCGAAAGTCTTCGCTAGATCGACATGAACCGGCTGGCCCTTTTCGTCCGCTTCCATGGCTTTTACGTGACAGATGCTGTAGGCGTGTGTGAACATCGCCGCGATTCCTTTGTAGGCGTACTCCGTTTTGCCGGTGGCCAAGGTATTTGCGAAATCGGGATTCGTATGCAGCCAGGGGCTGTTCACCTTTTCGACGACGCTAACGACGAAGAACGGATCTTCGCTGAGAGGATTGTCGTTCTCAAGGTTTACGATGACGTTTTTCGCGGAGCCGTACTCGGCCACGCGGAGAAGACTTTCCGCGGCGCGACCCAAATCGGGTTTCGAGTCTTTTGCTGGCGGCATGTTGGTGCGCACGCTTGGCGAGCCGACGGATACGGCAACGTCTAGCCATTGCTTGCTGAAGGCGATAGCTTTTTCGCGCTCGGCTTTATCTACCGCATAAGGACTGTGTTCGCCGTCGACGGCAATGTTTACGATCGCGCCGCCGGATTTTTCGACAACCGAGCGAAGGTCGCTTAGGTATTTTGCATCGAGCGAATGGAAGTGCTCGCTCCATGGTTCGATCTTGTTGATATCGAATTTCGATTTGACATGAGGCAGGAACTCTTTCAAATCCATTTTGGGCGGAGAAGAATTGTTGTTTTTTTCGCGAGCACCCGCGATGAAATCGCGGAAGGGATAGGAAGCGATGGCAATTCGTTCGTGTGGTGCGGAAGGAAACTGCAAGTTGGGAGCGGAGCTTGCTGCGACCGCAGTCTTTAAATACGGCCAAAGCATCGCCGTTGCCATGGTAGCGGCGGACTTCGCAAGAAAATGTCTTCGCGTGGTGGGCGGCAAAGCGGCGACAGTCTAGCAGAATCAGATAGGCCCCGCTATGAAGACGGAGAATTGCATTGGGCAGTCGCATCGCCACGAGGACTATCTGGCAAGCAGGAGTTACGCAAATCGCTCTGCTATAATCCGGCCAATTTTTGAGAGACGCGAGTCTTGTGGAGACGACAAATGAATCGCACCCTGTTTGTTCTATTCGGATTTGTTCTAATGGCTGTCCCGGGAGCGGCCTATGGGCAGGCGCCCGGTGATTTGCTCTCCGAGCTGACAAAGCCGCACGACTACGTTTTAAAACGAATCTCGAGTTACGACCGCACGGGAGGCAACGACGACTACCGTCCGCTCGCGCCAGGAGAGACGCTGACATTGCTGGACGAAACCGGGCCAGGCGAAATTTCTCATGTGTGGATTACCATCGCGAGCAATGAGAAATTCCATCTTAAAAAGATGGTGCTGCGCATGTATTGGGACGGCGAGAGTTCGCCGAGCGTGGAAGCCCCGGTTGGCGACTTTTATGGATTGGGACTTGGCGAATACCATCTTTATCAGTCTGCGCCGCTTTCGGTGGGAGGGGACAAAGCTCTGAACTGTTTTTTCCCGATGCCATTTCAGAAGCACGCGCGCGTCACGCTTACGAACGAGGGTCGGCAACGAGCGGAAGCAATCTATTGGAACATAGATATGCGGGCCTACAAGTCCGCGCTGCCGGCGGACACCCTTTATTTCCACGCGCAGTACCGGCAAGCGACTCCGAACAAGGCGTTCCCCGAGAGCAAGATTAATTTAGACGGAAAAGAGAATTACGTTTGGATGGAAGCTGCGGGACGCGGGCACTTTGCCGGAGTCACTATGTCGGTGGTGCAAAATCAGGATGGATGGTGGGGCGAGGGCGACGACATGTTCTTTGTCGATGGCGAAAAGCTCCCGTCGATCAACGGAACAGGTTCGGAGGATTATTTTCTGGGCGCGTGGGATTTTGGAGGAAAACCATTTGCGTACGCTCTATTCGGAGCGCCGATCGTCGGCGCGGAACTGCAGGGCGGCCGATGGTCCGTCTATCGCTTCCATCTGGATTCTCCGATTCCGTTTACGAAATCGCTGCGCGCGACGATCGAACACGGGCATGCCAACGATCGCGGAGACAACTTTTACTCGGTAGCGTACTGGTATCAAAACGAACCGCACGGAGCTTTCCCTGTATTGCCAGCCGCGGAGATGCGGTTGCCACGAGTCTTTCCTGTCTCCCACGGTGAAAAATAGAGGAAACCGGCGCAATCTGTGGCGGGCGCGGATAAACGCAGAAAAACGAACTATTGCAAACGGAATTGCAGAGTGACCGTCAGGTGCATCGGCACTGGTTTTCCATCGAGCGTGGCCGGTTCATACTTCCATTGGCGTAGCGCGTCCATCGCGGCCTGATGCAGAAGTGTGGGGCCGGAAATGACTTTCATCGTGGTGACGCGCCCGTTGGCATCGATGAACGCATCGACCCGCACGTCGCCGGTCACGTGCTGGTTCCTGGCCAGCGCCGGATAAATGGGATTGACCTTACTGATCAATTTTGCAGACTTTACGTCTCCACCGACAGGAAGCGGCGCTTCCGGAGCCGCCGGTTGTTTTCCGTTTCCCGCCTCAAGACCGGAGTCCATTGCGCCTGCATTTGCATCGCTGTTCGGCGAAGAAATTGTTGGAGCATCGACTCCATCACTTTGCACGGCTGCGGGCCGTTTCATCGTAGGACTGGCAAGGTGGACTTCGCCGAGGGCAGGCTTCTTAGGCTCGGGGTCAGCGGGGGGCCGGGAAATGCGCTCCGTTGCGGCGGCCGATATGGGGGTGCCACCGCCGCGCGTGTTATCGCGAGTTGTTGGAATAGGCTGTGAACTTACTGGTGGTTTCGCCAGAGGCGCGCTAGGGGCTGGCGTCTTCGAGATCGGTATAGTGTTCGATCCAGAGGCTGGTGCGGGCGCAACTGCGAGAGTTTGGGAGGCGGGCTGAGACACAGGCTGAGGCGGCTGGGTTACGGAAGGGGGTGGAAGCGTTGCGATAGCTTGGGAGCTTGGTGACGATGTGATGGGTGCGGTCGTGCCTTGCACCGCATTCGCGGGATGGAGCAGATACCATGCGCCACCCCCGACCAGTAGCACGCCTGCGGCGATTGCGCCGTACAAGACTCCTCTGCCGGAGCCGCCTGAGGAACGCTCATGCGTAATGACTGGTTCTTCGACTAGCGGGAGCAAACTGCCGATGCCAGGCAGCGCGGATTCGGGAATGCTCTCAACCGCGGTTACGGGCAGGGATTCCGAGGAACCCTCTTCTCGCTCTGAAAACTCAGAGTCATTCTTGGCTTTTTCGCGCTCGACGGGCTCTTGGGGCGATGCAGGAGCGGCGGCGTTGCGGGCCAGAGGCTCGAGCCACGACGGAATCTTTACTTCCTCCGCATCCAGGGAAGACTTGATCGGAAGCGGAAGAGTTCTTGCTGGAGGATCGGCTTTGACCAGCAGGGGCTCGGACTTTGCAACTTCGAAAATCTGCGCAGGCGCGTCCCATACGACCTTTGTATCCGGAGGGGGCACGGCTGGGGCAGGCGGAGCGAACTTGGCGGTTGGGGAGTCGCTAAAAAGCAGAGAAGAGAGCTGTTCTTGAAGACGCGCAGCTTGGAGTTTGAGATCCTCGCTGGAATTTTTGCCCGCGACGCTCGTTGGCTGCTGTTTGTTTTCAGACGGAACAGGTGGTGCTGGCGCTTTCGACGGCGTTAAAGCTGGCGGGGTCTGTGGTTTCAGGGCTGCAGGGGAAGCCGCAAATTTTTCGGCGGGCCGCGGCTGGAGTCCGGTCTTCACTTCTGGGTGGATTTGGGAGGCTTGAATCTGGGCAGGCCTAACTTCCGGAATTTTCGGTGCGGCGTTGACAACGGGGCTTACCGGCTTGGGCAGGGCCACGACGGGAGCCACCGGATTGACCTTGGCCGCAGGCGGGAGAGTCGCAGCCGTTGTAGCGGCAGGCGCTTGCCCGCCGATACGGTCTGACGGAAAACGCATCCCCCAGAAACCGACGACCGACTCGGTGAATTCGAGTTCCACGTAGCCGCTGACGCTTCTGTAATTCTTCGATTTGACGACCTGGCAAACCACTTCCTTTTTTGTTTTTTCGTTGGTGAGGAAGAGCAATTGGCCCGCGGACACTGGCGAACCGAGCCGGATGACTGCGCCGTTGCCGAAAATAAGGACGGTCTTTGTGGTTTCAGAAAATGGCTCGCGCTTATCGGAGCCTTCGACGGCGCGAGCGCCATTGACCGTGACCGGAACTTCCAGGGCGACAGGCTGCGGCCGGCTCCCCGTCGCCGTATCTTCGTGGCGCGCTACAGGTGTGACGGAAGACGCGGCGGGTGTCTCCAATGGGGCTGTCAGGACTGCGTTTTCTTTGCTGATAGGCGGCATGGGCGGCTCACTTGGAACGCAAAAATTTTGTTCGGCCCCGGCACAAGCAGGGCTTATCCCCGGACATCTTTATGTTGTTCTTGGGGCATACCTTGCAGCCATAGTACGTGCGTACCAAGCTGGAAACACCTGTCCTGAAGGACAGCGATGTTGTGGATGGAAACTCCTCTAACGATTCAGCGGCGGCCGGAATTGCTCGTCGATTTCAACTTGATAGCCGGTGACGAGCTTGTTCGTTTCGTTGGCCATGCCAATGACGGCTTGCAGCTCCTTGAACATAGCCTCGGTCATGCCTTTTTTGAAAGCGGAAGCGGTGTGCGAGGCGATGCAATAATGGCAGTTGTTGGTGACGCTGACGGCCACGTAGATGAGTTCCTTGGTAAGGGGATCGAGCGCGCCGGGGCACATAATTTGCTTGATGCTTTCCCAGGTGCGCTTCAGGGTGGCGGGATCGTGAGCGATGGCTTTCCAGAAATTGTTGATCCAATCCGTCTTGCGGGTGGCCATGATGTCGTCATAGACGGCGCGAACTTCGGGGCTCGCGTCCGCATATTCAATGAGGCCGAATGTCGACATGGTATTCGTATTCTCCGGAATTCGACTGATTGTAATGCCAGAAACGCCCGCAAGAAGCGCTAATCTCTACTAGAAGTAGGATCAAGGAACCTCGCATCTTCGCTTGGTCCTAGGTCTGGAGAGGGAGAATTGCCCGCTAACGAGACAGGGCGTCCCAAAAACGGACAGAAGGGAACCGTCGAAGGCAGCCTGACCACTGGGAAGCCCGTGAAAACTGCAAATTAGGAAATCTTTTGCTTGGCACGGAACCTGCAGTTCAACTATAACGTATCACGATATAGTCTTCCTTTGAACGATAGAGGCACCAGCCGGGTTTCGAGATGCAGCCTTGAGGTGAAAGCTTGACCAAGAAGCGAGAAACGGAATCGTTCCTGCCGCTGACACCGGCGATGTTTCATGTCCTCCTCGCGCTAGCCGACGGTGAAAAACACGGTTACGCCATTTTGAAAGAAGTGGCGCGGCGGACCGAGGATAAAGTGCGGCTAAGCGCTGGGACGCTCTATGGAAATTTGGCGCGACTGGCGAGCGCGGGGCTGATCGCGGAATCTGACCGGCGCCCCGAGGTTTTGCTCGACGACGAGCGTCGCCGTTATTACCTGCTGACGGAATTCGGGCGCGAAGTCGCGGTAGCCGAAGCGGAGCGCATGGAAGAAGCGCTTGGACAGGCCCGCGCCAAAAAACTTTTCCGAAAACCAAAACTGGCCTAGCGAGGGATCTCCATTATGGCAAAACAGAATCTGCCCTTTTCGCAAAGACTGTTTCGAGCGTTGGTTCGCGTGCTGCCTTTCGACTTCCGGACGAATTATGAAGGCGAGATGGAAGGGGTCTTTCGAGAGCAGCAGCGCGAAGTCGAGGAGCGCGGCGGCGTCTTGGGAGCGCTCAAGCTCTGGAAAGAAACCATCGTAGGAATTTTCACCACGGCCCCGCGCGAGCACTGGCAAATCCTCACGAGCGACTGCGACTATGCCTTCCGCATGATGCGGAAAAATCTCGGGTTCACTCTAGTCGCGGTTCTGACGCTTGCGCTCGGCATCGGGGCGAACACCGCGATTTTCAGCGTGGTGCACTCCGTGCTTCTGCGCCCTCTTCCCTATCCGCAAGGGCAGCAGCTGGTTTTCATCCGCCAGCAGGAAAAAAAGCTGGGCATCGAGGATTGGGGGTTTTCGGTGAAGGAGATCGAGGACTATCGCGCGCAGAACCGCTCACTCGCTGGGTTGGTGGAATACCACGCGATGTCCTTCACGCTTTTCGGACACGGTGATCCGGAGCGGGCGCGAACGGGCGTCGTTTCCGCCAACTACTTCGATCTGTTTGGCGTTCAGCCGCTGCTGGGGCGGACATTTTTGGCTGGCGATGAGAAGCTGGGCGCTCCACCCGTGCTGCTCCTCAGCTACGAATACTGGAAAAATAATTTCGGCTCCGATCCGGGAATCGTCGGCAAGACGTTCGAGATGAACGACAAAGTGCACACCGTTGTGGGTGTTCTTCCGCCGGTGCCGCAATATCCCAATGAAAATGATGTTTACATGGCGACTTCGGCGTGCCCTTATCGCTCCAATAAAATGCATCTCGAAGACCGCGACATGCGCATGATGGAAGTGTTTGGGCGATTGAAGCCCGGAGTAACCGTGGCACAGGCGAACGCGGATGTTTCTACCATTGCTGCTGGATTGCAAGCCGCGTATCCAAAATCATATCCGGACAACGTAGGGTTCACTTCCGCAGCTTCCCCGTTACTGGAGGAGTTGACGCACGGGGCGCGTCCGACGCTTCTTCTGCTGTTCGGCGCGGCTGCGTTTGTGCTGCTCATCGCGTGCGCCAATGTCGCCAATCTCACGCTTGCGCGCATGGCCCGGCGAGAACGAGAGCTTGCCGTGCGCAGCGCTCTTGGCGCTGGTCGAAGTCGGATTCTGCGCCAGCTTCTGACGGAGAGTTTTCTCCTTGCAATTGTGGGCGGCATCCTAGGTTTAATGTTGGCCTACGGCAGCCTGGAACTTCTGACGGATTTTGTGGGACGGCTCACCCCGCGCGCGCGCGAAATTCACATTGACTCCGGAGTTTTGCTGTTTACGCTCGCGGCAGCGCTGGGCACAAGCATCGTTTTTGGCACGCTCTCCGCGCTTTTCTCGCGCGCAAACCTTACTTCCAGCCTGAAAGAAGGGAGCAGCGGCGCGGGATCCGGCTACCAGCAGAATCGCATGCGCAGCGCGCTGATTGTTTGCCAGATTGCTTTCTCCTTTATGTTGCTGATCGGCGCCGGCCTATTGTTGCGGAGCCTCTTCAAAATGCAACAGGTGGACGCCGGCATCGTGCCGCAACGTGTTCTCGCCATGAGAACCGCCTTCAATTGGTCGAAGTACACGTCGTCGGATAAAACTCGGGTGGTTATCCAAAAACTTCTTGATCGCGTGAAATCGCAACCAGGCGTTCTTTCTGCTGCAATTTCGAGCCGCTACCCGTTCGAGCCGGAGATGATTACCGGCGGTCCCGAATCTGTCTCCTTCTCGTTCCAAATCGAGGGACGGCATTTGGAGCCCGGCCAGGCTCCGCCCGTCAGCACGTATGCGGCTGTTTCTCCCGACTACTTCAAGACCCTGGGCATTCCGCTAAAGGCCGGCAGGATGCTTGCGGAAACGGATTCGGACGATCTCAAAGCACCTCAAGTAGTGCTCATCAATGAGGCGGCGAAACGCCGATTCTGGTCCAACGAAGATTCTCTCGGGAAGCGCGTTTCCGGCGATGGCGGGGAACACTGGGCGACGATCGTTGGAATCGTCGGGGACGTTCGGGAATTTGGATTGGATCACGCCCCATCGCCGGAGTTCTATGGTCCGCAAGCACAAGGTCCGCAGCCCGGAAATTTGATTGTTCGCACGGCGGTAGAACCGCAAAGCATGGCGCAAGCCTTGACGCGCGCGATACATGAAGTCGACTCGCAAACCGCGGTGACGCACATTCTTACCTTGGAACAAGCGCGCTACGAATCAATGGCATCGCCGCGCGTAACAGCGAGTCTTCTCGGTGTCTTCGCGGGCCTCGCGCTGGTGATCGCCACAGCAGGCATTGGCGGAATCATGGCGCTGATGGTCAGCCAGCGGGTTCGCGAAATCGGGATTCGCATTGCGCTTGGCGCGCGGCCATCGAGCATTCTCCAGATGGTACTCGGGCAAGGCATGTTGCTGGCCGTATTGGGAGTGGGAATTGGAATTGCCGGCGCAATCGCTTTGACGGGGCTAGTGAAATCGCTCTTGTTTGAAGTGCCGCCGACGGATGTGCTGACGTTTAGCGGTGTTGGTCTAACGCTTCTAGCAGCCGCGGCGCTTGCGAGCTACTTACCTGCTAGGCGCGCAGCGGCCGTCGACCCAAATGTGGCGCTTCGCGCCGACTAAACTCTAACCTTCTGTAAAAAACAAAACGGCGTCAACGCGGGGATGGACTTGGAGAGGAAAGAAACTCTTCAAGAAGAAGCCGCGCGAGACGCCGAGGATCATGTCGGATGACACCGTGTTCCTCGAGCAGATTATCAAGGACAACGCGGTAGCCGAGTTTCTGCAGCTCGGGCAGGTCGATAGCTACTTGCTCCGCACCCTGGCGCCGATAGCGCTTGGCAACCTCCGGCGAAACCGGTCGGCGGTTTGCAATTACCCAATCAACGACAGAGCGTGGCGTGTGGTAACGGATCGCCCGCAGATGATCCGCCAGAGAATACGCGGCAGTTTCTCCCGGCTGCGTCATAAGATTGGCAATGTAAACGCGAGGAGCTTCGGACTTAGCAATCGCGGCGGCGATTTCCGGAATGAGAAGATTTGGAAGGATGCTGGTGTACAGCGAGCCGGGGCCGAGAAGAATTAAGTCGGCTTCGCGGATAGCATCAATGACCGCCGGGAACGGCGGAACGCGGCGAGGTGCAAGAGAAATCTTTTCAATGGGCGTTCGGCTCGCGGTGATGCGCGTTTCCCCATGGACAATGCGGCCGTTGGTGAGTTTGGCGACGAGATTCACGTTTGAAAGTGTGGAAGGGAAAATGCGCCCGCGAATGGCGAGCACTTTGCTACTGACGCGAATGGCCTCCGCGAAATCTCCGGTAATGTGAGTGAGCGCCGCCAAAAAGAGATTGCCGAAATTGTGGCCAATGAGCCCCCGTCCAGCATGAAAGCGATACTGAAAGAGGCGGCCGAGAAGCGCTTCATCTTTCGACATTGCGACCATGCAATTGCGTATGTCGCCGGGCGGAAGGACCCTATTTTCACGGCGAAGACGTCCCGAGCTTCCGCCGTCATCGGTCACCGTAACGATAGCTGTGAGCTCGGAAATGGGGCGATCCGAATTGGGATGCTCGTCACTGCGGCGGACGACGTATTCTTTGAGGCCGCGAAGAATTGTCGAGAGGCCAGTGCCGCCGCCGAGAGCTACGACGCGGAATCCACGCGAGAGTGTCTTCGGTTTGTGCGTTTTTTTCTTCACCGGATGACGCAGTGATACTGAGCGAAGACACGTTTCATGCAAGGCGTGTTTCCGCGCCCACAATCATGGCTATCAGCTAAGAACCTGCATCGATACTCTTTCCCATCAGGCCGTAACCTGCAATCAGGAGATTACCTTAGTCGCGTTCCAATTCATGGGAAAGAAATCGAAATCACGTAGGTTCAGCCGGCCGTGCCGTCTTTCTCCGGGTAGAGCAGTTCCGTAAAACGAGGATCTTCTTGAAGGAAGGCAAAGTCTTCATCGTTGCGCGCGTGGTAGCGGTTTTCCGGGCGGAGCTCGATGGCCACTTTGAGATTCGCCATGGCCGAATCCGCTTCGCCGGTGAGGCAATCAAGAGCGGCAAGAGCGTAATGAATGTAATCCGATTTCGGCGAAGCTTTGCGCGCCTTGATGAGACTTTCGCGAGCGTCATCCCAGCGCCCAATGTTCATCATAGCTACGCCGCGCTGATAATGTTCGTCGGCGGTCTTCGGATTCTGCTCCGAGCTTGGTTTCATGCGCTGCTCGGCGATGCGCAGGTGCATACGCGCGCGGTCAGCCAGGCCTTTGCTGGGTCCCTCGAGAACTTTCTCTAACTCTTGCTTGGCTTTGGCAAATTTCTGCTGGTGAAAAAGCGCCAGCGCTTCGTCGTAAGTTTTGAGCTGCGCCTGAACCAGGGGATCGACCAACTCGACACCTCCCCGTTGCGCGGGTGGAGGCGGAGGCAAGTTCTTCTTTTTCAGTGAGTTAGAGTGACCATGCGCCGCGCCTTTGCCGTGCCCGGATGAGCCCGAAGAGGCTTTGCGCGCTTTTGCCATGACGCGAATCGTAACAGAGGAAAATGACGGCGTCAACGAGTGGTAATAAGAGTGGAAATGAGGTTGCCAGAGCCAAAATGGGTTACTGCCCTGCGCCACTTAATGAAAAAAGGCCATCAAAATGAGCCGTTTTCAGGGAAACTGTAAGGAAGTTACCCGTCACACAGCAGGCACAGCCGGAATGCTGGCCTGCCAGCACCGCGTATGCTATAAGTTTGTGGCCGAACTCTGGTTAAGAACAAGTGCCTTTCATCAATTTTCCTGCGCGCGAAATTAACTGCAAACTCGTGTACTACGGTCCAGGTCTGGGCGGAAAAACCGCGAACCTTCAATGGGTTTACGACCACACGGGGCAAAACCAAAAGGGCAAAATGGTGTCTCTGGCGACAGAGACGGACCGCACCCTCTTCTTCGATTTTCTTCCGCTGGATCTTGGAACCGTGCGCGGCTTCAAAACGCGCTTCCACCTCTATACCGTCCCTGGCCAGGTCTTCTACGAGGCCAGCCGCAAGCTCATTCTGAAGGGCGCGGACGGCGTCGTGTTCGTGGCCGACTCTCAGGAGGAGCGGCTCGACGCGAATTTCGAGACGATGGAAAACCTGCAAGAGCACTTGAAAGAACACAACCTGAATTTCGATACGATTCCTTATGTGTTGCAGTTGAATAAGCGCGATTTGCCCAACGCCATGCCCGTCCCGGAGCTGAAGAAGCAACTCCAGAAAAAAAACGAGCCCGTCCTCGAAGGAGTCGCTATTCAAGGAGTCGGCGTGTTCGAGACGCTGAAAGAAGTAGCCAAGCTTGTCCTCGCGGAATTGAAAAAGGGCGGGTAATTCCCGCTAGTAGAGCCGGAATGTCGTTTCGATTGGAACACGAGCAGCAATCGGCTTGCCTCCGTAAGTCGCTGGTTTGAAACTCCACGCGCTAATGGCTTTGACGGCCGCTTCATTAAGCCCAAATGGGACGCCTTTGAGAACGCTGCTATCAACAGCTCGTCCTTCTTCCGTAACTGTGACTTCTAAAACCACAGTTCCCATAAATTTCACCTTTCGCGCCGCGTTCGTATACACAGGTGAAGGACAGTAAACGCAAGACGGGACGCTTGCCCCATTCACTCCTGCCCGGAAGGGCGCGGAATCATGGTCAGGAGGAGTTTTCACTCTAGAGCGCTCCTCATCGTAAAGTTCGAAAGGGGCAAATGCCTCCTGCGGTTCTGGGATCGCAATTTCCATTGCTTCCTGCGGGCCGACCTTATCGTTGGAAATGTTCAACAGTTCAATCAACAGGTTGAAATGATCGCCCAGCCGCTCGATCGTGCCGAGAAGTACGGCGTTCGCTTGAAACTCGGTTGCAAGCCAGCGAGCGGCCTCCCGGTCTTTCAGAGCGTTGGACGGAATGTGCTCGCGAACCAAGTAGTCTCGGAGGCGCTTCCGATCAACGATTTGAATGCCGTTTCCCTGAGCAAGAAGTTCCACCGAAATGGAATCGGCCAGTTGAATGCCAAAGCGTGAAGTTGAGCCGGATGGCGTTGTGAAATTTGCGACAAGGATGGTGCAGCTGTTGGGACGACACTTAGCTTTATCTGCCCTTTTGAGAATGCGGGCGGCGAGAGTCTTAAGTTCC
>Ga0210405_10003075_pt1 | contig 16643 bp, 12 predicted proteins | sample IncBWH11MmetaG_FD_155492 | JGI IMG/M metagenome (GOLD analysis project Ga0210405, IMG submission 155492) | Forest soil microbial communities from Barre Woods Harvard Forest LTER site, Petersham, Massachusetts, United States - Inc-BW-H-11-M | ecosystem: Environmental > Terrestrial > Soil >... | reverse complement strand
AGCACTACCTGGACGCGCTCTTCGCTGTCCCTGACGACCCGGACACAGCTCAGGTACGCGATCAGGCCATCGGCACCCTGGTCCGGGCCGCCGAGCGGGCCGCGCGCACCGGCGCCGCCGGGCGGGCCGCCACCAGCTACGCCACCGCTGCCGAACTGAGCCAGCTCGCTGGCCAGGCCCACCGGGCGGATACCGGCCTGCTGTGGGAGAACGCCGCGCAAGCCGCCATCGTCGCCGCGGACTACGCCGAAGCCATTCAGCACGCAGGCCGCGCTCACGATTACCATCTCGACCGCGGTCAGGCCCGGGCGGCCGCCCGCACCCAGGCCACGATCGGCCGGGCCCTGCGCCAGTGGGGCCGTCTGGCCGAGGCCCACGAGCAACTCACCGCCGCCTTGCTGGTCCTGCGCGCAGATCCTGATGCCGACACGGTGCGCGCGCTGGACGAACTGGCCGCGCTAGCCGTCCACGCGGGCTCGCCCGACGCCGACCGGCTCTCGTCCGAGGCGCTCATCCTGGGCCAGGCTCTCGGCGTGGGCCGCGATCAGCTTAGTAACTCGTTCATGACCCGCGGGATATACCTGATCACCGTGGAGCGGCGGCCGGAATCGGTTGCTTACCTGCGCGAAGGCGCGCGGCTGGCCACCCAGACCGGCGATAACGCCCAGCTCGGCCGCGCGCTGGTCAACCTGTCGGACGCGCTGGCCGCCACCGATCCGCAGGCGGCGGCCGAGGCCGCGCGCACCGCTGCCGAGCACCTGCGCCGGAAAGGCGCCCGGACTCTCCTGACGTTCGCCATCACCAACCTGGTCCAGGCCCTGCTGATGGTCGGCGACTGGGACGCCGCGGACCGCGAGCTCCTCCAGGCTGTGGACTCCGACGGCCTGGCTGTCATCGAGCACATCGGCTGCTATCGAGGCTGGCTAGCTGCCCTGCGCGGCGATGTCGGCACCGCCGAGGCGATGCTGGCGGGCCTGCGTGACGTGCGCGGGAACGAAGACGCTCAGACCAAGGCGGAGATCAGCCTGGCTGAGGCGTTCATCGCGGCCGCCCACCGCCAGCCGGATGAGGCACTCCGTCACGCCCAGAACGTCGTCGCGCTCCGCGACGCGCTGGGAATTAGCCACGAGTGCATCCGCTGGGCGTGGCCGCTGGCCGCACGCGCCGCCCATGAGCGGGGTGACATCGCCACTACCGGCGAGCTGCTGGCCCTGCTCGATTCTTACCAGCCCGGATACCTCGCCCCGGTGCTGCAGGCCGAACGCGGCCTGAGCCGGGCCCGGCTCGCCGATCGCGACGACGGCCAGTCCGCCGGCGCCGCCTTCGCCTCGGCGATCGTCAGCCTGCGCCAGCAGAGCACCCCCTATCACCTCGCCCACGGGCTGCTCGACCACGCGGAGCACCTCCTCGGCCGGGGTGGCGCCGAGGGTGCCGCCGCAGCCATCGAAGAAGCCCGTGGCATCGGGACTGGCCTGCACTGCGAGCCGCTGCTCACCCGAGCGGACGCCATCGAGCACGCAAAACCCCGGATACCGGCCTAACCGGGCACTACGGTGTGGTGTGTCCAGCGTTGACAGGCTTGATGGGGCAGGCGCGGCGCGGTTAACTGAGGGCGTGGGGAGGGCTAGGTGAGGTGCGGGCAGTGGGGCGCGTCTGTGGAAGAGCGCGACCGCGGCGACGCCATCGAGCACGTCGATGCCAGCGAGCCTGCCCAGCCCCGGATACGGGCCTGACCAGTGACATCAGTCCCGGAGGAATCCGTCGCCGCGGCCGGGCCAGCTCCTGCCGCAACCGACGGCAGCGGGAAACGCGCCGCGCGCGGACGCTACCGCGACGCGCTGCGCCATCGTGACCTGCGGCTGCTCATCGCGTCGTTCCTCATCGACGAGATCGGCAGCTGGTCCTACATCGTCGTGATCTCGGTCTACATCTTCGACCGCACCCACTCCACGCAGTGGCTGGCGGCCAACGCCGTCTGCCGCTGGGGGCCTAGCCTGCTGGTGGCCAGCTACGGTGGCGTTCTGGCGGACCGCTACCAGCGGACCACCGTCATGGTCGTCTCCGCGCTGGCCAGCGCGGTCCTCATGGGGGGAATGGCGGTCGCCGTCGCCAGCGGCGCTCCGGTCGCGTTCGTGCTGGCCATCTCGGCCGTCTCGTCCGTCGCGCTGGCGCCGTACCAGCCCGCGGCGGGTGCGCTGACGCCCGAGATCGTGGGCGAGCAGGATCTGGCCGCCGCGAATTCTATTTTCTCGGCCCTGCAGACCCTGGTCGTCGTGGTCGGGCCGGGCATCGGGGGCCTGCTGCTGCTCACCGGCCGACCTGTCATCGGCGTCGCGATCAACGCGGCCAGCTTCGCCATCGCGGCCGCCGTGGTCACCCGGTTGCGAGTCCGTTCCCGCGGCGGCGGGCGCGCCGGGGACAGCATGATGCAGCAGTGGGCCGCAGGGTTGAGATCGCTGGCCGCGCAGCCCGTCGCGGTGGCCGTGATCTTGTTCTGCGCGCTGGACTCCGCCGTCTACGGCGCGGCTACCGTCCTGTACGTCCCGCTGTCGGTCCGCCTGGGCACCGGTCCCAACGGCTACAGCTACCTGCTGGCCGGCTCGGCGCTCGGCGGGCTGCTCGGCGCCGGCCTCGCGAACCGGCTGAGCGGCGTGTCCCGGCTGGCCCCGGTCATCATGGGCAGCATCTGTCTGCAGGCCCTGCCGTTCTTGCTGACCGTCCCGGTGCACTGGCCCGCGATGGCCGCCGCCCTGCAGGTCGTTTCGGGCGTCGGAATGATCATCGTGGATGTGCTCGCGATCACCAGCCTGCAACGCGATCTGCCCGGGGACGTGTTGGGCCGCGTGCTCGGCGTCTTCGACACCGTGGTGCTGGCCGGCATCCTGCTGGCTAGCCTGGCCACCGGCATCCTGCTCGCCCATTTCGACGTCAACGTCGCGCTCGTCGCCGTGGGCGCCGGAATCCCGGCCCTTGGCCTAGCTGGCCTGCCGACCCTGCTGCGGGCCGATCGCACGTCGGCTGCGGCCGCCGAACGGCTGCGCCCGCGGGTCGAGTTGCTATCCGAGCTGGACCTGCTGGCCGGCGCGGACCGCCGCACGCTCGAGCGGCTTGCGGCGGCGGCCGAACCGATCGTCATGCCCGCCGGCCAGGTCGTGATCCACGAGGGCGACGAGGCCGACGCGCTGTGGATCCTCGTCGACGGCGAGCTGTCGGTACAGGCCAGCGGCGACGGGTCCGAGCCTCATGAGCTGGCGCCGGTGACCGCGCCGGGTTACGTCGGCGAACTCGGACTGCTGCACGGCATCCCGCGCACCGCTTCCGTCCAGACGCGCCTGCCGAGTACCTTGCTCAAGATCGACGGCCAGGACTTCCTGTCTGCCTTGCAGGTCAGTCAGCCGAGCCCCGCGCTGCTTTCGGTCGCCGGGACCCGGATGGCCCGTACTCCCTGGCTAAGGCCAGAAGCCGCAGCCCGTCAACCCAGGACCGGACCATGAGCCCCGATGAACTGCTGCGCCAACTAGGCGAGCTGGCTACTTCCCTTGGCCCGGCCGTGCGGCCGGCGGGCACTGACGAGCTGCTGCGGTCGCTGACCGAGACGGCCCGGCGGCTCTTCGGCGCGGCGGCCTGCTCGCTGGCCTTGCTCAGCGAGGACGAGTCGGAGCTGGTCTATACCGTCGCCGCGGGACAAGGCGCGGACGACGTGACCGGCATGCGCATCCCGGCCTCGCGAGGCATCGCCGGCTGGGTGGTGCAGTCCGGTCAGCCGATCGCTATCAGCGACGTGGCCAGCGACCCGCGTTTCTCCCGGGAACAGGCCGAGCAGACCGGGTATATTCCGCAGGCCATCCTCGCGGTACCGGTCGAGACCGCCGCGCGGTTGCTCGGGGTCATCAGCCTGCTCGACCGTGACCCGCGTCGGCCCGGTGCCGAGCAGGACATGGCGCTGCTCTCGCTCTTCGCCGACCAGGCCGCCCTGGCCCTGGCCAGCGTCGAGAGGTTCAGCCTCATGGGGCGGGTGCTGCTGGACGCTCTGGCCCAGGCGGCGACCGGCGACGACCTGGCCGAGACGCTGCGCCGGGCGGCCGGCGAGCTGCCGGCGGCGGACGCAAACCTCGCGGAGCTGGCCTTCACGTTCGCGGTCCTGGCGCGCAGCGGCGCGGCCGAACGTCAGCTGGCTCTGGCCGTGTTGCGTGATGTCGCGGACTACCTCGAAAGGCGGCCGCCACGACCTCGCTGAGACCAGCCTGGAGCGATGCCTTCGCCCCGGAGGCGTTGCGCCCGGTACCGCGGATCGACCTGCCCATCGACAAGGACTGGGCGTGGGGCGGGGCCACCGGCGCCGGCGTCACGGTGGCCGTGGTGGACAGCGGCGTCGATGCTGCTCACCCGGCGGTCGGCGCCGTCGAGCGGGAGGTAGCCCTGCAGTGGGACTCGGAGAGCAGGCAGGTCCACACCATCGAAGGCCCGCACGAGGACCTGTTCGGCCACGGCACGGCGTGTGCTGGAATCATCCGCCGGGCCGCCCCCGAGGCGGACATCTGGTCAGTGCGCGTCCTGGGCAGCAGACTGACCGGCAAGGGCCTGGTTTTCGCGGCGGGCCTGCGCTGGGCGATCAAGGAGGGCGCGCGGGTGGTCAATCTGTCCCTGAGCACGGGCCGCGAGGACTACTTCGGCCTGTTCCACGAGATCGCCGACGAGGCCGCCTTCGCCGGCGTCGTCCTGGTCTGCGCCACCAACAACGTCCCGGCGCCGACCTACCCGGCCCAGTTCTCCTCGGTCATCTCGGTGGCCGCCCACGACGGGCAGGATCCGTTCGGCATCGACGCCAATCCGGCGCCGCCGACCGACTTCGGAGCGCCAGGTATCGACATCCGGGTGCCCTGGCTATCCGGGTCGACGATCCTCACCACCGGCAACTCCTTCGCCGCCCCGCACGTCACCGGCCTGGTAGCCCGGCTGCTGAGCAAGCATCCGCAGCTGACGCCGTACGAAGTCAAGACCGTGCTGCGGGCCGTGGCCACCAACGCGGTGGCCTGCAACGTGGTACGCCCGGGAGCCGGCCATGCCCGCTGACCTGACCGGCATCCTGCGGGAGACTAGCCTGCTCCGGTCGGTGCCGGAGCCGGACCTAAAGGCCGCCGCGGCGGCGTCCCGGCTGCGCAGCTTCCGCCGCGGCCAGGTCGTGTTCACCAGGAGCGATCCGGGTGACACGGTAATCGTGGTCGTCTCCGGCCGGGTCAAGGTCACCGTCCGCTCGGCGGACGGCGGCGAGCTGACGCTGGCCGTCATCCACCCCGGCGGACTGCTGGGCGAGCTCGGAGTCGTCGACGGCGGCCCCCGGTCCGCCGACGCCGAGACCCTGGAGGAATGCCAGCTGCTGCTGATCCCGCGCGACGCCGTCAGGGACATCTGCGCGCGGGTGCCGTCCGCGGCCCAGGCCTTGACCAACTCGATCGCGGCCATGCTGCGCCGCCTGACCGAGGCCACCGCCGACCTGGTATTCCTGGATCTTCCGCGCCGGGTCGCGAAGATCCTGCTCAGCCAGCCCCGGGGCGACGACGGCGTCATCCGGCCCCGGATGAGCCAGGAGGAACTGGCGCACCAGGCCGGGGGCACCCGGCAAAGCGTCAACGCCGCGCTGCGCGGCTTCGAGCGGCGCGGCTGGATCGAGATGCAGGACCGGACCGTGGCGCTGAGACAGCCGGACGCGCTGGGTCGCTTCGCCGGCACGGATGTGTCGGCAAGCTGACACTTCCGGTGTCAGCCATATGACTGACGGCCACCTGTGCCGTCCGAGATGCTAACCGCAGACGCCGAACAACTGAAGGGACAAACCATGACCGAGCAGAACCTCACCCCCGACGAGATCGACGACACCGAGGGCCATGGCTACAAGCGCGAAGACGAGGACGACACGGAGGGCCATGGCTACAAGCGCGAAGACGAGGACGACGACGACGTCGAGGGTCACGGCTACAAGCACTGACCACCTCACGTGAGGGGGCAGCGAGGGGGCCGACAGGTAGGTACCTGTCGGCCCCCTCGCCGTAATCACATGGAGACCGAACGCCCGGGAAAGATCCTGGTTAGCGCCGAGACGTGCGCGTAGCATCGTGCCATGACGACGCCTCAAGAGGTCCTGGCTAAGGTCCCGCTATTCTCGATGCTTTCGAAGAAGGAATTGACCCGGCTCGCGAAAAGTGCGCACGAGCGGACCTTTCCCGCCGGTGCGGTGCTGACCGAGCAGGATACGACCGGCGTCACCTTCGGGGTCATCGTCGAAGGGCAGGCGGCGGTCGACGTGCACGGACAGGCCGCTCGCAAGCTCGGTCCCGGCGACTACTTCGGCGAGATGGCCCTGATCGACCATTCGTACCGGTCGGCCACGATCACCGCCGAAACGGACTTGCGCTGCCTGTTGTTCACCGCGTGGGTGTTCCGGCCCTTTGCCATAGAACACCCGGAGACGGCTTGGGCGCTGCTGGAAATGATGGTGCAACGCGTCCGTGACGCCGAGGCCCGTTAACCGGCGGAGGCCCGCAAAAGGGCGGAGGCCCGTAACCGGGCGGAGGCCCGTAACCGGCCGCGCTGGATTGACAGCGCGAATGCGGCTGGCGTACGTCCCGTACCGCTCTGCGGTCTTGAATTTTTGGCCGAACGGGCCGTGGTACCCGCGTCCGCCCATCGATCCCCTTGACAGGGCCAAACACACTAGCGTAAGCACGGTGGCGTGACGTGCGGGCAGTGCGGTTCGCCCGTGGGAGAGGGCGACCGTTTCTGTGGGGATTGCGGCTCTGCGGTTGGCGTGTGCCCGTCGTGCGGTGAGCCGCTCACTCCAGGTAAGCGCTTTTGCCGTGCCTGCGGCTCGCCGCTCGCGGGAACCCCTCCCACGGTAACGACGGCCTCGGCCGCCACGCCCGTTCCCGGGCCGGGCCAGGACGCGGTCGCGGAGCGGCGGGTGTGCTCCGTGCTGTTCTGCGACATGGTCGGGTTCACACCGTTGTCGGAATCGCGGGACCCCGAGGCGGTGCGGGAGCTGCTGTCGCGGTATTTCGAGGTGGCACGGACGGTCATCGGCCGTTACGGGGGAGTGGTCGAGAAGTTCATCGGCGACGCGGTGATGGCGGTCTGGGGCACGCCCACGGCCGCCGAGGGAGACGCGGAGCGCGCGGTCCGCGGCGCACTGGACCTGGTGGCGGCGGTAGAGGCGCTCGGGGCTGAGATCGGCGTGCCGGGCTTGACGGTGCGGGCAGGCGTGGTGACCGGGGAAGTGGCGGTCAGCCTGGGCGCGGCCCACGAAGGGATGGTCGCTGGGGACGCGGTGAATACCGCCGCGCGGGTGCAGGCGGTGGCCGAGCCGGGACAGGTGCTGACCGACGGGGCGACGTACCGGCTGGCCGGCCGCGGGGTCGGGTTCGCCGAGGCCGGGGAGCATGCCCTGAAGGGCAAGGCCGAGCCGCAGCGGTTGTGGCGGGCCACGCGGGTGCTGTCGGCGGTGGGCGGTGTCCAGCGGGTCGACGGGCTCGAGGCGCCGCTGACCGGACGGGACGCCGAGCTGCGCACGATCAAGGAGCTCTTCCACGCCGTAGCGGACCGGCGGGTGCCGCGGCTGGTGCTGGTCTCCGGGCCGGCCGGGGTGGGGAAGTCCCGGCTGGGCTGGGAGTTCGAGAAGTACGTCGATGGCCTCAAGGCCGAGGTCTGGTGGCACCGCGGCCGGTGCCTGTCCTACGGTGAGGGCGTCGCGTTCTGGGCGCTGGCCGAAGTCGTCCGGCAGCGGCTGGGCATCGCCGAAGAGGACCCGGCCGAACTGGCCGCCGGCAAGCTGGCCGCCGGTCTTGACCGGTTCGTCGCCGATCCCGGTGAGCGAGCGTACGTCGGTACCCGGCTGGGCCGGTTGCTCGGCGTCGCCTTCCCCGGGGGCCACGGGGCCGTGCTGGGACGGGAGGAACTGTTCGCGGGGTGGCGGCTGTTCTTCGAGCGTCTCTCGGAAACGGGACCGATCGTGCTGCTGGTCGAGGACGCGCAGTACGCCGACAGCGGCCTGCTGGATTTCCTTGACCACCTCATCGACTGGGTCAGCGACCGGCCGGTTTACGTGCTGGTATTCGCCCGTCCCGAGCTCGGCCAGGTCCGGCCGGAGTTCGGCGCCGGCCGGAACCGGAGCATGCTGACCCTCGACCCGCTGGATGCGGCCTCGATGGACGCACTCGTCGAGGCGCTGGTGCCCGGGATGCCGTCCGCGGCGCGCATGGCGGTCACCACCCAGGCGCAGGGCATCCCGCTGTTCGCCGTGGAGACGGTACGTTCGCTCATCGACCGCGACGTCGTCCAGCCGGTCGAAGGGGTCTACCGGCTGACCGGCGACGTCGGGGAACTGGCCGTACCGGACAGCCTGCACGCCCTGCTGGCCGCCCGGCTCGACGCCCTGGACCCCGGCGTGCGGCGGCTGGTGAGCGACGCCGCAGTACTCGGCACCACCTTCCCGGCCGAGGCGCTGATAGCGGTGTCGGGGCGAGACGAGGTCGCCGTCCGGGCCGCGCTGGCCGACCTGGTCCGCCGCGAGGTGCTCAACGTGGCCGCCGACCCGCTGTCGCCCGAACGGGGCAGCTACCGGTTCGCCCAGCAGATGCTGCGCCAGGTCGCCTACGACACCTTGTCCCGGCGCGACCGCAAGACCCGGCACCTCAAGGTCGCGGCGCACCTACGCGCCGTCTTCGCCGGCGACGGCGAGGAGGTGGCCGACGTGATCGCCCGCCACTACCTGGACGCGCTGAACGCCGTCCCAGACGATCCCGACGCCGCAGGCATCCGCGGCCAGGCCATCGCCGCCCTGATCCGGGCCGGCGAACGCGCCGAGCGCACCGGCGCCTCCGCGCGCGGCGCCGCGAGCTATGCTGCCGCAGCCGAACTGGTCACGGAGGACCAGAACGGGGGGGAGCCAACGGCCGGAACGCTCTGGGAACGCGCCGCCGAGGCTGCCGTGGCGAACGGTGATTGGGCCACCGCCGTGGATGACGCCGGACGGGCCCGCGCCGACTATCTGCGGCGCGGCCAGGACCGAGCCGCCGCCCGCGCCCTGGCCATCGCCGGGCGGGCGCTGCGCGGCTGGGGCCGCCACACCGAGGCTCGCGACCAGCTCACCGAGGCGGTGGAAGTCCTGCGCGCCGATGCCGACACCGATACGGTGCGCGCCTTGGAGGAACTCGCAGTTGTGGCGGTATTCGCTGGATCTCCCGATGCCGACCGGCTTACCACCGAGGCACTCGTCCTGGGTCAGGCCCTTGACGTCAGCGTCGAGCACCTTAGCGGGCTGCTTCTCACTCGGGGGATCTACCTGGGCACCGTCTCGCGGCGCACGCAGGCGATCGCCTACCTCCGTGAGAGCGCGCGGCTGGGCGCTCAGGCCGAGGACAACATCGCCGTGGGACGGGTGCTGCTCAACATGTCGGATGTCCTGGCGGTCACCGATCCCGCAGCCGCGGCCGAGGCCGCCCGCACCGCCGTGGGGCACCTGCGTCGGGTCGGTCTCCGGATCCTTCTGGTCTACGCGATCACGAACCTGGCCGGGGCGCTGGTCCAGCTCGGCGACTGGGACGCCGCCGACACGGAGTTCGTCCAGGCGGTGAGCTCCTACGGGCTAGCCGACGTCGAGCATCTCATCGGGCAGCGCGGCTGGCTGGCCGCCCTGCGCGGTGACGTCGGAACGGCCGAGACTATGCTGGCGGAGCTGACCGACACACGAGCCAGCGAAGACCCTCAGGACAAGGCGCTTGTCAGCGTCGCGGAGGCCTTCACCGCCGCCGCCCGCGGCCAGCCGGAGAACGCTCTGCACCATGCGCGGGCCGCGCTCGCTCACGCGGATGCCCTGAGCATCAGCAGTGAATCGCTGCGCTGGGCTTGGCCTCTCGCCGTCCGCATGGCTCACGAACTGGACGATAACGCGGCCGTCGGCGACTTGATCGCCCTGCTTGACTCCCACCAGCCTGGGCACCTAACCCCCATGCTGCGGGCCGAGCGCGACCTGGCCCGGGCCCGCCTCGCCGCAGGGAACAGCGATGGTGACCAGGCCGCGGCGGCCTTCGCCGCCGCGATCGCCGGCCTGCGCGAACGGAGCACCCCCTACCACCTGGCCCATGGCCTGCTCGACTACGCCGAGTACCTGATCCGCCGCGGTGACGCCGAGGCCGCCGCCCAGGCGGCCGACGAGGCCGGCGACATCGGCCGTCGCCTGCGCTGCCAGCCCCTGGTGGACCGCGCCGACGCCCTCGAACGCGCGCAGCCCCGGATCCGGGCCTGAATCACAGGTCGAGGGCCAACCCCTCCGCGGCCACCATGACGGGGACCGGGGTCATGGCGAACCTCTGCGCCAGCTCGTCCAGCGCGTCGTCCGTCCGGTCCGGCCGATGATGGAACAGCGCCACCCGCCGGGCCCCGGCGCGGCCGGCCAGGGCGACCGCGTAGTCGGCCGCGGCATGGCCGAACGCCGCCTCGGCCGCCACCTCCTCGGCCAGCAGTTGGGCGTCGTGCACCACCACGTCGGCCCCGGCGGCCAGCTCGACGGCGGCCGGGTGATACTCGCCCCAGCCGTCCGGGCCCGGGCCCAGCGCGGTCGGGCAGTGATCGGTGACGTACGCCGCCACCGAATGCCCGTCACTGACCCGGTACCCGAGCGTCCGGCCGCCCTTGTGCGGGATCTCCCGCGCCTGCACGGTGAACCCGCAGGTCTCGAGCTGGCCCGGCGATATGGTGCCGAAGCTCCAGCGTCCCCGCAGCTGGCTCGGGCGGATCGGGAAGTGCGGCGGTGACATCCCCCGGGCCAGCACCTCCTCGGCGTCGACGCCATCCTGCTGGTCGGGCAGCAGCAGCGTCACCCGGGCGTCGTCCCGGTCCCCGGCGCGGAAGAACGGCAGACCTTGGACGTGGTCCCAGTGCAGGTGCGTGAGCAGGATCGTCCCGGTGAACGGCTGGCCGGCCAGCAGCGTGGTGACCCGGCGCACGCCGGTGCCCGCGTCGAGGATGAGGGTCGGCGCTGCCGCCCCGTCGTGGGCCACGGCCACGCAGGAGGTGTGGCCGCCGTACCGGACGAACTCCGTGCCCGGTGCCGGTGTCGAACCGCGGACACCGCAGAATGTCAGCCGCACCGCCCAAGCCTAGCGAGCACGTTTCCACCCGCCCGGGTCCCGCGCCCGCGGAATGTCAGTGGTGCCCGCTAGGTTGGGTCCGGGGCAGATCGCTGATTGGAAAACTCGTGGTCACCTACGAAGCAAGAGATCAGGTCTCGCAACGGGCGGGCGAGCGACGGCGGGCCGAGCTCGGCAAGTTCCTCAAGGCCCGGCGGGCCCGGCTGAGTCCCGGGGACTTCGGCATGCCGCCGGGCTCGCGGCGGCGCACGCCGGGGCTGCGCCGGGAAGAGGTCGCACTGCTGGCCGGCGTCGGCGTCACCTGGTACACCTGGCTGGAGCAGGGCCGCGAGATCAACGCCAGCTCGCAGGTCCTGGACGCGGTGGCGCGTACGCTCCGCCTCGACCGCGCCGAGCGCGAGCACCTGTACCGGCTGGCCGAGGCGACGCCGCTGCGGGCCGAGTGCGCGCGGCTGGTGATTCCCGACGCCATCCGGGAGATCGTGCACTCGCTCGAACCGTTGCCGGCCAGCCTGATCAACAGCCGGTTCGACTTCCTGATGTCCAACAACGCGTCGGAGGAACTGTTCTGGGAGTGGCACACGATGCCCTGCATCCACAAGAACACCCTGTGGTGCTGCGTCACCGAGCCGAGCGCCCGCGGCAAGTTCGCCGAGTACGACACGCACGTCCGCTACATGGTGGCCCGGTTGCGCGCCGCGTACGGCCGGCACGTCGGCGACCCGGAGTGGGAAGAGGACATCCGCCGCCTGGCCAGCATGAGCCGCGAGTTCGCCGAGATCTGGGCCCGGCACGAGGTCGCCGAGGCCGAGCCGCGTACCCTCACCTACCTGCATCCGCGGGCCGGCACGCTCAGCCTGGCCGTCAGCGAGCTCAACCTGCCCGACATGCCGGACGCGCGCATCGTGGTGTACACCCCGCACGACGACGACACCCGGGCCAAGATGCCGCTGACCCGCCGTGACCCAGCCACGGCCCAGATTTCCGGCTGACTCCTGGCCGGCAGTCCAGCGGCGCCGCGGGTACCGATGCTGTACGCTTGGCTGCAATCGGTTGCGGCGAAGGGCGGGGCCTCATGTCGGCGGCGGGCACGGCCAGCAAGCATGAGCCGCGCGTGCCCGACGGGGTCGACGTCACCCGGCCGAGCATCGCCCGGATCTACGACTACGTGCTGTACGGCAAGGACAACTTCGCCGTCGACCGGGCCGCGGCCGAGAAGCTGATGGAATCCCGGCTCGACCCCCGCCGGCTCGCGCTGGCCAACCGCGCGTTCCTGTTCCGCGCGGTCCGCTTCCTCGCGCAGCAGGGCATCGCGCAGTACCTCGACCTGGGCAGCGGCCTGCCCACCGCGCCTAGCGTGCACGAGGTCGCCCGGGATACCATCCCCGCCGCGCGGGTCGTCTACGTCGACCATGACCCGATCGTGGTGGCGCACAACGACGCGCTCCTGGCCACCCGGGACGGCGTGGTCACCATCCGGGGGGATATCCGCGACCCGGATGCGGTCCTCGCGCACGAGGCGCTCGCCGCCTGCCTCGATTTCAGTCAGCCTGTCGCCGTGCTGGTGTTCGGCGTGCTGCACTTCATCAGCGACGAGGAAAACGCGTCGGGGATCATCGCCAAGTTCCGTGAGCGCCTGGCGCCCGGCAGCTACCTGGCCGTCTCGGTCGGCACCTCCGACGGCGCCGATCCCGAGATGCTCGCCGAGGCGACCCAGACCTACGCCGGGGCGCGGATGCCGTTCACGCTCCGGTCGCGAGCGCAGATCCTGGACCTGTTCGACGGCTTCGACCTGGTTGAGCCGGGCCTGGTCAGCCTGCCGGAGTGGCGGCCCGCGTTCAACACCGACCGGACGCCGCTTAAGGGACCTACCGTCGGTGGGGTCGCTCTGCTGAGGAAGTAGCCGCCGCCTCAGCTCGTCAGTTGAGGAAGTAGCTGCTGCCGCCCGACTGGGGGTTGGTCACCAGGGCGAGGACGGTGATCGTTCCCGCGTCGGCGAACGTGAGCCGCAACCAAATGTCCTTGCCGTCGTGCATCGGGCCCGCGCCGGTGATCAGCAGGTGGTAGGTGTCCGGGTTCAGCTGCACCAGCGAGTCCGCCGGGACCGGGATGTCCGTCACGGTGTACATGGTTAGCGTGCCCGCGTGCCGTGCGCCCGCGGCACGGAGCTGCACCGTACCGCCGACGCTGGTGTGCACCGCGATCAGGCGGTCGGCGTGCCCGTTGTTGCGGATGTCCAGGTACGCGACCGTGGTGCCGGGCGTGGTCGGTTGTGGCACGTACGCGCTGGTGACGGTGATCGACCCCGCGGCGCTGGCCGTCCCGCATCCGCTCACCCCGAGCGCCGCCAGCAGCACCGCACCCGCGGTGCCCAGAACCGCCGTCAGTCTGCGCATGCCCCCACGCTACCGCTACCCTCGCTCCACCGCAGTGCCGAGGAGGCCGAGCGGGGGAGAGCCGAGATCCAGCAGTGCCTTGTGGAAACGCTGCAGCGTGAAGCCCGCGCCCCATTCCTTCCTGGCCCGCTCGCGCAGCTTGAGGATCTCCAGCTTGCCCCAGGTGTACCGGCCGTAGGTCGGGTCGAACGTGGCCCGCCGGGCCTCGGACAGCGCGGCCGGACCGGACAGGTGGGTGTCCGCCTCGAACCGGCGCGCGGCCTGCTCGACCGTCATGCCCGCGGTATGCACGCCGATGGCGCAGGCCAGCCTGGTCACGCGGACCAGCGCCTCCAGCCAGATGCCGATCACGATCCGGGGATCGGAGGCGCCGAAGCCTTCCTCCACGCACAGTTCCTCGGCGTAGTGCGCCCACCCCTCGACGAACGCGTTGGAGTGCACGGTCCGGCGGACCTCAGAGGTCACGCGGCGCAGTGCCCGGCCGTGGGAGAAGTGCCCGGGCGCGACCTCGTGCACGGCGATGCCGGGCAGCGTCGTGTCGCTGAACACCTCCAGCCACGCCTCTTGCTGGTCTTCCGGCCAGGATTCCTCCGGCGGCGTGATGTGAAACCAGGAGGGGCCGTCCGGCTCGCCGGGCGCGGCCGGAGCCATCATGGCCATCGCCCAGCGACGCGACTCGGGCGCCAGGCCCACCCGGCACTCCCCGTCGTGGTACGGGACCAGGTCCTTATCGCGGGTGAAGTCGATGGCCCGCTGCGTCCACAGCCGTCCCGCGTCGATCACGCCCCGCGCGTCCGGATGGACCCGGACCAGTTCCCGGGCCACCTCCAGGGCCGGACGGCCCGGGGCCACCTGCGCGCACCACTCGGCCAGCAGAGCCAGCAGGCGGTCCCGCTCCGAGTCGGCCTGCGTGGCCAGTCGGGCGAGGTCGACCGGCAGCGCCTCCGCGCTGCTCATCAGCGCGCTGAGCGCCGGCCCTCCGAGCGCCGGATCCGGGTCGCCGTCGGCCGCAATCCGCTCCAGGTGAGCGACCAGGCGCGCGTGCGCGGCCAGCGCGGCCTCGCGCACCGCCTGGTCCGCGTGGCCGGCCAGGTTCTCCGTGTCCGATACACCCGGACCGTCCGTAGGTGCCTCCGGCCCGGCGCTGATCCCCGCCGCCAGCCCGCGGGCCGCGGCGAGCAGGGCCTCCGCGACCGGCGCGCTGACCAGGTCCAGTGACTCGATGGCCGCGTCGACCACCCGGGGCCAGGCCGCCAGGTGCTCGGCGCAGGCCGCCGCCCGTTCCGCCGCGGGCGCGTAGTCCCGGTCATAGGTGGCCAGCTCGAGCTCGGCCAGGTGCAGGATCGGGTTGCGGCGGTGCATCTCGAGTTCGGCGAAGGTGACCCGCTGCAGGTCCTCGACCGCGGTCAGGTGCGCCTCGTCGTGCGGGTCGGCGAGCCGCTCGCCGCCGTCCCGGGCCGCCGCCAGCCGGGCCAGCCCGGCCCGGACGCCGCCTGGGGACAGGTCCTGCGGCTTGCCGTCGTATTCGTGCCGTCCGCTGTACTCGCGCACGGTGGCTACGTCGAGGTCGCACACGGCGCGCAGCCGCGGGGAAAGGTCCATAGGCCGACGCTACAGTGCTGGCCAACCCGGGGACCCAGCCGACACCCAGGTAGGCCGTCAGGGCGTGATGAGAGGATCAAGCCATGGGTGACATTCCCGAATTCACCACCCGGCCGGAACTGGCGGGCACGTTCGGCATGGTGGCCTCCACGCACTGGCTCGCCTCCGCGGCGGGTATGGCCGTGCTGGAGCGCGGCGGTAACGCGTTCGACGCGGCGGTGGCCGCCGGGCTCGTCCTCCAGGTCACCGAACCGCACCTGAACGGCCTCGGCGGCGAGGTGCCAGTCATCGCCCACCACGCCGGCCGGGCGGAGACCTTCGTGCTGTGCGGGCAGGGCAGCGCGCCCGCCGCCGCCACCCTCGAGGCGTTCGGCGATCTGGGGCTCGACCTGGTGCCCGGCAGCGGGCTGCTCGCGGCCTGCGTGCCGGGAGCGTTCGGGGCGTGGATGGTCCTGCTTCGGGAGTACGGCACGCTCCGGCTGCGGGACGTGATGGACTACGCGATCGGCTACGCGGCCCGCGGCTACCCGGTGCTGCCCGCGATCAGCTGGGGCATCGCCAGCGTGGCCGAACTGTTCCGGGACCACTGGCCGAGCTCAGCCGAGGTCTACCTGCCGGGCGGGACCGTGCCCGCACCGGGTTCGCGGTTCGCCAACCCCGCGCTGGCCGTCACCTACCAGCGCATCCTCGACGAGGCCGAGGCGGCCAGCGGCGACCGGGACGAGCAGATCGAGGCGGCCCGGCGGGTCTACTACGAGGGCTTCGTGGCCGAGGCGATCGCCGCCTACGTCGCCTCCGCCGAGGTCATGGACGTGACCGGCAGGCCGCACCGGGGACTGCTGTCCTACGCCGACATGTCGGCCTGGCGACCGCGGCTTGAGGAGCCGCTGACCTACGACTACCACGGCCTGACCGTCTGCAAGACCAGGCCGTGGGGCCAGGGCCCGGTGTTCGCCCAGCAACTCGCGCTGCTGGAGGGCTTCGACCTGTCGGGCATGGGCCCGGCCAGCGCGGACTACATCCACACCGTGACCGAATGCGCCAAGCTGGCCTTTGCCGACCGGGAGGCCTGGTACGGCGATCCCGACTTCACCGACGTACCGGTCAAGGCGCTGCTGTCCGCCCAATATGCGGACGCCCGGCGCGGCCTGGTCGGGCCGCAGGCCTCGGCCGAACTGCGTCCCGGCGCCCCCGACGGCCGGGCGCCCCAGCTGCCGGACTTCATCACCCGCTCTTTCCAGGCGGGCGGTGAGGGCGACGCGAGCGTGGCCCCGAGCCTGGACGTCGAGCCACCGGCCCCGCGGCTCGACCCGGGCACCGGCGAGCCGACCCTGCGGACCAGCGGCCCGGGCGGCGCGGCCACGTCGAGCTACCGGGCCGGGGACACCTGTCATCTGGACGTGGCCGACCGGTTCGGTAACCTGGTGTCCGCCACGCCCAGCGGCGGCTGGCTGCAGTCCTCGCCGGTCATCCCCGGCCTCGGCTTCTGCCTCGGCACCCGGGC
>Ga0210405_10003074_pt1 | contig 16645 bp, 17 predicted proteins | sample IncBWH11MmetaG_FD_155492 | JGI IMG/M metagenome (GOLD analysis project Ga0210405, IMG submission 155492) | Forest soil microbial communities from Barre Woods Harvard Forest LTER site, Petersham, Massachusetts, United States - Inc-BW-H-11-M | ecosystem: Environmental > Terrestrial > Soil >... | reverse complement strand
TTGGGCACTTCCTTCCCGGTTTCCGCCGCGTGCCGCGCATAATTCAATCCGACACACACAATCTTCGATGGCCGCGCAATACACGCCCCCCATCGAGCGTTTTCCGGCACCACAGCACACTTCACCTCATTCGCCCGAAACCAAGCGGACAACTTCTCCACGCCACCCGCGGCAAAAAACGCATCGTCAAAATCTCGCGCATGCCCGCTAACGTCTCTGCGCACACCATTCGCCGTAACCAGCGCGGGTTTTTCCCGCCCCATCTCCCCAAACCGGCAAAGTTTCATCGTGGATAGCTCTCGCTCAAAATTGGAATCGCCACAATTTTCAACGCCTCATAATACAAAACCGCGTGCCAAAAAACTAATTGCTGCTCACATACTGCTTTGGTGATTTGGCAAAAGTCACCCTCCAGCGGCGAAGGACTCCCGCCGTACCAGGTGACTACGGCCCGTACACTTTGCGGAACCGCGCGACCTACGTTCTGCGCCCTAAGGAATCTAAGGTGCGCGCCGGGTCGTCATCTTGCTCCCAAAATGGTTATCCAGCGACACACTTAAAAAGACCAACTTACTCAATCCGAAAGACTTATCTGAGTTCGTTTTGTAATTTCTTTGGCATCCCCACTGGTATGGTGTCCCGACGCAGGCCACACCAGTACAGAATTTTCTGCATCCTCCTACCGACCCTCTAAGGGATTGTCAGGAGCCATCCGAGAACCACAAATCATGACGAGACTTGCAGGTTGAGCGTTGGTGATACGGGCTGTCCTTTGCGAATCCGCTGCTGCCGTTCGAGTTGACTCAGAGTTCGATCGAAGTCTCGCTGCAGAGTTGTCTCGTACCTCAACAAGCGATCTAACTGGGGGGCATCAGGTACGTTCCCTCGATGCCATTCGATTTCTATTCTATTGTTCTCTTCCAGAAGTTGCTCGCATTGAATTTTCTTAAATTGCGATATTTCCTCATCAAGTAGATTGAGAAGAACACCCTTGCATTTTTTTAAGTACGACGGATCGGTCTGGTGACCGGCGCTCGCATTGGAACGGGTAATGCGCCGAATCTCTAAATATCGATCAAAGGCTGTAGTTACCGAAGGCCCATATTTCCCGTAAAGCCAGGTCCTGACGCCTTCGCCAAGCACCTCATCAAAATCTTCCGTTTCTATCCAACCCTTTAACAGTGCCAACATTTCGATACATGTATCAAGAATTCTGGCATTTGTAGTCTTTCTTACAAGTGGGCCACTATCTTGCAGAATAATCGCCTCTTCATCTTTCGCACGACGTAGCATGTCCGAGTCGACAAACTCCGTTCCCTTCCGGATTTCCGCTCCCTCCGCAATGAGCAGCCTACGTTTGCGCCACAAGCTAGTGGCAAGATTCTCGACGAGAATTCCTTCGAATGTTCCTTCCGGTCTAAAATCGTTCCGAAGTCCACGGAGCAAAGAGTTGAATTCTGCTCGCGGTTCCTCCTTTAACAAAACCGCCTTGGAAAAGATTCCGTGCTTTAGAGCATTGCTCTTACTTTTCTGTTTGCCCCGCTGCGTCCGCGGACCTGTCGCTCCGCGGACAACGGAAATTGGAGCGGCCGCGCTCTCCTCGGACTGTTCGGAGCTGTTGCTCTTTTCTGGTATTTGCATGGGCACCCTTTTTGTTCGCTCTTGGCTTTGCTCTTCGTCCGACGAACCCGAGCCATTTTCTGCCGATAGAGCATCCCGCGTGCAACCGGGTTGCACTTTCGCTTTTTCTTCTCTATATTATCACTTCTGGGTATTTCGTCAACCCACAGAAATTAGCTGAAGATTCAACCTTTCCCGCAGCCCTCTCGGGGTCGTCGCATCCTCATACCGCACTCCAAAGAAAAGAGGCAGACGCTGATGCGCCTGCCTCATACTTCTGGGTGCCACTGTACCTCTGGAACTAATCCTTACCTTATTGTTTACGCCCTCCAGTTTTGATTCTGGATCACTACTCACTAGAAGTGAACCAGGGTGCACGTTTCATTCGTTCCCTAGGCGCTGCCTCGATCCTCTTTTATTCCAACAGTCCACTTATTCAACAGGCGACAGCTCGATTCAACACAGCTTTGAGATAGAACTATTCGTCCTCGCCCGTAAGTAGCCATTCCAGAGACTGATTAAATTCTCGACTGATTGCGAGCAGGACTTCCGCCCCAACTTCCGCCTGACCGTGCTCGATAGTTGACAAATAACCCTGACTGACTCCGATTCGATTCGCCAAGTCTGCCTGTGTCATGTCGAACCCTCTGAACTCCCTGATCCTTCGCCCAACTGCCTTCCAATCCACCGACACGGTCTTTGGGCGTACGTTTTTCCTTGACATTGTTTATCGTTATAGATATAAAATATAGCTATGGAGATTCACCGATCTCCCACAATCGATGGCTACAAGGCCAGCCTTTCCTTTTTACATCGCGGGGGCTGCCAATAGCAATGGAAGAAATGTGACTCGGTCTCTCTACAGAAATGCTGAGCGGTCATTTTGAGTGCGCTACAGGGAGGATTCGTGAAAAGACATGTTGTTAGCTTTCGCTCAAACTTAAAGCTCGCGCGCCAATTATGGGGTGAACCGTCCCGCATCGCGCTTCGGTCGCTTCGAGAGCTTACTGTTAGGTATTCTCTATCGGTAGCCGCTGGCGATCTGCAGTTCCTGGACGGTCGGTGGTATGTGACCCACTCCGGTCTCCTTCAACTTGCTTCCCGTAAAGGCTGCTGCGGAATCAAGACTACCTTACAAGAGCGCCTCTCTGATATCAAATCAAGTCGCTGGGTTTTCAAGGCCACTGTTTTCAAGAGCGCATCTTCGAAGGGATTCGTGGGGTATGGTGACGCCGATCCCTCAAATGTTTCTTCCATTGTGCAAGGTGCTGAGTTACGTATCGCCGAGACGCGCGCTGTCAATCGCGCCCTTCGCAAGGCTTACGGGATCGGCCTCTGTTCTGTCGAAGAGTTGGGTACATTTTCGAGTCCGTCGAGATCTTCCACTGTTTCGTCACCTTCAAACGGGGCGCACCCCTCCAATGGTTCCAGCAACGGGCAACCCCGCCTCCGGGATCAACTCTGCCTCTTGATCCGCCAATACAACCTCGATCCAAATCTCGTTAAAACCTACGCTGCGGACTTCTGTGGTACCGAAGCCCTCAGCGGTGCTAGCCGCGAATTGGTCGAGTCCTTTATCTCCCATCTTTCCTCGGCTGCAAAAGAGAACCGTGATGCCCTAGTCTGCAAACTCAATTCCTATTCTCAACCTGTGGAGGCAAGGTCATGAGGCGACATATTCCGGGTCTGCAATCGGGACATCATGGGGTATCCAGCAATCTCGATGGGCTGTTTCTGGTTCGTGTCCGAGGGGCCTCTTATCGCTGGCATCCACAGAAGCCCTTTCTGGCACTTCGCTTCAGCATCCTTGAACCAACCTCCCATGAGGCACTGACCTTTTCCGGACGACTCTACTGCACGGAACGAGCGCTTTGGAAGCTCACCTGGTTCCTCCGAGATTTCGGCTACGACACTGAACTGCTCAGCCGGGATCAGGTTGATGAAAGAGCCCTCCTGAATCTTCGAGGGGTTATTCGGACGACGTTCACCAACCTCAATGGTCACACCTACCAAAATCTCGATTCGTTTGCACCGGCTGCCGAGTGGGAAACGATCTCCAGTTCACCAAGCAGCCTGGAGGAGAACGGGAGTAGCCAAAATGCACTTTAGCTACACACAAATAGCGCATTATCTCCGTTGCCCGCGCAGCTATCGCTATCATTATCTGGACTGCTGGCGTGAGAAAGAGACCCGGGCCGCCATGATGTTCGGGCGCTGCTTTGAAAAGGCGCTGGAATCTTACTTCTGCGGTGGGGACTGTGGCGCGACACTTCACAGCGAGTGGGGCACTTTCCGCGATACTCCGTTCGAGTTCAAAAAGGGGGAGACCTGGGATCGGCTGGTCCATCAGGGTGTTCATCTCCTCGAGCGCTTTGCCCAGGACAATCGTGTTCACATTCCCCAGCCGCAGCAGAACCTTCAAATCAAACTGGTGCGGGAGCTCCCGAACGCGAATCAGTTTGTTGCCTACATTGATGCCATCGGTGAGCTCGATGGCCAGCGTTGTCTGATGGACTGGAAGACTACGGCCAGTCGGTATCCCGAGGAACCAAATGGGTTGATGTCGCTCGACCCTCAGTTGATCTGCTATTCCTGGATGACTGGGATTCCCGATGTGGCCTTCGTGGTTTTTGTGAGAAAGCATCAGCCAGAAATTCAATACCTGAAGACATCAATTTCCGAAGAACAACGCCTAGAATTTGGCCGGCTCGTGGGGGCAACGATCAACCAGATCGAAGCCGCCCAATTCCCGTCTCACAGTGGGATTCGTTTTCCACAAAACGGCTGTGTGAGCTGCTCGCATCTCGGGCTCTGTCTCGATGACCAAAAGCTGATCGATTCCACCCTCATCCGCACATTAGGAGCGAGCAACCTTGCATGGCTTGACGAGCTTGTGGATTAACAGAGGATTGATGCAGACACCGGAGATTAATCGCCGTAGGGCTGTATTCGTCCTTGGCCGGATTGACGAAATTCTGTCTTGGGAGAAGACCAAGGAACAGGAAAAGGACGTGCGGTTCGTCGAGTTGGGGGAATACCTATGCGAGGTACGCGCCAAGCAGTATTGGCAACTAGAGAAACTGAATTCATTTGATGAATTCCTCGAGAAACGATTTGTCGATTCCCGGCGAAAGGCGTATTACCTGATGGCGATTCACGAAAATCTGGCGCGGATTCCGAAACAAGAACTGCAGCAAGTGGGTTGGAGCAAAGCGACCGAACTGGTCAAGGTAGCACGTAAGGATGGGGAGGAATTTGACTGTGCAACCTGGTTGCACAAAGCGAAGGAAATGCCGAAGGAAGGGTTCAAATGCGCGGTGGAACGTCACCTGACAGGGAAAGAAACGGAGCCCTGGGAGATCATTTACTTCAAGCTATACAAGAGTCAGTTGCCAGTGGTCGAGAAGGCCCTCGAAACCGCTGGCCTGATGCTGGGAACTGACAAATCTCGTGGTTATTGCCTGGAGATGATCTGCGCGGATTTTCTTGCGGGGGCGATCTTAGAACGGTAACCCAAAGAATGAGTCCCGCAACAACGCAGGATAGTCTTGAGTGTCTCCCCCATGCGGACAGAACGCATCAAGGTAATCGAGTAGGATCATGAAGAAATTCCATCAGAGAATGCCGCGCTTGGAGCTTCCATTGCCTGAGTACCAAGCGCTTCGTACTAGAGTGCTCGAAAGAGATCGGTGGCGTTGCCAAATCTGCGGTCGGTCGAACGATCTTCAAGTTCACCACCTGAAGGCCCGCAGTAGGCTTGGAAACGACGAGATACAAAATCTAATGACAGTGTGCGCGAACTGCCACGAACAACTGCACCGAAAACACTCGAACCATTCACAACGATTGATTCAAAAGGCTTTGTCGAGGACGTGCTCATGATCTCGAAAACTCCCTAAGTAATGTCCCACAGCACACTGGACCACCTGCTTCCCCGGACAGAATACTTGGGACGTAACTACTGGTGTGGTGAAGCTCCGGACGCATATTGTCCGGAAGTGTTCCAGACGACGAATGCGAAATGTCAGAAGTAGGTGGTCATCGCTAGAGGTCTGGTGATTCGCCTAGTGCTAGCGATCAGAGGCGAGGACCGTGTACTTGCGTACTATATTCCGGCTTAAAGACAAGGCGTAATTGCGTGCGCCAGTCCGGCAATCCGAAGCCGAAGGTCCGGATGAGGCGGGAATTGGAAAGAAGGGAGAAGGCCGGGCGAGAAGCTGGAGTGGGAAATTCGGTTGTGGTAATTGGTATGACTCGCCTTGCTATGAGAGGTCGCCCTCTCGTGGCCACGGCAAACCAGGGAAAGTCGCTCGATATGTTAGTGGCTTCTTCAAGTATCGCGCACGCAAACTCGTACCAATTCGTCGCGCCCTGTGCGGTCATGTGATAAGTTCCACCACGTTGCGATAATAATGTTGATAGATCACTGTTTTGCTCCGTGAGTTGAGTGAGAATCTTCACAGTCGCTTCTGCAATTTCCCGACTGCAGGTCGGCGCCCCGAATTGGTCGCGGACGATTCTCAACTCTTCCCTTTCCGTGGCCAGCCGCAAGATCGTCAACAGAAAGTTCCGCCCCTGGGTAGCGTAGACCCAAGCCGTCCGAAAGATTAGGTGGGGCACACCCGAGGCGTGGATTGCCTGCTCACCGGCCAGTTTTGTTTTTCCATATACATTGATCGGAGCGACTAGGTCCGTCTCCTCGTAAGGTGTGCTTGTCGATCCGTCGAACACATAGTCTGTCGAATAATGTATGAGCACCGCACCAAGCTTCATCGCTTCTTCGGCGAACACCGCAGGGGCGTTAGCGTTTAGCGCGCAAGCATCGACCTGTTGTGTCTCGGCGGCGTCAACGGCTGTGTGCGCTGCGGCATTGATGATCACCTCAGGTCGGATCTCGCGCACCGCTCGCCGGATATCGTTTGCATTAAGCAAGTCTAATTCCAGCCGATCTGGCGCAACGACTTCGCCAAGTCTGGGCAATAATCGCAGGAGTTCCGAACCGACTTGGCCAGTCTTCCCTGTCAGCAAAATTCTGCGTTTCATTTGCGGGAGTACAGCGGCATGAGCTCTGGCGGGATTTGCGCGAATTTGGGGTAATTCGCGTCCTTTTCAGAAATAAGGGGGTTTGTTATTCCCCAAGAAATGTTGAGGTCGGGATCACTCCAGAGAATTCCGTGTTCATCATTTGGATCATAAAAATCACTGCATTTATAAAGAAACTGGACGGTATCGGTTAGAGCAAGGAATCCGTGCGCAAAGCCTCGTGGTATATAGATCTGATTCTGTTCAAGGGCGGAGAGTCGAAGGCTGATCCACTTCCCGAAGTTAGGAGAACACGACCGGATGTCGACAGCAATGTCCAGGGCTGCTCCTTCCACTACCCGGCAAAGCTTTGCCTGAGGATGGCGCAATTGGTAATGGAGTCCGCGCAGCGTCGCTCCGGTAGAACACGAATGGTTATCTTGAACAAAGTGATCTTCGATGCCAAGTGCGGCAAATTTTGTCTGATGGTAAGTTTCTAGAAAAAAACCGCGTTTATCATGAAACACCTTAGGCCGCAGTTCACAAACGTCAGGAAGGGGGAGTTCTATTCGCTCCATCACCCGCTATTTCCTATCCATAGAATCCGTGCGCGTGGTTGAAGAGGAGCGCACTGCCGTTTTCTGAATATTTTCAAGACCACAGACCAGAATTATTGAGGAACCTGAAATCCCGCCCAGGCAATCGCATGAAGAGAACGATCGCGGTTCTCGTAGAATCTTCTGTAATATGTGCGATATTCTCCCGCTCGCACATCATCGAGCCACTTCTTGTTACTCATATACCAGTCAATTGTCTGGCGTAGACTATCGCCAAGGGAAATCGCTGGCGCCCAGCCAAGCTCGGTCTCGATTTTGCTGTAGCTCAACGCATAACGACGATCATGTCCCGGACGGTCCTGAACATAGGAAATCAACGTTTCCGGTTTCTTCATCAACCGAAGTAGCTCTCTCACCATGGAAAGATTGTCTGTGACGTTGAGTCCTCCGAGGTTGTAAATCTCCCCGATCCTACCTTTTTCTAGAACTGTCAAAATGCCGCGACAGTTATCTTCCACATGCAGCCATTCGCGCTCCTGTCTACCGTCCCCATAGATGGGCAGTGGCTTGTCCTGCAGAGCATTTGTGATCATCAGGGGCACAAATTTCTCAGGGAACTGGTAAGGGCCATAGTTGTTTGACGATCGTGTAATTAAGGCGGGAACTCCATAGGTTCGTACATAGGAGCGGACAAGTAGGTCTGCAGCTGCTTTTGAAGCCGAATAGGGGCTGCTCGGATTCAGCTGAGCATTTTCGTCAGCGAACTCATTGGGATGGATGTCACCGTAGACTTCATCCGTGGAAACATGCACAAAGCGGGTCACAGAAAGCTTGCGGACAGCCTCCAAAATCGTGAAAGTACCGTTGATATTTGTTTGAATTACGGGTGACGGTTCGTAAATGCTCCGGTCGACATGGGACTCGGCCGCAAAATGAACAACCGCGTCGCAGCCACGCATCGCTGCTTCTAGCACGGGAGCATCGCAGATATCGCCTCTCACAAATGTGTAATGTGGATCACTCGCGACCGACTCAAGATTCGCCAAGTTCCCGGCATATGTCAACTTGTCGTAATTGATGATTTCAAAGCCCCTGCCCGCTTCCAGAACGTGGCGGATAAAGTTGGAACCGATGAATCCTGCGCCGCCGGTCACAAAGATTTTCATCGGGCAGCACTCTGACCCAAGGCAATCGCCGACTGAGCTTTGACCGTGAGCTTGTTGGCGCCCGTTTTTGCCACAAGATTGTTAGCGCACAGGAGAGATTCAAACGTTCCAGCGTCGGTCCACCACCCCTCCAGCACTTCATAGGTCAAGTTGCCCTCCTGAAGGTAAAAGTTATTGACGTCAGTAATTTCGAGCTCGCCGCGGCCCGAGGGTTTCAGACGGTGAATCTTCTCGAATACGGTCGCATCGTAAAGATAGACTCCAATCACTGCGTACTTGGACTTCGGAGCCTTAGGTTTTTCTTCGATGCCAATGACATGGCCTCCGCGTATTTCCGCCACACCGAACCGCTCGGCGTCCGGAACTTCTTTCAAGAGAATCTTGGCGCCTTGGTATTGTTTCTTAAAATTCTCGATGGCGTCACAAATATTGTTCTCAATGATGTTGTCGCCCAGAATGACGCAGATCGGATCGCCATCCGCAAAATGTTCCGCAAGTCCGAGGGCTTCCGCAATACCGCCTTCACCTTCCTGATAAGTGTAATTCAGATGCTTCAATCCAAAGTCCTTTCCATTCCCGAGTAACCGCAGAAAGTCTCCGGCATTCTTCCCTCCGGTGACGAGGAGGATTTCCCTGATCCCTGCGTTCACGAGCGTCCCTATGGGGTAATAAACCATCGGCTTGTCATAGACGGGTAATAGATGTTTATTCGTCACTCGTGTGAGTGGATTGAGCCGGCTTCCCATTCCGCCGGCGAGCACAACACCTTTCATATTTTCCTCCTATGTGCTGGTTGGATTCGTCTTCGCTGTACTGACCCCAGAACGCGTACCTTCCGAAATGGTCGTGCCCACTTAGTGACAAACGCTGTTGGATTAGGAGCAACCCGGATAAATAAGAAACTGCACCTAATACGCGTTTTTTCCGATAAGCGCTGAAAAGATGGTCATAACGATGATCCGCAGGTCAAAAATGAACGACCAATTCTGGAGATAGTACAGGTCGAACTCGATGCGCTTTTCGATGGAGGTGTCTCCGCGCCAGCCATTGACCTGGGCCCAGCCTGTGATTCCCACCCTGAGGCAGTGGCGGTGGTTGTACCGGCCAACTTCCTGCTGGAACTGTTGCACGAAATGGGGGCGCTCGGGACGCGGACCTACGACGCTCATGTCTCCCTTCAAGACATTGATGAACTGAGGCAACTCATCCAGGCTCGTCCTGCGTAGGAAGCTTCCGAGAACCGTCCGGCGAGGATCCGCCTCGCGCGTCCAGAGAGTATCGCTGTCGGAGGAAGAACTCGTGCTCATGGTGCGAAATTTATGCATCAGGAAGGGCTGGCCATTAAGTCCTACCCGCTCCTGCACGAAGAAAATTGGCCCTGGTGAGGTCACCCGAATCAGCAGCGCGATCAAACCCATGAGCGGAGAAGTCACAAGGAGAACCAGCCCCGAAAAACATATATCGAAGACTCTTTTAAGCAGAGCATAGTCAAGCAAATCAGCCGGCGTTGTCGTCAAATCGAGCATCTGCATACGCCCCACCTGGAACAGCTTCTCACGGACAACTATCCCCTCACCAAGATCGACGAGTGCGCGTGCAGGAACGGATAGGCTTTCGAGCGCCTTAATAAGGCGCGGAATCAGCGAGAACTGTGCCGGATGAATGGCCATCACCGCTTCATCAATTCCATTCCCTGCGTGCAAAGGGCCGAGATCTTCCAGGTCGTAAACGCGGGTACCCTGTACCGCCACTTCTTGTCCTGGAAGCCTCACGTACGCAATAACCTGACAGGGAGCGAATGAAAGCCGCTGAAGCCGAATCGCTGCATCGCGGGCAAACTGGTCAGCTCCCACAATCAATAGCCGGGTCGGCCGACCGAGTCGAAGCTTATTCCGGTACAGAAACCGAAAAGCGGCATGCAAGAGCACAATCAAGGCCAACAATATAACTAGGCAACTGACGAACAGCCCCCGGGGGAAAATAGAGTTGTGTCCAAAATAAAGAACACTTATCAAAATGACAGATGTTGCCACGCTCGCCATCGAGGCGGCCTTTGCGCCGGTTCGTTCTCGAAAGAGTTCGTCGACATTTGTCACCTTGTAATGTTCCGCCATGAACGCCCACACAAGGGCGCTGAATAACACGAGCGTGAAGTGCCCATCATGGGGATACTTGACCGGACGATTGATAAAGGTTAAGACATAAGCCCAAATCTGCCAACCGATCTCGAAAGCAAGAAAAGGGAGGAGGTAGACTGTGACTTTCAACAAAAGGCGATACATTTTCAAGCGGAGAAGCATATTGTGCAATCCTCCGTACGCGTCCCCTGGGGGAACTTGTTGGTTGAAGCTTTGGGAGAAATCAGTTCAGGAACAAGGAGCAGGAACGGTCGCGCCGCAACCGAACCAGTTAATCGAAGAGATCGTAAAGGCTCAATTTTTTCTTCACGGCACGCGGCAGAAGTTTTTCGTTGCGCCCCAGCTGAATGGCGACATATTTTCCGACATCCTGAACGAGGGAGGACCCTGTGTCCTCGGGTCTTTCCTCCTTCAGGAGCAAAAGCAGTTTGCCTCTGAACGCGCTCCAGCCATCTCGCCAAAGAGAAGCACGTGAGCGCTCGTCCCAGATACCTAAGCGCTGGTAGACCACACCAATATCAAAGTAGCGCTTAAAGAGGGTACCGAATGGGAAATCATGAGAGTGATATACAGCTGCCTCTGGCTCGTAAACAATGCTCCAGCCGGAGTCCAGAATGCGCTTGGCGATTCCCACGTCTTCAAATACTTTCAGTTCATCGGGGAACCGTGTGGCTTCCCACACCTTTCTCCGGATGGCCGAGTTGGCGTTCGAAAAATGGTAATACTTGTGCCCGAGCCCTACTCCGTCCATCGGTAGCTTCACGATTCTGGCCCCGCCGTACATCACCGCGAAAGCCGAACGCCGCTCCAGCCCGGATTCTGCTTTCGGCAATTGGCGCCCGTAAACTGCCCCGACCGCTAGTTCGTTGAAATTGCTAAGGAATGCAGCCAACCAGGTGTCCGATGCCGGAATGGCGTCTTGCGACAGAAACACTAAAACTTCTCCCTTCGCAAGGCTAGCGGCGTAATTTCGCGTGCGCGCGTGGTGGAACGCCTCTGGGGGTATCTGCTCTAGACGCACCGGGTACCGCCTCGCGATCTCCAGCGTCCCGTCTGTCGACCCCGAATCGATTATAATTACCTCAAACGGTCCAGTGCCCTTTTGAGCGTAAATGGCTGCCAGACAGGCCTCCATGGCCTCTGCACCATTCTTCGTAGGGATCAAAATGGAAGTTTCAATCACGTGGATATCACTAGTGTACCGAGTTCAATGGTTTAGTAATTCTACTCAATTGCCTTGGTTGCAGCGTCTTTGCCGGTTGGGCTGATCCTGACAGACACCAATCGCACACAAGCTGGAAGATTCACGTTTCGCGATTCTACCTGAATTTGCGACGAGAAAGGACTCAAGAGCCGCCATCGGCCGGTCGAAATCGTATTCCGACGCGAACCAGTCCCGGGCCCGTTCTCCCATTTGGCGGGCCTCTTCTGGCCTGCGTAGCAATCGCTCCGTGTAGCTCGCGAGTTCCCGGGCCGTTTCACCGATCAGAAAATGGACTCCGTGTGACGCGGCAATTCCTTCCGCGCCCACCGGTGTGGTCACTACCGCAACTCCTGCCGCCATGCATTCAAGTGTCTTGATCTTGATGCCGGCCCCTTGCCGGAGCGGCAGCAACCCCACTTGCATCCCCGCTAGGAAGCCACCGATGTCATCTACAAAACCGGTCCGGATCACATTGGGCACACCGTCGGTGATTGGGGCAATTGCTTCGCTATGACATCCCGCCACGAAGAATTTGAACTCGGGGACCGCATGGCGCACTCCTGGAAGTATGTCTCGTACGGCAAATGCAATCGCGTCAGCGTTTTCATTCCGGTCGAGCGCACCCCAGAAAACAGCGCTGTATGGCTTGCGCATCATCTCAGAAGCCGGAATCTCGTTCGGCGATGGTGCGTTCGGCAATCGTACGCTCACCCAAGGATGAATCACGAATTGCTGAACCATAGGATCGAGCACACCGAGCAAGGCGCCATCCTTTGCATTATGAGGGACCACGAAATCTAGCTGAGAAAGGATATTACGCTCCCATCGCCGAACGCGTTCTGCTTCAAAACGGAGCGCGGGACGAGACCACATGGTGACAGCCTGCAACGCCCGGCGGTCCCACAACTGACTCAACACGTCGTGCGCACTCCCGCCATGCAATGCCACTGGCTTGACATCTCCTGCGTACTGCCACATTGCTGTGCCATCCAGGATTACCACATCGAATCGGTGGGTTTTCGTGAGCTGCCGCAATTTGCTTCGGAACTTTCGCGAGGTCCTGGCCGCCACGGATAGCGGCAATTGCGGTGAAGAAAAAACGCCGCGAAGCCGTGTCCACTGATTGACCGGAACGATGTCGCAGCTTTGAAAGATCTCCATTCCCTGGTGATCAAAAACAGCCAGCTCATTCTCGGTTCCAAAGCACAAGAGATGAATCTCATGCCTTCGCCCCAGGAATTCACATATGTGATAACTAGTCTTTTGCCCACCTTGGTGCGCCCGCGGCGACGGCAAATGAGCGGACAAGAATAAGATCTGCATTATGCGACCGCTCCGACTGTATGGCGTTCACACTTCTTGGCCTTCAACGCCAGAATCAAACCACCGTCGTGACTCCCATTCAGCGCATCGCAGAGTCGCGACAGGGGATGCAAGAGTGGGATGAAAAAAACCACAGGAAAGCGATAGCGGCGATTCAGTCGAAACGCCCAACATGTGAAACGTGAGGTCAAAAGATAGCGATGCTCCAGCAATTGAAAGCCAGCATGCTCAAGCTTTGTCCGAATCGAGTCAAGATCGTAGTAGTTCCGGACAAAATGTTCTTGCGCGTGCCACTCCCGGTAACCCTCCGTCACGAACGGGCCGGACATGCTATCGACGCTCAAGCCCAAAATCCCGTTGGGCCTGAGCACCCGAGCCATTTCCTTAAGTGCCGTAGTATCTGAAGAAAAATGCTCCAGAGCGCAGACGCTGATCACTTTGTCGAAGGATGCTGTCGGGACTGGCAAACTCTCCGCCGGCGACAAGAGATACGTGCAATTCGTGCCGCTGTGGTGGCGCTGCGCTGTGGCAATCTCGCGCTCGGACAAGTCGATTCCAACCGCGGTGCAACCGTAGGCGGCAGCAAGCTTGCGCGTCCAATAGCCGCTACCGCAAGCAACGTCGAGAATTCTTTCCCCGGGACGCAGTTCCAAATACCTGCTCAAAACTCGCAGTTCCAATGACTTATTCAGACTCAGCCGATCGGCGACCGGCAGGTACAGCTCCTTCGATTTGCCTAGTTTCAGAAGCATAAGTTCGGGTTCTTCCTTGTTTTAAGACCGGTCGTTGAACTCAATCTTGATCAACCCCCGGCACAAATGGTACCGTCGGCCTACCCCAAAGCCAGATTCTTAGTCTGCGCCCAACTGTATGTGTAGCATCGACCAACGCCATAGCCTCGGAAACGCCTAAACGCCGCGCAAGGCTAATCAGGACGACGCTACCAGCTAAGATCGTAAGAACAACATTTGCCATGGAACCCGTCATTCCGATGCCAAGCCATAGGCGCAAGCAGTAGCTCGAAAATGCCATTATCGTTGCCGCCGCCATGCCGCTCACGAGGGCCCTCCAAAGAGATTCACCGATTCCCCTGAAGGCCTGACCTCGGAGGTAATAGTTGACGGCCACCAGAAACAGTGCCGCAACCGCAAGGAGGGAAAACGCCCAGGCAGCGGAGACTCCATTTAGCCCGCCGAAACCGTGTAATCCGCTTATCAAGACCCAGGAGAGGCCCAGCAAGACACCATAAAGCCCGCAAGCTGCAAGGGTGCGTCCCATCGCTATCAGACATCTCCCCAAAAGGTCTGTTAGAAGCGCGCCGAGAACAAACGGGACAAGAAACGCAAGCGTCGTCGAAACAGATTCCGCTGCCTGCGCATCGAAAGCCCCACGAAAAAATAGAATCCGGACGAGAGGCTCCCGCAGTACGATAATCGCAGACATAGCGGGTAAGGCGAAAAGGACCGCCGAACGGAGCATCGAACGCAGGAGTCGTCGTGCTTGCTCAATTTCCCCGGAAGCGACCGCTCTCGCAAAGGTGGAAAAGTAGGGATAAGAAATGGCATATACCCCCAACAGGTAAATCGGCAAACTTGCTCGAGTCGCATACGTAAAAACCGCCAGACTTCCTTCTCCTAAATCCGACGCAAATCGCCTGGGAATTAGGGTATTCAGCCCACCCAAGGTATAAAGCAGCACGACTGGCACAATGATGATTGCGGCATCGCGCCACAGCGATGGCTTGGTTCCTTCGATCTTAGAGTGCCTGTGTCGATGACGGCCCAGCACCGCCCATCCTTGCGTGACCAACTGCAGGAAAGACCCGAGCAAAACGCCCAGGGCGAAGGCCTTTACTCCTAGGAATTTCCACGCAAACACGGGAACAATCACTATGCTCAAATTCAGAAATATCGAGTTAGCACCAGGGAAAAAGAACCGATCCTCGGCTATCAACTGAGCGATGAAGAATGCCGTAAGACTCACCATCGGAATCGCAGGAAGCATCCAGTGCCATAGCTGAATCGCCTGCTCCAACTGCGCGCCGGACAGCTGCGGGTTTGTCAGGTGTACGATCCACTCGCTCCTTCGATACAAGAAGAGACTTATGACCAGAAAGCAGCACGCTGTGCCCAGCTGAACGCGATCAATCGCCCAGTGTGAGCCAGCCTCGCCGAATCTGCGGCGGTAATTCACCAGAAAAGGAATGAGGCCAAACGGCACAGCCAAGATCAGCGCGCTTGTCACGATGTCGATCGGCTGAAAAGCGGCGATATAAGCATCCGCGCGACCGGTGGCGCCCAAAAAGTAAGCTGTCGTTGTCTCGCGGATTAGGCCCGTGACCTGTCCGACCAACGTGAGTACGACCAAAATCAGGCTGTTCGTGCCAATGCGCTTGAGCTCCAAGCTATGACTGTCACTAATACTAATGGGGACTTCCGCTCTTGGCGTCGCTAAAGCGCTCACAGCACAGCCTAGGTCATCCGTAGATTTATGCATATTATGATAAAGATTTCAGACTCTCTGGGGACCTTTGATCGTGATCGGGTGCCCGGGACTAGGCCGGCTTTAAGTCCCCTATCCCGGAGTCAAGTACTCTGGACCGTCCATTCCCATATTTGGCCGCTAGCGCAAGTCCGCTGATGAGCATGCCAACGATAGTCCAAAACAATCCCGCGTAAGGAGGATTGGCATCCACCCATGAGTCTGAGAGCCCTTGAACGAAAGCCCCTATCATTGCGAGACTGCAGGCTCGGATGAGAGTTGCCACCACAAGGTCCCCTTCCATCGGAAACCTGAGGCCTTTTGCAATCAGATAGCCAAGAGGGACAAAGAAAAGCAAGAAACCTACCAGTCCAGTCTCCGCTAGAATCCCGAGATAGAGATTATGTGCAAAGGGCAGCTGCTCTAAGTCAGGGGCGTAATCCGAGAAAAAGAATCGCCAGTTGCCGTAGCCCACTCCTAACAAAGGATGCTGCAAAAACAATTGCAGAGAGGTGGCGTCAGCAGCCAGGCGGGTATAGTCACTCATCGGCTCAATAGTGGTCACGCGCCGGTACACCTGCGCTCCGAGCTCGGTTTTTGCAATCGGAAGAAGCAACAATGCGAGAAGCACCGGAGCCAGGATCAGCCGGCGATTCCTTCGAAATTCGATTAGGAATAACAAGACGGCTGTCAGCGCCAACGCGAACCATCCGCCGCGACTGAAGGTTACCAGCAGCCCGATCAACATCACCGCCGCGCCAAGACAAAGACGAAGCCGCCAGCGGGTCCATTGCCTCGAAACCAGAAGGGACAAGGCAAGGCACAGCCCCATGTTCAGGACTCCGCCGAGAGAATTCATGTGTCCTAGCGCGCCCATCGCCCGTCCTTCCCACTCAGTAAAGGTGGCGATTTCCGGGTTCAGCCAATACCAGAAGGACCCCAAACCTCCGGTCATCCACTGATACGCACCATAAACACCTTGAATCACAATCATAGCCAAAACAACGGCAGTCGCTCGCGTCAGTTTCTCTTTACTTCTGAAAACAACTGCCACCATTAAGCCGAAGAAGACTGCTGAGAACTGTCGCAACAGAAGCTTCGCCGTAAGAGGCAGATCGATCGCACGTCCCAGAC
>Ga0210405_10003073_pt1 | contig 16651 bp, 13 predicted proteins | sample IncBWH11MmetaG_FD_155492 | JGI IMG/M metagenome (GOLD analysis project Ga0210405, IMG submission 155492) | Forest soil microbial communities from Barre Woods Harvard Forest LTER site, Petersham, Massachusetts, United States - Inc-BW-H-11-M | ecosystem: Environmental > Terrestrial > Soil >... | reverse complement strand
GCCCGACCGGGGGATATGTCTGCGCTGAGTGTCACCCCAATCCGAAATGGATCCCAGCGTCGAAGAGGATTCAATGAAGCGGCTGGTAGAAACGATTCGAGTGAAGGGGGTGGGCACCCGTCCGCTTCAACGAGCGGGGCCGGCCTGGCAGTGGTCCTTAGTCCATCCGAGGGATCAGGTGCAACTACCCCGCCGAGCAGATTGAATGGCGACGTGAACTGTCCCAAATCCGATTCGAACGAGATCTTGATCGATCACGGGTGACTTAAGAGGAGGCCATGTGGAAACTGACAACCTCAGGGGAAAAGGGCGACCGGAGAATCTGAAGAAGGGAAAAAAGAAGGGAGACCCGCCCAGTCGCAAGCTGTCTGATCAGAAGGTGGTGGAATTCTGCTTGTACTACCTGACGCATGGTGAGTCAATTAAGGCAGCCGGTCTCCATATGAAGATTTCCCCGACGTACGTGTACGAGTTCTTCTACAAGCCGGAGGTCCAGGCCAAACTCGCCGAATTGCGGAACCTGCTGGACGGTAAGATGCTCGAGGATGCGGCCAACAAGCTCATCTGCACATTGCAGTTCTTGGATGAAAACATGGCCCGTATTATTGCCGACGTCCAACAGCATCCACGCCGTGGTTATTCGGATCAGGTTGCGGCAGCCAGGTTGATGGCCCAGATCGGCGGCCTGATTGATGAGGGCAACAGGCCCATCCAGCATGGTCCGATCTTGACTGCACAAATTATCCAGACCGGTGTTCTCGGCGGGGACGTCTATATACCAGAAATCGATAGGAGAAGGCTAGGAATCGATGACCCACGATGCAGCGACATCGAGCAGAAGCTCCTCGGTTCAAACGGGACGAAAGTCACTACGGTGGGAGCCAAAAACAACGGCTCAGATAAGGGCCCTGAATAGCTCAGCCGAAATTCTGCTTTTCGGCGGCGCGGCCGGGTCTCTGAAGACGGAAACTCTGCTGATAGACGCTGTCCGCGAAGCCCACAATCCCAATCTGAACGCGATCATATTCCGCGAATCCTATCCCCAGTTGGCCGACATTATCCGCAAGAGCCGACGGCTGTTTACGGAGCGACCTTTTTGGGGCAAGTACAACGCCGGCGAGCACATTTGGACATTTCCGCGCAATCTGGCCGAAATGCGCGAGGCGGCTCGTAACAACGACGAGCGTTACTTGAAGGGCGAGCCGCTGCTCCGTAGTCCGGAACCCCTCTATGATCGCAGCGCCACTCTGAAGCTCGGCTACTTGCGGAACGATGACGATTGCGCCGATCATGACGGGCAGGAGTACAGTTTCATCGGATTTGATGAGTCGACGCACCACACCGAGTACCAGATCCGCTACCTCTTGAGTCGCCTTCGTTCCACCGATCCCACCCTCTTCTGCCGCATGCGATTGGCCACAAACCCCGGCAATGTGGGCCATGCCTTTCACATGATGGTCTTTATCGGTGACGAGTGCCCACACTGTAAGCCGAAATCGGACAGGATACGTAAGCCTTTCACGGTTTACCGTGACGCAAAGTTCAGCGATGGGACTCCAGTCAATCACTCGACCGAGTTCATTCCTGGGCGCGTTACCGACCACAGCCTTTTCGCCGACCCAACTAACCTCGAGGCCGGCAATGAGCCGTACATTCGGAAGCTCGAGTTGCAGAAGCCGGCGCTCGCCAAGGCGCTTAAGGAGGGGTGCTGGGCCCAGTTCCAGGGCCAGTACTTCACCTGCTGGGACGAGGGCCGCGGCCAGGAGGTTCCGGAAGACTATCACGGGCCCGATGTCCGCATGATCATTCCGTTTGCTGAAGCGCCCGTCGAATGGTGGTACCCGCACTTCACCGGCACCGATTGGGGTGTGGGCTCCTCCCAAGCTGCCAGCTACCTTTGTGTGCGCACCCCGGCAGATGAATGGTTTCCGAACGGACGAGTATACGTACTGAAAGAGTTTTGCAGACCGGATTCCGACATCGACGAGTACCCGGCTGAGTTCTTGAAACGCTTGGTGATTCCAGAAATAGACGGAGAGCGCCGGAAGATCGTTGCCTCATACCTGGGTCCCGATTCGTGGAATAACTGGGGCGACGGTCACACGATCGCCGGCCAATTCCAGGATCGCGTAGAGGAGTACGGGATAAACCTCAGTAAAGCGAGCACTGATCGCGAAGGTGGATTGCAACTAATCTATCGCATGCTTAAGTCTGGCGAGCTGGTGATTTGCGGCGATACGTGCCCCGAACTGGCCAAGGCGATACCCACCCGCCTGCACGACCCGAAAAAGCCCGGAGACATCATAAAGACTCCCGGGGATCACTACGATGACGTTGTCGATGCATTCCGGTATGCCATCTACTCTTTCGTAACCGCCGGCGATGTACAGAAACCGATGGCGATCAAGTATGCCGAAGCCATGCGGAATTATGACGCGACGACCGCCTGGCTTAAGCATGCTCAGATACTCGAAGAACTCCGCCGGGAGGAGGAGCCGGTCCCCTACTCTCGCAATGCGCGCCGCATGCGGCAAATTACAAACCGACGGATCGACAGGTCGAGGTTCTGACGAGGATACCCGAAAAAAGCTTTTTCCGCTCCAGCTAAAACATTGAATCAAAGTCTCGTAGAAAATATGGCGGAGAGAGTGGGATTCTATTACCGCCGTCTAGCGCAAGTGCTGATGAACACTACACTTCGGTGATAATAGTCTGTGTTTGTGCGGGTTACAAGCGAATTCGATCTTAGGCTACAGTTTCTATAGTTTCCCTAATTCGCTGTGATTCCGTGAAAAACGGTATCACTGGTATCAGTTAACCGGTTTAGGAATTAGGTGGATCAATCGAATGCCTTTCTATTAGTAATGTGTCCGACACTAGCAATGCGTCCAACATCGACCGAGGTACTCTTTTGCACTATTGGCACAGTTCGAAAACTGCAAGTACGAGCCTTGCAACGTTCGCCGGATCGTCCGTCGGTCGCCCGCACGGTCGGTAGATCATGAACCAGGGGAAGGGTAAGGGCAACTGCTTCCCTCCCCTCGGCTTTCACAATTCACTCGGTGCGAAAGCCTCGCAAAACGTTCTACCGAGCCTTGGCAGATACCGAATGCTGCGCAGCCGCCGCGTTCGAGGCCGCCTTCTGTTCAGCTTTGGTGGGAAGGACCTGCATCCCATAATTCTGCCCCGTAACCCAAACTTGGCTGAGGTAGTCAGTTGTGCCGTACTTATTAAACGTTACGTCTGAGTTGGGATGAGGGTTCGCCGCCTGGGTCGGCGCGATGTCGAGGAACGCAGAGTGCGATCCATCTTTGCTTTGGATCAGCAACACGGTGTTATCTTCGTCTGCAGGTTGGGTGATCGTGTAAGCCCCGGCCGGCATCTTAGCGTTACCAGCGTAAAACGGAAATGAGGTTGTGAAGTCGACGCCGTTCGCAATCTGCGCCACGGCAGGCATTCCGAATAACAGAAACGTCAATCCGCTCATCACAGCTAACTTACAGAAATTTTTCATGTTGATCCTCCTAGAAGGGGATATTACTCAAGGACAAAAGAGTGTCTACTGTCGGATGCGACAGGTCTTGCGGCAATCGCCGCGAACCGCAATCCCAATGATCCGCGACTTAATGATTCGGGACTTATGGAAGTGGGACAGTCCGGTAAGTAATATCGGAGGATTTCTTGAACACTCTGTTTTCTGTCGCAAGGGAGCTTTTGCGAATTAGAACTAACTAGTAATTTTTTCCCAGAGTACTAGTTAATTGATCAGTTCACCTCTGTGTCCTCCATCCTTACGATGCCTCTGCCGCAGATGTCCCGGAAGACTCAGTCACTGGCCAGGGCGCTGCCAGTTCTTTGAGGTATCGTTTGCCCCTACACCTAGATCACCGGGTCACGCCGGAACGGTTTCGTCCGCTGGGTCAGTTCCCATGGAACCGCATGGCCAACGGCAACGCGGAGACTGGGCAATGTCGAAACTCCTTCTCATCCTGGTTGCGTGCTGCCTATTGTCGCAGTCCACTGCTGCTGAGGCGTCGGCCTGCCGTCGCAGAGCGTCACCGACCAGAAAGCATGCACGGCCGGGAATTTCCTTTGTCGAAGTGCAGGGTGTAGTTGCCTTTCGCGCCGTTCAGATCGCCGCCGCCCGGCGTTTTTGTTGAAGGCATAGTAGAACGCTTCATCCTTCGACTTGTTGTCGTTTCCCGGCTGTGGCGCGGTTGAGGTAGTTGCTCTTCATGAACCCCCGCGGGTGCCGAACAAGTCCGCCGCAGATCTCGTGATTGACAAGTTTTGAGATCGTGTTGAACTCTTCTTGCACAACCATTCGGAGAGCACCGCACATGAGCGAGGTGATCGTGTGCCATCGGCCTAACACGGGCACCGTGCGGATCAGGATTCAACATTCGAATGGGTCGAGTGACATTCGTTCTCTCCCAATTCTCTCAACTCTCTTTCGAATGCTGTTCTGCATATTCTTTGGTCTACATGCACTCAGTTGGGGCCAAACGGCATCAACAGGCGCCCTGATGGGCGAAGTATTGGATTCTTCCGGAAAGGGAATTGCACGTGCCTCAGTTGAAGTAAAGAATCAAGAGATGGCCGTCAGTCGCTCAACCCTCAGTGACGACGAAGGCCTCTTTGTTTTGCCGCTTCTGCCGCCAGGAACGTATCAGGTGAAGGTTGCGAAAGAAGGTTATTCCGAGTCGCAACTGACCTCGGTGCAAGTTCCCGTGACTGAGAGCATTCGCCTGCTGCTTCCGATGAAAGTGGCGGGAAAGAGCGAAACCATAGAAGTGCACGCCGATGTTTCCGAGGTACAGGCCGACTCGATAGCTGTCGGGCGCGTAGTCGATGACCACATGATTCAGGCATTACCACTGGCGTCACGAAACTTCACGCAGATTGTCGACCTCTCACCCGGGGTTTTGACCGGTGTGAACAACGCTGGGGAGCTAGGTCCTGGCGGCAGCGGGTTGGCCCAAATCGATCCCGGCAACGATGGAATTTTCGTCCATGGATCGCGCTCTTATGACAACAGTTATGAATTCGATGGCGTTCCAGTTACCGATTTGCAAGCCAGTAATATTGCGAGCGGCGGAGTTCCAATCCCCAGCCCAGATTCAATTGAAGAATTCAAAGTCCAGACCGGGTTGTACAACGCTTCGTTCGGAGAACACGCTGGAGCCAGCATCAGCCTCGTCACCAAGTCAGGCACAAACAACATTCACGGAAGCGTATTCGAATTTCTCCGCAATAATTTCCTCAACGCCAATGATTTCTTTCGTGATCGCGCCGGCCTGCCACGCCCCGATCTGAAACAGAACCAGTTTGGCGGCGCAATTGGCGGGCCAATTGTTCATAACCGGCTTTATTACTTCGGCTCCTATCAGGGGACGAGGCAAATTAACGGCCTGGCCGCAGATCAGGCACGGATCGCATGCTCTGGGACCGTTGTCATGCCGCCGCTAACCAACGATCGCTCGCCGAAGGCACTTGGGGCATTGTTTGGCGGAATGAGTGGAGCGTTTGGCGGCGTCGCGGTTCGGCCCGACGGATCGAATATCAATCCAGTGGCGCTGGAAATTCTGAACTTCAAATTGCCTGGCGGTTCCTATCTGATTCCAACTCCGCAGGTGATCAATCCGTCGCTTCCCCTTGCCAGTCAGGGACTCAGCACGATCAGTGCTCCTTGTCACTACAATGCCGACCAGGTCCTCGCCAACCTCGACGCCAACCTGTCGCAGGGCTCGAGCCTGGCAACGCGATTCATGTGGTCGAACGGCACGATGAATGTCAAGTTCCCCGGTAACGGTCTGAACGGCACCGGCAATATTTCCGGCTTCCCCAGCGAAATTGATAATCGCTTTCACTTGTTCTCGGTCTCCTGGGTTCGGCTCATTAAGCCGCAACTCCTGAATCAACTACGGTTCGGGTACACCAACGCGTTCGGTTCCAGTTCGGCTCAGGCGCCATTCCAATGGTCGGATCTCGGGGTTGCAGCCGGCAGCATGAATAACGAGAACGGATTGCCAAGCCTCGGGATCGTCGGCTCGATCAATCTGGCGAGCGCGTTTCCCCGCAACTTCAATCAAAAGCGTTTCTTCCTTTCGGACACGCTTACCTACTCACACTCCCGGCATTTGATCCAGATGGGTGGATCTCTATCGCGAATTCATGATGATGTGAACATCGTCGGATTGGGAACCCTGGTTGATTTTCTTAGCTGGCCCGATTTCTTACTTGGACTGAATGCGGAGCAGAATGGGACAAATCTGTTCAGCAATGTCTTTGCGTCCATCGACGACTTTGGGTTGCTGGATCGTGAATACCGGAGTTGGAATGGATCGTTGTTCGCGGAGGATCATGTGCGGGTGACCAAAGCGTTAACTCTCGATCTTGGCCTGCGGTATGAAAGGATTGGTCAGTACGGCGATGACCTTGGCCGCAGCTCGAGCTTTGACATTAACCATGCCGATGCGAACCCGCCTGCGTCGGGAATTGTGGCAGGCTACGTGGTGGCAGCGAACTACCCTTATGCTGTGCCGCCTGGCGTGATCCGCGCCGGCAACAATGCCGGAAATTTTGGAAATGGTCAGAATGGACTGGCCCCGAGAATCGGATTAGCCTGGCAACCCTTAAGTTGGACATCCAGATTCGTGGTACGCGCAGGGTACGGCATCTATTTTTCGCAACCGACAGGACAGGCGTTTTTTCAAAGCGTTTTTGGAGCCCCTTTTTCATTTGGTTATGAGAATATCGGCCTGGCCAACGCTGCGGCCACTTTTAGTGCGCCGTTTCCGAAGCCGTTTCCCACACCCAGCTTCTTTCCCTATTTCCCCCCATATTCGCCTACCAGCGATGTCGCGATCTCCACCGTATCGCCTGATTTTCGTCCGGCGGTCATTCAACAATTCGGGCTGAATTTTCAGGTTGAGGTCGCCAAAAACTGGGTGTTGGAGATTGGCTACGTCGGAACTCGAGGGACACACCAGTTGAGAACCCGTTCTCTGAATCAAGCCCTTTCGGCATCGACAGCGAATCCCATTCGAGGAGTGGTTTCAAATACACTGGCGAACATCGGTCAGCGGGTTCTCGTTCAGGGAGTGCCGCCGGATGGACTGGATTTAGTCGAATCGAAAGGCACCTCGTGGTACAACGGCTTGGAGGCTAGCTTGAATAAGCAGTTGAGCAAGGGACTGCAAATGCTGGCGTCATACACGTTTTCCAAGACACTAGATAGCGATGGCAATAACGTCAATGGAACTTCAGCCGGGAACACCCTGACCCTTGGGAATCAAAATTCACCTGCGCAACGTTGGGGAAGGGCAAGCTTCGATCGAACGCACCGCTTTGTGTTAAGCGCTGTGTATTCCTTTCCATCGCCATCTGGGCGCGTGGCAAGAACCCTGTTTGGAGGCTGGTCAACGTCCGAGGTACTTACGGTGCAGTCCGGGACCGCAGTGACCATCGCGTACAACAATGTTACCAATGTCTTTGGCATTAGCGAGGACAGGGCACAGCTGGCAGCGGGATGTAATAAATCAAATCTGGTTCGCGCAGGATCGGTACAAAGCAAGCTGGAAGGCTATTTCAATGCGTCCTGTTTCACAACGCCTCCCGTGATCGGTGCCGATGGTATTGGAACGGCATTCGGAGACAGCGCAACCGGCATCGTGGATGGTCCGGGACAGTTCAATCTTGACGCCGGAGTGGCGCGGTCGATGAGGGTATCCTGGCCCAGAGAAGGCAGCAGCCTTCAGTTGCGCGCCGAGTTTTTCAATGCGCTAAACCATCCGCAGTTCTCAAATCCGAATACAACTTACCCGTCGTCGTCATTCGGCATTATCAGCAGCACATCGGTAAATCCGAGAGTGGGTCAGTTGGCAGTGAAGATGACCTTCTAGACGGATGCCCGGTGTGACCAGGGACTTGCCAGGGGGCGCCTGCAAGCACGCTACTTAGATCCAGTCCTGGTGTAGGCTTTGGTGCCAAAGCTTTAACCGTTAGCAGCTGCTAGTTTTGATAGTTGCCCTCGCTGCTATATGCAAGATAGATTCCGCAAACGGATTGGATTGCTGGCAACGCCTGTCGCAAGTCGTGCCGGTCGCGCTGACACGAACAGCCAAAATCATTTTTATAAAATGAGTGTTGAGATCATATGGGGAAGGCAACGGTCGCGCTTGACTCCTCTAAGTGGCCCGGTCTCCGAGCTCTCTCTGCCCACGGATGCCTTCCGATTGTTCTCGTATTCTTAATCCTCTTCGGTCCCGCTTCCGCCCAAGAGCCAGAGACGGAGAAGAAAGTATTGATCTTCGAAAGCTTTTCGGTTCCTAGTCTTGGTACTGCAGATTTCCTGAAATCCGCTTTGCGCTCTGGTAGTCCGTGGCCCGTCAACTTCTATGTTGAGTACTTGGAAGGCCAACGATTCGACGATGAAGATTACGAAAAAGGCCTCTTCGAAACTTTACAACATACGTACGCCGGGCAAAAGCTGGACCTCGTCATGGCAGAATCATATCCTTCACTCCAATTCGTTCTGAAACATCGGGACGAATTGTTTCCCGGTGTGCCCATTGTCTTCTGGGGTGTTCACATCAACAGGATCGCGGGGCAGAAGATGTGGCCCGGAGTAACCGGCGTGACAGATAATTTGGACGCCCGGGGCACGATCGACCTCGCTTTGCGCCTACATCCGCATACCAATACAGTCGCGGTCATCACGAACAATTCGGAGTTCGAGAGGTACTGGTTGGCGGTCGTGCACGCCGAGCTCGTTCATCATCAAGACAGCGTAAGGGAAATCGATCTGGTCGGACTCCCAACGGGTCAACTCCTGGAAAGGGTCGCCGCACTCCCGCGCCAAACGGTCGTTTTATTTCAGGAGGGTCCGCAAGCGTCAATTCAACCGGTGATGGGAGCCTACGACATCCTTGCGTGGGTCGGGCAACGCCTGCCGACCTATTGCATTTTTCCGGAGACCTGTTTGGACCACGGGGGCATCGGTGGCGTTGACTCCGACTGGGAGAAAACACAAATCCCGTTGGCCGCTGAAGTCGCAAGACGAGTACTCTCTGGTGAACAGCCCGATAACATCCCGATGGCCAACGGAACTGGCTACAAGGTTCGCGTAGACTGGCGGCAGCTTCGCCGCTGGAACCTCTTGGAATCGGCACTGCCGCCGGGCAGCCTGGTCTTGTACCGTGAGGCCACATTCTGGGAGCGTTACCGGTACTACATCATCGCGTCCGGGGTAGTGATTGTCATTCAGTCTGCGTTGATCATTGGATTGTTGTGGCAGCGTGCACGAAAACGAAAAGCCGAGGCGGTCCTTCGGGAAAGCGAAAAACGCTTCCGAGTCATGGCAGATACTACGCCTTCGCTGGTCTGGATGTGCGACCCAGAAGGCAATGTCACATACCTGAACGCGCGGGGAGTTGCCTTTACGGGGCTGAATCCAAAGGCCGGGTATGGTGACACCTGGATCGGACATGTCCACCCCGACGATCTAAAGAATGTACAGGATGCTCTGGCACGATCTTTGAGATGTCACCAGTCGTTCTCCAAAGAGTATCGCCTTCGTCGCCACGATGGAGTCTACCGGTGGATGTTCGATGTCGCCGCCTCGAGAGTTAACGGAGACGGATCGTTTGCGGGGTTCATCGGTTCGGCTATGGATGTAACGGACCAGAAGCTGGCCCAGGCGGCGCTCAAGAACGTCAGTGGCCAACTGATCGAAGCGCAGGAGAAAGAGCGCAGCCGTATCGCACGAGAGCTTCACGATAATATCTGCCAACGACTTACCCTGCTTTCGCTCGAAATCCAACATGCGATGAAAGAGTCGGAGGGTATGCCCCCAACGGACCCCATGGAGGAAGTCTGGGAACACTGTTCTGAGATCGCTCGTGACGTACAGGCTTTGTCGCACGAGCTTCACTCCTCGATGCTCGATCTTTTGGGATTGACTGCCGCCGTGAAGAACTTCTGCCACGAGTTCTCGAACCAGCAAGGTATCATCGTTGAATTTGCGTACACCGGAGTACCGGAGCCTTTGCCTCGAGACGCGTCACTTTGCCTCTTCCGAGTGGTGCAAGAGGCTTTGCACAACGCGGCGAAGCACAGCGGCGTCGACTTTTTCGAAGTGCAGCTGCAGGGAAGGTCAGATGTCATCGACCTGGAAGTGCGCGATGCTGGTGCGGGCTTCAACCTGGAAACTGTGCAGAAAAACGGAGGATTGGGACTCATCAGCATGCAGGAGCGAGTACACCTGGTGAGGGGCACCTTTGCGATCGAATCCGAACCAAACCACGGGACGACGATACGAGTTACAGTACCGCTGGTTGCAAACATGAGCGCGAAACCAGCCCTCTCCAAAAGAGTGCTGGAGGAAGTGAGGACGGCATGAGACGCGTACGCATTCTATTGGCTGACGATCATACTTTAGTCTGCTCCGCATTTGAGAAATTGCTCGAGCCTCAATACGAAGTCGCTGGCTGCGTTGGAGACGGGCAGGCTCTATTGAAAGCTGCCGCTGAACTCAGACCAGACGTTGTGTTATTGGACATCACCATGCCGCTTTTGAATGGGTTAGATGCGGGGCGAGAACTGAAAAAGATGATGCCTGCCGTGAAGCTCATTTACCTCACCATGAATGCCAACTCCGAATTCGCGGGAGAAGCCCTCCGCGCCGGGGCATCGGCTTATGTGCTCAAGAACGCAAAGTCTTCGGAGCTGTTGCGGGCGATCGATGATGCTCTGAGAGGAATATCGTTTGTGAGTCCGGAGATTCGCTCCGCCATGGAACAGACATTCATTCGCGATCCCAGGGCTGTGGCTCGCCGAAAACACCTGACAGACCGGCAAGTTGAAGTCTTGCAGATGCTGGCAGAGGGGCACACAATGCAACAGATCGGCGACGTCCTCCAAATTACTCATCGAACGGTGCGATTCCATAAATGTCGGATCATGGAAGAGTTGGAAATCACCACGAACGCAGAACTCGTGCAGTATGCGATGAAGCGCGGTATGATCTCGTCCGTTTAACGACAGATTTAAACTTTCGGACCTGTCGCTTGCGCCAGTAGGCAGCCTCCTTTCCCGGAGTATATTCACACTCGATGATTCGCTCGTTCATCCTGCCATCAGGGGGTTTCTGTGACCAGCAACAGGTTGATTGAGACGCTAGAGCGGGAGCGTGCCCGCATAGCTCGAGAGCTTCACGATGACATCTGCCAGCGCATCGCATTGTTAACAATCGAGTTAGAACTCCAACAAAACTCTCCCGATTTGCCTGCTGAAGCTCGCAGCCGTATGGGCGAACTACGAAAGCAGAGCTTCGAGATAGCGACGGATGTCCAGTCCTTGTCACACAGATTGCACTCGTCAAAGCTGGAATATCTCGGCCTGGTGGAGGCCATCCGGTTATTCTGCAGGGAGTTCAGCGAGCTACAGAAAGTGGAGGTTGACTTCAATACCCACGATTTGCCGAGCCCTTTGTCCCAAGACATTTCTCTTTCCCTTTTCAGAGTTCTACAGGAAGCCCTGCGCAATTCAGCAAAACACAGTGGAGCACGAAACTTTGAAGTGCGATTGTGGGCAATGTCGGGTGAGATTCATCTAACGATTGCAGACTCCGGGGTGGGCTTCAACGCGGAAGCTGCAAGGGAGAGCCCCGGGCTTGGACTCATCAGCATGGAGGAGCGGTTGAAACTACTCGACGGAACGTTTTCAGTCGAATCGCAACTCCAGCGCGGTACCACGATCCACGCTCGCGTTCCTTTTAATCCGAGAAGGAGTTGCATAAGTTCAGCCCGGGTAAGAGCACCAAAATCGCACAGCAAGACCTGTCGTATGTGCCAGTAGCCGAACTGTTGTCAAAGAGTGTATTCACAACGAATGATCCGCTCATTGGTCCGCGACCGGGAGGCTCTGGTGGCTAGGATCCGAGTGTTTCTCGCCGATGATCATGAGGACTTCCTCAGAAAACTTCGTGCGGAACTGGATTCGGAGTTCGAGGTTGTCGGCACAGCGGAGAACGGGGAAGCCGCTATCAGCGCCGTTGACCGTCTGGACCCTGACGTACTAGTGATCGATATCTCGATGCCACTCCTGGATGGGCTTCAGGCCGCAACTCGGCTGCGTGACACCAAGTGCAGGACCAAAATAATATTTCTGACGATTCACGAACAAAGCGATTATGTTTCAGCTGCGTTTGCCGCCGGTGCCAGCGGTTATGTGACTAAGCGCCATCTGGGAACCGATCTGGCACCGGCTATCCGCGAAGTGCTCAAAGGCCATACTTTTATCTCGCCGTCGCTACATCGATAGACCCCCCGAGAGTCGCCGGCAACCTGCTATGTACGTACTTGGCCGGCCGCTCACATCTATCTCTTCCCCATCTTGGATTTTCTTGCTGTACCTGTCGCGAGCGACAGTTGTGCGACGTCGAACCATGGATAATGCTGGCTGAGTAACACGCACCCCATAGTTAATCGGGTGCATCGCCCAGAAACGGGGGCACAAACGCGTAGGCTTTGCTCAGACATCCCGCGCGTAACCGAACGAAAGGTGGATAACTCTATATGCTGCGAAATAAGTTGCGAACGTGGAAATTTACAGTGGCGTATCCCGTGTTGGTGTGGTGCTTGTTCGTTGGTTTATCGTACGGCGCTTCGAACGGCGAGAAGACCAAAGTGCAGGGAGTAATTGCTACACGAACCGGAGAGACTCTGGTTCTGAGCACCGATTCCGGAAACGTCACCGTCGTGCTTACTGACGACACCAAGGTGCAACAGCCCAAGGGTCTTGGTCTCCGCCACAAGCAGATGTCGGCTATCCGTCCTCATCCCGGGCCTCAGGATCTCCGTAGACGGCGTTGGCGATGCACAGAGCCGGGTGACGGCTAAAACAATTAACTTTGACGCGAACGATCTGGAAACGGCCGAGGCCATTCAGGCGGGGTTGACGCCGACCAAGCACGCCGTCCAGACCAACGCGCAAAACATTCAAGCGAACAAAAAAGCCACTCAAGCCAATGCCCAGGGAATCGCTGCTAACCAAGCGCAGAATGCCTCGAATCAGCAGGCGATCGCAAACAACCAGGAGCAGATCGACGCTAATCAACAACAAATTCTGGACAATTCCAAGCGTTTCTCTGAACTCAGCGAGTATGAAACCAAGGCCAACATTAATGTCAATTTCGCGGTGGGCAGCTCGGCAATCTCGGCGAGCGACAAAGCCGCACTCTCGAAGCTGGCCAATGATGCGGTTGGTCTGACTGGCTACATTATTGACGTGAAGGGCTTTGCCTCCCTCCCGGGCGGCGCTGCCATGAATCAGCAGTTGAGCATGGACCGCGCCCAGGCGGTTATCGCCTACTTGATCCAGGACTGCAAGATCCCCGTTCGGCACGTCATCGCACCAGGAGCGATGGGCACGGCTGATCCCGCTGCAACAAACGAAACGGCACAAGGTCGGGCAGAAAACCGGCGCGTGGAAGTGAAGGTCCTGGTGAACAAGGGCATCGCTGGATCGTAAGCGGTTTCGCCTCGTTAGTCGAGGACCTATCGAAGTTGACGATGTGATCTAATTCGTCCTTTCGTGGTGCCCCATTTCTTGCCGGATGTTTGGTCAGGGTGGGGCATCTTTTCGTGAGATGGATCTGCAGCAGCGTCCAGCCCACAGCCCACCTCGAGAATCGCTCACGGTCTCGCAAATGTACGTCTTCAGTCATGGCATGCGCCATGAGCATCGCCGATCTCGCGTTTCTTTCTGCACCTGTCGCAAGCGACAGTTGTGCGACCGATGGAACTGTCGATAATCCGTGTGTGAAACCGTAGTGGGAGCGCGCCAGGACGCGCACTCGAAGTGAATTCGAAGCCGAAATGGCTCGAACGACAGCAAATAGCTCTTTCGATATGCACAAATCGCAGAAATCCGCAGCAGCTACAGGAGAAAGAAAATGAAATTTGGAACGAGGATTCGACGACTGATACTGGGAGCGCTTGCCGTGTCGATTATCGTGGCGGCGTGCGGTGTGACCCCAAGCGCAGCGCAAACGCAAAAACCCAACATCCTTTTCATTATGGGTGACGACATTGGCTGGATGCAGCCGAGCATCTACCACCGCGGCCTGATGGTTGGCAAAACACCCAACATCGACCGCATCGGCAACGAAGGTGCGATTTTCATGACCTATTACGCCGAGCAGAGCTGCACGGCCGGGCGTAACTCCTTCTTCACCGGCATGCATCCCTTGCGCACTGGAATGATCCCACCTCAATTGCCCGGCAGCCCGTCATACCTTCGTCCAGGCACGCCGGCGCTCGCAGTCTTCCTGCATGACCTCGGCTATACCACAGGCGAGTTCGGCAAGAATCATCTGGGCGATCACGTTCAGGCGCTGCCTACCGCACACGGCTTTCAGGAATTCTGGGGCTACCTCTATCACCTCGATGCGATGCAGGGAGTCAGCTTCCCCGACATCAATAAAACCCCCACCCAACAGGGCATTGCTCCGCCTTGCAAGAACACGCCCGTCCCCGGATTGGCCGAAGTTCCCGGAGCGGTGGATCCTAGAACGTCGGTTTGCCTGACTCCTCCGCGCCCGGTGATCTGGTGCCACTCGTCGGATGGAACCGAGAAGAATCAGACGTGCCAGGATCAGGGTCCGTTGACGCTGGAACGCTCGAAGACCGTAGACGAAGAAATCTCAAGCAAGGTCGTCGACTTTCTCGACCGTAACGACCCCAAGACTACTGGAAAGCCTTTCTTTGTTTGGTACAACCCGGCACGCATGCACATCACGACCGTGCTGTCGGATAAATACATGGCCATGGTGGGCGAACCCGGCGGTAAGGACTGGGGTGTCAACGAAGCCGGCATGAAGCAGATGGACGACAACATTGGCGTAGTCCTGGACAAGTTGCAACAGATGGGCCAGCTCGACAACACCATCGTTGTGTTCACTACGGACAATGGTGCCGAGGTGATCACCTTTCCCGACGGCGGAAACACGCCTTTCAAGGGTGGGAAGCTGACCACGTGGGAAGGCGGCATGCGCGCCCCCTGTGTCATGCGCTGGCCCGGCCACATCAAGCCGGGCACAGTTTTGGACGACATCTTCGCGTCGCTGGACTGGCTGCCGACCTTCGTTGACATCGCCGGGGGCCCCAAAGGCGATGGCCTGAAGAAACAGCTTGAGGCCGGCAAGTACCCCGGTATCGTGAAGACGACGCTCGACGGTTTCGACCAACGAGCCTATCTCGAAGGCACGTCGGAAAAGTCAGCGCGCGACACTTTCTTCTACTACACGGGTGCGACACCGTCCGCGGTGCGGTACAAGAACTGGAAGCTCTACTTCTCTATGGCAGGCGCTTGCGCTGACTGCGGACTCGCGGGGGTGCAAACCTACAAATGGCCCTTGGTCGCTAACATCAAGCGCGATCCCTTCGAGGGGTCTGTCGGCGACGAAATGAAAACCCTCCTGGGCCAAGGAGGCGCACTGGCGGGACCAGTGACCGCCTATCTCTACGACTGGAACATCATTCCCCTCGGCCAAATTCTTTGGCTAAAGGAACTTGAATCCTACGGGCCCTACCCGCCGATGCAGGACCCAGAGACCTACAACCTGACCCAGGTCATCCAGCAGGTCAAGAACCAGCGGGCGATTAGCCACGGCGGCGATTAGCACGTTAAGAGAGAACCAAAAAGGGCGGTTGAAAACTCGGACTTGTGAGAGTCCGAACCACCGAACGTGGATGCGAGGAAGGCGGGACCTCCTTTCTCGCTTCCAGACGTTGTTAGTCCTAGTTTGAGAGGAGATAGGCGATGGAGCTAGCTGCAGGTGTTCGAAAAGTGACGATGGCAGCGCTCGCGGTAGTGAGCCTTCTTGTGGCCGGCAATATGACCGCAAATGCTCAAGCCGCAAGCGACAAAAAGCCCAATATTCTCGTCATTTTTGGCGACGATATTGGCTACTCCAACATCAGCGCCTACAACTTGGGCATGATGGGCTATCGCACGCCGAACATCGATCGCGTGGCGCAACAGGGCGCCCTTTTAACCGACTACTACGCGCAACAGAGCTGCACGGCGGGCCGCGCCGCATTCATTACTGGACAGAGTCCGTTCCGTACCGGGCTGTTGAAAGTCGGACTCCCCGGTGCCGATCTTGGTTTGCAGCCTCAGGATCCTACGATTGCCGATTTGCTGAAGAGTCGCGGCTACATGACCTTCCAGAACGGCAAGAATCATCTTGGGGACCGGAATGAATTTCTGCCCACGGTTCACGGTTTCGACGAGTTCTTCGGCAACTTCTATCACCTGAACGCGGAAGAAGAGCCGGAGAACGTCGACTATCCGAAGAACCCCGCATTCATGGCGAAGTTCGGCCCACGCGGCGTGTTCAAATGCAAAGCCACTGCTACGGAGAATCCTGCGCCACCCGATCCCCGCTTTGGTCCGTGGGGCAAGCAGGTCTGCACAGACACTGGCCCGCTGACCAAGCAGCGTATGGAAACCGCGGACGAAGAATTTCTCGCCGAGACGCTTGCCGATATGGACAATTCGGTGAAGGCGGGCAAGCCGTTTTTCATCTGGCATAACACTACCCGCATGCACATCTGGACCCACCTTCAGCCGAAGTACCAGGCCA
>Ga0210405_10003071_pt1 | contig 16654 bp, 12 predicted proteins | sample IncBWH11MmetaG_FD_155492 | JGI IMG/M metagenome (GOLD analysis project Ga0210405, IMG submission 155492) | Forest soil microbial communities from Barre Woods Harvard Forest LTER site, Petersham, Massachusetts, United States - Inc-BW-H-11-M | ecosystem: Environmental > Terrestrial > Soil >... | reverse complement strand
GTCTCCTTCCTTCTCTCCGCATCGCCCAGACGCATACCCTTCTCGCACTTCTTCGAGAAAGAGGCGGGCCATTCAAACGCAATTCTTAGGGCCACAGCTCGCCTTACTAGTTCAATCCTCTCGATATACAAACTAAAGTTCGTGTCCGCGGCTCCACTAGGAATTCGCCGCGCATCCGCGCACAATCCATCCATGCCCATTGTCTATTTGTCTCTGGGTTCAAACGTAGGCGACCGCGAAGCCAATCTTCTCGCAGCCATCGCCGCACTCCCGCCAGCAGGCGTCCAAGTCAAGCGGCTCTCATCGATTTACGAAACCGAGCCAGTCGACTATCTCGACCAACCATGGTTTCTCAATTGTGTAGTGGAAGCAGATACAGAACTCGCGCCCCAAGCGCTTCTGCAGGCGCTGCGCTCCATTGAAGCACAACTAGGCAACAAAAAAGATTTCGCCAAAGGCCCGCGCAAAATCGATTTGGATATACTGCTCTACGGCAAGGAAACGATCGCCACGGCGGATCTGCAAGTCCCCCATCCGCGCATGCTCCAACGTCGCTTCGTCCTAACTCCCCTGACAGAAATCGCACCCGCTCTCAAGCATCCGTCCTGGCACGCCACAGCCGCAGATCTGCTCCAACGCCTCGCCGACCCAAGCCAAGTGCACCCCCTGAATCAGTAGGGGCACGGCACGTTTACCCTGAGCTTCGAAGGGCCGTGCCCGTCTTCTTCTGCCGCCGTTCAACCGCCTCACGAAGTCCGGTGCAACAACAACCTATGCAAAGTCATTGTTTTTGGCGAGACAGATTCCAACTCGATCAATGAAAGCCGCCCCTCCGTAATCTCCCTCCACCTGTAAACTCCAGGTTCACTCTCCACGACCTCGCGACCATTCAAATTCCGCAAAAACTCCCGCGCATCCGTAATCGCCGCGGTCTCCCGGTAAGTCGGCCGCGCCATCGCTTCCACCGCGTAACTCCGCAGCAATTTGCCCCAATAATGTTCAAACAGCTCCCCCGATGCGAAAATGTCGCTCCAAGCCACATCCCCGCCATACGCCACCACTACGCCAACTACTCTCTCACCCTTGAGTCCTAGGGTTGCCCGGTCGAATCGCTTGCGCAATTCTTCCACAAACTCATCGACCGAAGCCCCCGCGCGGCTCTGCTCATAGATTTTTGCGTAGGACTGGGTAGGTGCCGCCGTTGCAATCGTGTCCCCGATAACCGCCGAACTCAGGGGTGCCGGAGGCGGAGGTGGTGCGGTTGGTCGGCCCGCGCCTCCCGCGGCTGGTTTGGCTTTGGACATGGTCCCAGAGCGAACCGCATCCCACACTTCGTTCTGATTCTGCGCCACGGCAGCCTGCTCCCGCACGCTCGGGTGCACAATCGTCTTCGAAGCCCCAAATTGCGAGCTAGCCCCCGTCCACCTGCCGTGCTCCACGCAAAATACATCCAGCGGCAGCGGGTCAGACCCAACCGGCACGATCCTGTCCTTTCCAATGATTCGATCCTGCTTCCCCCCGCTCACCAATTCGCCTGCCAGCAAGAGCAACGGCCGCTTGCTGCGGTTGATCAACACCAGCTGGTTCACGCTCGCCCCGCTGTTGTATTGCGGCACTGTGATCGGTCGCCCATCGCGCGTCCGCGCCAATCCCGTCGCCCCCTGCTCGCTCACTATCACCTCTCCGCTCGAAAGCCCCTCATCCAAAGTCAAAAATGGCGATGTGTCCAGGCTAGTCGAAGTAACTACTGGAAAAATTGTCATGTTCTCGTAAGCGACCGGATCCAGCAAACGCCAGTTACCCTCCGGCTTCCCTGGCACGGGATTCGGTGATGCCCCGGTAAGTGCCAACCCTCCGAGCGCGCTGATTCCAAACAAGCTGCCAAGAATGGCTCCCAAAATCGATCGTTCCATAAAACCCTCCTTCGCGTGCCCCTTCGAGGACGCGACTCAGGCTTAGAACGAGATGGGTCCAATTTCTTGCGAGCCAAGCTACAGGGGATAGGAACTGTTTCAATAGTGTTACTCATAGGAGGGCAGGTCTGCGGCTGGATACAAACGTCTTACGAGTGATACAGCCATACCCAGTCGGGCAGGCGATTCGGGAGCCCCCATCGTGATTTGCAGAAGTGGTATTCTTTCGCCCTGTCCTGCCATCATGAAAAGTCCGAGACCACAAAGGACGCGCTACACGCCACAAATGGCAAACGAGAACACAGGCAACACCCTGCAAGTTAATGGGTTTGAGCTGTACTACGAGACACAAGGCACGGGCGAACCTCTACTTCTTTTGCATGGGGGAGGCGGCTGCCACGACGATTGGGCTTATGCCGGCCGCGATGAATTCCTGCGCGAATACACTCTCATCACGCCGGACGCGCGTGGCCACGGTCGCTCCACAAACCCTGCCAAAACCATTACGCACCGCCAATGCGCCCTGGATGCTCTCGCCCTCCTCGACCACCTCGGCATCAACAAATGCAAGGCTGTCGGTCTCAGCATGGGCGGCAACATCCTTCTCCACATGGCCACCCTGCAGCCGCACCGCATCGAAGCCATGGTCGTCGTCAGCGCAACAATGTATTTTCCGGAGCAGGCCCGCGTCATCATGCGGCAGGTGAGCGTCGACAATCAGCTGCCCAAAGAGTGGGAAACCATGCGCAAGCGTCACAAGCACGGCGACGAGCAAATCAAGGCCATCTGGGAATGGTCACGCGACATGGCAGACAGCTATGACGACATGAACTTCACCCCTCCGTCCCTGTCCAGAATCACCGCCTCAACGCTAATCGTGTACGGCGACCGGGACTTCCTTTATCCCATTGAGATCGCGGTAGATATGTACCGTGCCATTCCTCGGTCGGCCCTCTGGGTTGTTCCAAACGGAGGCCACGGCCCAGTCTTTCTTGATGCAGCACCCGAGTTCGCCAAGGCCGCGTTAGCGTTCCTCCGCGCGTAAATCCGACCTCCTTGGCGCCACTTACAGAAACACCTAGGGTACGCCCTCCCGACAAGCCTGCATCTCGTTAAGAATCAGTCTTGGGTTCGGCTATGGATTCGGAGGGTGCAGCTCGTACTCGTGCGGCGGTTCCGCGCCGAGCAAGTAGCGCACGAAGTAGTCCCACCGGCGCCGGGTCATATAAAGCGTCGCGCTCCCATAGCCGTGGTGCTGGTTGGGCAGAAGCAAAAGGTCAAAGTCCTTGTTGGCCTTAATGAGCTCGTCCACCACAAGCAGCGTGTTGTATGGCGGTACATTGTCGTCGAGCGTCCCATGCGCCAGCAGCAAGTGCCCCTTCAAATTCTTGGCCAGGTGCTGGTTAGCTTGGTCATCATAATTGGTGGTACCGTCGCCGTTCTTCACCAGCAGGCCCTGATACCGCTCTCCCCAGTCATCTTCATATTCGCGATTGTCGTGGTTGCCGGATTCCGAGATGCCGACGTTGAAGAAATCCGGATAGCGGAACATCGCGTCCGCAGTAGCGTACCCTCCGCCGGAGTGGCCAAAGATCCCCACGCGATCGATATCGATCCAGGAATATTTCTGCGCCAGCTCGCGCATCCCGGCGATCTGGTCGGGCAAAGTGTTGTCGCCCATATTTCCATAATAAAAGTCGTGGAATTTCTTCGACCGCAAGGGATTCCCCATCCCCTCGATTTGCACCACAACGAATCCGAGCTCCGCGAGAGGCTGCGTGTCCTGGCGCGCGGGCGCGAAACCCCAGAAACTTACACTGCCTCCCTGCGGCCCCGGGTAGATGTAATTCACGATCGGATATTTTTTTGCGGGATCGAGATTGCTGGGTTTGTACATCAGCCCGTAAAGGTCGGTAACACCGTCTCGCGCTTTGACGGTGATAGGAACCGGAGGCTGCCACCCAGCGGCCAGCAGCTTCGAGATGTCCGTCTTCGCAACAGTCGTGATTAGCTTGCCCGCTTCGTCGCGCACCACCGCAACAGCGGGAACATCGGGTTTCGAGTAGCTGTCGAAAAAGTACCGCCCCGAAGTCGAAAAGCTGACTTCGTGATTGCCATCTTCGGGCGTAAGCAAAGTAAGGTTCTTCCCGTCGAATCCGATGCGATAGAGATGCGCGAAATAGGGGTTCTGGCTTTTTTCCCGGCCATCCGCCAGAAAATAGAGCACGCGGTTTTTTTCATCGACGCGCAGCAACTGCGTGACAACCCATTCCCCGGAAGTGATTTGATTTTTCAGCCTGCCCGTCGCGACGTCATACAAATACAGGTGCCCCCAATTGTCACGCTCAGAAAACCAAATGACTTCGTTCGATGCCGGCAGGTAACGCCAGTTGACGCGGCCCCAGCCGGATTCGTATTGCGTAGCGGCGGTTTCTTCGAGCACGTCGCGCACGGCCCCGGTCGCGGCATCAGCCACGCGCAGCTGCTCATGTTTATGGTCGCGCGACGTAGAAACGAAAGCCAGATGCGTGGCATCGGAACTCCACTCAACGTCGTCCCAGTCGCTGCCGCGGCATTCCACGTCGTCGCAAAGTGTCGTGCGGTGTTGGTCGGGAGGAAGCTGCAGCCGAATCACTTTGTGCGCGTCAAGATCAATCACCACGCGCTGAATCGTGGTGACCACTTCGTCGCCGGGAAGCGGATACTTCCACGCCTGAAGTACCGGATGGCCGATTTTCGCTTCGACAAGATACATCTCGCCGACACCGCGCTGGTCCTGCTGGAACGTCGCGATTTTCTTCGAGTCGGGTGACCACAGAAGAATGGGGCGGTCGCTGTGAATCCACCCGGCGTTGTCCGTAGCGTAGCCGAAGTCCTTCACTCCGTCGGTCGTCAGTGCTGTCTCTTTTCCGCTGGCCACATCGCGCAGCCAGAGGTTGTAATCGCGGATAAACGCCGCGCTTTTCCCGTCAGGAGAAAGCTCTTCTTCGGGCCGTTCAGCCGCACCCTTGGCGGGCTTGTCCTCGGCCGTACATTTGCTGCCTTGCAAATCGCAAGTCCACTTCTGGGATTTTGCACGGAACGAAATGGATTTGCCTTCAGCTGAAAACTCGAACGTCATAAAGGGCAGATGCGCTGCGTTGTAGGTAGTTCCCGCCGCTGCGGAGAGAGCGGCAGCAACCTTTGCGTGGTCAAACGCGGGCTGCCGCGTGCCATGCACGGCGTCAAAAAGCACAAACTCGCTTCCCTCCGGCCCCAGGTCGCGGAACAAATAGCGATCCTCGCCCACCCATTTGCCGCGCACCTCGTGGAACACGAGCGGCCGCGTGTTGTAAGCCATGAATTTTTCGGCCCGCTTGTAGTCGTCCGCGGTAAAAACGCGCGGCGCGCCAGAACCGCCTTGTTGCCCCAAAGACGGGATCGCCGAGCAAACGCCAAAAGCCGCCAGCAGTCCCACTTGAAGAAAACGACAGCAAACGCTCCATCGAAATCGCATTCAGATCCTCATCAATCTCGGTCAGTACCTAAGGCGCCCTCAACAAATTGGACGCGGTAGCATCGCCCTTGCGGGCCAGGTAAGTCAAGCAATGTGCGTCGGAATTTTGCAAGGCGACGGGCACGAAATGGTGTCAAGGGGAGGGAGCCGTGGAAAATTTTCAGGGATGTGCGCCCTAGCGATCGGAGCCGCCGAGATCGGTGCGCCTGATTCGCTTGGTTTTCGAAGCTTCGCTCTCCTGCTTTTCGTACTCGGCGATTTCTTCGTCGCTGTACGAATAAGAATCCCGCGAAGCAAACATCGAGTTGGAACGCGCAGCCAGTTTTTTCTTCTTGCGCATCGCCCCAAACTCGTGGCGCACCTGGCGAATGGGTCCCTCGATGGCCTTCACTTCAACAAGCAGGTCGCTGACCTTCTCGAGAAACTCGTGCAAATGGAACGGCCTAACCACGTACGGCGCTCGGGCCTGCTCAAGTGCGGCAAGATACTGGGTGCCGCTCATTTCCGGCACCAGATAAAGAACGCGGATGCGTCCTCCCTCTGCGTGAGAAACGCTGGTAAGCTCGCGAAGCGTGATGAAAATCGGGGTGTCCGTGCCGGCCAGGGTGATATTAGCGATGACCAAAGACCATTCGCCGGTCTTAAGCTCGTCCAGCAATTGCTTGGGCTCCTGGACCAAACGGACGCGCCAGCCCTCCGAATCCAGGATTTGACGCAAGGCGCCCTTGTTGCTGTCGTCGTCATCCAGGATCAGGATGCCGACCTGCTTGGGCTGGACAGGTGTAGGGGTCGCCATCTAGCAAGTATAGCGTCCCTTCCGAGCGTCCGGGGCAGCCAAAAGGGGGCCTGCGGCCTATCGGCTAACGCTCAGAAAACCGCGAACCCGAGCGACCCAAGCTCAGGGCTTTGCGGGGCAGGCGTGTCCACTGATACCAAAATCATGTCGATTTTTGCTGGATAGCCCTGCGTCAAAACCGAAGTATGCCGTGTCATTGGTGAACCGTAGTTGGTCGTGAACGAGGATACTTGCTTCGACTACGTAAGGATGTCTCGGGTCTAGCCGGAGACTATTGGCCTATCACGAGGCCATATCCGTCTTGCACTCTGAGCTGGCTGGTCCCGTCCCAGAACATTTTGTAGATCGTCATCGCGGTGCTGGAAGGCTCACGGCAGGTGAAAAAGATTTGCAGGCCGTCGCGAGACCACTCCGCGAAGGAGCACGTCAAGTTTGGCGGACTCAATAGGACTCGCCGCTTGTATTGAATCTCATAGAGGAAGAAAGCCTGTCCCGGCTGCGTAGCGGCATCCTTTGCAGCGTCCTTGTTTGGAGCGGCAGCATTCTTCGAGGCGGCGGCTACTGGCTGTGGCAGTAATTCGGCCGAAACTAGCAGCAAATCCGGATTGAGTGGGTGAATGCGCACGGTATTGGCGCTGGACATGCTGAATTGATCCTTGCCATACAAGTCTGCACTGGAGAGAGTTTGCTTCACCGTTCCGTCTTCACCGATCCACGAAAGGGTTTGTAGGTCATCGACGAGGAGAGTGTGCGCATCCGCCCAACCTTGAAGGCTGGTCACCTCGCCTGGATAGAGAAGTTCGGCTTTCTCCGGCCCATCCGTTGGCATTGTCCATACCTGCCATTTCGAGCCGTCGAATTTCAGAAAGGCAATCCGCGTATCGTCGGGAGACCAAAACGGTTGCTGGACGGCTCCTCTTAGCAACTCGGAGGATTTGCCTGTCCCCCAATCGTAAAGCGAAATCGTTCGTTCGCCACCCTTTTCATCAGTCGTATAGAGCAACCGCTTTCCATCATGCGAAAGAGCTGGCTGGTAACCGCCTTTTGCCAGAACGGCTCTCGCTACCGTGCCGCGTTTGAGGATCAGCTTGCCGGTGGCATTTATATAAGCGACGTAAACGGGCGCCTTAAAGTGCGTGATGGTTGGAGGGGCTGGCTTGTCTTTGGCGTCGTTATCGTCATCCGTGGGCTGATTGTTAATTTTGGGGAAGAGTTCCGTGGCCACCCGGGCGCAGCCTTGCGCAGCCCCGATTTGGGCGTGCTCGACGGAAGCCGAGAAAGCGAACTTGCTGGTTGAGGCTGGATCGGAGCACGGTTCCCGCGTGATATGCACCGAAACCGCAGCGCCGGTCTGAGAATCCTTGGCATGGTAAGTCCACGATTCTGTGCTGCCTTCGCGGGCGACGTCGGCCGGTTCCAGCGGAATGGGCGGGTAACCCGTTCGGTCGAGGCGTTCCGGTCCCTTCAAGCCGATACGCAGGCTCCATGTTTGGCCGTTTTCCTGGGTTGGGCCCTGAACCAGTAGCAGGATGGGGTAATGGGTAGACTGAGGAGCAGAAGGTCCAACGGGCTTCTTTGCTTGGCCTGGCTGCGAAGACGACTGTTGGGATGACTGGGTCGGCGACTGCGAAGAAGCTGGCTGATTCCGGGGCGGTTGAGATTGAGGCGGCTGTTGCCGGGACTCCGACCGTTGCTGGGCGCGGCAAGGATCTGCCAGTACCAAGCAAAGGACGATGGACGCACCACGAAGAAATCGTGCCAACGGGGACTGTCGCACGCCGATCCTCCCGAACAAGCAGGATACCCTGTGGAGGGGTGGCAAACAATCCGGACGAACGGGCAGTGTGAGTGGGGTGAACTAGTAGAATTGACTGGGGTTTTAATATCGAAGAAAAAGCGAAAAGGACTTGACATAGCGAAATAAAAGCGAAACAATGCTCCCGTGCTTCGAGGTGGGCTATGTCTCCAGTTCTTTCCTCCACGGCGCGGACCTTTGGTATCCGACGCCGCCACGCAAGACAATCCACGGCAACACTCTTTCCTGTTAGCCCCTATGCGACAAGCCCAAAACCAAGGGCCGGTGATTCGCCAGGCGGCGTCCACAACGTCCATGACGACGTGGGGGCGGCAGCGCTTGCCGGTTCAGGCGGCAGCACTTCGGGTTACACCACGGCGGATTGCCCCCCGCCGACCTCGCGAGAGGCGGTCCCGCACGGCCTTGCAGGCCAAGCGGATGACCGGACCCAGGATGCTTCCGTACCGCTGGTGGGCATTGCCCGCCTCGCAGCACACTCTCCCCAGGCGGAGAGCCAGCGAAAGTCCGCGGACCGGCCAGAGTATTTCCTGCTGCCCGTAAAGTCGATCCTGAACAAGTGCGATTCGGCTCGCGTGCCGTTCGATTGGACGATTAATCCCTACCGGGGATGCGAATTTGGGTGCGTCTATTGCTACGCGCGTTACACGCACGAGTACATGGAGCTGGACGGCGGAGAGTTTGAACGAAAGATTTACGTGAAGAAAGATGCCGGGCCGCTGCTGGCCTATGACGTAGCGCACAAATATTCGTATGCGTCGGAAAGTTCCGGCGGCGAAAAGCCCGAGCACATCGCGATTGGCACAGCGACTGATCCCTATCAGCCTGCGGAGCGCGAATATGGAGTTACACGCGCGTGCCTCGAAGAATTGGCCAAGCGCGAAGGACTGAGCATTTCGGTGATCACGAAATCGAACCAAATTGTGCGCGACATTGACCTATTTAAGAGAATTGCGGAACGCTCGGAGCTTTCTCTGAACATTACCATCACGACGCTGCGCACAAGGCTGGCGCGACTGCTGGAGCCGCGCGCCCCGCGTCCCGATTTGCGCGTTGCAGCGGTGCGGCAGTTGCGGGAAGCAGGACTTAGGGTAGGCGTGTCGGCGTCGCCGTTGATACCCGGCATTACCGATCGCGAAGGCGAGCTGGAGGCCGTAGCCGAAGCTGTACACGAAGCGGGCGCACAATGGTTCTTTTCCGGCGTCCTTTTTCTGATGCCGTCTTCTGCAAAACAGTTCTTGCCGTTTGTGCGCGAGAAGTTCCCCCGCCTCACTAAGCAGTACGAGGAGTGGTACACAAAAGAAGCCTACGCGCCCGAGAAGTACCGGAAGATGATCGCCGAACGTGTCGCGAGGCTAAAGCAAAAATACGGTTTCGACTCGCGTCCAGACCGGGAGATGCGGCGACCAATGCCGTGCGCGCAAATGAAACTCAGCTGGGATGCCGCAGCAGTCGGCACGGAATTGCATGGGATGAGGTCCTGCTCGGCGGGATAGAGAATTGGATATTCAGTTCGTTGAACCTTTTGCTGCGTTCGGTTTATATCGGGAATCCTTTTTTATTTTGCGTCTAGCTTTTCGGCAGCGAGCTTCTGTGCTGTAGCCAGCGCATCGGCTGCTGAAACTTTCACGTCGGGTTCGATGCCCGTTCCTTCCCAATTGGTCTTGGAGACCGGGTTGACAGTCTTCGCGAAGGGCACGCCAATCATGAAGTGGTCGTCAATCCGGTGACCTGACACCGGTTGAGCGCCACCTCCGGTCGTCTCCCCAACGATGGTAGCCCGTTTGAGATTCTTGAGGTTGTAGGTGAACTCCTCGGCGCCTGAAAAAGTTTGCTTGGAGGTCAAGACGAACGCCGGCTTCCCGTCCAGACGTTTCCCCGGTACATCCGGCAAGTCCAATACTGAGATGTATTGTCGCTCTTCCGCCCCCAGAGATTCGTTCAGATGGGTAGGCGTAGAAAACGAATAATCGCTCCATCGATGACTCGCGTTCGAGTTTTCGCGTCAATTTTGTAATCCAAGTCCGAAATGGATGTGCCTGGAGGAATCGCCCGCAACCCAAAGTCAGATGATGGGAGAACATGGCGTGGCGCAACTCGCACGATTTTGCATGGTTTCGTGCTCTGTGCCTTTTTTGCAACGGCTGCGTGTCTTATTCTTCTCCACTGTCTCACGAATTCCTGAAATCCCTGCCAACTCCTTCCAATCGCTCGACTTTCCCCCGTCTCATTCGAATGATACTACTCAATAATACTCCTTGACAGTAATAAGAATCCATGCTACCCTCTCCCATGCTTTCCTTGTTTACCCTGAGCCTCGAAGAGCGATCCAGCCAATCTCCCTCACCTTCGACCGCTTGCTCTTCCTTCTGTGTACTCAGTGCCTTCGCGTCCAGTTCTCTTCTCTCCGGGTGTCATCCCGCTTGCCCTGAGGGGCGAAGGGGGCGAAGCCGAAGGGAGCGGAGCGAGGGATCTGCTTTTCTCTCTCGCGCCTCCCATTCGCCCATTTTTCACTATCCTCCAACAGCTAACCGCTTTAGAATCCGCACTTACGGAAAATGCGCCTCTAACCCGTTTAGAATCCGCACTTCCAAAACACAGGACTTAAAACCCTTTAGAATCCGCACTTACAGAAAAACCCTAGGGGGGGAGGGCGTGTCCTTACTCGTTTACCCCGAGCTGCGAGGGCCACTCGCCACTTCCCCGACGTCAGCGGCAAGAAACGGGAGGCACCCTCACGCGTCAGTATACTTGTCAGCTGCCCAATCAGTTGAGCGGGCAAGTGCGCGTGGGAGGTGCCTAAATGGCCGGAACTCTTAGCCAAGATCTGCGCAGCGGCGTGCGCATGTTGAAGAAAAGCCCGGGCTTCACCTTTGTGGCGATTCTCTCGCTCGCGCTAGGCATTGGCGCCAATACCGCCATCTTCACCATCATCAACGCTGTCTTCCTCCATCCCCTCCCCGTCCAGGAACCAGCCCAGCTCGCCGAAATGTTCACCCGCGACACCAAAACGGTCAACGCCAACGCCAATTTCCAGCTCACCGCCACTTCTCTCCCCAACTATGAGGACTACCGCGACCAGAACTCCGTCTTCACCGGCCTCGCCGCCACAACCTTCACTCTTCCGCTCAACTGGGGCGGCCAAGCCGAGCCGCAACAGCTCCAGGCCTCCATGGTCAGCCCGAATTTCTTCGACGTTCTTGGCGTGAAGGCCTATCGCGGGCGGTTTTTCTATCCCGACGAAGGCAAGAAAGTCGGCGCCGATCCTATTGTCGTCTTGAGCTACGCGCTGTGGGTTCGCCGTTTTGGCTCCGACCCCGGCGTCGTCGGCCAAACCATCATTCTCAACGCCACCTCCTACACGATCATCGGTATCGCGCCGCCCAATTTCAAAGGCATCGTCTCTCTTGCTCGGCCCGACGTACTCTGGATTCCGCTCAGTATGCGTGACTACGTCCTCACCGGTCAGCTCAAGGAGCTGGAGAATCACCGCCGCATGCGCTGGATCTCCATCGTCGGTCGCCTCAAACCCAATGTCGGCGTCGAGCAAGCGCGCGCCTCCATGAAAACGATCGCCTTCGCTCTCGAAAAGGAGTATCCCCGCGACAACCCCGGTCGCACCTGCGAACTCTACCCGCTCAATCAATCCGCGCTCGGCATCAACCAGCGCGCCCAGTTCTCCCTCGCCGGCGGCGTTCTGATGGGCGTGGTCGGCCTCGTGTTGCTCATCGCCTGCGTAAATCTGGCCAATCTGCTGCTCGCGCAAGCCGCCAAACGCGAAAAAGAACTCACTCTTCGCGCAGCGCTCGGCGCCGGACGATTCCGCTTGGTCCGTCAGCTATTGACGGAAAGCATGCTTCTGTCACTACTTGGCGGACTGGCTGGTCTCCTGATTGCTCTCTGGGGCAAAAAGCTCCTGTGGTCTTTCAGGCCGCCGTTTCTCGCCGAGGGCTCGATTGATATTTCCTTCGATTCTCGCGTCCTTTTCTTCACCCTTACGATCTCTCTTCTCACCGGTCTTGTCTTCGGCATCGTCCCCGCGCTCAAAGCATCCAACACCGATCTGAACGAAGTTTTGAAAGCCGGCGGCCGTGGCGGAACCATGGGCTGGGCTCACAACCGCCTGCGCAGCCTGCTGGTAGTCTCGGAAATCGCTCTGGCTCTCGTCGCGCTCATCGGCGCAGGACTTTTCCTCCGCAGCATGCAGAAGGCTCAGGAACTCAATCCCGGCTTCGAGTCGAAAAATCTCTTCCAATACAACTTTGATCTTGGAGCCCTGCGCTATGAGCCCGAGCACGGACAGCAGTTCTTCCGCGATGCCGTCGAGCGCGCCAAGTCCGTTCCTGGCGTTGCGGACGCCACCGTTTCAGCCAATGGCATCTTTGGCGGCGGCTTTGCCGGCACTATCTTTCGCGAAGGTGAGCAATCCGATCCCAATAACCGCGGCACTCTCGTCGGTTTTGATGACGTGATGCCCGGCTACTTCGCAGCCGCCCGCATTCCCACGATCAGCGGCCGCGATTTCACTGACTTCGACCGCGAGAACACAAAATTTGTGGTCATCATTAACAAGGCCATGGCCGATCTGGTTTGGCCGGGCCAGGAGCCTCTTGGCAAACGCTTCACGATCGTCGTCGACCCCCATCAATACGAAGTCATCGGCGTCGTCGGCACAACGCTCGTCAACCAAGTAGGAGAAGATCCCCAGCCTGTAGCGTACATGCCGCTGCGCCAGCAATACTCTCCTTTTGGCTCTGTCATCGTTCGGACTACCGGTGATCCCGAGGCGGCGATGGGCGCTGTCCGTGCCCAGGTCAACCAGCTTGACCGCAATCTCGCGCTGACCAACGGCCAAACCGTCGAGCAGCTACTCGCGCAAGGTCTCTGGGCCGCACGCATGGGCGCCGCTCTTCTTGGCCTCTTCGGCCTTCTCGCTCTCATCCTCGCCTCCATCGGAATCTACGGAGTTTTGTCTTATTCCGTCACGCAGCGCACCAGCGAAATCGGCATCCGCATGGCGCTCGGCGCCCAATCGCAACAAGTGCTGAAACTCGTCCTCAGGCAAGGCATGCTTCTCGCCGCAGTCGGCGTTCTCGTAGGTGTAGCGATCGCGCTGCCAATCACGCGTTTCGCCTCAACTCTTCTCTACGGCGTCAGCGTCTGGGACCCCATTACCTATATCTCCATCACCGTGCTTCTCATGGCCGTCGCCCTGCTGGCCTGCTACGTCCCCGCGCGCCGCGCCACCCACATCGATCCGTTAGTCGCCCTGCGCTTCGAGTAGACCATGGCCAAAATCGCGAAGCTCTCACCCTCAAAGGCTAGAGCCGCGCGAAAACTGCAAATCTTCTGTGGACTTCTGGACGCGCCGACACGTCGCTATGACACGGCCGGGAGGCCTACGATCATTACGCGTCCGCTAAGACTTTTATTTTCTTTATCTTACAGGCAGGTACAGCCACACTTTCCACGGCGACTGGCATGCATTCCTTTCGTTCGAGTATGGATCACCATCGAACGCAACGAGGGCTGCAGCCATGTCAGCCAAAAAACTCACCCGCAATCTCCGCCGTCCTTCCGCAGCAAGGCTTTTTTCTGCAAGAGCGCTCGCGGTAATCGCGCTCTCTGCTCTCGCGCTAACTTCATGGACTGCCGATCGGCTCTGGCCGCGGCACATGCGCGTCTCCACCCATCATCGCCGTCTCGCTCCCAAGGTCCAGGGCCGGCATGTTGCGGTTCCGTTCTCGAACGAAGTGGCTTGCGCTGAAATCGCTTCGTTCGACGATCAGCTCGAAGCTTTTCTGCGCTACGAATACCTCCGCGGGCGCGATCCAGATGACGCTTCGAAAATCTTCTTGACGGCAGGCCACGGCAGCAAGCGCGCAAACTACAAAATCTTTCTTCTCGTCGAAAACGATCAGCTCACAGCGATCCCTCGCCTCAACCGAATGGAATCTCATGGTTTGATCACTCACTACGAACTGGTCGCCTGGACCAAGCAGGATCTTGCTTTCGCGCAACAGCAGAGCCGCATGTTCGAGAACGCGTACAACGTTCCAACCGAACAAAAACTCGAGACTCTTCCTTCTTTTCAGCTGCTTCCCGCGCTTGCGGATTTTCTGGTTTTCAAATCGCAGACCGACTGGCGCGTGGTTGGCCAAAGTTCGCGTGCGCCTCAGCCGCTCACTCATCACCAAGCGCTGCGGCTGGCTTCGGACATTCTCGACGTCGCGCACTTTTACAATCTGCCGCTCGATTATTTTCTCGGCGTCGGCGCGATGGAAAACAATTATATGGACGTGAACGGCGACCTCACGCATGCTGTTTGGAAAAAGCGCGCGGACCGCGGCGACATCGTACTCCGGCGGGATCGCAAACGCGTGCTCGTGAGCGACTATTCGATCGGCACATGGCAAATTTCGCGAGAGACTCTTCGCGCCGCTCATCAGGTCTACCTGAAGGACAAGCGGCACTACGACGAGTTGCCGCCGCGCCTGCGCCCTTCGCGGGACCTCGACGTGAATTCCGTCAACAGCGAAGTGCTCACCACTTACGCCGGACTAGTCCTCCGCGATCTGCTGGACCGCTTCGGCGGCGACGTCGATCAAGCCATCGGCGCGTACAATGGCGGAATTCGCAATCCCAACCCGGCGTATGCGGCTGGCGTGAAAAACGTTGCTTTCTATGCGCGCCGGGTGCTCGAACACGCGCCGCTACCCGCAGCAAAATCTCCCGCGGGCGCTCTGCCGAATGGCACGGTGCTGTAGTTGCGGGAGAATGGATTGACAGCCCGAAGAAATGGATGGGAATGTCTTGTTCTCCGCCGCACCTGCCCGGATGGGCAGGTTCTTGAATCGTACGAACCTGTACGTTTTCGTTGTTGCCTACTTTCTGAACGTCCGCCTAGAGTAGTTGTGGGCTGGTTCTCAGCTTCAAAAAATGAAATCAATTTTTGGTCTTTCCGCACGCAAGCCAAAACCATCGCCTCTCGAGGGCTCCGGGGATTTCCGCGTCCAGGCAGCCGACTTCAATCCGCAGAAAATTTCGCGGCATGAGTGGTGGCTGTGGTTTTCCGCGTTGCTGGTCACGGTACTCTCGGCTGTGGCCTTCGTGCTGTCTTCGATTCATTCGTTCTTTCAGCACGCGGATTATTTTTACGAAATCCGCTCCGATCAAGCGCGCTGGGCCACGCTCTGTTTGGTGCTCCTTTTTAATGCCAGGCTGGTCTATCGCCAGTGGTCGCTCCGCCGTTTGCGAAGACAATCCACGGGGCTACCGGTCGATTCGCCAGCTGCTCCCCAGCAGATATTGGAATCGGTTGGCCTGGATCCAGTGACGGGCTTGTACACACGATCTGCTCTCGAGCAGCATCTCGGAAAAGAGATTGCTCGCGCGCGTCGCCAAAACACGGCGTTGAGTGTCGCTACCATTCATGTGGACGAGTTCGCCCATCTTAGTGGGCGATACGGCAAGTCCGCGGTGGACGCCGCGCTGAAGGAGCTCGCGCGGAGCTTGAAAAAGGCCAGCCGTGGATCGGACATTGCCGCGAGGCTCAGCGACGACGATTTCCTTCTGTTGCTTCCGGAATGCGGCGTGAACGAGGTGAAGCAGGTTTTGAGCCGGCTTGGCGCTGTCGAGGTGAGTTCTTCGGGACAAAAAATCCCGCTCAACTTCACAACCGGCTGGGTGGACTATCAGCCTGGCGATTTGCCCGCCGATTTGCTCAAACGCGCCGCGGATCTTCTGCACCTCTATGACACGGCTGCTCACGACAGCTTTTCCACGACTCTCGCGCCCCACTAATTCCCGCATCCGTTTCGTACTGCGTCTTCGCACAATCTAATACGCCAGTCACACATAGCGAGAGGCAGGCAGGTCGGGGTGTTGACGGTCAAGCGTCACTGATCGACAGTGGGGTGCGTAAATACCCTTGCGCTGCTGGACTCCGGACCGTAGAATTGCCAGCCGCCGGAGCAAAGTGTATGTGCACAGAACTCGACGCTTTGAAACGCGAGGCAGTCCAAGTGTTCCGCGAAGTGAGGAAAATTCGCAGATCAAGAGACGTGTCATTTTACGAGGACGCGGAATTGAATGGTGAGAAACACAAAAGCATCAACGCCGTGCTTAAGCACCTGCTCGTCGGGCATGAGGGGAATCCGTGTCCCGCGGGGGACAGACCTATTGTGAGCCCCACCCACCTTCGTAGATGAGCAGCACATAGGCCGTTGTTCCGACCTAAGTTTGCAGCCAACTGCTAGCGGAAACTGACCCGCTGCGATCAACCCTTCGTAAATGCAGTCCTTCTCGCGTCGAAAGAGTTCCTCAGTTCTAAATTCCGTGGCAACTCAATTTACGAATTCTCTTCGCTGAATCACCGGTTCACTCTAGAATTCGCATGGCCAAAAGAGCGGCTGCAAAATGGTTCAACCGGTAGAGGAGTGGCCATGAAAGCTGCGCAGACGGCAAAATCTCCGAGAGTTCTTGTGATCGACGTTGGCGGGACGAATGTCAAGCTGCTGGCAACGGGGCAGAAAGAGGCGCGAAAATATCCGTCGGGCCCGACGATGACGCCTCGCAAGATGGTTCAGTTGGTGAAGAAGGCTGTGGCTGATTGGAAGTACGACTGTATTTCGCTG
>Ga0210405_10003069_pt1 | contig 16658 bp, 14 predicted proteins | sample IncBWH11MmetaG_FD_155492 | JGI IMG/M metagenome (GOLD analysis project Ga0210405, IMG submission 155492) | Forest soil microbial communities from Barre Woods Harvard Forest LTER site, Petersham, Massachusetts, United States - Inc-BW-H-11-M | ecosystem: Environmental > Terrestrial > Soil >... | reverse complement strand
GGACGGAAACCGCCTATAGGGGAGCCTGCATTTTCCCCTAGGACAGAATTAGAGCGCTTTTATACGCGGCCCGCAAGCGGTTGCTGCCGATGTCCGCTTTGGGTCATAAGCCGCCACAGCGGCGGCAATTTGCGGCGTCCGCTATTGCCCCAATAGCAGACACGGATTGTTCGATCTCACCCTATGATGGAGATGACTTCGGGGCATAGTTCTCAAGAAAGCCGCACGACATGCAGCGATGAGCGACGATTGTAATTGTCTTCGGCGTTTTGAAAAAACCAACTTTGGTGCCAGATATCCAAGTTGAATGGAGGATAGTGCCGCCGGTATTGTCAGATATGTATCCGGCCTCCATGCTTCCTCCGCACTTTGGGCACTTCAAAGGCTCCGGCATTACACGTTCCAGCCGTTAGTTGACAAAGACGGTGCCCGCAATATCGCCCGCCCCGCTACTTTACGCGAGAGGATTGAGGCGACCTTGCCCTGAATCTCCAGCACGCCTCATGTTCAGGCCGCGCCTCTGATGGCGCACCACAGCGAACACGCCGCCGGTTCTTTAGCTCGACGGCCGCTGTAGGTTATTAGCTGCCGCGCCCAGCTTATGGAAGTCGCGTCTGCTTTACCGCCGAAAGCTGCCACGGCGCGCGGATGGCGCGGCAGCTAAGGGCCAGGAGCGGACTCGCAGCTTCGAGCGACCGAGGGGAGCCGGATGCTCAGTGGGAACCTGCTAGCTCTCGTATGAGGAGAGCGACATGCCGAATTTGAAGCTCTTGCGTTTGCTTACCGTGTCCTTGCCGACGGCGCCGCCGAACAGCGCCAGCAATACGCGCCGCGTGTTGGTGCCGACATCCTGTTGTTAATACCCCTGTAACGCGAGGACGAGCGCCGAGATCGCCGCAATGACATAAAAAAAGAGGACCAGGAGAAATCCGGCCGCGTAGTTGCCATGAGCGGCAATGAGGCTTCCCATCCCAATGTTGATGACGCCAGCCAAGCCGATTCCAACCGCCGCTGTCGCGCCCACGGTCGACGCGATCGTCGTCCGCTCGGCGACGGAGTGCGCCAGGCTCCAGATGACGACCAGCGAAGGCGTCGCGCTCGCGCTCGCCAGTGCCAAGGCGAATGCCGCACCCGCCGGGTTCGCAAGGAAGAGCTCCGTGGTCAGGAAGATCGCCCCGGCGACGAAAAGCCCGAAGCCGTACCAGGCGCGGCGCTTCCGACGGTCGGAGTCGATGGCAAACAGGATTGCGCACAGCGCGCCGACGAGCGCTCCGCCCGAGAGGACGTAGCTCATGTCGGTCGCCGGAAAGCCCCGTATTCGGACAAGGTAGACGGGCCCGAACGTAATGAGCCCGTAAAAACCGGCCGTCGCACCCAGGTCCATGAGCCCGATCAACCACACGCGATAACTTGAGATCGTCTGCAAGAATGTATGCACACGCTTCTCGGGAAGCTTGAGCGCGTCCAACTCGTTGGAAAGCGTTCCGCGCTTGATCCTTTCAAGCTCCCACGTCGGCATGCCGGGCGCGGTTGCAGGATCATCGGGCAGCCAGAGCAGCAATGCGAGCGGGATCAGCGGGAGCGCAGCAAAGATGTAGAACGTCGTCTCCCACGGCATCCGCCCGAGCAGCCAGATGACGAAGATCGGCGTGATCACCGTTCCGATGGCAATTCCGGTCGTCCACGGCGCCTGACCGCGTGCCCGCTCGTCGAACGGGAGCCAATGCGCGGTAAACCAGGCAAGGAGCGGGAGCGCGCACGCCTCGACGAGACCGAGCGCGATACGAAGTGCCAAGAGCTCCTCGTAGCTTGTGGCAAACGCGTGGAGTACCATGATCGCAGCCCATGCGACGATGCCGACGACGGCCATCCGCCGCCCGCCCCAATGCTGGATCGCTGGTCCCCAAGCAACCGCACAGAATCCGTAGGTAATTAAAAAGCCGCCAGTTAGCGCACCGATCAACGCGGGCTTCCCGAGCAAGCCGAAGTGCAGCATGAAGGCTCGGTCGACGAACATGAACGACAGATTGAGCTTGTCAATCTGCATCGTCATCATGAAAAAGAACGTGAAGGTGAAGAGCCTCCACCAACGCTGCGGCCATCCGCGAACCTGAACGATCTCCTCGGGCGCCGATGCCTCCATAGCAAGTCTCCTCGACATGCGTTTTTTCATTGTGCGGAATGCGCCCTCGTCCCAATTGTAGATGCCATGAAACCCGAGCGGAAGACCTCGCCCCTCGAGACGGACTGTGCGCGTATGGTACTTGAGCAAAATTCTCCTTGATCCGTCAGCTTGTATTCGATGCGCCTGTTGCGGCCGTACACGCCAGGAAACTACGGACGCTAGTAGCATATCACGCCCCGCCACGCTCAATTGCGAACCCCGAGCATTGAGTCCTTAACCGACGGCGCCGGCGCGATCGCGTTTGAGGATTGTGCCGGGCAGCGCGCCTGTATGGGTCGCATCTTTGACCACGAGCGAGCCGTTCACAATGACACTTGTGCGCGCGCCGGTTGGGAACTGGTGCGGATCTGCATAGGTGGCGCGATCCTTGAAGTCCTTTGGATCGAAAATTACGATATCGGCGCGAAATCCTTTCTTCAAGAAACCGCGGTCCTTGAGCTTGAGCGCGTGCGCGGTCGCGCCAGTCATCTTGTGGATGGCGAGTTCAAGCGGCAGGACGTTTTGCTCGCGCACGTAGCGATCGATAATGCGCGGGAACGTGCCATAGAAGCGCGGATGCGGCATGCCTTTGCCGACAGTTCCGTAAGGCGCGACGCAATTGCCGTCCGAGCCGACGAGGGCGAGTGGAGAGGCGACGATTTGGCGGATGTCATGCTCGGAGATCGAAGTCACCAGCACGCGCGTCGCTCCCTGGTCTTCAATGAGGTAGTCACAAAGAGTGTCGATGGGATCTTCGCCGCGCTCGGCGGCCAGCGTTGCGATTGTGCGGCCAGCGCACTCTGGCAAGTGCGGCGAGATCGAAATCTGCACGCAATCCCATGACGGTATGCGACCCCAATTGTTTAGTCCGTCACGTACAAGGTCGGCGCGTATGCGCTGGCGCGTCTCATGGTGGCCGAGGCGCTCGATCATTGCTGGTACGCCACCCGACTGCACCCACTGAGGCAACAGGTTCTTTAGCGGGTTTGAGCCAGCGGCGTAGGGATACGAATCACAGTCGACGTCGAGGCCGCGCACCTTCGCTTCCGCGATCATCGCCAGCGCTGTGGCGGCCTTTCCCCAATTGTCCATACCGGAACACTTAAAGTGCACGATTTCGACGTGTACACCACATTGCGCGGCGAACGTGATCGCCTCCTCGACGGCCTCGATCACCTTGTTCGACTCATCGCGCAAGTGCGTGAAATAGCCGGCGTTGTGATGTTTGAGCACGTGGCCGAGCGCGATTAATTCCCCCGGCTCGGCGTAGGAGCCGGGCGGTGTAAACAGTCCCGAGGACATTCCGAGCGCACCGGCATTGAGCGCATCCTCGAGAAGCGCGATCATTTCATGAAGCTCGGCGTCGGTCGGCGCCCGATCCGCCATGCCCATCACCATCAAGCGCAGCGTGTTGTGGCCGACCAGCATGCCGGCGTTCACTGCGGTCGCGGGGAAGGTCGCGAGATAATCTGGAAAGCTAGTCTCTCGGAACGGCAACCAGGGCGCGCTCGGGCTTAAATAATCCCTGAGCAGGTCGACCTTGCCAGGTAGCACGGGCGCGACCGAAAAGCCGCAATGACCGATGATCTCTGTGGTGACACCCTGTCGAACTTTGCTTTCCGCTTTCGGGTTAATTGGCAGCGTGAAATCGGAATGTGTCTTGATGTCGATGAAGCCCGGCGCCACGGCGAGACCCTCAGCCGGGATGATCTCGCGGGCTGCGCCCGTGTGACCTATAGCGGCAATGCAGGCGCCGTCGATCGCCAAATCGGAGGCAACGCCGGGAAGACCTGAGCCGTCGAATAGCATCCCGCCGCGGATAAGAATGTCGTGCATCGGTGCGAGACTACCCAGCCGCGTAAACCCACGCTTCCATCATTACCGTCGCCCCTGGCATCGGCAGCGGCCCCGGCACCTCCACCGCAGAAAACGGCAGTGGCCGCCCCCCGAGCCGACGCTCCCACACCTTGTAGACCGGGTAGAACTCACGAATGTCGGTGTGGAACAGCAGCAAGCGCACCACGTTGGCGAGCGAGGTCCCTGCGGCCTCGCACAGCCGCGCGATGTTGTCGACGATCACTTCGGCCTGCGCCTCCGGTGACGATGAGAAATGCGGCTGCCGCGGATCCACGGCGACCGAGCGCACTAGCCCGTCGCGGTCGGCAGCCATCAATGCGGGGATGAAGAGAAGGTCGCCTGCCTTCACGGCCTGCGGCTGATGACGGAATGCCGTCGCCACGCCGGCATTGACGTGACGCTTGCTGGCCGCGCTCCCAGGCTTCGCCGCGATCACGTTGATCTCGATCTTGCCGTCGTAGGGCGCAAGTCCATGTTCGATACATGGAATGATCGACACGGTCGGGCCAGCCTCACCGAAATGCCGCGTCCATGCCTCGTTGAAAGCTGAATAGTCGTCACGATCGGCGAGATAGACCTGCGCGTGCACGACATCCGCAAGCGTCGCGCCAGCCAGCGCAAGCGAGGCGGCCATCCGCTTGGTGACGATAAAATCGGTTTCGAGTTTGATCGGCTGGCCGCCCCATTGCGCGCCTTCCGCCATCAGCGCCGCCGCGGCGACGCCGTTGCGGCGCGGCTCATCGCCAACCGCAAGCGACGTAATGCCCGGAAGAAAGATGAAGTCACCGACAGTCACCGCGGGCGAGTAGCCGGAAGTGGGGCGGCCCTTAAGTTGGTCGTGCTTGAGGTGCTCGACCTCGAATCCCTGGCCGGGGATGGCGGCCATGGCCTGGATGTTCATGTCGGCACCGGGCAGCAACAGCCCCCGCTGCGCGATCGAGGTTGAAGGTGGGATGCGTCCGCGGAGAAATTCGCGTCTGACTTGCTGATAGGACGGCACAGCCTTCACGGTCGTATAGTACTGGTCGGTGCGCACTAGGTTGCTGCGATCGGTACCAGCGGCGCTCAGCACCGCGTCGAGATTCTCAAAGATTCTGAGCGCTTCCTTCTCGCGTTTTGGCAGCCCCGCATGCGGCGCCCGCTCGGCAAGCACGTCCGGCGCGATGCCGTTGATGAAGTCCTGCGCCATCAGCCCCGTCGCGAAAACCCAGCGGCCCGCCTTCACGCCCTGCGCAAACTTGATCCTGCCTGATCCGAGCTCAACCGGAAGAAGCGACTCTACGGCGCAGGTTGCACTCTTGGTCATCGTCTATCTCTCGTGATGTTATGGTGTGGCTCGCGCCGGGAGAGCATGGACTTTGGCATTGCGCCACAACAGCCTCAAGGTAGATTGCCTCTCGGAGCGACACATGAGCCTATTGCGACTTAGCTTGCCGCTGCTCGCCACCCTCGTGGTCGGCGGGTTCCTGCCGACCGAAGCGCCGGCGCAGGACTATCCCGATCACCCGGTCACCATGATCGTGCCGTTTGCGGCGGGCGGACTGACAGATGTCCCAGCGCGCGTTCTTGCCGCAATGTTGCAGGATCGCATTGGCCAGAGCGTCATCGTCGAGAACAAGCCGGGTGGTTCGGGCACTTTGGGGGGTGCCTATGCGGCGCGGGCCGCGGCCGATGGGTACACGCTGTTCGCCAATTCGATCGCCGACACGCAGAATCTGTATTTCATTCCGGTGCCGTATAACGCGATCGACGACTTTGAGATGATCGGCATGATCGTCGAGGGACCGCCGCTGGTCCTGATCATCGATGCTGCGATGCCTTATAAGTCGTTGGACGAATTGCTCGCCGATGCGAGGGCTAATCCGAACAAGATAAGCTTTGGCACATCCGGGCCGGCGACATCCCCGGCGATGGCGCTGGCCCAGCTTAACGATCTCGCCAAGACTCAGATCGCGGGGGTTCCCTACTCCGGCTCGGGCGAGGCCGCTCGCAACGTCTCGCCAAGCGGAGTTCAGGGCGCGTTCGCGTTCTACGCGCAGGCCAAGCCACTCGCCGACGGCGGCAAAGTGCGGGCGCTCGCGATCGCCAGTCCGCAGCGGATCGCGACCTGGTCCGAGGTGCCGACCATGCAGGAACTGGGATTTCCCAATTTTGACTATCGCGGCTTCGTCGGCCTCGCGGCGCCCGCCAAGACGGCACGGCCGATCATCGCCTACCTCAACAAACAGCTGAACGATGTCGTGCAATCGGAAGAATTCCGCAGCCGAATGGAAGCACTTGGCATGAGCGTGCCGGCCGAGAACACGCCGGAACATTTGGCCGAATACATGCGCCGCGAAACCGCGCGTCAAGCTACCTTGGCCGCCCTCACTGGAATCAAAATGACTTCGCCGCAGCACTGAGGGCTTTTATGGAGTGCGGGCGCTCCCACGAAACGCCATTGAATCTCTAAAAGTTAGGGCAGGGGCTCGCCGTTATTGTCGTACTGCTCGTCGTACCCGCTTTTCACTAAAGAGCAGCCCAGTGTCGCGACCTTCGTCGGTGTGTGCTAGCGGACAATATTCGGTAGCCAGAGCGCCACCGCCGGCAGGAAAAACACGAGCACCAACATTGCAACGCTCAATACGATGTACGGTACCACCGCACGGAATATGTGGCTCATCGTGACTTGCGGCGGCACGACTCCCTTCATGGTCATCAGCAGCAAGCCGTGTGGCGGCAGTAGCAAGCCAAGCTGCATACAGATAAGAAACATCACGCCGAACCAGACGGGATCGATGCCCAGTTGTTGCACGATGGGCATAAAGATCGGCAGCGTGATCAGCATCATGCTCACTTGATCGACGAAAATACCAAGAAAGATCAGAATCAGCATCATTCCGGCGACAATCGCGGTTTGCGTCAGACCGTGACCGGTGATCAGTGACACGATCCCGTTGCTTGCTCCTGAAAATGAGAGGATTTGCGAAAACGTTGTCGCCCCGACGATAATGAACAGGATCATTCCCGAGATCATGATCGTGCCACGCAATGCGGCGAACAGGATTTCGAGCGTCAGCGCTCGATAAGCAAGCGCCAGTACAACGGTGGCAAACGCGCCCACCGCCGCCGACTCGGTTGGGGTCGCCCATCCCACATTCATAGACGTCACGACGACTAGAAAGATCGAGAGAATGGGGATGACATATTTAATGATCGGCCGGATTCTTTCCCAGCCGCGGTACGCCGTCGCTTGATGTCCAGCGGGCGCGAGCGAAGGATTCAGTTTGACGCAGATGATGATGTAGGCGACGAACGCGACCTTCAGCAGCATCCCTGGGGCAAACCCTCCCATCAGAAGCCTGGTGATCGAAATTCCGGAAAGGCTCCCGAGCAGCACCGCCAGCGCAGAGACCGGCATCAGCATGTCCAATGCGCCAACAGCGATGATTGGACCCGTCGCCAGCACGGGGTGGTAGCCACGTTCGAGCATCAACGGCACCAGCAGGCTGCCAAGCATCGCCGTGACCGCGATGGTTGAGCCCGATATCGCGGAGAAGATGGTGCCGGCGACGACAGCGATGACAGCGAGTCTTCCCGGCACCCTGGTTATGAGTCGCTCAACGGCATCCAAGACCTTCACGGCCAAGCCGGTGTGAAACAGCACTTCGCCCATCAGCACGAACATCGGAATAGGCGTCAGGGAGAAACTGCTGACGGAATCAACGCTGTTCCGCGTCAGCTGCACCAAACCGGGCTCGCCGCCGAGGAACAGGATGGCTCCTAGGGTATTGATCGCGAGGAAGCTAAATGCGACCGGCAGGCCAAGGAATAGCAGCAGCGTCGAGCCGCCGAGCAGTAACCAGGATGCAGCCTGCCACGACATTGCGGCTATGGCGCCGGCATCGCATCGTCGCGGGGCGTCCGCGGGCCTACCGCAAGCCGCTGCATTCGAAACAGAACTTCGATGGCGAGGAGAAGAAATGTTACCGGCAGCGGCGCCAGCGACCACCATTCAGGAGTCACGAGCGTCTTGATTGTCATCATATCGGAGGAATAACTCGCATAGGTCGCCTCCAGGCCGTAAACGACCATGATCGCACAACAAGCGAGAGCTGTGGCGTCGGCTAGCCACTCGAAGCCCCAACCGATCTTAGCCGGCACCGCACGCAACACGATATCAATACGAATGTGCCGGCCTTGCCGGAGCAGCCAGGGCGCGGAGAGCATTGTGATGAGGTAAAGCATGTATTCGGAGACCTCATCCGCCCATGACAATCCGTGCAGAGATTTCACCAACGGGATGTTTCGCAACAGAACATCGGCGCAAATCATTAGCATCATGACGAATAGAACGGCGCACGCCGCCAAAAACAGCTTTTCGAGTAAACGGTCGTAGAGGTCGGATATCGATTTCATCGCGACACACGCGGCAAAAAGCCACCCAAAACGGGCCGCGTTTTCTTTTTTTCAGCAATTGAATTCGGCATGATTGAGTCAGCTTCGCCGACGACCTATTCGGGCTTTGAAAAAAGCGCGCGCAGTTTCGGAGCGATTTCGGGGCTTTGCCGAATTTCTCCGTCCCAGCCGGACTCATATGCCTTTTTAAGATAGTCCTTTGCCACGACAGGATCGAAACTTATCGTTTCGATCCCTGCGGCCGCCTGACGCTCCGTATCCTTCGCGTCAGCCGCAAGATATTGAGCCGGCGCCTCGGCCTCCCCCTGGTCGGCAGCCTTTCTGAGGATTGCCTTTTGTTGGTCGTCCAGTTTGTCCCAAGCGGCTTTATTAATGAGGATCGAGACTTCAGCAGAATAGAAACCGGGATCAACGCGGTATTTGGTCTTTTCATTCCATCCAAGATCAAAGACGCCGGTGATCGGCCAGCCGTATCCGTCGACCACGCCGCGATCGAGCGCCGTGTAGACTTCACCCGGCGCGGTCTGAACGACCGTGGCACCCAGCACCTGAAAGAAGTCGCGGTAGACCGGCGTAATACGCAGTTTCAGGCCCGTAAGATCGGGGCTGATGATCCGCTTGTTGAGATAAAGATGGAATGGGTTGTTATCGACCACGCGAGCCAGGAAGATGGCATTCATCTTCTGCGCATAGAGCTGCGCCATCAGATCGTAGCCGCCATTTTTGCGCAGCTCCGCCATGGGGCGTTGCGTGAGCTTCCAGGCGTCAGCTTCGGGCATGAGGTTTGTGTAGAATGCGCCGGTCGTGTTCGCGATATCGACGACGCCGTTCTTCAGCGCATTGCCGACTTCGAATGCCGGCATCGCCTTTGGGCCGCCGATATAATTGATTTGAACGATATCCTTGCCGTCCGCGTTGACCCGGTCGATGAAGCGTTCAATCCCGCTCGAATAGGTGGTTTTCTCGGTGAATGCCGATATCGCTCGAAGCGTCACTTCGCTCGCAGTCGCAGCAGCCGAATGGGCAAAAATAGCAATAATGAGCAGAAGCGATTTGCCACGCATTTAATGCCCCCAAAATCTCGGTCGTAAGCGCGTTGAAAAAAACATTAGCGCATATGTGCTATCTAATGAAAGGCTCTCTAGCGCGCTAACAAATCCCGCTTGCGGACGAGCAAGTGAATCGCTGAGCGTTCTACCAAAGCCCATCCTACCCGGCAGAGGGTTCGAGAACAATGCGATGGCTAAGGCTTGGTTGGAAGAAAGGTCGGTATTGAACTGACCGCCAATTTTTGTTGCGCGCGGGGCAAATTCTCAGCGCCGCGATTAGCGATCATTCTTCCAATACGGCGTTGGACTTGCAGATCAGCCGAGTATTCCGGCAACCCTATTGCAGGCGACTTCAACCACGCGCGCAAATCGTCGCGTAACGCGTCAGTTTCGATTGTCATGGTATTCTTTCGCTATGACAACAACGGCGAGGGGGTTTGGTTCAAATGCGCATCCATCGTTGCGATCAACCGCAGGAACCTAATTCGTCGATCGGTCCTTGTACTAGCGGTCGCGGGGCGCGTCTTGTCTCGAAGATCAGAAGCCCCAGCCTGACGCCCCCAGCCCCTGCCGGGGCTTTTTCGTTTGGGCGTCTCAATTGGCAGCTTCTCCTGCCCGTTTTGAACCAGGCGGGATGTCGCCTAACCCCCAAGCTGACACTGAGCCGCCGCGCTGTCGTGTCCGTTATTGGGGTGAAAGCGGACATCGCGACTTGGCCTCATCGCGGCAGCTTATGACCCTAAGCGGACATGACAATTGAGGGGACTCACTTTCTTTTCTGACCTTTGGTGGACCCGCAACGTTCGACGGCCCTGGGCGGTTGCACCTGACCGTTACCGCTTGAGAAGGGTCCAGCCGCTGTACGAAACGACTTTGAACTTCGTGTTTAAATAGCCCTCAACTGCAACCACGGCCGCCATGATTCGTGGGAACGGCGACGGGCGAAGAATATCCACGAACATGCAATAGCGGAGCCGGTCGCTGTCGTTGGCGGAGAGATGCAGCAGAGTATCGTCAAATATGAACAGCTTGCTGTCTCGCCAGTAGCTCGTCTTGTCGCCGACCACGATGTAGGCGGACTCATCCTGAATGTCATTGATGTTGTACAGAACCCGCAATGATGCCCGCAGCCAGCCAAAATGAGGAGAAGTCGTGATCTTCTTGTTGAAGACCGAGAGACCGATGGTCTTAATGTACTTCCACGGCTCATAGAAGGCGGGAACGTCTACGATTGCTTCGGTTTTGACCCCGTAGACCTGCCAGAAAATCATTGTGCGTTTATGCTCTTGCGATCGCTGCTCGACCCGGCGGACGAGGTCGGCTGTGTTCGTGACCTCAATCAGACGCCTCACATCGTTCTGATAGTCAGGCGGCAGATCTTCCAGACGATAAACGCCCTTGTTGATGTACGGCAGCGAAAGCAAATCCAATAGAATATTAATGGGGGACAGCATCCAGACGAGGAAGCCGTTGCCGATGAAATAGCGTCGGAACGTGGATAATTTCAGCCCGGTATTGCGGCTGAGATCATACGCGCCGCAGGCCGCGTAGAATAACGCGATCCTTGGGAAGAAAAATGCGAACGGCGCCAGCACGCAAACGGGAAACAACACCCGCCTGAGTGCAAGCTTCCAGATTCTGTCAAAGAGCGCCCGGCCTCTTAGAGGTACACTGACTGTACTACTCACGCGCTACCGCCTTTGATTTGTGAGAGGGGCTTCGTGTAAAGGCCCAATCGGGATAGATACTAGTCTTCTTTGCACCGCTTGGAACCTCAAAGACTATCCCATTTTGTCCGTTGTTGGCCCTTACCTGCCGCGCCGATCAATAACTTGCGCGGCAGCTTTCGGGCAAGCCGTTATCCGACACGGATGATGAAGACTTGCGCAGCCAGGTTGCCTCGACATTGTTTTTATTCTTCGCCGCGACCGGCGTTCAATAGTGAGTGGTGGTCGGGACGCGCCCTTTGGCTCCAGGGGGCGGGCGATACCAGTCGTTCTGCTGGCAAAAGCCGCCGATGCCTCGCACATTCTCCATGCATTGCTCGAAGGTGACGAAGCCACAATTCTTGGAGCCGCCCGAGCCGTCGCTATAGATCGAGCACCACGGGTAGTTCTGCGCCTTAGCTTGGGTCACGCCCCCGATTGCGGCGACGGCAACACTCAGCGCGAACAAAAATTGTTTCATGCTTCCTCCAGTTGCTGCCCCCGAGGACGGCTAACATAGCAGATTTGACTCAGGGACGCCCAGGCGCTGTCCGCATAGGGATGCCGATTGCTGGTGCGGTGGCGTGCACGTTGATCTTCGGCGGGGCGCGCATCCGCGGGCCACGGGTGTGGCGATTTGCAGAGCTTTATTTCAACGTTGTTTCATTCTTGTGCCACACCGGTGCTTCGTCCGATGTCCGCTTTCGAGCGAATAGCCGACATGGCTCAAAAAGGTGGGAACGTCGGCTTTTGACCCAAGGCGGACATTCGCGCGGTATTACAGTTGCTTCCGTTGCAGCGATTTAGGATGTAGCTTCTGAGGGTGCAGCGCCGCCGTTATGATCGGGTATCTGAAGTCTCATGATGAACCAAATACTACACGCCGGGGTGTGCGCTTAGGAAAGTCCAAGCGAGAGGTGACTCTTTGAAGCAGAGACGTATTCCCGGCATCGTCAACCTATTTGAAGTGAGCGATCCGAGCCAAATCAAGGCTCTTGCCAACGACCCTATTGTGGATCGCTTCTTCGATACACGTACATCCCCCATAAATTGGTTTCTGCTAAAACGCTCCCTCACAGTACTATCGTTCAAAGGCCGGCGTTTCCCGACGATGGAGCCACGGCTTTGTGAAAAGCGAGCTCGTGCGCAGGATGAACTGTGGCGCAAACTAAATGACCAGGTGGCTACGGTTAGGGCTGGACCAATTGGCCTGGAGCCCTTGGCGGAATGGGTTAAGGGGGTCGGTTCGGAAGCAGAGATCGGCATACTCGCGCAACAGGTGTTGGGGCGGTTATTTCGAAACGATTTCACCGCAACGCCGGAGAGTTGGGCTGCAGCATTGGTTCTTGTAGCGGCTCCCCGATCTTCGAATCTGGCGAAGATGTGCTGGTGGTTTATTACGGGAAAGGTCCGCCGCGCCAAGGGCCTTCTTGCGAAGATGGTTGGCGACGATCTTTCTGCGGTGAACGCGATCGGAATCGCTGTTCATAACCTTGCGAAAAGTCTTCGCCAGATGCGTTCGCTATATGCCGATGTAGATTCAAGGACGGCACTCTCAGCCGAAGTGGCTGCAGGGAAGTGCTTACGCGCACCCGTTAGCGTCTATCGGCAGTCCACTGCAAAGGGCACTCTCAATGGGACTGCTTTCCCCAAGAACTCCCTATTTGTTCTGGAAATCGGCACGGCCAGCCAACTCGATCACGGACGGTCTCTCGTATTTATGGAGGAAAGTTGGAGCAGGTGCCCCGCGTCGACATGGATTCCCGCAATGCTCGAGGGCGTATGGCAGCGCTCTCTCCAGTAGGTAGGCGGCAGGGGCCTACATTCCACGCCCGTGGCGCTGCCGAATGTCCGAGTTTGGCCCTTAGCGGACATTGCCACTAGGTCGCGCCATGTCCGCTTTCAGAGGTAAAGCCGACAACGCTGCACCATCGTGTCGCGTCCGCTAATGACCCAAAGCCATAAAGGTCCGGGATGCGTTTCTGTGTTTGCTCGAAAGTTCCACGGGGCAACCATCATCGCGCAAAAGCTTTAAGTGCACCCTTCAGGTCAATCGCGTAGTACGTCCTTTGACACTGGTGCTTCGCTCGCTACGACCCCACATACAAACATCATCGGCAGCGACCTTTGGTCAGGCGTCGGTGGCTGAGAGTTCGGTAGCGCTCCCGCCTGTGAGGCAGTGGAGCGCACGCATACAGCCGCCCAACACCGTGAAATGGCCGAAGAGTGCTTTGACTGGGCGGCCACCGCCCTCATCGACGAAATTCGCGCCACCTACCTCAGCATCGCGTAGATTTGGCGACAAGCCGCAGCTCGACCAGACGGAGGTTTTCGCGGAGGACTTCGCCTTCCCAAAAAGGGCGAAGGGCAGTCGAATGAACCCGAGCCGAGCTAGTCCATGGTCCAATAATGACCCAGCACTCAATTCCAGCCATCTCTGAGATGTCCGCACTCATTCGTGCGAAAGACTGGTCGAAAACTGCACTCGGCCCTTCCGAAGGCTGGTCACCGATCCTCACGCTGGTTGTGGACCTCATGCTCGCTTCGGGTTTTCCGATGGCTGTGCGTTGGGGTCCAGATTTTGTGATGATTTACAACGATGGCTATCGTCCGATCCTCGGCGATAAGCATCCTTGGGCACTCGGCTTGCCGTTCCGCGAGGTGTGGCCGGAAGTTCAGACCCAGCTGAGGCCGTTGCATGAAGCTATCCTCAGCGGCAAGCGCAGCGCCTTCTTCGCTGAAGACCTGCTTTTGAGAATTCAGCGGCACGGAGGCGAATATGAGGATGCGCGCTTTACCATAAGCTATAGCCCCGTTCCGGATGCCTTAGTGCCCGCGGGTGTAGGTGGAGTCCTCATTACCGCGGTAGAGACGACAAACAGAGTTCTGACCGAAAAAGCGCTGCGCGCGAGCGAGGAACGCTATCGATCTGCGATGATGCTCGGCCGGATGGGGAGCTGGGAGGTTGACTTTGTCGAAGGCATCAGGAGCTGGACACCCGAAGGAATGGCCTTATTTGGAATCAATTTAGCTGATGGTCGGGGTCATGTCGGCGGGGAAGCGGACGAGCTTCGTCAATCAATACACCCTGAAGATCGACATCTTCTTGCTCAATATCATGCCTTAGCGAATATCCAGGACTCGTTTCCTGCCGATTACCGCATTGTGAAGGCGGACGGGAACGTCGGTTGGCTCTCAGGTTACGGTCGCGTTCTCGACAGACAAGCGGACGGCAAGGCCCATCATCTGATCAACGTCGCCACAGACATCACCGAGCGCAAGCAAATCGAAGCCGCCCTTGGCGAAAGCGAACAACGGTCGCGTTGGCTGGCGTCCATCGTCGAGTCCAGTGACGACGCAATTGTCAGCAAAAACCTCGATGGCATCATCACAAGCTGGAACAGGGGTGCGGAACGCATCTTCGGCTACACGGCCGAAGAGGCCGTTGGCCAGCCCATCACTATTGTCATTCCGCAAGACCGGCAAGATGAAGAGCGCGCGATCCTAACGCGGATCAGACGAGGCGAGCGGATCGACCATTTCGAGGCAGTACGGCAACGCAAGCACGGCAGCTTTATTGTCGTTTCGCTGACCGTTTCTCCGATAAAAAATGCCGAAGGCAAGATTATTGGCGCTTCAAAGACCGCGCGGGATATTACCGAACAGAAGCGGGCTCAGGAGCGGATCGCCACCTTGGCCCGGGAAGCAGAGCACCGCAGCAAAAACTTGCTCGCAACTGTACAAGCTACTGTCAGTCTTTCTCAGTCCGACACCCCTGAAGGTCTGAAACAGGCAATTGAAGGGCGCATCCTGGCACTTGCGAAGGTGCATTCCCTATTTGTCGATACACATTGGATAGGTGCGGAGTTATCGACCATCGCGAGGCACGAGCTTGCTCCTTATTCTGAGAAGGACGCGACGGGCGTGCGAATAGACGGTTCGCAAGTTCTATTAGAACCGAACGCCGCTCAGGTCGTTGCTGTAACCTTGCACGAGTTGGCGACAAACGCCGCCAAATACGGGGCGCTGTCCGTACCCAATGGTCGGATTAGCCTGACGTGGACTCACAATGCGGACGGACGACTCGTCCTTCACTGGACGGAGACGGGAGGCCCCGCAGTGAAGATACCTACGCATCGGGGCTTCGGTACGCGAATTGTTGAACGAATGATTGGCCAACTAAAAGGCAAAGCGCGTTTTGACTGGCATGCGGACGGGCTCGTCTGCGAAATCACCCTTCAGGCGTGAAATCGGTCTTTAGGCTCATCGGTGCTTGAGCCCGGAATTGGCCCATACCGGACATGCCGACGTACGACCGCTGCGGCAGCTTTCGGGGGCAAAGCGGACGCGGGAGCTGAATGCTCGTCGCGGCAGCTAATGACCCAAAGCGGACCTCAAGAGCGTCAGCTATCTCGGCTCTTCCGTCCCGTCGAGCTTCCTGATCTCTGGCTTGTCATACAAGACCACGTTCAGCAGGGAGTTGCGGATTTCGATTTTTCCATTGTATTCGATATAGCCCAATTTACGAAATTTATTCATGAAAAAGCTCACGCGTGATCGGGTCGTGCCAATCATCTCCGCGAGGGTTTCCTGACTAAAATTCCCGATGATCGGCTCGACCGTGGCTTCCTTGCCGAAATTCGCCAGAAGCAGAAGGACCCGTGCTAGCCGTTTCTCGCTTGAATTGAATAGTTGATCGATGAGGTCCTCTTCAATACGACTGTTCCGACTTAACAAATCCGCCATGAACAATTCAGAAAATTCCGGCTGATCATGCAAGGTAGCAATCATTTCTGCTTTGGGGATGCGCGTAATCAGGGATTGTTCGATTGCCGTGGCCGTTGTGACACGTAGCGGATGGCCATTCAGACATCCTTCGCCGAAAAAGTGATTAGGTTCCAGAATTCCCACGACTGCTTCCTTGCCCCGCTCGGAAACGACAGTGAGCTTGATCTTGCCCTTCTGGATGTAAAAAACGGCGTCCGCAGGATCGCCCTGCCTGAACACAATTTTATTCTTTCGATAATCGGAAATGGCTCGTCCGCCGTTTACCCTCGAGAGAAACTCTTTGGGATCGAACGGGAGCTTTGCTTTGGGTTTCATTGCCGGGCCTCCCTATCGGGAAGGTATCCTCTGATTGTGAATGTGACGCCAGAAAACGGTTCGCAATCCAGACCGTCAGGTCAGGATCGTGCAGGCCTCTACGATCGTCTTTAAGATCATCCAGCGGGTCGACTTGCTCACGGCCGGTTCTGCGCACCTTCTGACAATTGCGCTTATTCTCGACAGCAGGACTACGATCCTGCTAGCGAGGCTCCTCCGCCGCCCTGAGAGCCATGATTGTAAGCTAATGTAGAGCATGCCGTCGGTAATGTACATTACCGATACGGCCGGAGGCTGACTTGTCACTGGTATGTTTTGGGAAGGTGAAATGCGAGGCGCGCCCGGACCAATTGATAACATTCACAAGTTGCCTCCGTGAGG
>Ga0210405_10003067_pt1 | contig 16670 bp, 10 predicted proteins | sample IncBWH11MmetaG_FD_155492 | JGI IMG/M metagenome (GOLD analysis project Ga0210405, IMG submission 155492) | Forest soil microbial communities from Barre Woods Harvard Forest LTER site, Petersham, Massachusetts, United States - Inc-BW-H-11-M | ecosystem: Environmental > Terrestrial > Soil >... | reverse complement strand
CTCGGTGGCGCTCCCAACGGCCCCGCCGAAAAACTAAAGTCACCCAGCCTCTTCATCGTCGCTCGCGACGACGCCAGCGGTGATGGCCCCCGCCTCCCCGGCATTCAGCAGCAGTACGACAAAGCTCCCGAACCCAAATCCCTAATCATTCTCGAAGGCTCCGCCCACGCCCAATATCTCTTCCAAACAGATCAAGCCGACCGCGTCATGCGCGAAATCCTCCGCTTCCTCTCCTCGAGCTGAACGGGACGGGTGGATTTTCACTGGATCGCCACTCTTGAATGGTCCAATGCGGTTCAGGCTTCCGTGGGCACGTGAACCAGCTTCAAAAGTGGGCAAACTTGGTCATGTAGACTGGTTTCGCCGACCGCGCTCCAAATCCCCTCTAACCGCCATGCTGTCTATTCGTCAAAGCAGGCAGGATCGTGGGAACCAGTCGTGGGGTTAAAACGTTCCACTGTTAGCCTTCCTGAGGGATATTCACAGAATCGGCACGGGGGATAGATGCTACGAGACGTGCGATTTGCGATTCGGATGCTGTTGAAACAACCCGGCTTCAGCCTGATTGCCGTGCTGACGCTCGCGCTGGGAATTGGAGCGACCTCGGCGGTGTTCAGCTTGATTCAGGGCGTGCTCTTGACCCCGCCGCCCTACAAAAAGCCGCAGCAGTTGGTGCTGGTTCCTACGGCAAGAAGTGACGGCCAAACGCAAGAAAACCCACGCGGTTGGCCCGCCCAACAATGGACGGAATGGCAGAAAGAGGCGAAGTCGTTTGAAGGAATTGCTGCTTACGGTTGGACGTTCAATTTTCTGATTCGCAACGACGGCAGCCAGTCGGCCGAGGGCATGGAAGTGAGCAAAGACTATCTCCGGGTCATGGGATTGCATCCCGTGCTCGGTCGCAGCTTTGAGGACTCGGACATTGGTACAGGACCGGTGAAGGTGATCGTGTTGGGATACGAGTTCTGGAAGCGCACGTTCAACGGCGATCCACAAATTATTGGCAAAACGGTGCACATCAGCCGGTGGGAGGTACCGCCGACGGTGATCGGCGTGATGCAACCGGGGGTACGCTTTCTTCCATCGCCGGGAGCCGCGAAGGAGCCGAACTACAACGTCGACGCGCTGGTGGACTTTTGGATTCCCGTGGCGCCCGACCCGAAATACCTGACAGATCCGTATTGGAATCTGGTGGCGCGATTGCGCGATGGGGCGACGCTTTCACAAGCGCAAGGAGAGCTAGCAGTCCTTGTCTCAAGAGAGGCGCAATCGGAACACAGCTTTGAGGGGTTCACGCCGCAGGTGAAATCGTTGACAAGCGAAATGAATCTCGACGGGCGAAGGATCCTGTTTCCGCTGCTGGGCGCGGCGGCGCTGGTTCTGTTGATTGGTTGCGGTAACGCCGCAGCGCTGCTGTTGGTGCGCGGGTTGCAGCGGCAGCAGGAATATGCGGTGCGGAGTGCAATGGGCATGGGACGGATTGCTCTTTTGCGGCAGGTTTTGACAGAGAGCCTGTTGCTCGCGTTGCTGGGCGGGGCGTTCGGAGTGGGGCTGGCGTTCGGAGTCGTGAGACTGTTCAAGCTGATTGCGGGCCATGCGATTCCGCGGCTGGATGGCGTGACGGCTGGCTGGGCGGTGCTCGCGTGGGGATTTGGTGCGGCGGTGCTGGCTGCGGTTTTCGCCGGAGTCTTTCCGGCGCTGCGGGCTTTCCGGTTGGATCCCATGGAGGTGCTGAAGAACGCCGGACCCAAAGGAACGGCGGGACTCGGGGAACGGCGGCTTCTGGGCGGAGTTACGATGTCGCAAACGGCGCTGACCCTGGCGCTGCTGGTAGGCGCCGGGCTGCTGATTCGCACCATGATCAATATTGCGAGAGTCCCGCCGGGCTACAACACCGGACACATCTTGACCATGAGTGTCACCGAAGTACGCAGTAATGCAGAGTGGACCAATTTCCACCGCCACGCGCTGCAAAGGGTTTCCGCCATTCCCGGCGTGCAATACGCAGCGTTCGCTTGGGGAGTGCCGCTTACCGGCAACAATTGGCCCGCCACTCTGGAAATCGAAGGGCAACCCCCAGCCACCAAGGAGAGCGAGAAAACTGCGCTGCCGATGCGCGCCGTCACCGAGGACTATTTCAAGCTGATGGGCGTGGGCATGCTCCTCGGGCGAGAGTTTCGTTCGACCGATGAGGGCAAGGAGCCAACCGTAGCGATCGTCAACCAGGCATTCGCGGATCGCTACTTTCCGCATGCCGATCCCATCGGACGCAAGATTTGGATGCAAGGGCGCGACAAGCCAGCTATGGAAATCGTTGGTCAGGTCGCCAATGGCCGCACCGATGATTTGACCCAGGAAGCCTCGCCCGAGATTTATCTGTCATTGTGGCAGGCGACGGCGTTTTCGAAGCATCTCGTGATCCGCACGGCGGCGGATCCACGCGCGGTCCTGGTTGCGGTGGAACGCGAGTTGCGCGCCGTCGATCCAACCGCCGCTATCGAAAATCCAAAGACTTTGGAACAGATTCGCGATGATTCGCTGGCGTCGCGTACTTTTGCGATGCAGCTGCTAATCGGATTTTCAGTTGTGGGCAGCGTGCTAACTCTGGTTGGAATTTACGGCGTACTTTCGCTTTCGGTGGCCTCGCGGCGACGGGAGCTGGCGATTCGCAGCGCGGTTGGTGCCGAACAAAAGGACATTCGCAACCTGATCTTCGGCGAGGGATTTCGATTGATTGCGAGCGGCGTACTTGCGGGGGTGGCGCTGGCGATCGTTTTGTCACGTGTACTCGGAACTTTTCTGTTTGAAGTGCATCCTAGCGATCCCGCGACGTTGCTCGTTGTGGGAGCGTTGTTCGTGGGAGTAGCGCTGCTAGCATGCTGGGTTCCGGTGCGCCGTGCCGCGAAGGTCGATCCGCTGGAAGCGCTACGCTACGAATGAATTACGCCGCGGCTGGCATCAGGCGTCACAATTGAACCGGCCCCACGCCATCTCAATTTCCACATCCCCACTTTTCTCGACCACGCCTTGTCGGCCTGTAGCGCGAAAACCAGCGCGTTCGTAACATCGTCTAGCGCGCCCGTTGCTCTCGACAACGTTGAGACGTACCTGCGTCGCGCCCACTTCGGCCGCCCAGGCCTTAGCAGCCGACACCAACGCATCCGCCGCGCCTGTACCCCGGTGATCCGGGTGGACCCACATCGCCATCAAGTGAACTACCAAGCTGTCATGTGGATCGTGGCCGCCGGCCACCAACCCACACGCTTCGCCACCTGCTTCAAGAAGGAACGTCACGCCAGGAGCCAACCACCGCTGCCAATCCTCCGTTGTCCTGGCCAACTCCCGTTCATAAGTCCATCACTCTGGACTCAATTTGATTCTCCGTGGCATTTTTCGTGCCGTCGTACGATTCGGTCGAACCTAGTTAGAAAAACAGAAACACTTCACTCCTCGCCTTCCGATGCGGCCTGCGAGACGCGCTTCGCGGTGGAACGCGACTTGACCTGATTGTTGCTTGGAGGAAAAGTGGTCGAATTGCGAAGTATCAGCTGCGTTTTCAGCACAAATTCCGTTCCATTTGGCGCGGGAGTTTCCCGCTTTACTTCCTTGAGCAGCGCGTTAAACGCAAGCGTTGCTAATTCAGCTTGCGACATTTGAATCGTGGTTAGCGGCGGAATCATGAAGTCTGCCAATCGCGTGTCATCAAATCCAATCACTGACATTTCTTGAGGCACGCTGATTCCCAGGTCGAATGCTTGCCTCATCACGCCAATGGCCGTCATGTCATTCGAGCACATAAGAGCCGTGGGCTGTTCCCGCAGCTGGGAAAGTTTTTTAAGGGCGAGTTTTCCTCCTTCCAGTCTGTGGTCGCCTTCGACGATGAAATCGGGATTCACTTGCAGACCGATTTCACGCATCGACGCTTCAAACGCATCTCTTCGCGCGACCGCGGAGCGCAGCCCGAGTGGCCCGGTCACGAACCCGATGCGTTCATGCCGCATCGCTGCCAGGTGTTGCACGGCTTGCCGAATCCCGTGTGCGTAGTCGACACGGATGTTGCTGACGCGCGGCGCCTTTGGCCCCACGTCAACAAAAACCAGCGGCAAATTCCGGAATCGCAGATGCTCCAACAGTTCGTCTTCCATCCCGAATGTGAGTATCGCGACGCCGTCGACGCGCCCCTCGATCATTCTGCGAACGGCAAGTTCCATCCGCTTAGGGTCATGAATCGTCGAGGTCAGAAGAATTTCGTAATTTTGCTCGACGGCAAGCGTTTCAAAAGTCTGGACGATTTCAGGGAAGAAGGGGTTTGTGATTTCGGAAACGATCAGTCCAAACACGCGGCTCCGGCCGGAGACCAGCGCCCGGGCTTGGCGATTGGGGTAGTATCCGAGTTCCGCAATTGCTTTCCAGACCCGTTTCGCCAATTGTGCATCGACTGTCGCCACTTGGTTGACTGTGCGGGATACCGTGGCAGTTGATACTCTTGCCCTTCTCGCGACGTCGCGAATGTCCACGAGTCCTCTTTTATCCTCAGTAAAATCAGTCGCGCACAGTATACGCTATCCCATTCCCCCTAAACGGGGTGTCCGCCGTTGAGGAAACTTCTTCGAGAGAGCTCAAGCTTATCTACTCCTTTCCTGCTGGCCGCTGCGTCGAGCTAGAAAGTTTCCAGCTAACAAATCGCCGCAAGAAGGAAGCCGACGCGCTTGCAATGTGGCGAACAGGGTGGTAAACGTTTACTCAAATGGCGTGGTATTCTCGCGCCTCTCTCCAGTTGTTTCCGGGGGAAGATTGCCGGCAGGATCCTCCCTTAAAGGCCCAGGGGTTGCCAGCGTCCAAGAAAATGTGGCCGTTTAAACAGATTACCACCGAATATGAGATGCTTTCGAGACTTGATTCAGGTGCGCGCCAAACGAAAACCGGAAAACTGTTTTGTTGTAAGTAACCGCTGTCTGTGAACAATGACAGGTTCTAAAGCGGCGGAGAGTCGAGGCGGAATGCGGTTAGCCAATTTACGTGAGCAAGTCCTCGAGGCTAATCTGGACCTGGTCCGAAGAGGGTTGGTACTTGCGACCTTCGGCAACGCCAGCGGAATTGCTCGCGAGGAAGGTTTGATCGTCATCAAGCCAAGCGGTGTTCCTTACGAGGGGATGAAGCGGGCGGACCTCGTTGTGACGGACCTCCACGGAAAAGTCGTCGAGGGAAATCTGCGCCCATCCTCTGACCTTCCCACGCACGCTGCCCTGTACCGCGCCTTTCCTTCGATCGGCGGAATTGCTCACACGCATTCGGAGTACGCCACGGCGTGGGCCCAGGCCCGCCAGCCAATTCCTTGTTTCGGTACAACGCACGCCGACTATTTTCACGGGCCTATCCCCCTGACTCTGGCGATGACCGACGAAGAGATCAATGGCGAGTACGAAGCAAATACGGGAGTGGCAATCATTCGCGCGTTCCAGGGAATAGATCCAATGGCGATACCGGCAGTGCTTGTGGCGAACCATGGTCCTTTTGCGTGGGGCGCGGGCGCGCGGGAAGCCGCGGAACATGCGTGGATGCTCGAAACCGTCGCACGCATGGCGTATCTGACGCTAGGAGTGAACGCTAACGCCAACTCCCTAGGCAAGACGCTGCACGACCGGCATTTTCTGAGGAAGCACGGTAAGAAAGCTTATTACGGGCAAGCGGGAGAAAAAGAATGACGGTACGCTTCGCTGCGCTTTCCTGTGGCGCGCTGTCACGTGCTGCGGCGTCACTTGCGGGCTGTCATGCGCTCGTTTTCACGTGCTCGTTTTCATGTGCCTCGTTGTGATGTTTGTTGGCATGTTTGCGGTGTAGCATGGCGCCGGCAGAACAGGGCTTTCTTTGCCGCTTGCCGCCGAGGATTTAACGAGGCGAGAAGCTCTGAATGATTGGGCATTTACTTCGCGCCGGAAAACGGGGCGGAGGAGAAAGGAAACCACGTAACGGACCATGGTGAACAAGAGAAAAATGACAATGGGGTTGATTGTGGGGAACCGGGGATTCTTTCCGGATCATCTGGCGAAGACCGGACGGGAAGAGATGAGCCAGGTCCTGCAAAAGGCGGGCATGGACGTAATTGTGCTCGGTACGGAGCAGAGCAAACACGGGGCAGTGGAGACTTACGAGGAAGCAAAGCGGTGCGCTGCGTTGTTTAAATCCAAAGCCGACGCGATTGACGGCGTGATTGTGACCTTGCCGAATTTCGGAGACGAGCGCGCCATCGCCGATACCTTGCGGCTGGCGAATCTGGGGGTGCCGATTCTCGTGCAGGCCACGCCGGATACGCAATCAAAAATGACCATCACGCACCGGCGCGACAGTTTTTGCGGGAAAATGTCCGCTTGCAATAATTTGAAGCAGTACGGAATTCCTTATTCGCTTACCGCGCTTCATACCGAAACGCCGGATTCGGCGGAGTTCGCAAAGGATCTCGAATGGTTCGCCGGCGTCTGCCGGGTTGTGAAAGGACTCCGCAATTTGCGCATCGGCGCGCTAGGCGCGCGGCCTACGGCCTTCAACACCGTGCGCTACAGCGAGAAATTGCTGGAGGCTAGCGGGATTTCCGTCGAGACTCTCGATCTTTCAGAAGTTCTCGGGCGCATCAGCCGAATGAAGGATACCGACGAAGCCGCGGTACAGAAGCTGCAATCCATCCAGAAATATGTGACCACGACGGATATCCCGCACGCCGCGCTGCTGAAGATGGCCAAGCTCGGCGCGGTGATCGATCAGTGGATGAAGTCTACCGACCTTCAGATCAGCGCGGTACAGTGCTGGACTTCCCTTGAAGAAAACCTCGGCGTAGTGCCGTGCACGGTGATGAGCATGATGAGCGACTCGCTGCTCTCGAGCGCATGCGAAGTAGATGTGTGCGGCGTGCTGGGCATGCACGCTTTGCAACTGGCTTCGGAGACGCCCAGCGCGCTGCTCGATTGGAATAACAACTACGGAAACGATCCCAACAAAGCCGTGTGCTTTCACTGCAGCAATTTGCCGAAGCATTTTTTCAAGGACGTCAAAATGGATTACCAGGCGATCATCGCGGGCACCGTGGGCAAGGAAAATACATTTGGAACCTGCGTTGGCCAGGTGAAGTCCGGAGCAATGTGCTTCGCGCGTTTTTCTACGGATGATACTTCCGGCAGAATTCGCGGTTATACCGGCAGCGGCAGATTTACCGACGATCCTCTCGAAACGTTCGGTGGCGCTGGCGTGGTGGAAATTCCCGGACTGCAGAAATTGCTGCGCTACATTTGCGAAAACGGTTTCGAGCATCACGTCGCTGCCAACTTTTCTTCCGTGGCACCAGCAGTACACGAAGCCGCCATGCGCTACCTCGGCTTGGAAATGTACGCCCACGCGGGGTAGCTTTTCCTTTCGTAGGGAGCGAGTCCACAGCCCATGGCCATAGTAGCGGGAGTAGACTTTGGAACGTTGAGCGTTCGCGTCTCGATTGTGGACAGCGAACGGGGATTGCTAGCGACCGCACTCGCGGAATACCCGCTGCACCGGAAGCGCGAAGACCCGGAATACGCCACCCAATCGCACGACGACCAGATGCGCGCTTTGGCGAGCGCTACTTGCGAGGCGGTGCAAAAAGCGCATATCTCCGGCGATCAAGTGCGAGCACTCGCGGTGGACACTACCGGCTCTTCCGTGATTCCCGTTGGAAAGAATCTCGAGCCGCTCGACGAATACTATCTTTGGTGCGATCACCGGGCGAAAGCAGAAGCCGCGGAGATCACGGAAGCGGCGCATCGCGAAGGACTTGCAGCTATTCAGTGGTGCGGCGGAGTATATTCGTCCGAGTGGGGCTTCGCGAAGCTTTTGCACTGGCTGCGCCACAATCCAGAAAAGCGTGCCCAATTTGTTTCCGCCTTCGAGCACTGCGACATGGCGGCAGCCACGCTCTGCGGCATCACCGATCCGCGCAAAGTGAAGCGCAGCGTCTGCGCGATGGGCCACAAGTGGATGTGGAATCCGGACTTGGGCGGCCTGCCTTCCGAAGAATTCCTTGTCAAAGTTGATCCACTGTTTGGGGGCGTTCGGGAAAAGCTTCAGGGCGAATATGTCACCTCGGACAAAATTGCCGGAAAGCTTTCCGCGCACTGGGCCGAAAAACTTGGTCTGAAAGCAGGCATTCCAATACCCGTCGGGGCATTCGATGCACACTGGGACGCGATTGGGGCGGGTTGCCGCACCGAGGATATGGTGAATGTCGTCGGCACTTCGACGTGCATCATCGGCATCACGCCATCGGTCCGTCTGGTTCCCGGGGTGTGCGGAGTGGTGCAGGGAAGCGTCCATCCGCAGCGGACCGGAATTGAAGCAGGGCTTTCTGCGGTGGGAGACATTTTCAACGCCATAGCGACTCGCGCAGGGACGGATGTCGCGACGCTAAGCCAGGGACTTGAAAAATACCTGCCGGGGCAGACCGGTCTCCTGCGCATGACCTGGGACAACGGCGACCGAACGGTGCTGGTGAACCCGAATTTGCGCGGAATCACGCTCGGTTGGAATTTGCAGAGCACCGCCCAGGACGAACTCTTTGCAGCCATCGAAGGCACTGCGTTCCACACACGAATTATTCTGGATCGCACGGCGGAACACGGCATGCACATCAAGCGGGTGATCAATGCAGGCGGCATTCCGCAAAAGAACAACGTGCTGAATCAGATCTATGCGAATGTGCTGGGAAAGCCGGTTCTCGTTCCGAGCAAAAGCGTTACGAGTCTAGGGTCCGCGATTTTTGCCTTCCTCGCCGCCGGGACATTCAAGACGGTGGAAGAAGCGCAAGATAAGATTTGTCCGCAGCATGCCGTCTTTACGCCCGAGCCGGCGGCGGAGAAGGTCTACCACACACTCTATGCGCTCTACCAAAAGCTCTATTTCGCTTTTGGACAGCCGCATGAGGCGAGGTTCGGCGACGTCCTGCCCAAATTGATCCAGGTCGCGGAGAAGGCGAACGCGCGTGGCTGAAAAGTAAGGTCCGGCCGCTGACCGGCAGCCTCAAGCAACTGGGAACAGAGTCGCGCCATAGAGAACCCGGCGCCTGGATGCGGAATGGACGCAGGTTTCTCTTCAGGCCTTACCCCTTCCCCGGTTTTCTGTAAGCGTTGATTCTAAACAGCTTAGCTTTTTTGTAAGTCCCTTAGAATCAGCGCTTACGGACGCTTTCACAAGTGTTGATTCTAAAGGGCTTGGAAAAATGGGCAGAATCGCGATAGGGATTCGCTGTTCACGAGGTTCCGGAAGCGAAACGAGCTTACCTCCTTGCAGGTGACGAAGCCGCAGGGCTCCGCCCTGCGCTACATGCCCAAAATGAAAAAAGCGGCAGAGATACCGCCGCAGAGAGACCCACAAAACTAAGCGTTGTTGCTGGTCAGTTTCCGATTGCGGCGTAAGTCATGACCTACTGAATTTGCGACCACATGATGAAGTTGAGTGGCGGCTACCAAAAAAATAAGGTTGAAAACGAGGAAAGGATGGCAATACACTCCCATAAGAACATTATGGGTAGAGTTCCCATGCTATGACCAAGAAGACCGAGGCGGGCGATCTGCTGCGCGACACACTCGACATGCTGATCTTGAAGACTCTGAGCGGCGGGGAGATGCACGGGTACGACATCGCGGAGTACATCCACGAGCAGAGCGACCAGGTCCTGGGCGTCGAAGAAGGCGCCCTGTATCCGGCGCTACATCGTCTGGAAGTTCGCGGACTGCTCGCGGCAGAGTGGGGCGCGTCCGACAACAACCGGCGGGCGAAGTATTACAGGCTGACAGCGGCGGGCCGGAAGCAGCTCGCGGAAGAAACAGCGCACTGGAAGCGCATGTCGTCCGCGATTGCGCGGATTCTGGAGCCCGCCTGAGGAGGACCTATGCCGCACAAATGGTTGACGGAGGCGTGGCTGAGAGTAAAGGCGGTGAAGCGGAGAAGGCTGGAGCGCGACCTGGAGGAGGAACTGCAGTTTCATTTGGCCAAGCGCGCAGAAAAGAATCGCGCCTTGGGGATTGGAGCAAACGACGCGAAGGCCGCGGCGCGCCGGCGATTTGGGAACGTTACGCTCGTGAAAGAAGATTGCCGCGAAACGTGGACCTTCACGTGGTTTGAAACGCTGTGGCAAGATGTGCGCTATGCGGCCCGGATCCTGGCAAAAACCCCGGGCTTCGGCGCCGTCGTGATTTTCTCTCTTGCGCTCGGCATCGGAGCCAACACTGCCGTATTCAGTGCGATGAACGCGTTGCTGTTACGCGCTCTGCCTTACGAGCATCCCGAAACCTTGGCGACAGTATGGACCACGCAAAAAACGAACCCCGGCTTAGAGGATGATCTTCCGCTGATTGCGGAGGTGACCGATTGGAAAAAACAAAATCACGTTTTTGCTGACATTGCCGGCATCAGTGTCAGCGGTAGGTACATGCTGACCGGCGTCGGAGAGCCTGGGCCGGTCCTCACTCAATGGGCGACTCAGAACTTTTTTGACTTGGTCGGAGTGCAGCCCGCCTTGGGGCGAGTCTTTCGCACGGAAGAAAGTCAGGAGGAGTTCCAGACCGTTGTCATCAGCAACGTCTTCTGGAAGAGGAGGTTCAACAGCGACCCCAATGTGCTTGGCAAGACGTTCCGGATCGATGGTGTGGTTTCGACTGTTGTCGGAGTGATGCCTGCGGGGTTCACCGGGTTCGCGCCGTGGTACGGATCGGACACCGAGGGAAAGCCCACGGAGGTTTGGACACCGATCAATCCGGGAAGCGAAAGGCTTGCGAAGCGCTCCGACCACTGGATCATGGCCGTGGCGCGCCTAAAACCAGGAGTGACCGTCGCGCAAGCACAGGTCGAGATGGACGTGATTGCCCTCGGCATGGAGCAAGCCTATCCCGAGTCCAATAAGGGAGTGGGGGAAAAGGTCATTCCTTTGCGCGACACGCTTTACAGGAGTGCTCGAGACAAACTCTATCCGCTTATGGGGGCAGTGGGCTTTGTGCTGCTGATCGGCTGCGTGAACGTGGCCAACCTCATGCTTTCTCGGACCGAGGGTCGGCGCAAGGAATACTCCGTACGGGCGTCGCTCGGTGCGAGCCGGCGGCGGCTCATGCAGCAATTGCTTGCTGAGAGCGGATTGCTGACATTGATCGGGGGCTCGCTCGGCATCTTGCTTTCGTTTTGGGGAATTCGCCTGCTACGCGCGATTATTGCAGAAGGTGTTCCAGATGCGGAGCGCATTCACATCGATGGACGTGTGCTCCTTTTTGCCGCTGGACTCTCGGTCTTGACGGCGTTCCTGTTCGGACTGGCCCCAGCCATTCGCGCTGCGCGCCCAGACTTGAACGATGCTCTGCGCGAAGGAGAGAGCCGCACTTCGTCCGGGAAACGAGGCCGCACGCGTTATCTGCTGGTGATTTTGGAAGTAGCACTGGCGATGGTGCTTTTGGTGGGGGCCGGCTTGATGATCAACAGCGAGCTTCGCATGCTGCTCCCCTCTCCGGGTTTTGACGCGGCAAACGTGCTGACCATGGCTGTGAATCTCCCGGCGACCGAAGTGAAATACGTGAAGAAAATTCCCGGCAAAGACATGGATAGAGTATCCCCGAAGGTGACTGCCTTTCACCAGCAATTGCTCCAAAGAGCCGCGGCGATGCCAGGAGTCGAGTCGGTAGGAATGATCAGCATCATCCCTCCGCTGGGAGCGGGACTGAGGACTTTCTCCATCCTTGGGCATCCTGCTCCTTCACCGGGGAGTAGGCCGGAGGGCTCTTTCAACGAAGTGAGTCCCAGCTACTTTAGCACCATGAAGATTCCGCTCAGGAAAGGGCGCTACTTCGATGAGCGCGATACGGAGAGCGCCCCATGGACCGTGGTCATTAGCGAGACACTGGCAAGTCGCTATTTTCCGAAGGAAGATCCGATCGGGCAGCAAATTCTCCTTCGTTACGAGCCTCAGCGAGTGGACGAAGAGAGGCCCCGCCAGATCGTGGGCGTCGTGGGCGAGGTCAAGCAAATTGGGATGGGCGGACTTCACCCGCTTCTCTACGAATCCTTTCTCCAACAGCCGGAAGTGTTCCAAGGCGGCAGCGAATTCTTCCAACTCATGGGGAGCCTGGTAATCCGGACCACCTCAGACGTACGTGCCCATGAGGCAGATATCACAGCGTCGGTGAAGCAAATGGTGAAAGAGTTGGACCCGGATCAGCCTGTGACTGACATCAGTACGATGGAAGACGTAATGGGGAAATCCGTGCAGGATTATAAAAACTACGTCATCGTGCTCGGGTTTTTGGCCGGCATAGCCGTGGTTCTAGCAGCGATCGGCGTTTATGGCGTTCTTTCGTATTTTGTCAACCAGCGCTCGCGCGAACTGGGCATCCGTTTTGCGCTCGGAGCTCAGCGCGGCGACGTGTTCATTTTGGTCGGCAAGCTAGGACTCACACTTGCGGGGACCGGACTCGCCATTGGCGTTGCGCTGACGCTCGGACTCAACCGGTTCATGGCGCAGCATCTCCGGCTCTTTCGCTTGAAGCCAACCGATCCCGCGACCTATGCCACCGTCGGAATCCTGCTGGTGAGCATGGCCTTGCTCGCGTGCTATATCCCTGCCCGCCGTGCCACAAATGTGGACCCCATGACGGCCCTACGTCATGAGTAGCTGGAGGTCAGCGTGAAAATGTACAGTAATACCAACGAGCCCACGGAACTCTTGGGATCGCAAGCGCTGGGAGTGTTTCGGGCGTGGTCATTAGCTATCACGTTTCTCGCGTTTGCGCTTGGTGCCCCTGTGCGATCTCAAGAACCACTGCATCCCGCGCAATCGGTAGCGCAGGCCGCGCGGAACGTTCGCGAACAACAATCAAATTCCGTGAAGCATCCGAAGGTCATCACCAACGACGACCTCCCCGGACAGTTTTTGGCGCCAAGCGCTTCAGCATCTCCTCCAGAATCCTCATCAACGAACGGAGCCGAAGCACCAAAGCCACCTGCGGCAGGCTGCGATAATCCTGACGCCGAGCGACTCAAATCGGACCTACTGGCCGCTCAGGCGGAGCAGGATCAGATTCGCCGCGAGATTACCAATAAACTCACCGTCATCTCCAACAGCAATCTCGATATGAAGAATTTCAAGCCCGGCTCCTCCGGAGTTGACATGGGCAGTCTGCCGCTTATAGAAACGCGGCCACCGATGCCTGAGCGAGTGACGGAGGTTAATCTCGAAGACAAGATTGCGTCTCTGAAGAGAGCCTTACGCATTGCTTGCGACTCTCCTGAAGACGCACCAATCCAGACGAAGCTCGATCAGGCAGAGCAAGAGCTGAACATTTTGCAGCGCCAACTCGTTGTGGACCAGGACGCATACTATTCCAAGACCAATTACGCCGCGGACACCGCGGGCAAAGCCCGGCTCGATGCCGAGCTACAACAGAGCCAATACCTTCAGTCAGAGATTGAGCGCCTGAAGGGCGAGCTTGCTGCGTCGCGGGCAAATCAAATCGCAAAGTAGGCAGCTTGGCGATTCGGGCCTGCTTGGCATGTCCTTGGGAACTGGGCGGGTGGCGTAGAGGTCCAGGGCGGGTGGAACATTCTCTAGTCACAGAAAAACTTTTGACTTTGTCTTTCTCTGAGGGGTGGCTCATCTTTGCCAGTTTGGGTCTTGCAAGGGTGGGTCTTGCGCTTTCTCACACCTCCTGCATCGAGATCGTAGGGTTGTTCTTGGAAATTAATCCGTAAAGACCACACCCACCGCAATCTGCCGCGGGGAGCTACGCCAGACGATTGCAGTGAGAGTACCCTTCGCAACATCGGCCACCCACAAAGTCATGGTTGGCAGGGTGTCGTATTCGGAAAATGGAATGCGGAGGCGGCCATGTCTTCGCGAAGGGTAATTGGGCTTTGCCTGTTTCTGGGGGTGCTTATCTTCGGCTGGCTTGCGTGGCGGGACTTGTCATCTCGACGGCAGCTTAAGGAAGCTCCTGTGCCGACAATCAGCAAACAGCCGGTTGCTTTCGCGAACCACACGTTTGACCCGGCCACACCACCGGCCGATATGCCGCCCCTGGGCGCAGGGGAAAATGCGGAGTGCGATTCCGATTTTCGATCCAACGCCAGTGTGCGCGGGGAGCCTCGACAAATAGATGCCACTCACGCGACCGTCACCATCACGCAGATCAACGTGACACTGCAACTCAACATCAACATCTGGGTGCCCACCGGTGTAACGCAACATGTGATCGAGCATGAGGAAGGGCATCGCCAAATTTCGGAATACTACTATCAGACCGCCGACAAACTTGCCGCGCTAATCGCCTCGAGGTACATGGGCAAGCAGGTCGAGATCACCGGCACGGATCTGGGTGCGGAGTCCAACAAGATGCTTCAACAAATGGCCACTGATATCACCGATGAATACAGCAAGGAATTAGACCCAGGACCGACGCAACTGCTCTACGATGCCATCACGGACCACGGGCGGAATGAGGTGGTTGTCAAGGATGCTGTCGCTCATGCCCTCAAGAATTAGATGTCAGTGAATATAACCGCGCAGAATAATTCGGACCGGCCGAACAAAAAAGAGAGAGGCGCTCGGTAACTTCACAAGCGCCTCCTTTACCGCTTCAACGTAAACCGTACCTCACTGGATCACCTCCTTCTCGGCAGGAGAGCCGATGTCGACAAGCATGTCGAGTGATCCGATTATAATGCGGGAATCGGGGAAATGTTAGAGGAAGCTTTTTCCTTAACCCTTGGGCTTGGGCACGCGAAAACCGGGTTACCGATAACAGCGGGAACCGGAGAATCGACTTGACGTTTTTACTAACCCTCTTTCCACTGGCGTCGCTCTGCTGTATGCTGAAGCTCCCTCGTTGTCCCGCCCTCCAGGGTTCTGTGTCTCGAAGCTCAAGTTGGAGAACCACCATGAGAGAGTCTGCTTTGTCTGTTTTTCTTCTGCTCTCGGTTTCTTTTGCGGTTCCGCGTATGGCTGCTGGGAGGCAAGATCGTGATCGCAAGCCTGACCTGCTCGTCGATGATGATAAAGTCCAATGCCCAACGGCAACATTCACGTCCATCCAGGACGCCATCAACGCTGCAAACCCTGGTAGTCTCATTCGCGTTTGTCCCGGGATGTATCACGAACAGCTTTTCGTCAATAAACCACTCAGCATCGAAGGCGATAACGGTGCGATCGTGCTGCCTAACAGTATGGTGGCAAACACGACTGGTTCCTCAGGCACTCCCATAGCCGCTGCCGTTCTCGTCAAGGATGCTGCGAATGTCGAAATCGAAGGCCTCATTGTAGACACGGCGAATAACGGCATAAGCGAATGCTCGCCGGATCTCATCGGCATCCTGTACCAGAATTCATCGGGAAGTATCGAACACAACGCTGTGCGCAACACCAAGCTCTCCGTTTCGCTCAATGGCTGTCAAAGCGGTGATGCCATCGTCGTCGAAAGCCTTGGTGGCGGAACGTCCAAAGTCAGTATCGATGACAATAGTGTCCACGACTATCAGAAGAACGGAATCACAGGCAATGAATCGGGCACCGAAGTCACTATAACCAAAAACGTTGTCACCGGCCTTGGTCCCACGACTGGGGCGGCACAAAATGGCATTCAAATCGGCTTTGGTGCAAAGGGCGGCGTCTCGCGGAATACAGTCACAGACAACGTATGGGCTCCCTGCGTTTCTCTAACGAACTGCGCGTTTAACGCCACGGGCATATTGGTCTTTCAATCCGATGATGTACGCGTTGAACACAACTCGGTCGCTACAAACCAGGTTGGCATCTTCGCGAACGGACAAAACGACACCATCGAGTCGAACAACATTTCCAATTCCTTAGTTCAAGTAGGGATTGATCTGGCCGGTGGCGACGACCTAGCCCGCCGCAATGAGGTCACTAATAGCGGTCAAGCGGCCATTCTTATCGAGGGCAACAACAATAAAGTTCAGAGCAACGAAATTACCGAAGCGCCCATAGGAATTCTGAAGCTCTCGGGCACGGTCGGAAACTCTCATTCTGGCAATTCGTTCTTTGACACTTTGATTCCCGTGCAAGACCCTGTGCCAGCGCACACCGTCCATGTCGCGCCTCAGCGTTAGTGTTTTTGTTTTGCGCCTTGCCGCTTGCCGTGGTGTGATCAGCTCGCGCCGAGCTGGCAGCGCCAATCGGAGGAGTGCAGTGTTACTCCAAGTCCCGAGCATCTGACTTATCTGGAGTTAACCTTTTAGCGAGAGGGTGTATTAGCGGTCCGGTTTTGCCTCGATCGATGCTCTTAGTGCTTTTGTTACTTCGCCGGCGATGTCGTCCTGAACCATCAAGATGTCGTTGAAGGGGCGATCGTAGGTCTCTGACCAGATAACGTAGCCGGTCTCGGCGCGAATTAAGCGCGCGTCGACCCGCAGCCTGGCGCCTGATTTGCGCACACTGCCATCAAGTATATAAGCGACACCTAGCGTTTTGGCGATTTCGGCGACGGTTATTTGCGGAGACGCGTGTGAATGCGGCCATAGTTTGCCCTTGAAAGAAAATGAGGACGTGGGAGGCGGTACGCGAAGGCCGGGGATTTTGCTGAGTTTGTCGATCAGCTCCTCGGTCATGCCGTCGGCGAAGGGCTCCTGGTTCATGTCATCGGTCAGGTCAAGAAACGGCA
>Ga0210405_10003066_pt1 | contig 16672 bp, 13 predicted proteins | sample IncBWH11MmetaG_FD_155492 | JGI IMG/M metagenome (GOLD analysis project Ga0210405, IMG submission 155492) | Forest soil microbial communities from Barre Woods Harvard Forest LTER site, Petersham, Massachusetts, United States - Inc-BW-H-11-M | ecosystem: Environmental > Terrestrial > Soil >... | reverse complement strand
GTCAAGGCCATTAAGGAAAGGTTGTCCAGGCTGTAGCCCAGGATGTCCATGACCACGAAGGTGAGCAGGAGCGAGAGAGGCAGCGCCACAACCGGGATCAAGGTGTCGCGCGCGCGGCCTAGAAAAATAAAGATCACCAGAACAACCAAGGCGAACGCGACGAACAGCGTCGCCTGGACATCCTTGACGCTGTTCACGATGCCTTGCGAACGGTCATAAATGGGAACGATTCCAACGGAACTGGGGAGTTGGGCCTGCACCGTGGGAAGGAGGTCGCGGATGGATTTGGCAACCTCGACGGCGTTTGATCCCGCACGCCGGAAAACCGCAACGACCACAGTAGCGGCCGGAACCTCGTGTCCGCGGTACCAAAAACGCATGCTGATGCGTTCGTCCTGTAATCCATTTTTTACCGTGGCGACGTCTTTCAGGTATACCGAAGCGCCGTTGCCTTGTCTGACGATTAAATCCTCATACTGGCTGGCTTCGCTCAACTGTCCTTCGGGCTGCAGCAAGAAGGTGTGATGCGCGCCGTCAAATTGGCCTGCTCCCGTGTAGCTGGTGCCGTTCTTCAGCGCCGCCGTCAAATCATCAATGGTTAGACTGCGCGCGGCCATCGCGGAAGGGTCGGCCTTGATGCGTACCGCGGACTGAGCGCCGTACACCGCCACCTGGCTCACGCCAGGGAGAATGCTGATGCGCTCGCCGACTTGCGTATTGGCGTAGTCGAAGAGCTGGCCTTGCGTGGCGCTGTCGCTGGTGATCCCCACGTACATGATGGGCTGGTCATTCGGATTGGTCTTGGTGAAGGTGGGCGGGCTCGGCAAATCCACGGGGAGTTGCGCCGTCGCTCGCGTAATGGCCGCCTGAACGTCGGTTGCCGCGGCATCCACATTCTTGGAGAGATCAAACTGCAGGACGAAACTCGAGTGCCCCTGTCCACTGTTGGAGGTCACCAACTCAAGGCCGGGAATCTGCATGAACTGACGCTCGAGCGGAGTGGCCACGTTGTTCGCCATGGTCTCTGGCGTTGCGCCGGGATAGCCTACGCTGACTTGAATGACGGGGTAGTCGACGGCGGGCAGGTCATTGACCGGCAAGGCAAAATAAGCGAGTACGCCAAAAACGATGGCCGAGATCGTCAGCACCGCGGTCATCACCGGGCGGCGAATAAATGGTTCAGACAGATTCATGGATCTTCGTTCCCATTACTTTGCGCTCGCTGGCGCACTCGCCGGCGTGCCACCTGCAGGCCCAGAGCCGGCGGTATCCACACGCACCTTGCTGTTCGGAACCACGGTCATCTGGCCGGCGACGATGACGTTCTCTCCCGCGGCGACACCTTGGGTAATCACCACGTTATCGCCTTGCCGCTGGCCCAAGGTCACGAGTCGAAGGTCCGCGGTGTTATCGGGTTTCACCACGTAGACGAAGGGACCCTTTTGACTGATCTGCGTGGCTTGGTTGGGGATGAGCACCGCCCCCTTCTGCGTTGCCAGGACTAGCCTGACGTTGACAAATTGACCGGGCCAGAAATGATGATCGGGGTTCGAGATGGTGGCGCGCAAATTGACCGTGCCGGTGCCGTTCTGGACGGTGTTGTCGAGAAATGTGAGCTTGCCGCCGTGGGCGCGGTCTTCCGGATCGGAGGGCAGCCTCACGAGGGTCTTCAGTGTTCCGCGAGTCATCTCCTTCTGCACGTTGGGGAGGTCGCGCTCGGTTATAGTGAAGTCCGCATAAATCGGATCCAGGCGCTGGATCAGCAACAACCCGGTCGCGTTGGCCTGCACGACGTTTCCGACGTCGACCAGTCGCGCGCCGGCGCGGCCCTGGATCGGCGAGTGGATATAGCAATATTCCAGGTTGAGCTGGGCGGTTTCGAGGGCCGCTTCCGCTGATTCCACTTGCGCATGATCGACGTCGACGGTGCTCTTTTTGGAGTCGTAATCCTGTTTGGAGGTGACCTTCGAGTTGAATAGCTGGGAGCTGCGCTCGTACTCTACCTTCGCGAGTTCGAGCGCCGCTTTTGCCTGGGCCAGCGCGCCCTTTGCCGAATCGACCTGGGCTTGATACGGACGCGGATCAATCACAAAAAGCAACTGCCCTTTGGCCAGATCAGCGCCGTCCTGGAATTCCCTTTGCGTAATGCGGCCGCCGACTTGCGGGGTTACCGTAACCGACTCGAAAGCGAAGCTCTTGCCGATCTCGTCGAGGTAAACGGGCACATCTTGGGCTTGCGCCTTGACTACACTCACCAGGGGCGGAGGCGGGAGTTGAGGACTAGAAGCTTGGGGATTCGCCCGGTTACAGCCCGGCGCCGCGATTTGCAAGGCAAACACCGGTAGGATATACAGAAATCCGGGCTTCAACTTCATTCTTAGCCTCCCCTCGTCTGTCTATACGCTACCAGCCAAGGGTATATTGCGCGCCGAGCCCAACAGCCCAGGGTCGACACCAGGCGTTGCACGTATCTCTGAAGTTTGTGAGCGCCTGTTCCACACATAAGGCGACACACGCCTAAGACTAGATTAGACGCCAACGAGAAAAATGCGTTACTTTTCGCGAGTTCCATTGTCTGCGGCAATCTGCCTCAGAAGCCGCGGTGTCGATTGTACCCCGCCGCCAGCTGGCTCGCCGGGCCCATTCTTCTGGAGCCGACACTCAATAGAAATCGCGGGAATCGATTCTCTTCGAGGAAAGCCCAAGTTGCAGCACGTCCATCTGTTCCGGCCGGTCGAAAAACTTCCCCGGGAATAAAGTTTTCGCCACCACGCGCACGCCGCCAAACGCCGCGCCCAACACGATGGCCAGCACCATGAAAATCCCGGTGAAGATGAAAATCTTGGCGAGAATATAAGCCCATGGCGGATCGGTAGCGGTGCTCCTCGGCTCGTGCCACGTCACATTCGTTTCGTAATTCACCGCCCTCCGCACCGATTTCCCATAGGCAGCTGAAGTCGGCTTCAACACCAGCGAGAGCAGGGAAGCGTTGCGTTCGATACTTGTTCCCGCCTGTTTCGCCGCCGGCGAAATCGCCTGTTCCAAATGTCTCAGGTGCTGTTCCGCCAGTTGCGGCGTGGGATACTCGATTAGCAGCAGCACCGCCTCATCTTTTCCCGCGCGGTAGTTTGCGAAGATCGCCTCCGCCCCCAAATCGAAGCCAGCTTCATTGACCAGGCCGGCAAATTCCTCCTGTTTCAGCGTGCTCATCGCGTTGCGGAACGCCACCGGCCCGAGCGCATATTTCTGCGTCCCATCCGTGAAGCCCCGCGGCAAATACGTTCGAATCGGAGGCAGCGGTGTTTGGTCGGAATGCACGCTCGCGGCCTTCACCAGCGCCGCCAAATCTTCCGTGGAAATCGCCGTCGTCGGGCGCACTTCAAGAATCGTGCTTCCAAGCAGCGCAAACAATCTGTCGCCATCCACCGCCGAAGTCCGGTCCAGCGTCGAAGGATGCATCTCCGGGCTGATCAGCGCCGTATATACTTCGTACGCGTTGCTGGGGTCCCGGTATTTCTCCAATCGCACGTTGATCTTCGCGTCGCCGGAAGCGTACTGGCAGTATTCCCCCGTGGTCCGCCCGGTTTCTTTCCAAAGATTCACATAATTCGCCGGTGCTTCTGTTTCTACCCATTGCGCGCTAGGCTGACCGGACCATTTGCTAAAGTGGGAAGGAAGCGCCATTTGCTGCGCGGACGCCCACGGCGCAGCAGCAGCCGCCGCCATCAGCGTGGCAACAATAATGAGGCAAGGCTTTCGCATCCCGGCTTCTATTAGACACCAATCGCCTAGTTTTGGTTGCGAGATTGTTCCACGGGTACCGCGGGGGAATGCCCGGCTCCGGGCTTTGCAGGCTGGTTCATCGTCATGCTATTCATGCTCTCCAGGTAACTGACCATGCCCTGATACAACCCCTCGGCCACTCTTTGCCGTTGCTCGGGATTTTTCAGCAGTTTTTCGTCTGCCGGATTGCTCAGGAACGAAATCTCCGTCAGGATCGACGGCATGTCCGCGCCGATCAGCACCACGAACGGCGCTTTCCGCACCCCGCGGTTTTTCACCGGCTTGCTGCTCTTTTGCATCCGCTTGGCGAGGGAATCCTGAATGTCCTCGGCAAGTTCCTTGGACTCGTCTATCTTTTCTGTTCGCGCGATTTTCATCACCAGGTCCTGCAGCTCGTGTACGCCTCCCTGCGCCGTGGCGTTTTCTCGCGCCGCCACTTCCATCGCTTCCGCCGAGCCTTTCAGGTTCAGGTAGTACGTCTCGATGCCGCGCGCCGCGTGGTCCCGGCTCGAATTCGCATGAATGGAAATAAACAGGTCGGCCTTCGCCTGGTTCGCGATGTTCGTCCGCTCTTCCAGCGGAACAAACGTGTCGTCCGAGCGCGTGTAGATCACGTCCGCTCCGGGCAGCCGCTGCTCGACGATTTTCCCCAGCCGCAGCGCCACGTCCAGGCACAGGTCTTTCTCCATCAATCCGGTCGGCCCAATCGTTCCCGTGTCGTGTCCGCCGTGTCCCGCGTCGATCACGATCCTTCCAATCTTCAGCCCCAGCGCGCGCGTTAGCGTGGACTGCCCATCGCGCGTCGGTTGTGGCGCGCTCGCAGGCCGCACCAAATCCGGCTTCGCGTTCATTGCCGTGGCCCTGGCCGGCTTTGATCTAGCATTCTTCGCGGCAGGCAGCGAATTACGTGCCACCGCGGATGAATTGCTCCCCGCGCCCGAACCGTCAACTGCGCCAGCGCTGGTCGCGCCGCTGTTGATCGTGCTGCTGATGGCGCTTTTCGAATCTACCGCCGGCCGCTCTGAACCCGCGGCGGGATCCTCAATTGAACCCTTCGCCGTGTTCTGAACCGTTCGCGTTTCGGTATTCGCGGCTGCCGTCGCGCTTTCATTCGAATCTTCCGCCACCGCCGGCTGCGGCCTCTTCCCCTTCGCCGTGCGCACCGGCGCCGCTGTCGGAGCGTTCCCGTACAAGTCGATCAAAAGTTGCGTTGGATTATTCGTCAGCGAAGCGCTGTAATCCTTCACTCCGTTCACGTCCAGCACCACGCGCACCACACCGTTATGATTCTGCGCCACGCGCACGCCCGTCAGCAGCCCGCCCTCCACGCGAATACTGCCGCGCGCCGCTTCCGGCGTCAGCCGCGCCGCGTGCAAATCGAAAAAAATGCGGTCCGGATTCGCGATCCTTCCGGAAACGAATTGCACGCTGTCGTCCAGGTCAATCGTCACTCGCGTGGCATTGCCGTTGGCCGCCGCGCGAATCCGCCGCACCTGCGGAATCTCCCGCGCTCCCGCCCGGCTCACGGTTTTGCCTCCGGAGTGTACCGGGGCATTCGAACGCACTTCCTCGGCGCTGGGCACAGCGATCGGATTCGAATTGACGGCCACGCTGTTCGTCGCCGCCGGAGCGTCATCGTTCTGCAGCAGCGCCAATTCCGCCAGCGCTTCCTGCGCTTCGCGTTTTCTCGGCGAACGAGGATAGCGTTTCAGAAAATCCTCATAACTCTTTTTCGCCTGCGCTGAATCCCCAAGCTGTTCACGCTGCAGCTTCGCCACCCGCAGGATCGCATCCTGGCAATACTTGCTCGTCGGGTATTCGTGTACCAGGAACTGATAGGAATCGACGGCCGACTGGTAATAGCTGCGCCCAAACCGGTCGCCCATCTCGGTGTAAAGTTCCGCGATCGCCAGGAGGGAATCGGGCACTTCCGCGGCGCGTGGCGTGATCAAAGCCACGCGGCGATATCCGCTAACCACTTGTTTGTAATCCGCCAGCGTGCGCTTTTCGCTGGGTTTGCTGTTCAGCGCTGCGCGCTGCTCTTCGGCCCGCGCAAATTGCGCCGCTGCCGACTGCCGCCGCACTGCTGCCGTTGCCGTCGCCGCAGGCTCGGCGCCCGTTTTTGCCGGTGCCCCGGAGGCCAGCATCAGCACTCCGCCCAGTGCCGCAAAAACCGGCGAAAGACGGGCGAAGCTGACGCGCAAAATTTTTTTCCCCCCATTCATCAAACTACATCCCCCAAACGCCACTCCATCTTATCCGCAAACCCAAACGCAATTCACCAATACATGCAAAACGTTCGAGGCCCGAGAATAGGGCTTCTCGAAAACTACTCGCTACCCACTACACACTCTCTACTATTCGTTAGTGAATATGATGCGCCCATCCGCGGTAACATCTCGATGGATCGCGTGAGCATTGACGTAAGCGTCAGCAAGCCGCCCTGAGCCCGGCCGGAAGTAAGCGTTCTGTACCTTCTGTACATAGTCGCGCGTTTCTCGATACGCGGGCACGCCGTGCGCGCGGTCCACCGCGCCTTCTCCCGCATTGTACGCCGCCAGGGCCAGGTCCAGGTTGCCGTTGTATCGTTCTAGCAACCACTTGAGATGCTTAACCCCCGCGTCGATGTTTTGTTGCGGGTTGAACACGTCGTACGCCCCCCAGCGTTGCGCCGTCGTGGGAATCAACTGCATCAATCCGCCCGCGCCCTTGTGCGACCACGCCTTGGGATTCCAGTTCGATTCCGTTTCGATCACCGCGCGCACCAGCGCCGGGTCCACGCGATGCCGGTCCGATGCCTCTCGAACGATTTTTTCGACGCCGTCGCGCCCCATATCCACGGCAGGCCTGTTGCGTCCCATCAACGAAGCTTCAGCGGGAAGGTAGATGTTGCTGTGCGCCCTCGCGGCAGTGAGCTTGGGGGTTCTCAGCGGTTCGGCGTTCACGAAAAAACGCCGCCCATCATCTTCAATAACCTTGGCGATCTGCGCGTTCGCAGTCTTCGCGAAAAAAAACGCAGCGAGAATCGCGCAAGAAACCAGCGCCCCTCGCAGAAGCCATCCCGTAATTGTCGTGCGTCTATTCATCATGCCCTTGCGGTTAGGCATACCAAACATTCGAGTCCCAGCCACACCGCCACCATTCTTCCCGAGCCCCTCGTTCCGGTCAATGCGACTTCCGTACTATGCGCTCTGGACCGGCCGGTGGCGGCATGGCGCTGAGCCACTTAGGAGTTACCAACGGCTCGCCGCAGGCCACCTACCCCCAATTATAACAAGCCTTCCAGCAGGGAGGGGATACTCAATAGGGCACTTTTCAGCGCCGCCGCGTCCTTGCCGCCAGCCTCGGCCAGGTCCGGCCTGCCGCCCCCCTTACCACCTACCATGGGTGCCAATGCCTGCATCAGCTTGCCAGCATGGACTTTACCTGTCAGGTCCTTGGTCACCCCGGCGATCAGCGCCACTTTGCCGTCCTCCGGCATCCCCAGCGCCACCACCCCGGATCCCAGCTTCTGCCTCAGGCTGTCCACAAGTTGCCTAAGTCCTTCGCGGTCAACGTTTTGCACTTCGGCGGCGATAACCTTAATCCCCTTAACAACTTGCACCCGCCCCGCCAGTTCATCAATCTGGCTGAGCGCCCCCTTGCGCTTCTGCGCCTCCAACTCCTTCTCCAGCTGCTTGGCCGTCTGCGCCAGCTTCTCTACTTGCGCCAATATGTCGTCCTCCGCCACATTGAGCTTGCCGGCCACTTGCCGCAGGATTTCCGCCTGTTGCTGGTAGTGTTCCAGCGCCCCGATGCCGGTCACCGCCTCGATCCGGCGAACGCCGGCGGCCACCGATTCTTCGCTCACGATTTTCAGCACGCCGATGTCGCCAACGCGCTGGACGTGCGTCCCGCCGCAAAGCTCCTTCGAGTAGAAGCCCCGCGCCGCCCGCGGATCGGGAATCGTCACCACGCGCACGTTCTGCTCCGGATACTTGTCCCCGAAAAACGCCAGCGCCCCGGAAGCCAGCGCCTCTTCCAGCGAAGTCACATTTGTCTCAATCTGCGTGTTCAGCCGGATCTCGTCGTTCACCTGCTGCTCGATGTCGCGCAGCTCCTCCGCATCCACGTGCGCAAAGTGCGAAAAGTCAAAGCGCAGCCGCTCGGGCGCATTCAGCGATCCCGACTGCTTCACGTGCGTCCCCAGAATATTCCGCAAAGCCGCATTCACCAGGTGCGTCCCCGTATGGTTGCGAATAATCCGCGCCCGCCGCTCCGCATCCGCCACCACCCCCACGCGATCCCCCACGCGCAGCGTCTCCTTCGCCACAACTTTGTGCGCCACCAGCCCCGCCACGGGATAAAACGCGCCCGTCACCTCCGCGAGCAGTTGCGATTCCGAGTTGTCATAGAACGCCCCAGTGTCCGCCACCTGCCCGCCCGACTCCGCGTAAATCGCCGTCCGGTTCAGCACAACTTCGCCACTCTCGCCTGCCTTCAACTCCTTCACCGGCCCATTTTTTGTGATGAGCGCTTCAATCCGAGCGTCTTTGGTGCTAGTGCCAAAGTAAAAGTCTGGTTCTGTCTTAACCGTTTCCGCCAACTTGGCATACGCCGGATTCGCCGCCTCTTTCGCCCCGCCCTTCCATGAAGCCCGGGCCCGCTTCCTCTGCTCCTCCATTGCAGCGTTGAAGCTGGGCATGTCAAAGTGCACGCCTAGGTCGCGAGCGGTGTCTGCAATGAAGTCAAGTGGTAGTCCATAGGTGTCGTACAGAGGGAATACCGTTGATCCGCTGAGAAATGGCTTGTATTTCTGCGCAAAATCTTTGACAAGAGCCGGGCCAAGCTTGGGTCCGACCAAAGCCTCAGCAGCTCTTTCCTGATCCTCGCGACTATTCCCGGGTATTAGGGATCCGCCATATCTGTTCGACAGATCGGAGTCGAAGCGCACGCCATTCGCTTCCGCAAACTCGCGGATGCGAGCGTCTCTCTCTGCAATCTTGACGTTTTCAATGATCTTTTCCAATTTGCCCGAAGCGATTTCTATCGTTCTTGCGAATTGCCGTTCTTCTGCCTCCACAACCATCGCAACGTTACGCGCTGAATCAATGAGCTCTAGATATGCATTTTTCATCTCGTCGCGAACCGCGTCCACCATTCTGAAAAAGAAGGGCTCATGTGCGCCCCACATACGGCCGTGACGGATGGCACGCCGCATGATTTTCCGAAGAACGTATCCGCGACCGTCGTTCGATGGCAGAACTCCGTCCGAAATGAGGAAAGTAGCGGCTCTTGCATGGTCAGCGATTATCCGTAAAGAAGGGGCAACGTTTGGATTGAACTTCGGCAACTCCGGGTCACCCAAGAGTTCCGCGGCGCGCTTTATGAGCGGCTGAAATAAATCGGTGTCGTAGTTGGAGATGACGCCTTGGAGGACGGCGGCGACGCGTTCGAGGCCCATTCCCGTGTCCACTAAGTTAAACCTTAGCGGAGTAAAATCGCCGCGCGCATCACGGTTCCATTGCATGAAGACGAGATTCCAGATTTCGACGTAGCGGCCGCAGTCGCACGGGAATTTGCAATCGGTGTGGCCTTCGTCGGAGGCGGCGGGGCCCATGTCATAATGGATTTCGCTACATGAGCCGCAAGGTCCGGTGTCGCCCATGGCCCAAAAGTTTTCCTTGAGCCCCTGGGCACCTGAAAGTGGGATAATTCGGTCGTTAGGTGCACCTACCTCCTGCCAGGAATGCTGGGAATCCCTGTCAAGACCGATTTCGAGGTTGGCCATTTTTGCGCCGCCGAAAACTGTGAAGTACAGTTTGTCCGCGGGAATATGAAACCATTGGGTAGAAGTCAGCAACTCCCAGGCGAACCTAATCGCTTCCTGCTTCCCATAGCCCTTTTCTTTGTCACTATCGCCAAACGAAAAATTGCCGAGCATCTCGAAAAACGTATGATGCCGCTTCGTAAACCCCACATTTTCCAGGTCATTATGCTTACCGCCGGCGCGCACGCATTTCTGCGCCGTGGTCGCCCGCGTGTAATCCCGTTTTTCGAGGCCAAGGAAAACGTCCTTGAACTGATTCATCCCCGCATTCGTAAACAGCAGCGTAGGATCCCCATGCGGCACCAGCGACGAACTCCGCACCCGCCGGTGCCCCTTGCTTTCAAAGAAGCGCAGGAAAGCCTCACGGATGTCGTTGCCACTCCAGGACTTTTCTTTTGTGCCTTCGCCCGTCATTTTTATTTGCGTGCCCTTCCCGGGCACGTCCGCCCCAGTTTTGCAGGATTCAATCCCCAGATTATCGCAGACGCAGCAAACCCCCGCAATGAACCCACAGTCGGGACGTTGGCCAATTTCCGATTACCCCAAGGTACTGCTGTCCTCATTCCGTCCCAGTGACCAGTAGCGTGGTTATTCCGGGACAAGCTAATGTGTCTTCAGCCGCGACTCTTGCCCCTCACTCTCCACGGTTTCCGAATCCGTGCATACGCGAGCGGGGCGCTGTTTTCTCGGCCCGATCTGAAGCCGAAAATGAAGGGGATATGAACTTTACTCTTCGGACCAAGAAAAACGTTCTGAGCGCGGCGATGATTGCCGTGTTGTCATTCGTGGGAGGCAGTTCGGCACGCGCCACTGAACAGCCGCGCGCCGCGAGCGTAAACCGGCCAAGTGGGACAACTACGGTCGGAATGATCGAGATTCCCGCCGTTGGTCTCGCGACAAGGGTGCTCGAAGGTTCCAATGCACGTACACTCCGGCTGGCCGTTGGGCACATCCCGGGCACCGCTCTTCCCGGCCCCTCCGGCAACGTCGGCCTTGCGGGCCATCGGCATACTTTCTTTCGTCCCTTGCGAAGGATCAAGGTGGGAGACGAGATTCGGTTTACAACCGTGGCCGGCACGTTCAAATATCGAGTTATTTCTCTCCGCATTGTTCTTCCCGATGCCATCGAGGTTTTAAATGATACGCAACAGCCGACGCTAACGTTGGTTACCTGTTACCCGTTTGATTTCATCGGCACCGCCCCACAGCGCCTGATTGTGCACGCCGAGATGGTCCCCGATTCCCCGAACTGAACCAATTCTTCGTCAAATTCCTGAGTAACGCACTTCTGGGAAACTGACGTGCCTGCCAGAGTAGACGTGCTCCGCCGGTTTCCAGGCGGAATTCAGACAACAGCCATGTGTTTGTCATAACATAGCGCGTGCATGCCACGTCGCACGGAGGCCCTCATGGGTGAAATGGTTCAGTTCAAGCGGCCGGACGGAAAATCCTGTCCAGGCTATCTGGCAAGCCCCAAGACAGGAGAGGCCGCGCACGGATTTGTGTGCATCCAGGAGTGGTGGGGCCTCAACGAGCAAATCAAGAAGACCGCCGACCGCCTCGCGGAAGCCGGCTACCGCGCGCTTGTGCCGGACCTCTACCGCGGCAAGGTTGCCAAAGCTTCCGACGAGGCCAGCCACCTGATGGCCAACCTCAACCTTTCCGATGCGTCCGAGCAGGACGTTCGCGGCACCGCGCAGTACCTGAAGCAAAGTTCCAAGAAAGTAGCCGTGGGCGGCTTCTGCATGGGTGGCGTGCTGACCATCCTCGCCGCCGTCCGCGTCCCGGAGATGGACGCCGGCGCTTGCTTCTACGGGCTACCGGATCTCCCCGCCGCCGAAATCAAAAAGATCAAGATTCCCCTGATCGGCCACTTCGCGAACAAGGACGGCTGGTGTACCCCAACCAAAGTGAACGACTTCGAGGCCGCCCTCAAGCAATCCCAATCCAAATTTGAGATTTATCGCTACGAAGCCCAGCACGCCTTCATGAACGAAGCCCGACCTGGAGTCTACGACCCGGCCAGCGCCAAATTAGCCTGGGACCGCACCCTCAAGTTCCTGCGGGACGCCCTCGCCTAGCCAACACTCGCCACTTTCGTGCGCCGCCCGTCCCCGCCCCCTTGTCATGACTCCGCCGAGCGCGACAAAATGATACTAGTACCCCAAAAGGTTATTGACAGATATTAAAATCGATGCTACCCTGTCTTGTGATAATTCGACGCCAGCCCGTTTCGTCTCTTTTTCACTCCTCCGCTCTACCTGCTCCTTCATTTTTCGCCAAGATCGCAGATTTCCCGCCCTTCGTTTTCAATCACTTCCGCACTCTTGCGCCCAGCCAAATACTCCTTCGTCCTTTGTTTTCATATTCTTGCGCACTCTTTTGCACATCGAAAAATCACATCTCGTCTATTTTCAAGCACTTCCACACTCTTTGCAAAAAACCACCCGGGGTGGGGGTACCACCTTTCTTTCTCCTTAAGCTTCCATCGGGGAACGGGCGGCCTACTCCATCTCTGCTTCCACGTCTGGAACATCTTCTTTTACAATCGCCTTCAACTCCCGCCGCACCACGTCCGCGGAAAACCCCGCCCGCAGCAGGCTCCCATATATGGAAGCCATCTTCTTCTCATCAATCTCCCCGCGATACGACCGCAGCTTCCGCTCAATCCGCGCGCGCACCATCGCGCCCTCGTCATTTTGCTCCGCCGTTTCCTTCAGCGCCGCCTCGATGTGCCGGTCGGGGACGCCCCGCGCCCGCAAGTCGCGCGCAACACGAAACTTACCTTGCTTGCGCCCCTCGGTACGCTGCCGCGCGAACTGCTTGGCGTATTTCGCATCATCGATCTGCCCATTTTCCTTCAACCGCGCCATCACCACTTGCACCAGCAGCTTGTTCTCGCTCCGCCGCTCCAGTTTTTGCTTCATTTCGTGCACCGAATGCGCCCGCCGCATCAGCGCCCGCACTGCTACGTCGTACAACTCCTCTTCCGTCTCGAGTTGGCGACGTTTGGAGAACACGACGAGAGGATGGAGCACCGAAGTAAGGAAGTAAAGCAGGAAAGAGTTAACGAGCCACCGTCGACTGGTTATTTCGCACGGCATGACAGCGCTGCGCGAGCGCGGATGAAATGGCGGTCACACCAACTGCTATTGTGCGCCGGTGGCGAAGCTGGAAGAAGGTTCAGAAGAAGCGAGGAAGACGAAGAGACCCTTGAGCGAGACGAGGGCGAGAAACGCGCCCATAGCGAGGGCGGGAGCCCAGGGTATCCAGTTCCAGAAGGGGCGATCGATGATGGCCAGGGACACGTTGTTGGGATCATAGAGAACGGCGACCGGCCAGCCAACGCCTTCGCCGCTGGAGACGAGTTTGCGCTCCTCGAAGCGCACCGCGGCGCCCTGCGCCTCAAATTCGACGATCGCAGGGTACACGGTGCGGCCGAATATGCCGGTAGAGGTGGGAGTGCGATACCTATGGAACTGCCTCGGCTGGAAGCCGACGATCTTGCCCCGGGCGTGGGCGCCACTGAAGAGCAGATGGGCATCGGTTTTTCCGGTGAAGTACGCGACGCCAAGCAAAACCACAGCGGCGAGCAATTGAGGCACGAACGCGTAGCGGAGAATTTTCGCGCGGTTGGCGAGGAGCCACTCGACTTGTTGCTGGGGAAACGGCATTAAAGTCGACCTCTGTAACCACTAGAAGCGTTATTTGCGGGCGAAGCGCTCGAAGTCGGCCATTTGCGAGGCCATTTCCTCGCGGGCGGAGTCGGCGGCGGAGCGGATGCCCTGGATGCGCAGCTTGAATTCGTCGGCGTTGGAGGCGCGGGCGAGGGCTTCGTCGAGGGTGATGAGCTGCTTGGAATAGAGATCGAAGAGCGACTGGTCGAACGTCTGCATGCCGTACTGGCTGGTGCCGGCGGCGATGGCGTCGTGAATCAAGCGCGTCTTGTCGGCGTTGATGATGCAATCGCGGATGTAGCCGGTGGCGATCATGATTTCGCAGGCGGGGACGCGGCCTTTGTCATCGGCGCGGCGCACCAGGCGCTGGGAAACGACGGCTTTCAGAGTGGCGGCAAGCTGCAAGCGAATCTGTTTCTGCTCCGGCGGCGGGAAGACCGCGATAATACGCTGAATCGTTTCCGTGGCGTCGAGAGTATGCAAAGTGGAAAGAACGAGGTGGCCGGTTTCGGCGGCGAGCAGCGCGGTGGAAATGGTTTCGAGGTCGCGCATTTCGCCGACCAGAATCACGTCGGGGTCCTGACGCAGGGCGGCGCGCAACGCGGTGGAAAAATTCGCGGTGTCCACTTCGACTTCGCGCTGATTGATGAAACTCTTTTTGTCGCGGTGCAGGAACTCGATGGGGTCTTCGATGGTGATCAAGTGGTCGGCGCGGTTGGCGTTGATGCGGTCAATCATTGCCGCCAGCGTGGTGGATTTACCGGAACCGGTGGTGCCCGTAACCAGCACGAGGCCGCGCTGCTCTTCGCAAATTTTCGAGATGACGGCGGGGAGGTTCAATTCCTCGGTGGTGCGAATTTTCGTGGGAATGACGCGCAGCACCATGCCTACGTTGCCGCGCTGCTGAAACACGTTGACGCGGAAGCGGCCCAAACCCGCTACGCCATAGGCCATGTCCAATTCCGCCGTTTCCTTGAACTTTTGCTTCTGGCGGTTGGTCATCATGCTGAACGCCATGGAAAGCATTTCTTCCGGAGTGACGCGGGGCACGTCGGTTTGCGCGGCAAGCAGGCCGTCGATGCGCAAGTAAGGGTGGTTGCCGACTTTCAGGTGCAGGTCGGACGCTTTGTTTTCGACCGCGCGCCGCAGAAGATCGTCAATGCTAATAGCCATGTTGTGTGAACTCCGCAAGAATGCAGCTAATACACGAAACTAGCATCGGCGGGGGGAGCGGGCAAGGAAACCGCGCGGGCCGGTTGCGCGCTAGTTAACTGTACCGAGGGAGGGTTAAGTGTGAGTCTTTAGGTCCCAGCTCCAGAAATGGCTCAGACTTTTTTCAAATAGAGCGAGTCGTAGAGGAGGCCGGCCACGAAACCACCGGCGAGTGGGCCGACCCAAAACACGCCTTGATTGGCCCAGTGAGTTGAGGCGAGCGCGGGACCAAAGGCGCGCGCGGGATTTAGAGCTGCTCCCGTGAGAGGACCGGCGACGAGGAAGCCGAGGGAAACGGACAAGCCGATAGCGAAACCGGCGATGGACTTGAAGGTGCCTTTTTCGTCGACGGCGGTCGCGAAAAACGTTAGCACGAGGAAGAAGGTGGTTACGGCTTCTAGCGCCATTCCCGCCCAGCGGGGGAAATCACGCGCGAGTTCCGGCGTGCCCAGAGCGACGGCGCGCCAGGTTTCTTCAGGGACGACGGCTTTGAGCAAAAATGCGGCGGCAATGGCTCCAGCAAGCTGCGCGGCCCAATAGAGAACAGTGTCCACGGTATTCAAGCGCCGGGTAACCCAGAAGCCGATGGTCACCGCGGGATTGAAATGTCCGCCGGAGATGTGTCCGAGCGCGGAAACCATGATGGCGATGGCGAGACCGTGGGCGAGCGCAATCCCGAGGAGGCCGAGGCCGCCCGTGCCGTGCAAATATTGATCGGTGCAGACCGCGCCGGCGCCGAAAAAAATCAGGGCGAAGGTTCCCAGGAATTCGGCGATCAGCTTTTGCGACGTGTTGTACATCGTTGATCCTCTGCGCCAGAGAAGAAACGCGCGTTCGATTCGAACGGCTGCATTCTAGCATCAAGCCAGAGAACAAAGATTCTGAATTAACACAGAGGACGCGGAGAGCGCAGAGGGCACAGAGAAGAAAGAGTCCGGGACAAGACCTACCAGATCGTGGGAATTAACTTGGTGCGATGGATGGCATGGTTAGCGGTAACCAAAGGAAGGCCTTCGACAAGCGCGGTGGCTCCGATGATGCGGTCGGCCGGATCTCTGGGATAAGTTTTTGGCAATGACCGGGCGCCCACACATGTGCGGGCGGTTATCGGGAAGATGACAAAACGGGCTTCGATCTCGCGCAAGAAGGATTCGAGACTGATGGCGAGGTTGATGCGGCCTCTACTCGCGAGGGTCGCTACTTCCCAGAGGCTGATATCAGAGATTGCCAAGCCATCCTTGAGGCCGCGGGCTTCGTCAATCGCGGCCCTTGCCTTACTTGATATGCGCGCTTGCTCAAAGGCGAGCCAGACGACCACATGGGTGTCGACAAGAATCAATAGAGCTCGCCCCATTCTTCCGACGTGAGGGCAGGGGAAACAACATCGCCTGTAATCGTGCCCTTGCCAGCGAGGAAACCGAAGATGTCATCTTTGTCCTTGCTGGTGTTGATCGGGACGAGCTTGGCCACGGGCTTGCCGCGTTTGGTGATTACGACGGTTATGCGTTTGGACTGAACCTCGTCCATGACGGCGAGACAATTTGCTTTGAAGACACCGGCGGCCATCTTTTTCATCTCCAAGCTCCTTATGGCTATGGTCATTATACTATAGTCATATCTGCGGAGCAATGCCAAATGCCATTCTGGGGTCCTGGTGATGGCCGTGATGCCAGGGGCGCAGCATGCTGCGCCCCTACATAGATCGGCGGCAACTATTGCGGCTAGCGTGTTGTGGCGGCAACCGGAGCGTTAACGGGGGTTAGCCAATTGTGGCGGTCGGGTTTGGCGCCACTGGTGAGGGCGAAGAATTCTTCCTGGAGTTTGCGAGTGATGGGGCCCGCGACGCCCTTGCCGACCTGGATGTGATCCACCGAGCGGATGGGTGTGATTTCGACAGCGGTGCCTACGAAGAAGACTTCGTCGGCGATGTAGAGCATTTCGCGGGGGATGACGGATTCCTTCACGGGGATGTTCAGGTCTTCCGCCAGCCTGGTGACGGCGTCGCGAGTGATGCCCGGGAGAATGCTGGTGGCGAGAGGAGGAGTGTAAAGTACGCCGTCGTGGGCAAGAAAAACGTTCATGCCGGAGCCTTCGCTGACGTGGCCGCCGGCGTCGAGAGCGATGCCTTCGGTGTAGCCGTTGAAACTGGCTTCCATGCGGATGAGCTGCGAGTTCATGTAGTTGGCGGCGG
>Ga0210405_10003065_pt1 | contig 16673 bp, 13 predicted proteins | sample IncBWH11MmetaG_FD_155492 | JGI IMG/M metagenome (GOLD analysis project Ga0210405, IMG submission 155492) | Forest soil microbial communities from Barre Woods Harvard Forest LTER site, Petersham, Massachusetts, United States - Inc-BW-H-11-M | ecosystem: Environmental > Terrestrial > Soil >... | reverse complement strand
GGAGACCCTTGATGTTGGGGTCCTGCGCCAGGGTCACGGCGAAGTCGACGAACTGGATGCTGCCCATTTCGTCCGCCAGGCCGGAACACTCCACCGCGACAGTGCGCGGGAAGGCTTCCTGGCCGATCGGGGCTTTCGTTTGGCCGCAAAAGCGCAGGGAAATATAGCCGGCGACCGAGAATCCGGACTGGAATTCCTGGTCGATCTCGAATTGCAACAAGCGGTCGACGAAGGCAATCAGGCGTGGGTCGGTTGCTTCGAAAAACACTTCCGTGGAGCGCACGTTTACCGCGCAACTGATGTCGGTATAATTGTGACCATCCATGACCGCGTAGCTGATTGCGGCGAACTTTTGTTCGGCGTTTTGCGATTCCCACACCTTGGCCGCGATGGCGCGCCAGATAAGAATGCCGGCGGCGCGTTGATTGGGATCCGTGGAACTCAACAGGCCCTGGCGAAGGTTGTTCAGCGCCTGGCCGACCGTCGAACCGTCGTTACGCAACGAATTGAGGAAGATCGCGAGGAACGCCAGCAGCAAAAGTAACCAGGGCGCCAGCGCCAGGATCGTTGGCCCGAGCCCGGTGGCGATGGCGGCGGCGAGGCCGCCGTCGATCGCGACGCTGTTTGAAGAGAGGAAATTTTCGATTTCCGTGTAGACCCCGCTGACGACGCCATCCATGAAATTGGCGTCGGCGCAGGCGGCATCGAACAGGTTGAACGACGTGCGGCCGGATTCATCCGGCGCGTAAGGGATATTAACGCCGGCCTGCGCCTAGAGCGGTGCATTGATCAGGGGATCGACGGCGGTGAGGGGGACGGTGAGTCTGTTGCCCACGCGTTCCGGCCGTCCGGCCGGATTGACCATGGGGCTCCAGTTGACGGGCGGGAACCCCGGCGATGGCGGCACCGAGTTCAGCGGCAACGTCCAATGCCGCGTGATGCTGGCGATATGGCTGTTGCCATTGTTCGTCGGAATTGGATCGACCGCGATCTGCAAGAACCGTTGCGGGATCGTCGGGCCGGAGGCCATCGTGAAATTCTGGGTAAAAAGCGATGAATTCGGAAACTCGGCGATCAGGTCCTTGACGGCCTCCCATGTGGTGTTTTTGAGTTCGGTCTGCAGCCCGTATTGCGGCTCTACCCTGACCACAGCCGAATAGACGGAACCGAAACGTCCGACTTGAATACGCGCCGCGCTCAACACGTCGTCACTATAGATGACGTGAAACTTCGTGGGCCCGACGTTGTCGAACAGGGCGTGCAGTTTCTTTTCGTCGGTGAAGGGTACCTTGTTGTCCCGATTCGATCCTTCGATCCAGTAGTGATCGCCGCCGTCCACAACGATGTGCAGTGCGACAACGGCGTCGGCGATGGGCGGGCGATCGAAGTCGCCGCCGTGCGTGCCGGTGGAGAGCGCCCCGACCACCGTCTGCCCGCCGGCGCCGCCCATGGTCGAAAGCGCCCAGGAGGCGTTAAAGCTGGTGTTGCCGAATCTGGTCGTCATCAGCGCCGCGAGGCTGTTCGGGTTGGCGGCGTCGCCCTCGTCCAATTCGGAATACAATTGGAAGATGCGTTTGCCGGACTCAAAATGCCAAAAATAGGTTGGCGGCGGAACCTTCAACGTCGGATTGTTTGTCTCCTCGTTCAGTACGGTGAGAAACTCGTCGGCCAGGCAGCCGGGTACCACGTTGTACAGCGTTCTGCCCATCGCGGAAAAAAAATTGTTGGGATCGTGCGTTTCAATAAAGGTATGATCGCTGACCGCCGCCGTCGACAGCGCCCAATGGCTGCCCGCCGCGTGCAGGTGTTGGCCGGGCTGACGGGTGCGGCAAATTTCGATCAAGTCCGCGAGCGATTGCGGAAAGATCGTCGATGGCGCTTGCGGGATGAGCGGGACACCGGGTTTGTCGTGCTTGCGCACCCACGGCGAGAATAGCATCTGCGGAATGCCCATGGCATAACCTCCCCGCCCGGCTCCCGTTGTCCCACGGGGCCCCGCCCGCGTGAAACTCGTTCGCGAGGCGAGCCTATAACAGAAATCGTTCGAATGTCAACCTAAAAGGCGGGACGTTCACCAGCTTCCAGTCATCGAGAAATGGGGGACATGTTGAAAAGGCGCCGGAAATCATGATACCAAAGTACCGTGCAATACCTTGGTCCAATTGATTTGCTTTTTCCCGTCAGGCTTAATGGGTACCGGCTATAAATACGAAAGAACCGGAATCAGCGGATGAGCGCTGGTTGTCGGAATTGGAGACGTCAATGGGCAGCGTACAGATCGAGCAGAAGAGCTATGAGATGCCCCCGAAAGAGGGGATCAGCATCGCGCATTTTCTCACCGTCGCCGACGTCGAGCGATCAGCTCGCTACTACGAAAAGGTTTTCGGCGCTCGCATTCTAACCATGGGTGACGGCAACGCGCCTCCGTACCTTCAACTTGCGAATATCTGGATGATTCTGAACGTTGGAGGCGGGCCGACCCCGGATAAGCCGACGGTAACGCTCAGCGTCCCCGACCCGAATCACATCACCAGCTTTATGAATTTCCGCGTGGCGAATATTCAAGCGTGCTACGAATTATGGAAAAGTCGAGGAGCCGAGTTCATCACGCCGCCAATACCCAAGTACGGCGAGATACGCTGCTACATCCGCGATCCTGACGGCTATATCATCGAAGTCGGACAGAGCACCGACCTCACGTACGGTTAACCCGCAGCCGGACGGGATGCGGATTAAAACGCTTGCAAGATTAGCAGAAGCGCGATTGTGCCACCGCACAAGGAGATGAATCATGAAAGCAATCGTTGTCCACCAATATGGTGGTCCCGAAGTTCTGAAGTTCGAGGACTATCCTGACCCAGTGCCAGGTCCCGGCGAAGTACTGGTGCGGGTCGCCGCCGCGAGCGTGAATCCGATCGACTACAAGCGGCGTGCTGGATTGACCAAGGACTTTTATCCCATGCATTTCCCGGGCTTAATAGGAGTCGATATGGCCGGCACCGTGGTCAAGCTTGGGCCGGGAGTGGAAGGCTTTTCCGTCGGCGACCTGGTGTTCGCTATGGCGGACAATACTTACGCCCAACTTTGCGTTGTGAAAGCCGCGGTTCTGGCGAAAGTTCCCAAGGGGCTCGATTTGATCCAGGCCGCGGCGCTGCCGCTGGTGACGGTGACCGGCAACCAGCTCATGGCGGCTACGGGAATCAAGGCCGGCCAGACGGCTTTCGTCGTAGGTGCTGTAGGAAATGTCGGGCGTTCGGCGGTATTCACTGCGAAGCAACGCGGGGCGACTGTGATCGCGGGGGTTTTGAAGAGGCAGATGGATGAGGCGAAGACTGTGGGCGCGGATCAGGTGGTCGCAACCGACGACGACAATGCGATTGCGAATCTTCCGATGCTCGATGTCGTTGCTGATGCGGTCAATGGCAAGACCGCCGAAAAGCTGATCGCCAAGGTCAAGCCGGGGGGAGTGTTTGCTTCGGTTCTCGGGGCACCGCAGAACGCCGCGAAGTACCCATCTGTAAAGGTGGTGCCAGTATTCTCGAAATTCGACAGGAAAACGCTCGAGTTCATGGCCGAAGCGGTGCGAGACGGCAAGCTAGTGATCCCGATTAGCCAGAAACTGCCACTCAGTGAAGCGGCCGAGGCTCAAGCAGCGGCGGAGAAGGGTGCTGTCGGGAAGATCTTGCTGGTGGCTTGAGATTATTTTGCGAACAGAGGACACGAAAGGAAAATCGGAAATGAAAAAGGGTCTGCGCGGAATCAACCCCGCCTCGAAGCCAAGTGGCGATGGATGTGTGGAATGCCTGGCGTCACCGAAAGGTTGGTGGTTTCATCTCCGCCGGTGCGCGGAGTGTGGGCACATCGGATGCTGTGACAGTTCTCCGAGCCAGCATGCATCCAAGCATGCGGCGGCAACAGGGCATCCGATCATTGCCAGCTTCGAGCCGGGTGAGGATTGGTTCTTCGATTACGAGAAGCAGGGGATGGTCAAGGGTGTAGAGTTGCTTCCGCCGCATTCGCATCCGAACAATCAGCCCGCTCCTGGACCCGCAGGAAGGGTGCCAGCCAACTGGGAATCGCTCCTGAACTAGCTGCCCGTTATTAGGGTAGCCAGCAGATGAAACGCTTCCCTTGGACCGTGTGCGTTTCCGGCTGCATCCTAATTTATCGACAACCGGAGGCAGCGCATGAATCTACCTGACGCGCCGATTGGCACACGAAGGCTTCTTCGCCACGCACTTCTTCACCGTGAGCGACTAGGACAAATCGAAGGACTTCTATGTCCGAATTCTTGGCGGGAAAGTGATCAAGCCAGACAATCCCTGCTACATCAAGGTTAGGTAAATTGCCGTTACGAAACACGCCGTTAGGCGGCTGCGATCATGTGCCGCTTGGCGAGAGCCTCAATTTCAGGCTCAGTTACCGCCGAGAGGTCCGCGTTTTCGGTAGCGATGACCCGTCGAGAAATCTCGGGATGATGAGTCTTCAAGTATGCTTTCAAGAAGTCGGCGGCGTTGCTTTTTCCAGTGGCGTAACCGATGAGGACGACCTCATTCGCCGGAGCGAGATCTTTCGCGACCTCCTCGTAAAACGAATCCTCTTCGGGCACGCGCTCACCACGATAGTGCGCTTCCTTTCGATGAATCAGATGATGATGGAAATTGAAAGGATCGTAAGGACGCACCGTGTGTTCATCTGCCGGACGACTTCCACCGAGATCTTGGTAAACATGGGCGGCGTGGTGGTCGATGACGACAATCATACGGCCGGGCTGGGCCGGCTCTTCCATGGGCGCACCCCGTCCGGCGTCTTTTAGAAACTTACGCAGACGAGAAACCTCCTCTACACCAAGATCGTGGGTGTGCGGCTTCTTGAAAAAGGCGCGTTGGCCGTCGACGCTGAACACAAATTCATCGTCTCCACGCGGTTGGACCTCACCCAGATGCTCGACCAGTTCGACCGCCTCGCTCCAACTTAGGTTGTGGGGTAGCTTGCCGTTGAGAAGATTCTGATATAGCGATTCGAGGCGCTTGCTCATCTCACCAGTATAGTATTGCGCTGCTATAAAGCGGAATACTACCGGAGTTTTCGGTGGCGCGATCTAGAAAAGGGTGAATCGCGACGAGCCTGGAGCGAACCACTTTTCTCCATTCGAATCGAAACTTATGTATAATCCGCCGATGCAAGGGATACCGTGGAGCACAATTGCACTGGGCTCGCTGTTGCTCATCTCGGCCCACTCAACAGGAGGACAGGAAGTGAAATCTCCGCAACCTGAAAAGTCGAAGCCGCCCGTCAAGGTGGAGCAGCGCGGGCGCGTCATTGGAATCGGCGGTGTCTTCTTCAAATCCGCTAATCGCGATCAGATGCGCGAATGGTACTCGAAGCATCTTGGACTCGCTGACACAGGCCACGGCGCGATGCTCCCGTGGCGCGAACACGACGACCCGCAAAAGGAACACGTTACGGTTTGGACTATTTTCCCAGCCTCCACCGACTATGTCCCGGCCACGCAGCCGTTCATGATCAACTACATCGTGGACGATATGGACGCTTTGCTCGACCGCTTAAAACAAGAGGGAGTAAAGATTGACGCCAAACGAATGGACGAATCCTACGGTCGCTTTGCGTGGATCTATGACCTGGATGGGAATAAGATCGAGCTCTGGCAGCCGCTGCCCGCAAAGCCCTGAGGGCCTTCCGCCTCCCTCGACTGATTCAACAACCGAAATTAATTTGGCAAGGGATAAACACTAGGATGTTCGAAGCCTCCTAGGCTCAGCGCAGAAGCAATTCGCTCCCTGGTGAGGCGCTCAATCAAGAGCGGCGATATATATGCGGGGACCTCGACGCGAATGATCTCCATTGGGTCCTTGTCGGCGTTTCCAACGTGGCGTCGGGTCCGCTTCCTACAAGGTCTTTCGAGGACCGCCGCACAAAGACACAATCAATACCATCGTCTAATTGTTCAAAGCCCACCCTTCTGCTTTGATAGCGTAATGCTGCAGGTTCAGTCAGAATCTGCATCCCGGAGACGTCTTTGAACATAACTTTGTAGCCTTTCGGAGGAAAATTATGTCAGGCAATACAGCAGAAATCGCCATCGAAGCACCGCCCACGTCGAATCCTCTTGATGTCATCCCAGCCGAAATACCATTCGATGTACCTTATGGGCGTCCGATATCGCTAGAGCAAGCCCAAGCGGTTATTCAGGCCGCTGTGACAGAGGCCAGGAAGCGAAATTGGAAGATGAACATAGCCGTAGCCGATTCCGGTGGGAACTTGGTTGCCTTCCAACGAATGGACGGCGCGATGCTCGCCTCCATTCAGATTGCGGAGCACAAGGCGCGAGCAGCCGTGACCTTCCGGCGCCCGACAAAGGTCTTCGAGGACGGTGTCCAGCTTATGCACCTCAACTATCTGCTCGCGTTCGATGGAATCATTGCGTCTCGAGGCGGCATTCCACTGATCGACCAGGGCGATATTATCGGTGCGATCGGTTGTTCGGGAGGCACGGATTCCCAGGACGAAGTCGTGAGCAAGGCAGGCGCGGCAGTAATTAACTCCGGGGTGCCGGCTTAGCGCGCGATTTGCCTAGGTAGCATCCGAGCTGATCAGTCCTTTGTGGCAAGGTGGCCATCACTCGTAATACGCCGGCAACTTCTTTTGCGCGTCGCTTTGGAGCTGATCATGGTTAATCCAGAGCTGCGCATGTTCCTTCGCGATGATTGCCGCTATCTTGTCCATGGACTGGAGCGAGGCCTGCTTGCTCCAATTATTGGTAGGGACATAGCGATGATCGAAGCTTGTCTGGAAATGCGCAACATCGCCGCTAAGAATCACCGGTCCGGTTTTAGGGAGCCTCACGCGCAAAGATTGGTGGCCGGGCGTGTGGCCGGGTGTGGAGAGCAGGACGAGGCTTCCGTCGCCAAAGATGTCGTAGTCGCCCTCGATGAGCTTTACCGGATGCTTCTTGTTAAAGGCGACGGTGTCTTGTCGGCTCCCAGCCCATTCGTACTCGACTTTTTGCACCAGCATCAGCGTGTTGGGAAACATTTCGATGTTCCCGGCATGGTCCGGGTGGCTATGTGACACGGCCATCAGCTTGATGTCCGAGGGCTTAACGTGTATCTCTTCGAGTTGAGCCGCGAGCGTTATTGGTTTGCGCCAGATCGGGCCAGTGCCGGGTCCCCACTCGTGAAACACCTCCTCATGATTGGGCAGTTGTGCTACAGCATCAGCAATGCCCGTGTCCCACAAGAACCACCCCTGGGTGTGGTGGATGAGGTAGCAGTGGCCGGGAAAGCCGACGGGGGTTCCGACGTTGGCTCCTGGTGTCCAACGCGATTCGTCGGGGCCACTGCCGTCGCCGCAGTCGATCACATAGAGGCGGTCCACTCCGGACTTGACTTGCGGATTGGGGGCGGCGGAAATTCGCATGCCAGGGTTGGCGGTCGCCAACGCCAAGACGCCAACCAAGAAGGTGCACGTAACGTTTGCTTTCATGAAATCCTCCATCCGAAATCTGATCGAACGGGCAACGACCAATTTTGATATCTGGCCGAACAGCTCGAAGAACTGTTCCTTCGCCTCCCGCGCTCGCGGCCGGATCGACGTGCAGATACATGAGTTTCGTCTTTCCCGACAGAGTCGGGAACCGCGTCGGGCACCCGCCTAGCGCGCGATTTGGCCTAGGTAGTATCCGAGCCGATTTTCGACATCTCCTGGTTTGTGGAAGCCGCGTGCCATCAGCTGTTTGATCCCCTCCTGGGCGGCAGGTCGCCCGAGCGAGGTGATGCACGCATCCCACCCGGCGCCGAGCTCGACGTCTGGCGGCAGGCTGGTGTTGACGAGGCGCTTGGTCTGAGCGATCGCCTATTTGTCGAACTTGGCGATCCGGGTCGCGAGCGCCTCTACGAACGCATCTAGATCGGCGTCGGGCAGGGCGCGATTAATGTAGCCGTAGGCCTCGACCTGGTCTGCTCTGATGTCTTCCGAGCTCAGGAGCACCTCGAGTGCGCGGTTTCGGCCAATGAGCCGGGGCAGCCGAGCCATGGGGCCGCCGCCGGCGACCATCCCGACGCCCACCTCCCATTGCGAGATCATGGCCTTCTCGCGGCTGGCAAAACTCATGTCGCAGGCCAGCGTAATCTCGCTGCCGTTGCCGGTCGCACGGCCGCGGATGAGGGCGATGGAGGCGACTGGCAAGCGGGTTAGACGCACGAGAAAGTCCGGCCAAGGCGGCAAACCTGTGGGACCGGGCGGCATTGCGGTCAGGTCCTCAAGCTTGGCTATGAAATCGGAGTGATTCAGGAAGTAGTCGTCGACCGCGCTGTCAAAGACCACGACCCTGACCTGCTCATCAGCCTCGAGAGTATTGATGACTTCCTGGAATTGCTTGACCATTTCCGGACCCATGACGTTGATCGGCGGGTTGTCGATCGTGACGCGCCAATAGGCGGCCGACTGCTGGGCCACGCGAATCTGTGCGGGTTTCGTAGGTGCGTTCATCTGTGTGACTTTGGTAGGTGCGTTCATAGTTGCCATGGGATTTTTCCTCCGTATTTGTTAGTCTCGGAAACCGTTCGATTAAAGGTGACAATGGCCGTCGGCCGTTTGTAGTTCATTCGTCGCAGCAAATGCACACCTAGCCCGCGACAATCTCAAGAACTTAGGACTTCGATCCGAAATCGTCGCTCGGGTGACACAAACCACCCGGCGACATAGAGCTGTCACCATTCAGCCAGAACACGACGGGCCGCGCAATTGGACGATGGTATTGCCCATACTTTCGTATCGACTGCGTTGGATCAGCCAAACAGGAACGAGTAAGCCAGCATTTGCTGTCGCGGATTTCCCTGGTCAAGTCGCGTAATTTAGAACGGTGGAACGAAGGTACTCAAACTCATGGCCTCTGCCGTGACAGAGTCGCTGGCCGATGTAACTTATTGGAAATCAACGGTACTGACAGCCTGTTGTTAATCCCCAAGGGAGCTCGAGGGAGCTCTTCGGCCGGCTTATCGGACCCCGATCGGACCCAGATTGTCTGATTCCGCTGAACGCGTCTACATTCAGGGCGGAAACGCGAGTTCAAATCCCGTGTGGAACGCCGCTGATCAACACCTCTTCTACGTCAGCATGACGGGCGGTGGTTTGTCCAAGTATTTTGCTGCAAAGCGGGCGAAGCCTCTACCAGCAATAATGATCCGTTTCTCATACTTCTACCTCGCGTCCATTGTGGCTGTTCCCTGCGCTCGTTCGAGATCGTTCAGCTTTTTCTGCTGGCCGGGGCTGAGAAGCTTGTAGATTTTCGATTGCATGCGGGCATTGGCGACGATCAGTTTGGCCAGCACATTTGCTTCCCTATCAGCCAACCCTTTGACCTCCTTTTCATTTATGTGCTCACTGCTGACTGCAAGTAGCTTGGCCCGTGTAGTTCGAAAGCTCTGTCATCACAGGCTCAAGATTCTGTTGTTCCTGCAACATCAGTTGCTGGATAGCATCAACTTGGGATTGGCCTAAATTAAGGTACTCAACCAAGGAGGGGTTTAGCTGTAGGGATGAGAACGGCAAGGCCACTACTACGATTTCGTTTTCCTGCCCAGGATCGGGTGTCGCTTGATCATCGGGAATTCTCGCCGAGTCCTTTTCTCCGATTTCACGCCACAGGCTGAGCAGTTCAAACTGCATTTGGGTCAGCTGATATCGCTCCGCACTCATCTCAACTGCCTGCTCGCTGCTGAGTTCACCACGTGCGACAGCTTCGCCAATGGTAGTGAGAGTGGTCGAGAATTTCTGGGTAAGAGCAACCAATAGTGAGTCGTAATCCAGCAACGGTTGTTTCGGGACAACCGGCACAACCGCGGGACCTGGTGCAACATTTGTGGATGGTGACTGCTCCGCGGGAGTAGCCAGCGATTGACCATTTCTGGTGCCAGCATTTGTTTCACTATCGTCGCCAACCGCTAACGCAGCAGGCGCCATCGCAGCAGCCAACAGGAGGACGGGGAAAAACAACTTCGTTTTCATTTTCAAACTACCTTTCTCCGAACAGTTTCATCAAAACCAGGTCCCAACGAAGGGCTACGCGTTGATCTGGTGCTCACATATTCCATCGAGCGTTACAAACTACCTCCTGGAAGCGGAGGCGTTTGGGTCGTGCCTCTGCAAGTCCACGCGAGGGCGTAGCGCTCGTCGCACGAGATTCCACAGTAGGGTCACGATCGCAACTCCTGTCACGATCCACAAGTCGAACCTTGCGCGCTCGATCGCGAACTCGATGAGCGCGGCGAAGAGGATTGAGAGGGACGCTATCCGTGTCACAATGCAGCTCCGGATTCGGTAGATTCGTCGCACGCAACTAGAATTCTTCTAAACATCTATGCCTCTCCCCTATTGCTGCCACCCACCTCCCAGCGCCTGGTAAACCTGCACGAGCGCCAAACGCTCGTTGAGCTGGGCTTGCACCAGGTTGAGTTCCGCTGAGAAGTAATTTGTTTCGCTGGTCAGCACCTGGAGGTAGCTCGCGCCGCCGTTCTTATAAAGCACCTCGGACAGTTGGTCGGTTTGTTGGGCTGCCTTCGTGAGCAACTCCTGCTGCTCGCGGAATTCACGGTCTTTTTGGGAGGCGACGAGCGAATTGGAAACCTGTTCGAGGGCGTTCTGAACAGTTTGCTGGTAAGAGAGCACCGCTTCTTGCCAGTTGGCGCGGGCAAGCCTGAGTTGAGAGCGGAGCGCCCCGCCTTGGAAGACAGGCTGACTCACGCTCAATGCCCCGTACCAGGTCTCCGAGGGCTGGCTGATGAACTGGTGCAAGGCGTTGCTCTCGAGCCCTCCCAGTCCGGTGAGCGACAGGCTAGGAAAGAATGAGGCTTTGGCGGCGCCGATTTGCGCGTTCGCAGCCACCATGATTTGTTCCGCCTGCCGAACGTCCGGTCGTCGCTCCAGCAATTCTGAAGGGAGTCCTGCGGGAACGCTCTCCAGTACGGGCTGTTCTGTGAGCGTGCGGCCCCGGGGAACGGATTGGGGATTTTCTCCAAGTAGAATGCTAAGCAGGTTTTCCTGCTGCTCGATTTGCCTTTCGAGGTCGGGGATCGTCTCCGAAGCGGTGTAGACGAGTTGCTCCGATTGGCTCACATCTAACCCCGACGCCCCGCCATGGCTTTCAAGCGTATGAGTTAGTTGCAGCGATTGTTGACGCGACCCCAGCGTCCGCTTCGAGATCTCGAGTTCACTGTCAAGGGCGCGAAGCTGGAAATAGGCCGTCGCTACGTTAGCGACCAGCGAGGAAAGTACCGCTCGCTGCCCCCACTCGGTTGCGAGTAACTGGGCGCGAGCCGCCTCGGTTTGCCGGCGATATTTTCCCCAGAAGTCCAGATTCCAGATCACCGACAAGTTCAGTTCGCCGGCATTGACCTGGTAAGCGGGAAAGAGGTTCGTAACTTTGGCGTTTTGCTGGCTGAAAATATCAGCCCCGACGTTCGCCGAGGGGAGTTGGTTGGCACGGGTGATGCCGACTTGCGCCTGGGCTTCGAGCACGCGGGCGGCGGCGATCCGCACATCATAATTTTGCGCAATGGCGGCGTGGATCAGTTGCGTGAGCACTGGATCCTGATAGACCTGCCACCATTGCTCGTTGCCCAGCGACGAGGCTTGGGCGGCCTGTTGTGGCGCTGGTGCACGGTATTCCTGCGGGACATCCACAGGCGGCCGATTGTATTTCGGCCCCATCAGGCAACCAGCTTCCAGGGCCAGAACAGCGAGGATTCCTAAAAGTGAAATGTTCTTCATAATTCAATCCCCTAGACTGGGTGCTTCGGCTGGAGCGAGTGGTAATGCTCCTCTTCGATCAGCGCCGGAGAGTTTCTCAACTACATAGAAAATCGCCGGAACAAAGAACCTGCCGATGAAGGTCTCCGCGATCATTCCTCCGATCACCGCCGTCCCCATGATCTGGCGTGCTACAGAACCTGCTCCGGATGCTGTCCAGAGCGGTACGCAGCCGAGAATAAAGGCGAGCGCGGTCATCATGAGGGGCCGGAAGCGAAGCCTCGCCGCGTAAAGTGCGGCATCCACCAGGGACATGCCGCGTTTTTCATAGTCTTCCTTTGCAAATGCGACGATCAGAATCGAGTTTTTCGCGGCCAGGCCGATGAGCATTACCAAGCCGATCTGCGCGTACACATCGTTCTCGATTTGAACCATGTACTGAGGCAGGTAAAGACCGATTACGACGCGACGCAGCCAGAGCGCAGCGAGAGCGCCGAATACTGCGACTGGCGTGCTGAGCAGCACGCTAAAAGGCACTGTCCAGCTTTCATAGAGAGCCGCCAGAATTAGGAAAACGAACAGCAGCGAAAATCCGAAGATGACGGACGGCGGCACTCCCTGCCGCGCTTTTTGTTCCTGGTAAGACATGCCCATGTAGTCAAAGCCCATTTCGCGGGGCATGGTTTGCTTGAAAACATCTTCCAGGGCCGCCGATGCCTGATCCGAGCTGTAACCGGGCGCGGCAGCAGCGTTGATCTGTGCGGACCGGTACTCGTTGTAGCGCATGGTGAACTCGGGACCGGAACGGTTCTCGAATTTTGCCAGCGCAGTAAGCGGCACCGTCTGCCCTTGTTGGTTGCGGACGTAGAATTGGCCAAGATCGTTGGTCGTCGCGCGGTAAGGAGCTTCGGCTTCCACATACACCTGCCAGGTGCGCCCGAAGTCGTTGTAGTAGTTGACAAACAATCCACCCATGTACGCCTGAATGGTGTTGTAGACATCCGTCAAATTCACGCCTTGCTTCAAAACCTTGTCCTTATCCACATTGATGAACTCTTCCGGCACACTCGGGATAAAGGTGGTGCTGACCATGGCGAGCTCGGGGCGATTGCGAGCCGCCGCCATAAACTTGTTCAGGTTATCCGTAAGAAACTTGATATCCTTGCCGGCGCGGTCCTCCAGCACAAACGTAACGCCACCAGCAGTACCGACACCCGGGATCGCGGGTGGTGAGAAACTGAAGACCGTCCCATCTGGCAGCTTCTTCAGTTCCTGGTTCAAACTTGCCTTGATGGCTTGATATTGTTCGCTCCGACTGTTGCGCTCATCCCATGGATTCAGAGACACCCAGAAGAATGCGTTGTACGAGGTTCGAACGTAGCTGAGCAGACTAAAGCCGACGACGCTGGTGGTGTACTGAACTCCCGGAGTTTTGGCGAGAACGTCCTCTACCTGTTTTGCCGCCGCGCTTGTCCGCTCCATGGAAGCGGCTTTAGGAAGCTGCATGTTGATATAGAGGTAGCCTTGGTCTTCATCGGGCAGGAAGCTGGTGGGAAGATGTTTGCTAGAGAACCATGCTGCAACACCGGCGACTACAAGCAGCACCATCACCACGCCGGCCTTCCGAATCAGGTCTCCCGACAGGCGGACAAAACTATCGGTAGAGCGCTCAAAATATGCGTTGAACCAGCCAAAGAATTTTCCCAACGGTCCGCGAGCCGGCTTCTTGGGTTTGAGGAGAAGCGCCGAAAGTGCGGGGCTCAAGGTAAGAGCGTTAAACGCTGACAGCATCACGGAGATGGCGATCGTGATGGCAAATTGCTGATACAGTCTGCCTGTGATGCCAGGTATGAAAGCCGTCGGCACAAACACCGAGGCTAGAACCAGGGCAATCCCCACCACTGGGCCGGAAAGTTCTTGCATCGCCTTGATCGAGGCATCCGTCGGACTTAGTCCTTCCTCGATGTGGTGCTGCACTCCTTCAACGACCACGATGGCGTCATCGACCACCAGTCCAATTGCGAGCACCAACCCGAACATCGAAAGCGTATTGATCGAGAAACCGAACAGCGGAAAGATGACGAACGTTCCTACTAAGGAGACGGGCACGGCCAGCATGGGAATCAGAGTGGCGCGCCAATCTTGCAGGAAGAGGTAGACCACAAAAATGACCAGCACAATCGCAATCACGAGAGTTTCAATGATTTCTTTCATGCCTTCCGTGACCGGGAGTGTCTGGTCGAGCGAAACGGTGTAATCCATGTCCTGCGGGAAACGCTGCTTCATTTGCGCGAGTAGCTTGCGGACGCCCGCGACTGTCTGAACAGCATTGCTTCCTGGCAACTGGTAGACGGCAACGGCGGCGCTGGGCTTGCCATTGAGTCGAGACATGAGGCTGTAGTCCTGCGTTCCCAGTTCGACCCGAGCGACATCTCTAACGCGAACAGTCCCACCGTTTGGTGCTTCGCGCACGACAACGTCACCGAACTGTTCCGGAGAAGTCAGGCGGCCTTGAGCCAATACGGCATAGGTGAACTGCTGATTGCTCTGGGCTGGTTCACCCCCGACTTGACCCGCCGGATTGACGGTGTTCTGTGCCCTAAGTGCGTTGGCAATATCGGTGACCGTGATGCCGAGCTTGGCCAGTTGATCAGGCTTCACCCACAACCTCATAGCGTACTGGCCCGAGCCGAAGACCTGGGTTTGCCCGACACCGTACGAGCGCGCGATCGGATCATTGAGGTTGATGTAAGCGTAATTAGCCAGATAGTTCGAATCATGGGTGCCCCGCGGTGAATACAGCGCTATCAGCATGAGCGGTGCAGTGGTCGACTTCTTCAACGTGATTCCGTAATTGTTTACCTCGGGCGGCAACTGACCGTTGGCCAACTGCTGACGCGACTGCGTGAGCAGCAGATCCGTGTTGGGATCAGTTTTGAGGTCGAAATCGACAAGCAACTGCGTTTGCTGGTTCGCCGTGGCGTTCAGCGAGTACATATAGCTCATGTTGTCCACACCACTGACTTGCTGCTCGATGGGTGTAGCAACTGCTTGCTCGAGAGTCTGCGCATCTGCACCTGGATAGTTGGCTTGCAGCCGGATCTCAGGCGGAGCGATCTGCGGGAACTGCGCGACCGGCAAGGTGAAGATTGTGACTACGCCGACTATGACCGTGAGGATCGCAATCACGATCGCGACGATGGGCCGTCGAATGAAAAAGTTCGCCATGATTAGCGCTCCTCCGTTTCTTTGTACGGCGTGGGATTCACCAGTTCCCCTTCTTTTGCCTTCTCTGCGCCAACCGCCGCGACGCGTTCTCCCCGCTTCAGGCCCGTCGTGATCACCCATAGCGTGCCCACTCTCGGCCCGACCTCCACGGTGCGGAGCTGCGCCCGGTTATCGTCGCCGACGACAGTGACCTGATAGGTTCCTTGCTGCTGATTCACTGCCGCCTGCGGCACCAGCAGCGCTCCCGTGATGTTTCCGGTGGGCGTCTGAATACGTGCATATTGCCCCGGTCGCAACAGATTCTTGGAGTTGGGAAACTCGCCCACGATCTGGATGGTTCCGGTCTGCGTGTTTACCTGGCGGTCCGCGAAGATGATTCTGCCCGGATGCGGGTAGGCACTCCCATCGGCCAAAGTTAGTTGCAACGGGATTCGCGAGGCGTGCGTCAGAAAGTCCACGCTCCCCGGACCGCCGCCGTCCGCCATCCGCAGGTATTCCTGTTCGCTGATGGGGAAATAAACTTTGATCGGACTTACCTGCGAAACCGCGGTGAGGACCGTTGACGGCCCCACCAGGTTGCCCACCTGCACGGTGTTGATGCCGGCGATTCCGTCGATTAACGAAACGACTCGCGTGTAGCCCAAGTTCAGCTCCGCCTGTTCGACTGCTGCCTGAGCGGCCTCCACTGCTGCCTTCGCCCCGAGGAGCGACTGCGTGTCGGTATCGAGTTGGCTCTGAGGAATTGCATGAGCCTCCGCCTCGGGAATGTCGCGCTTCACATTGAGTTCAGCGTTCGCCTTCTGCGCTTCGGCTTGCGCCAGTTGCCCTTTGGCTTGATCGAGCACGGCTTGAAATGGTCGCGGATCGATCTCAAAGAGGAGCTGACCTTTTTTGACAAGTGCGCCTTCGTGATAATCCTGGCGGATCAGGTAACCGCTCACCTGAGGTTGAATCTGTGCGTTGACGTAGCCTTCGAGCGTTCCCACCCACTCGCCCTGAACCGGCACGTCTTTTTGAGTCACCGATGCGACTTCGACCACCGGTGGTGGAGGCGGGGCTGAAGCCCGCACCTTGCCAGTGCTGCAGCCAAGTGCATTCAGCAGGAGCACCGCACTAATTAAAGCTGTAGATATTTGCTTCATCATCTTTTTCCCCTCAATCGTGGTTGCTTAACTTCCGCTTCAATCGCGTCACTGGCGCGCCTGAAATCGGGACGCTGCGCGGTTGGGGGAAATGTGGCCCGCGAGTCGTCTTCTCGATTCAGGCGCGTCAGTCACGCGATTGCACTCTTCTCCAAAGGCAAATCGCATACCAAAACCCACACGAAGCTAAGTAATGCCAATTGAAGGAAGTTTTCAGGCAGTGCAGCGCGGGAGCTGTCGAAGAGGTCGAAAGTGTCGAGAAAGCCGATACTCGACAGCCGGAATTACCAGCCAGACATTCGATGCTGGCACGCTCAATTGAGGAATTGGTCGAACAAGAAACATTCCGCCGCGTACACTGCAAGCGGCACATGCCGTTACGTAACGGGATAAACATGCGAGCCACTATGTTGACTTGCAGAATTGTGAAGATACCTGATCAGGACTCAGCAGTCGTATTCCATACCGCTCAAGCCCTTCGATCTGACCACCTATTGTGAAAGATCATTGATTGTGTGACTCCATGATCGTCAA
>Ga0210405_10003062_pt1 | contig 16679 bp, 13 predicted proteins | sample IncBWH11MmetaG_FD_155492 | JGI IMG/M metagenome (GOLD analysis project Ga0210405, IMG submission 155492) | Forest soil microbial communities from Barre Woods Harvard Forest LTER site, Petersham, Massachusetts, United States - Inc-BW-H-11-M | ecosystem: Environmental > Terrestrial > Soil >... | reverse complement strand
TCGAGGCCTAGGGAATCGGCGGTCTTGTGAAGGGAAATGAAGATGCTGTCCGGCAGTGGAAGAACGGTAGGAAGGGGCGGGCGGCGACTCATGGCGCTACGATAGTCGTTATGACGACTAATGTCAAGAGGAAATAAGTGGCAAACGTGACCGCCCATCGCCGGCCGGGAGCCGACAGAGAAAGCCGAGGCTCCTCTCAATACTGGCGGATGATTTTGCGAATCTCGGCGGCCGAATGTATGCAGCGCGGTTCGCCCAACGAGCCGATCGCTTCTTCGGGCAGCGCGGCTCCGACTTCGTTACTGGCGACGATTGGCGGCCCGCCGGGAAAGTACAACACGATCGGACCGCAGTTGAGGATGCGAAACAACGCTTCCCAGAGGCGTGGATCACCGCATGGTCTTTCGACATAGAAGGACGAGAGCAGATCGTTGGTAGATGTCAACGCTGACACGCCAATGTGGCAAGTGTTCAGAGAATCGTACCGAATCTTCCAATAGTCAGGCTCAGACTCGTTCTCGATGACCGGGAAAAGAGATCGGAGTTCAGCCCTTGAGATCACTAAAGGCTTCCCATCTACGGCTGGCTGAAAATAGAGAGCGAAGCTCATCGGTCTTCCGCTTTAGGGTTTGCGAACCGGGCGGAGATGGATTTCGCTGAGGAAGCTTTGCGGGCCCTGGGTGACGATCATTTCCACGGCGTGGGCCACGTCATCGGGTGAGAGCACTTTGGCTGGGTCCTTCGAGCCGCGGGTGGAGAACTCGGTGGCTACGCTGCCGGGGCAAATAACGCTGACGCGAATGCCATGTCCGCGAAGATCTTCGGCCATGCAGGCGGACAGACCCTGGAGGCCCCACTTGGAGGCGCAGTAGATGCCGCCTCCGGCGAAGGCGTTGCGGCCGGCGAGAGAGCTGATGTTGATGATGTCGCCGGCGCCGCGCTGGATCATCGAAGGAGCCACGGCGCGAGAGACGAGAAAAACACTCCTGAGATTTGTATTGAGGACGCGGTCCCAGTCGGCTTCGGATTTCTCGTGGGCTGGACCGAAGAGACCGACGCCGGCATTGTTAACCAGGATGGAGATCGGGCCTAACGTGGCTTGGGTTTTGTCCACGAGGGCAGTTACATCGGCAGACTTCGACACATCGGCGATCTGCGAATAGACTGGCGAGACTGATTTCTTCAGCTGCGCTTCGCTAGCGGCAAGCGCCTGCGCATCACGTCCACAGATGGCCACGCCCGCGCCGAGTTTCGCGAGGCGCAGAGCGATGGCGCGACCTATGCCGCGGCTGCCGCCGGTGACGAGAGCAACAGCTCCCGAGAGCGGCGCAGCTTGGCCCGATGAATCCATAGTTGCTTTTTGAGCCATTTGAATTCTTCCTCTTGCAGGCACCCCATTTTGTGCGAAACTCATCTTAGCATCTAGGAGTCTAAGCAGTTCCCGCATGGCTTGGGATCCCAGTAGGTACGCCGGGAAGTCGGAAAGAAGCTTGCAGGCGAATGGAATGCTTCCACAGACGCTGGAAATTTTTCTGCGATGATGGCTTGCGGATGGATAGGGGCATTTCCTATAATTCCCAAGTTTTGAAAGCACCACAATTATCGGCAGGGGCAGTGCAGGTAAGACCGGCAATGGAAAATCCAGATTTGAAACTTGGGCGAGGAGAGTGGGAATGAGTGGAACACGCAAAGTAGCAGGCCTCGCGATAGTCGCGGCGCTTTGTCTGATTCTGGGGAACGGTCTGAGCGCGCTGGCGCGGCCGCAAGCGCCGGCGGGAGGGCAGGACACCGGAGCGGGGAAGCAGCCGTATACGATGGCGGAGTACAACTCGTATCAGGCTTGCGCGGCCGAGAAGGTTCCGGCAACCCAGATCAAGTGCCTCGATGATTTTGTCTCGAAATATCCTAATTCCGCATTATTGATTTACGTCTATCCGCTCTACGTCCAGGCTTACGGGCAGCTGAAGAATTATCAGAAGGTGATCGAGTATTCGGACAAAGTTGTCGGGCTGGGACCCAAGATCGACGCTGGCGGGCAATATCAAGCGTTGTACGCGCATTGCTTTGCGTACAACTCGTTAAGTGCAGCCCAGCAGGCTGATCCGGCCACTGCCAAGTCGGCCCGAGACGCGGCCGTGGCTGGCTTGAAAGCGCTCGATGACGTCAAGAAGCCGGACAACATGACGGACGATGCGTTTGCTACCCAGAAAAAGCAGATTCAAATTTATTTCAACGGGACTGCCGCACAAGCTTCCGTGAACATAAAGGACTACGCCGGGGCGATCCCATTCTATAAGGCTATGTTGGGGTTGAACCCCGATGACGGAATTACGAGTTACAAGTTGGGGCTGGCGTACGAGGCGTTGACGCCGCCACAGCATATGGATGCTTTCTGGTCGATTGCGCGAGCTGTCACGGCGAAGGGTGCGACGGAAGCGCAGTCCAAGAAGGTGAAGGACTATCTGCGAAAATTGATCGCGAACTACCAGCAGGCCACCTGTGAAAACTTAACCGATGCGGAGTTGGCTGAACTGCTGCAACTTGCAGGCAGTTCGACGGACCGCCCGGCGAGCTACAACCTGCCGAGTAGCGCGGACCTGGATGCGGTGCGGAAAGACATGACCATCAAATCTGTGGTGGAGGAGCTGAAGGCAGGCGGAGATAAGTCCAAAGTCACCTGGCTGGCGGCGTGCGGCCTGGAGTTTCCTGGCGTGCCCGGGAAAGTGATTGAAAACGTTCCTGGGGACGTCGTGGAGCTGAAGGTTGCGTTCGTGACCAGTGATGCGGAGTTTGATGCCGCGACGGTGGCGAACATGGACGTGAAAGTAGCTGGTCAACCGGAAGTGTCTCGCGTCGAAAAGGACAGCGCGATTCACTTTACCGGGACGCTTGTTGCCTACGATCCGGACCCGGCGTTCATGCTGCGCTGGGAAAAGGGCAAAGTGAACGAAGAGGACATTCCGAAGGAAAAGGGTGCCCCTAAGAAGGCGCCCGCGCGAAAGAAGCCGCCCGCACATTAGAGCGGGCGGGCTGGAAACAGACTACCGACGGCTCTCTGGCGTTCCAGAGAGCCGATTTTCTTTTGTGCGTTAGACGTTTTGGGACAGAGCCTGAAGAAGAAGCTCTAGGTACGTTGATCGGTACGCCTCGGCAGCTGGGGCGCAGCGGGTGGGGCAAGCCCCGCCGCTACAAGGCTTGGCGAGAGATCCGCTTTAGCGGGAGCGGTGGTTCCTTGATGCGAGCTTGTATTCGCCGATCTTGCGGCTGAGCGTGTTGCGGTGAATGCCGAGGACTAGCGCGGCGCGGGACTGATTGCCGTTGGTGCGGTCCAGGACACGCTTGATGAAACGCTTTTCAAATTCTCCGACGGCCTCATCGAACAAAATGCCCCGATCCACCATTTGAATGACAAGCCCCTCGAGTTGATCTTTCACGATCGCACACTCCACAGAAGTTTTTCTAGGTTGTTCCGGGCCGGTTTACAGCTACTGGTCGAGCTCGTGCCCTGCCAGGATGCGATACGCTTCCCGGTATTTGGCACGCGTGGCAGCGACGACATCAGGCGGAAGATCCGGGCCGGGCGGGGTTTTGGGCCACCGGATTCGCTCGAGGTAGTCGCGCACAAACTGTTTGTCGAAAGAGGGTTGAGGGCCGCCGGGCTGGTATTGTGCTGCGGGCCAGAAGCGGGAGGAGTCTGGAGTGAGCGCTTCGTCAATCCACATCAGGGAGTGGACCGCGTCGCGGGAGCCGAGAGTGCTGTTGAGAAGGCCGAACTCGAACTTAGTGTCGGCGAGTAGGACGCCGCGGGGCTCGGCGTAGGCGGCGGCGCGGCGGTAGACATCGATACTAATGGAGCGGACGCGCTCGGCGAGATCCAAGCCAATAAGAGATGCAGCTTGCCCGAAGGAGATGTTCTCGTCGTGCCCCGTGGCGGCTTTGGTGGCGGGAGTGAAAATGGGTTCTGGCAAGCGATCGGATTCGCGCAAACCCGCCGGGAGCGCGATGCCACAGATTTTTCCAGTGGCTTTGTAGTCCTTCCAGCCGGAGCCGGAAACGTAGCCGCGCACGACGCATTCGATGGGAAGCGGCTGCGTCTTGCGGACGACCATGGTGCGGCCGGTGAGGTCGTCGCGGTAGGCATCGAACGGGGCGGGGAAGTCCGTGGCACTTAGAACGTGATTGGGGATGACGTTCGCGAGGAGGTCGAACCAGAAAAGGGAAAGCTGGGTGAGGACGCAGCCTTTGTCGGGGATAGGCGTGGGAAGAATCACGTCGAACGCGGAGAGTCTGTCCGTGGCGACGATGAGCAGTTTATCGCCGAGATCGTAGATGTCGCGGACCTTGCCACGCGCCGCGGGAATGATGCCGGCGAAATGCGTTTCTTGAATGATGCGAGTCACAGGAGTTGCAGCCACAGAAAAGTTTCTCCCCTAGGGTGTTGAGCATTCTAGCGCAGCGCCTCGCCGAGGGAAAGCAGTGCGTAGAGGAAATTTTTGGAAAAAATTGTGAGGCGAAGGATTTATTTTTCGTGAGCGCTCATGAAGGACAGTCAAGCGGCTCGGTTTTGAAGATTTGTTCCCAGTGAGAGCCGTCTTTCGTTCTGCGAAAAATCACGTAACGATGGGTCTGCGTTTCGAGAGAGACGAGCTTGGCGACCACTTCATCCTGCCCATTTCCGAAGAGATCGGCGTGATCAACGAAACGAAGGTGCTCTTCGTCGGTTTCGCTCTCCGAGATGTGCACCCAGAGAAATTCGGGAAGGAGCTTCTCGGCAGGCTGGCTGGCGACGAAAAACATGCTGTGAAGGAGGCCTTCGTTGTGGCCGGCGTCCAGAGTGAAGGAACCGATCAAGCTGGGCTGGGGAGAAGGCGCGAGATAGGTGCGAGTGACGTATTCGGCGCGAACTTTAGGTAGCAAAGCTTCTAGAACTCCAGCTGGCTGAAGAGCTCACGTGCGAGGATGAGTGCAGCGGCGCGCTGCTCGGCGTTGGCTGGTTCGCGGGAGGTCACGCGGAAATCGCCAAGCCCAGCCTTGGTGGCGAGAGCACGGACCTGGCCGCGTATCTTCAGCGCACCAGCATAGGTCGGGCTCGCCGTGGCCGCGCTTCGATGTTGCTCGCCTACTTGGCCCTCGCCGACCGAGGCTCCGCCGAAGAGCACAGCATACTTTCTGCCGGACTGCAGGTACTTCGCCGAGAAATCCTCGGGAGCCAGCGCGTCGGAGAGGCAACTGGTTTGTACGGGCGCCAACACGGAATCTTCCACCGTCGCGAGCGGTTCGATAGGGAGCTGACCGCGGGAATGCTCCTCGACAACAAGCCACACGCGATTCCCGGCTGGATCATCCTTCGGTGAAGGGTTTTGCGCTGGGGTATGTGACGGATAAAGAATGACGGCGAAAGAAAGAATTACAAATGCGGCGCAGGTCCGCAGAACTGCAAAGTGCATGGACTGGTCTCGATTTCTCCGCCGTGGAATGAAATTCTAGCACCAAAGGTTGCTCGTCGCATCTGGTGGGGCGCTGCCTGGTGCTTAAGCGGCGGAGGCGGCCTTCTGTTTGGGAGCGGGGGCTTGGTCGCCCTCCCAGCGGACGCTGACGAGCTTGGAGACGCCGGGCTCCTGCATGGTGACACCGTAGAGCACGGAGCCGGTCTCCATGGTTTTGCGGTTGTGGGTGACGATGATGAATTGCGTCTGGCCGCTCATGTCGCCGACGAGGCGAGTGAAGCGGCCGACGTTGGCTTCGTCCAGCGGAGCGTCGACTTCGTCAAGGATGCAGAAGGGGCTCGGCTGATAGCGGAAGATGGCGATGAGGAGAGCAAGCGCGGTCATGGCCTTTTCGCCGCCGGAGAGTAAAAGGACGTTCTGCATGCGCTTGCCGGGAGGCGAAGCGACCACGTCGATGCCTGCGTCGCCGGAGCTGTCGAGCTCCGTCAAGCGCATCTCCGCCATGCCGCCGCCGAAGATGGTGTGGAAAGCTTCGGAAAAATTGTGATTGATCGCGTTGAAGGCTTGCTCGAATTTTTCGCGGGAGACGAGGTCGAGCTCGGAGATGGCTTGCTGAGTGTCCGCGATGGATTTGAGGAGGTCGTCGCGTTCGCGGGTCAGGAACGTGAAGCGCTGCTCACACTCGTTGAACTCTTCCAGAGCCATCATGTTGACGGGGCCCATCGCTTCGATACGCTGCTTCATCTCGCGGTAGTTCGTTTCAGCCGCAGCGAGTTCCTCACCGGTCATGAACGCGGCTTCGGTGGCGATCAGATCCTCGGGCTGAGCGTTGACCTCCGTGACGCAGGTCTCGCGGAGATGCTGGCGGTCTGAATCGTTGCGCGCGTGATCCACTTCCGCGTGGCTGCGCTGTTCGCGAAGCTCCTGTAGTGACTGGCGGCCCATGCGCAGATGATCTTCCATCTGCGTGACGCGCGTCCGTCCGCTTTCCCAATCCTGCTCGAGCTGCCGCTGGCGGACTTCCAGGCGAAGTTTTTCGCCGCGGAGGCCTTCGAGTTGTTGCGAGAGTTCTTCGCTTTGCTTGGTGAGCGCGGCGGTTTCATCCCCAATCGAGGATTCCTGCTGCAGGAGCGCGGTTTCGCGCCGATCGAGTTCGGCTCGCTCATCTTGCAGGCGCAAGGCAAGGGCTTCGGCGGCGGAGAGGCGTTCATTGAGGGCGGCGAGTTCGGCGCGTGCGGTGGCGAGTTCGTTTTGCTCGGTTTGAACTGAGCCGCGAAGCTGGGCCAAATGGTCCATCAGGCGCGTGCTTTCGGCTTCCGCTTCGGCGCGCGTGACAGCTGCGGCGCTGTGTTGATTTTTTGCGCGCTCGGCGCGCACTCTTGCTTCTTCGCAGTCTTTCCGGAGGCGCGATAGCTCGTTTTGGCAAACCGTCAGCTCGAGGCCAAGCCGCGCCAGTTCGCTTTGCATGTGTTCGTGACGATGCGTGGCGGTGAACACGCGGCGCTCGGCATCACGTTGCTGTGCGGTGATTTGTTCGAGCGACTGCTCAGCGTCGCGCAATTCTGTGTTTACTTGCGCGAGCGCGGCTTGCGCTTCGCTCGTCTCGTGCTCGAGCTGCAAGACTTCGGCGTCGAGCGCGCGGAGTTCGCGCTTCATGCCGAGTGGACCCGCTTCGTCCGCGCGACCGCCGGTGACCATGCGGCCTTGGTAACAAGTGCCGTCTGGGGCGACGAAAGCCAACTGAGGATTGTCGCGCGCAAGGGCCTCGGCGGACTTCGCGCTGTCCGTCAAATAGGCCGAGCGTAGGCGGGGAAGAAATTGTTTGGCGGCGGCGCCGAGTGGGTCGCGGAAACCGACGAGCTTGTCCAGTCGGGAGATTACGCCTTCTTCGATGCGGAAGTTGATGATGGGCTCGTACTCGGCCAGGCGCAAATTGCGCAGTGAATCGACGAAGAAAGTGGCGCGGCCGCCGACTTCATCGCGGAGCAGGGAAACACCGGCGCGAGCGTGGTCGTAGGTTTCGACCACTACATACTCGAGTTCGTCGCGAAGGTATTGTTCGATGGCGACTTCGTGCTGTTCCTCGACTTCGGCATAATCCGCGAGCACGCCGACCGCGTGGAAATTCTGGCCGTTTCCGCGTTCGTTGGCGGCGAAGAGTTTTTGCACAGCGTCGGCGGTGTAGGAGCGATCGTTGAGAATTTGCGTGAGCGTCGCATGGCGCGCGCGAACGCCAGAGAGAGATTCACGCAACACATCTGCCCTCTGAGTCGTCGCCTCGCGTTGTTGCCGCAATTCCGCGATGCGGGCCTGCAGGCTGGCGGCGTTTTGTGTCAGTGCATTGAGTTGTGTGCTGGCAGATTCCCAGTCGTAGGCGGCCTGATCGGCTTCGTCGCGAATGCGGATGGAGGTTTCGAGCAGTTCATGTTCGTTCGCCTCGCGCTTGCGAAGCGATTCCAGGTGATGCACGAGCGCTTCTTCCGCTTGCTTCTGTTCGCCGTGCAGCCGAAGCAGGCTCTCCCCGGCTTCCGACGCGGAGCGGCGCAGCACTTCGATGCGCGCTTCGGATTCCTGAATTTGATTGGCGCGCGATTCTGCTCGCGTGGCAAGGCCTTGGACGCGGCCGGAGAGAACGCCGGACTCTTCCCGCAGAGAGGTCACCGCAAGCTGCTGCGTAGTGCTGCGGGCTTCCCACTCCGCTGCTTGCGCCGCAGCTTCCGCCATTTCGGCGGAGACTTGCGTGCGCCGCGAGGCGAGCTCCGCGGCGCGCTGTTGATTGAAATTGATGCGGTTCTCTGTGCGATCGACTTCCAGTGCGGTGGCGTTCAGCACATTTTGATTCTGCCGAATCTCGGCGTCCAGTTCATAAATACGCTGGTTTAGGCGGTCCTGTTCGCCTTCCTGCCGCTGAATGGTCTGGGCCTGCTGCGTTTCCGCGGCTGTGAGTTCAGCGAGTTGCTTTCCGATGCGCTCCGCTTCGGAGTCCAGCTCGCGGGCTTTTCCGGCGAGCATCTGGCGGACGATGCCGCGCATCTGGTCGCGAATTTCCGCGTAACGGCGAGCTTTGGACGCCTGGCGCTTGAGCGAGCCGAGCTGTTTCTCGACCTCGACGACGATATCGTTTACGCGGGCGAGATTGAGTTTCGAGGACTCCAGCTTGGCTTCCGCGAGGCGTTTTTTGGTCTTGAATTTCGTCACACCGGCAGCTTCTTCGATAATGGCGCGACGCTCCATCGGTTTGGTGGAAAGAATCAGGCCGATGCGGCCCTGCTCGATGATGGCGTAGGAATCGGGGCCGAGTCCGACGCCCATGAACATCTCCTGAATATCGCGGAGGCGGGCGATGCGGCCATTGATCAAGTATTCGCTCTGGCCGGAGCGGTACAAGCGGCGCGTCACAACCACTTCGCCTGGCTTCGTGGCGAGGACCGGTTTATCGCCGCCCTTTTTGCGGCGCTTGCCCTTCAGAAACTCGGGAGCAGTGGCAGAGGCTTCGTCAAACCGCGACGCAGAGTCTGGCGATTCAGCTACCTGTTGCTGCGATTCGGAGGCCGGCGCGGGTTCAAGCGAGAGAATCTGTACGTTGGGGTCGGAAGTCGCGGATGGGTCGTTTTCCAGGACCGGAGCGGAAAGCGCTGCGGCATCGGTGGCGGCTTCCATTTGAGCGCCTTCGAGGACGAACCGGGCGGCTTCCGCCAACTCGGCGTCCTCCATCGTGATGGTAACTTCCGCCATTCCCAAGGGTGGCCGCTTGGTCGTCCCGTTGAAGATGCAATCGGCCATGCGCTCGGCGCGGAGAGACTTGTGGCTTTGTTCACCGAGTACCCAGGAGATGGCGTCGACGACGTTGGATTTGCCGCAACCGTTGGGCCCGACGATGCAGGTCGTGCCGGAGCCGCTGAAGGTGACTACGGTGCGGTCACAAAAGGACTTGAAGCCAACGATTTCCACTTTTCGGAGCTTAAGCAAGATGTCCCCTTTTTGTCGTCAACCGCTTCCCGGCTGCACTTGGTGTCAACCGGTTCGCGTTTGCTCCTAAACCGTTTCGCCTTTCCAAATCGAAGGCATCGTTCCAGCCCGCGAATATCCCATGCACGACAGGGGGCCAAGGCAAAACAGGCGCAGAGAGACGACGCTTTGTTCCTCGTGGGGAGGGTCTTTCGAGCAACAAGTCGACCGTTTTTCGGTCGCTTAGACAAACGTGTGGCAGGTTCTCAGTCAGAGGCCCAGCCGCCTGGCGCGTGGATGGCGGTACGGGAAAAAAGATTACCACGAGCATTCCTGAGTGTAAAGAGCTACGCAACAGATGGTGTCTGATTGGGGTGGACCACAATCCGCGGATGGGGCAACTCCCGTTCGTGCGGCTGAGTGGTTTTAAGTAAATGCTATTCAAGTTGTGACCAAGAGGTCGTTTCCTCAACCGGAACGCGAATATCTGCTGGGCAAGCCGTTCAACTGATGGCCAACGCGCTGCGCACTGGCGCAAGCGTGCCTGAGCGTACGGTGACGTTGCTAGAGTCCTATCCGCCACTTGGGAAACTCACGAAGCTTTCGAATCTTCAGGCGGTTGGGAGCGTGCAATAAACGGTTCCGGGGTGCACGTTCGTAGTCCGCTCCGGGTGAAATTGCGTGTCGTAGCTACTTCAAGTGCGCGTCATACCAGGCCAACATACGATTGAGACGATCAAGCAGGTGCTTTTCCTCACGCAGACCGTGTGGCTCTCTAGGGTACATGACGAGTTCCGTCTCCACGCCATAGTGTTTTAAGCCGCGATAAAGTTCCTGGCTTTGGCCGGGTGGATCGGTGGTGTCGGCCTCGCCTTGAAGAATGAGTGTCGGCGTCTTTGCATTTTTGAGTTGCGTGAATGGGGAACTATTCAAATATTTCACGAGGCTATCGGACTCGTAAGGCACACCATAGAACCATTCGTCGTAAGAAGGATGCTCTTCGCTTCCGTACTCGGAAATCAAATTGGAGAGGCCCGCACCGGAGACCGCGGCTTTGAAATCGTTGGTCTGAGTGACGGCCCACTCCGCCATGTAGCCGCCGTACGACCATCCGCCAATGCCGAGTTTCGCCGGAGCGGCGATTCCACGGTCGATGAGGTCTTTTACGCCCCACATCACGTCCTTGAAGTCAGCGCCGCCCCAATCGCCGCGGTTCATCTCGATGAATTTTTGGCCGTAACCGACCGAGCCTCGAATGTTGGGATAAAAAACCGCGTAGCCGCGGGCCGCCAGGAGTTGGCCCCAAACCTCGATGGCGTCTTGCCAATTACCCGTTGGGCCTCCATGAATCAAGGCGACTAAAGGCAGCTTGTCCTTTGGATCGGCTCCCGCAGGTTTCAACAATGCTGCTTCAATCTCCAGACCGTCGAAGGACTTGTACTTGTAGAATTCGGGCGCTCTGAGGGTGAACTGTTTCCAGGAATCGTTGAGGTGAGAAAGTTGTTGCGGCGGATTCTTCTGATCCCACAGCCAGAGTTCGGGAGGTGCCGTGGCGGACTGTCCCGCGAAAACAATGTCACCGGAGTCAGAAACGGCAAAAGCATTGACATTTCCGGTCGGCGGATTGGCAGGATTTTTGCTCATGCCCTCCGGAGAAAAACCGACCAATTTGTTTCGGAAGCCATCGGCGTAGAGGGCGACCATGGAACCGTCTTTCACCCACCTTTGCTGGGAGATGGCGCGATCGAGGCTCGCGCCTGTGAGATTACGGGTGGCGCGCTGGCCGATGTCCAACAGCATGAGGTCATGCGGCGAGGGACCGTCTGCGCGGCAGCCTACGTAGCTCACAGTCACTCCGTCGGGCGAAACCTGCAGGTCGTGAAACGGTCCGTGCGGCGCGAAAATTAGCCGCCGAGAACCGTCCGGGATGGAGATAGAAAAAATGCGATGCGTCTCCTGATCGGATTCGGGATGATCCGTGGCGCTGACGACGAGGCGATCGCCAGTCGTCATCCAGGCGAGTTCACTGATTTCCCATTTAGAGTCCGTGAGCGCTTTAGCCTCGCTGGTGGCCAACGTGAGCAGCCACAGCCTTGGCTTTTTGACGTCTCTATCCTCGACACGTGCGTCATCCTTGTCCTTGTCCTTTTTCTCTTCGGCGTCGCTCTTGGCATCGGGAGCCAGATAGGCGATTTGCTTACCGTCGGGAGACCACGCAAAACTATGCACGCTACGCTTGCCCTTGGTGAGAGCCGCGGCTTCTCCACCGGTCGAGCGCATCACGTAAATCTGTTGCTGATCTTCGCGACTGGAAAGAAACGCGAGCTGCTTTCCGTCGGGAGACCAGCGCGGCGAAGTTTCATCCTTCGCGGAAAATGTGAATTGCCGGACCGCCCCCGACTTCTTGTCGTAGAGCCAGAGATGGCGTGCGCGCCGTTCGCCTTTAGGCGGTTCCGCGACAACGAATGCCACTCGTTCGCCATCCGGAGAGAATTGCAGATCGGAAATCGAACGCAGGTTGAGCGATGCTTCGGGCGTGAGGAGCTTGGCCGGATCCGCCACAGGCTTTTCCTGTGCAACGGTTGTCGTGGTGATCGCCAAAATGCCGAGAAGACCACTGCTTGCTACGAAGCGGTTCATCGTTGCACCTCTCAAACGAGAACCTAGGACTCTATCGACGGATGCGAAGACCGTCAATTAGGACTAGCTGAGTCGCACATCCGCAGTCCAACACATCGCGGGTCGTTCTTCATTGCGGCTGTCTGGAAGCCTCGGATACAATCTGACGTTTATCTCTGGCGCAAAACGCCGTCTGACCTGCGATGCACGAAATACGGTTTCACAACACGCTGGGCGGAAAGATCGAAGCTTTCGCTCCACAAAAAAGCGACGGAGTCCGCATGTACACGTGCGGGCCGACCGTGTACGACTACGCCCATATCGGAAACTTCCGCACCTTTGTCTTTCAGGACATTCTTCGGCGGTTTTTGAGGCTTCGCGGCTACAAGCTCAACCACGTTATGAACCTGACCGATGTGGACGACCGCATCATCGCTAACGCGGCAGCCGCGGGTGTAAGCATTCGCGACTATACCGAGAAATTCGTACAGGCTTTTTTCGACGATTGCGAGACGCTTAGCATCGAAACGCCCGAGCACTGGATTCGCGCCACCGACCATATCGACGATATGGTTAAGCTCATCCAGCGCTTGCAGGAAAAGACGTACACCTATCCCAGCGAAGGGTCGATTTATTACCGTATCGCGAAGTTCCCGCATTACGGCAGGCTCTCAAATATTGATGTTGCCGGAATTCAGGCCGGCGCCCGCGTTGATGTGGACCGCTACGAAAAAGAGAGCGCTCGCGACTTTGCTCTGTGGAAAGCTCCAAAGCCAGGAGAACACTTCTGGGAGACGCCGCTCGGCAAGGGCCGCCCCGGTTGGCACATCGAATGCTCCGCGATGGCCATGAAGTATCTCGGCGAGACGCTGGATATTCATACTGGGGGAATCGATCTCGCTTTTCCTCACCATGAAAACGAAATTGCGCAGAGCGAGGGAGCCACGGGGAAGCCCTTTGTGCGCTACTGGATGCACGCCGAGCATCTGCTTGTCGAAGGCGAGAAGATGTCCAAGTCGCTTGGCAATTTCTATACGCTGCGCGATTTGTTCAAGAAGGGATACAAGCCGTCGGCGCTGCGTTTTGCGCTGGCCAGCGTGCCGTACCGCAAGCAGCTCAATTTCACGTTTGACGGATTGCAGCAGGCGACGAGTTCGGTCGAGCGTCTGCGCAACTTCGCCGCGCGTCTGGGTCAGGGAAAATTTCCGGCGGGAAAGCAGAAAGGCATGGCCGCCCGCGTTGCCGAAGCCGCTGAGGAATTCGACGCAGGACTTTCCGATGACTTGAACACGGCCCGTGCGCTGGCATCTGCCTTTGATCTTCTGCGTGAGACGAATATCGCCATGGACAAAGGTGAGTTTCGCAGCGGAGACGTGGCAGCCGCCCAGGAATTCCTCGCGAACTTCGACCGCGTCTTTGCCGTTATGGAGGACAACGACGCGGAAAGGCTGCGCGCTTTGGGCTTCGGCGCTAAAGAGAGCGGCCCGAGCGACGCGGAAATCGACAAACTCATTGCCGATCGCCAAGCCGCGCGCCAGCGGCGCGACTTCGCCGCCTCCGATCGCATCCGCAAAGAACTCGCGGATCGTGGTATACTTATTGAAGATTCAAAGGACGGCAGCGTCCGTTGGAAACGCAAATGAAACTTTCCACTGTCTATCGGTGCCCCGGCAACTTCTCTCCGGCCGAGCTGCGTCCCAACCTCTTCGGCGTAGACTAAGCAATCCTTCTCCTGGCAGTGCGCGCACTCCGTATTGGTGTACGCACCCAACCTGCTTTGCAGTAGCCCATCCAAATTCACTGCTGACCATTTTCCGAGGAGGAAGAGATGATTGCCACAATGGAAACGAAACTACCGAGGTTGGTTACCGCATTGCCCGGTCCGAACGCCAAGCGCGTTGTGGAAAGCGACGCCAAGTTCATGTCGCCGTCTTATACTCGGGATTATCTGCTTGTCGCCAAGCGCGGCCACGGCGCAATTATTGAAGATGTGGATGGCAACTCCTTTTTGGATTTCGCAGCCGGCATTGCCGTCTGCTCGACAGGCCACTGCCATCCCAAGGTGGTTGCTGCCATTCAACAGCAGGCCGCCGAGCTCATCCACATGTCCGGCACGGATTTTTACTACGAGAGTATGCCGCTCCTCGCCGAGCGTTTGGTGAACACTTTGTCCGGCACCGCGCCGAAAAAAGCTTTCTTCACCAACTCCGGCGCCGAAGCCATCGAAGGCGCCATCAAGCTAGCCCGTTATGCCACCAAGCGCGACAAAATGATCGCGTTCTACGGCTGCTTTCACGGCCGCACTATGGGCGCGCTCTCGCTGACTGCTTCGAAAACTACGCAGCGCAAAGGTTTCGGCGCTCTGCTCTCCGGCATCGAGCACATTCCTTTTCCGTACGCCTACCGCTGCGCTCACGGCCACACCGCAGAAACCTGCGGCGCGGAAATTCTCGAGCAACTCGAGCAGCAAATTTTCAAGCGCCTCTTCGATCCAGAGGAAGTCGCGGGCATCATTATCGAACCGATTCAGGGCGAAGGCGGATATGTGGTTGCGCCGAACTTCTTCCTGCAAGAGCTGCAGGGCATCTGCCGCAAACACGGCATCATGCTCATCGTGGACGAAGTCCAGTCCGGCATGGGCCGCACCGGGAAATGGTGGGCACATCAATACGCCGGAATCGAACCGGACATTATCTGCAGCGCCAAAGGTATCGCCAGCGGCATGCCCCTCGGCGCAATCTTCGCCCCAGCCAGTATCATGAACTGGAAGCCGGGGGCCCATGGGACTACGTTTGGCGGAAATCCTGTCTGCATCGCGGCGGCTTTGGCTACTGCAGATTTGATAGAAAACCAATACCTCGAGAATGCCCGTCGCATGGGCGACTACGTTTTCGGCCGTCTCGCCGATTGGACCAACAAGTTCAAAATCGTTGGCGACGTTCGAGGACGCGGCTTGATGATAGGCATAGAAATTGTCCGGGATCAGCGCACCAAGGAAAAAGCCGCGGACTTGCGCAATGCTATCGTCGACCTCGCCTTTCACAAGGGCCTATGCATACTGGGCGCCGGTGAGAACACCATACGGTTGTCGCCGCCGCTTCTCATCGACGAAGAACAAGCGGACTTCGCCGTGCGCACGCTCGAAGAATGCATTCGCGAAACCCAGGAAAAAGCCTGACGCACTGACGCACACTCGCGCGGTGCGAGCCGATCAGAACTTGATAAATCCAGTGGTTGCCGCAAAAGTTGCGTGGCAGCCACGGAGTTTTTGTTTATACTGCGCCCGGTACCTCTTCTTTCCGCGGAGAGCTAATGCCGATCGTCTCCCGATTGATTTTCCATGCCGTCCATTGGGCCGCGCGAAAAGGCTTGCGTGAGGCCGTCGCTCCCTCTCCTGAAGCGAAAAAGCAGGTAGCCCGCCGAACCGGCATTCGGGGCGAAACCTACGCCTACTGGTACCGGCGCCGCCACGGCTGCGTTTTCGTAGCACGTAATTTCACTCCGCGTGCTTCGAAGGGCGAAATCAATATGGTCGGTTATGACGGCAAGACGCTCGCCTTCGTCGAGGTCCGAACGCGCACGGTGCGCGAAGAAATGTCCGCCTTGCCGGAGTTAAGCGTCGCGCCCGGCAAACAACACCTCCTGGCTCGCACCGCGCAGCATTTCCTTTTGGAGCGTCGCGTCCCCGAGTGCCCGTGCCCGTTCGACGTCGTCGCTATCGACAATTCTCCCGGCAAACCGCCTGTCGTGCGGGTCCACAAAGACGCCTTCACCCCACAAATGTAAAATTCCACAGAGAATCCCGAGGAACGCCTTCTCAGCAGCGCCAGACGCGGTACAATCGGAGCCCAGGGGGCGCTTTCCGTGCCCAAATCTTTGACCCCTTTCGAGGAGGGTTGCTTTGCCGGAGTTGCGAAAAGATCCCATTACTGGCCGCTGGGTTATCATTTCCACCGAGCGTGGAAAACGCCCAAACGATTTCCTGCGCGAGAGCGTTACTCCCCTCCCCAACGGCAAGAATTGCCCGTTTTGCCCCGGTTCTGAAGCCAAGACACCGCCGGAGATTCTCGTTTACGGCCGCAGCAACGGAGGAGCAAACACTGCAGGCTGGACCGTTCGGGTCGTGCCCAACAAGTTTCCGGCGCTTGGCATCGAAGGCGATCTCGACCGCGAAGGCGAAGGCCTCTTTGACAAAATGAACGGCGTCGGCGCGCATGAAGTAATCGTTGAAACGCCCGACCACGCTGCGACTCTGGCCTCTTTACCGGAACGCGCCGTCGAAGACGTCCTCTGGGCCTACCGCGATCGCATGCTTGATCTCAAGAACGACAAACGGTTTCGCTACGTGCTGATCTTCAAGAATCATGGCGAAGCCGCGGGCGCCTCCGTCGACCACACCCACTCGCAATTGATCGCCTTGCCCATCGTGCCGCGACGCGTGCGCGAAGAAGTGGATAGTTGCTGGCACTACTACGACGAAAAAGAGCGCTGCATCTTCTGCGATATCATTCGTCAGGAACGCGACACCGGCGAGCGCGTCATTGGCGAAAACGACCATTTCATCACGCTCGTACCGTATGCCCCGCGCTTTCCTTTCGAGATGTGGCTGCTCCCCAAGGTGCACGGCTCCTCATACGAAAACAACCAAAGCACCTTATACGCAAG
>Ga0210405_10003061_pt1 | contig 16682 bp, 14 predicted proteins | sample IncBWH11MmetaG_FD_155492 | JGI IMG/M metagenome (GOLD analysis project Ga0210405, IMG submission 155492) | Forest soil microbial communities from Barre Woods Harvard Forest LTER site, Petersham, Massachusetts, United States - Inc-BW-H-11-M | ecosystem: Environmental > Terrestrial > Soil >... | reverse complement strand
AGGACGTGCGTATCCCCTTGAATTCGGCGATGCTGTCCACGCTGGGGTAGTTGAGCAGCGTGAGGTTCGATCCGCGGTCGACGTTATCGGCGCCGTCCACCATGAAGTTGTTGCCGCTGCTGCGCCCGCCGTTGATGGAGAACGGAATCGAGTTGGTGCCTCCTAGCGGATTGGTGACACCGACGAAGATTTCGTCGCTCGCCGCGTTGGAAGTCACTCCGGGCATCAGGGAAAGGAGCTGCATGAAATTGCGGTTATTCAGCGACAGCTCCGTTACTTCCGTACCCGAAATGAGCCCCGCCGAGGTGGGTGATTGCGTTTCCACGCTGACCGCCTCCGCCTCCACCGTGACCGATTCGGTCACCTGGCCAACTTCCAGCTTGAGCCGGAAGGTGAGCTTGTCATTGACGTGTAGCTCGATGCCCTTCTCGACTGCCACCTTGAATCCTGGTTTGGCGGCTTCCAGCGAATAGTTTCCGATCGGCAGCAGCGTAGCCACGAATTCACCGTCGGAATTGGTGTCGATTGACCGTACGATAACCCGGCGATCGGTCGAGATCACAGTCACCTTGGCCCCGGGCATCGCCGAGCCGGAACTGTCGACGACAGTTCCCACGATGCTTCCAGTAACCTCCTGCGCCTGCGAGCGAAAGCAGATCGCGGATAAGAGAATCGAAATTGCGAAAAGGCGCATCATGGCAAAAGTCCTCGCGCAGCTCCTGGTCTGTCGTGGGGCAGGTCGATGACCTGCCCAGTCGAGCCTTTCTGACCTCCTGAGGTCACCGGGTATTTCCGAATCGATATGGAAACTGCGTGAGCCAAGTTGGAGAGGCTGGAAACCTTTACGAACAAGCTAAAGCATATTCCACACGCGCGTGGAATATGCTTTAGCTTGTTCGTACGTTCTTCTAATCCTCCCGATTTGGCTCAGCCGAATTCCTCGGCATCAGGAGTTCGGAGCCTTTTCCGGAGCTACTGTACCACACATGCGGACACTCTATTACTTAACTGCTGCTTCGTGCGGTATGGAGCCAAATCCGTAATACTGATGATCGATCCCGGTGTCCGACCAAATAACCACCCGCATTCCAGACGGATCGTTCCCCAGAAACTTTCCCACCGGCCCGCTGGTGATCATCTCGAGCGTTCCATCCCGGCCGTACGCGTTGCGATGATAATGCCCCGCGAAAACGTGTGTGACTCCGGAGTCATGGAACAGCTTCAAGTACCGCTTGCGCGTGACCGCTGGGATGTTGAAATACTGGTCCGGCTCGTCGGCCCTTTCGAGAAACCAGGGGTGGTGCTGGAAAATCACGCGGTATCGGACGCCCTCCGCGCGCGCTTTCGCTAATTCCCTTTTGAGCCACTCCTCCTGCCGGCCGGCTTCGCCTTGAGCATGGTCCGGAGCGGCGATCAGGCTCGAGTTCAGCACGAAACCCTCCAAGTCTCCCGAACGAAAGCTGTAATAATCGGCGCCGAATGTTTCCCGATAAGCCGCTAGCGACGCCGGCGTGGGCTGATTGCCGACGTCGTGATTCCCAGCCACGCTGTAGAGTTTGATGGTGGGATCGAGCTTGGCCGCGATGCGATGGTATTCGGCCGCCTGCGCCGGGTTGCCCGCCTGATTGATGAGGTCGCCGCAGATCACTACGAACTTCGGCCGCAGCCGGTTGGCCGTCGCGATAGCAAATTCGAAGTTGACTGTTTCTTGCGCGAAATCTCGATTCTCGGTGTACATCCCGAATTGCGGGTCGGACATCTGCAGGAAGAATCCGGCGGGCTGGACCGACGAAGCCAGCAGGACGAGGAGGAGCAGGCGCCGCAGTCTCATGAGGATATTTTTCATCTTACACGCTCGCACTGGAATCCGACCTGTGATAATCGCTATCATTCCCAAAATCGAATACCTCCAAGAAAAGAAAATTGGCCGCGGATGAACGCGGATAAAGAAAAAGAGCCAGGGTGTGTCCGTCATCTCTCCAAATTCTCTCAACGCAGTTGCCATCGCTGTCGCTTGGGCACCGTATCCTGGATACTTTGCCACTACCAATTGGATTGTCGGCAGTAATTTTGCTGCCGATAAGACCATAGGCGGCTTGCAAGTTCCTGTGTTTGGACCCGCTTTAATTGTTGGCGTCAGTAACAACGGCTCAACGGCAATCACCATCCATCAACTCGCCGTCTACGCCTTCATGCATTGAGCAAAGGCGAAAAGTTTTAGGCGTGTGGTGGGGCTGACTGCCGCCACTCCATCACCCGCCGAACACGCACACGGAAAGTTCTGGAATCGCCTACTGGCATCACTTCCAAAATCGATTCTGGCCGTGGCCTCGATCCACGCCAGAAGTCCCGCTGAAAGAAATCGAGTGAATTGGAGCAGGCTTGAAAAAGCGAATCGCCCGCCGTCCTGGCGTGGGATCTCGGAAGGACACCAAACGCAAGCCACGCCGACATTTTAACGCCGTCACCCCGCCGAGGTTGTTGCAACAGCGTAACAAACCCGATGATAGTCACCCTAGACCACATAGTACTTTATTGAAGGACTAGTACTTTATTGAAGTACTTTATTGAAGTACTTTATTGAAGGACCGTGAGGTATCACCCTCCAAACTTAGTGGTAGCATCAACCGATATCACAATCAAGCAGCAGTTTACGCCTACGTCCACTAAAGGAAATACAACGCAAAACCTACGGCAGTTCGTGGCAATTCTGTTGGTCATACTTGTGCCAACACTCATTTTTGCATCCGATGGGTACAAGCTTACCTATGACGGTGGATCAATCCCGGACGCCAAGACTGGAAGCGCCATGAAGTTGTACATGGACCAAAGTCAGATCAGGGTTATGAAGGGCAAAACCGAAGTAATAACTTTACCAGCATCTTCGATCACAGAAATCAGCTACGGACAGGATGTACATCGTCGAGTCGGCGCCGCCATCGGATTAGCGGTCGTGTCTTTTGGAATTGGAGCACTCATGGCTCTGACCAAATCGAAAAAGCACTTTATCGGTCTTACATGGGATGCAGACGGTAAGAAAGGCGGCGTGGCATTCCAAGCCGATAAGAACGACTACAGAGGCGTGCTGGCCGGGTTGGAAGGTGTAACTGGTAAGAAGGCTGTCAACTCAGACACGATGACCGTAAAGAATTAGCGAAGCAGAGAGCATGGAGCACGCCTGAAAAATGGATCGACCGCCGTCGGACTGAGCCTAACCTTCCCCGGGAATCACGGAAGCTGATGCAGACACAAGCGACCCCCGATATTCTAGCCCTTCCTGCCGATCCGTTCCATACTCCTTTTGCTTGAAGGTGGCACAGTAGATTACAATTTTGGCATCGATGCTTACCAGAAGGCCGACATGTCGGCCAGAAGGCCCGCCACCAGGACCTGCCTAAATGCTCAAAGTAGGGTTAGACTAAATCAACGCACTGGAATCCCACCTCTGATAATCGCTATCATTCTCTAATCGGAGATTGCCTACGAAAGTCGCCTCCATAACCGATCCGGGCCGAGTGCGCAGAACCAACGAAGATAATTTCTTCGCTGACGAAGCACTGGGGCTGTTCATCGTGGCGGACGGGATGGGCGGGCATGCCGGAGGCGAGATAGCCAGCCAGATCGCCATTGCGACCATATCCGAACTGATGATAGCGGGACTTACAGAAGCGAATCCCGACGGTCTGATTCGTAACGCCATCGAGCAGGCCAACACAGCCATCCAAGCCCAGGCCGAGGCGGACCCAACGCTTCACGGCATGGGAACAACCCTGGTACTGGCCGTTTGCCGCGGTGACGCAATTCACCTGGCGCATTTAGGCGATAGCCGCGCCTACTTGATTCACAACGGATCCATTCAGCGCCTCACCGAGGACCACTCGCTGGTGGCCCAGATGGTCAAGTCCGGTCAACTCAGCGCCGCGGAAGCGCCTCGCTTTCATTTGCGGAACGTGGTGACGCGCAGCCTGGGGAACCAAAAACTCACCGAGCCGGATCTCGCTGTGGTGGAGTGGAACGCGGGCGATTTTTTGTTGCTCTGCACCGATGGGCTGACCAACATGGTGGAAGATTCTGAGCTGCGTTCGCTCATCTCCGGAAGCGGCGCCGATCTCGAGCGCAGTTGCCGGGAAGCCATCGAACGGGCCAACCAGAACGGCGGAAGGGACAACATCACCGCCGTTCTGGCCTATCACGAGTAAGCTCCTTTGCCTTTGCTGAACTCGCTTGCCCCGTGGAGCGGCCTTTCAAGGCGGCTATGCCCGCTTTCGAGCGGGCATTTCGGCAATCTGCCAGGTGTCCGGTCACAACCCTTAAAATTCAGTTATCTCATTGAATCTAAACAACCAGCATGTCCAAAATCACCCAAAACAGTTGACACCGCCTGCTACTGTGGGAGTAGGAGAAGCATTTCCATGGAAGCCGTTCATCACAATTCATCAGATTCCGACACAAATAAGAATCTGTCGCCTGCCCAGGCCCGGGTCATAGCCGCCCTTGCTCAAGGACGCACCATCACTGACGCAGCCCGCGACGCCGGACTGCACCGCACCACAATCCACACTTGGTTCCGGGACCAGCCCATATTCAAGACCGCCTTCGAAGAAGCCCAGCGTGAATATGTCGCCACTCTTCAGGACGGTATGCGCGACCTCGCCGCCCGTGCGGTCGAAACCCTCCGCAGTCTGCTCGAAGACCCGAAAACTCCACCCTCCGTACGCCTCCGAACCGCGCTGGCAGTTCTCCAGCGTCCGCATTTCCCGCAGCCAGGCTGGCACTTGCCCGAGCGCATCGAAACTCCACGCGAGCAGCAAGTCGTCGATACCCTCGCGGAGATCAAAACGGATTATGATGCCATGCGCATGTCCGAAGCTCTGCAAAAAGCGAAGCAGAAACAGGAGGAGCCGCCGGCTGCGGAGTCAATCGCACGCAGCGCCCCGTGCCCCTGCGGTTCCGGGGAAAAATACAAGCGATGCTGTGGCAGGTCGAGCGCAGGCAGATTCACCCCGCCCGGCAAAGCCGCTTGATAGAATAATGACCGTGATAAGCAGAATCCTGGTGGCGGTCGTTCTGGCCTCGGGCGTTCACGCGCAACAACCCCCCGACTTCGACCAGAACGTTCGCCCGATCCTCGAGTCACGCTGCTGGACCTGTCATGGTTCCAAGCTCCAGATGCACGGCCTGCGTCTGGATCGCCGTGCCGATGCCTTAAAAGGCGGAGGCTCAGGCGTCCCGGCCATAGTTCCCGGCGCAAGCTCTCAGAGCCTTCTAATCAAATATGTATCAGGCCAAGACAAAGATGTAGTAATGCCCCCCGCAGGCCCCCGTCTAAACTCGGCCGAAGTAGCCACACTCCGCGCCTGGATAGACGCCGGCGCAGCCTGGCGTGTGGGGCAGGTCGATGACCTGCCCAGTGATCGGCGATCGACTCATTGGTCGTTCCAACCAATCGCAAACCCACCAGTACCACCCATAAAGAGCCCGTGGATAATCAACCCAATAGACGCCTTCATCCTGCAAAAACTCCAGTCCCGCAACTGGAAACCCGCCCCGCCAGCCACCCCCCGAGCCCTACTCCGCCGCGTCTATCTAGACCTGACCGGCCTCCCACCCACGCTCGCCGAGCAGGAAGCCTTCCTCAAAGACCCCACCCAATTCCCCCGCCTGGTCGACGATCTGCTCGCCCGCCCAACCTACGGCGAGCGCTGGGGCCGCCACTGGCTGGACCTGGTCCGCTATGCCGAGAGCAACGGCTACGAGCGCGATGGCGTCAAGCCCCACGCCTGGCGATACCGCGACTACGTCATCCAAGCCTTCAACCAGGACAAGCCCTTCGACCGTTTCATCCTCGAGCAGCTAGCCGGAGATGAGCTCCCCGATGCATCCGCGGAAACCTTCGTCGCCACGGGCTACTATCGCCTGGGCCCCTGGGACGATGAGCCCGCCGATCCCAAAGAGGACCGCTTCGACCAGCTCGACGACATGGTCAGCACCACGTCCCAAACATTCCTCGGTATGACGCTAGGCTGCGCCCGCTGCCACAATCACAAATTCGAGCCGCTCACCGCGCGCGATTACTACAGCATGGTGGCGATCTTCAACGGCCTGGAGCGCCCTCGCAAGGGCCGCACCGAGCTGGATCTACCGATAGGCTCCCGGGAGCAGGTCGCCGTCACTCGCGCCCAAGAGCGCAAAATCGACGCACTGGAAAAGAAGATCGAGGCCATCCGCGGGCCGGTACGCAAGCAGTTGGTGAACGAAGGCAAGCTACCCAAGGATCTTAGCGGAAACAAGCTGGATGAGTTCCTCAAACCGGAACAGCGCATCGAAGTCGATGAGTTTCACAAACAGATTGAGGCGCTGCAACGCGACACGCCCGCTCTTCCGCGCGGCTATTACTTGGAAGAGCCCAGCCCGCAGCCGCAGCCAACCTATCTGCTCATCCGAGGCAAAGCGGCCACGCCCGGCCCGGAGGTAACCCCGGCGGTCCCTGAGGTCCTCGCGCGCGCGCAGCCCCAGTTCCCCGATTCCCAGCGCCGTCTCGCCCTCGCAACATGGCTGGCCAGTCCGGAAAATCCTCTCACCGCCCGCGTGGTTGTGAACCGCGTCTGGCAGCATCATTTCGGTGAGGGCCTGGTCCGCACGCCGAGCGATTTCGGTGTCATGGGAGATAAGCCCGCAAATCCCGAGCTGCTCGACTGGCTCACAACCTGGTTCATCGAGCATGGCTGGTCCATCAAGCAACTCACCCGCCTGATCCTCTCGAGCAACGCCTATCGCATGAGCACCGCCTGGAACCCCGAGTACGGATTGAAGGATCCGGATGACCGTCTCTTGTGGCGCATGCCCTACAAGCGCCTGGAAGTCGAAGCCATTCGCGATTCCATGCTGGCGATATCCGGCCATTTGAACACCGAAATGTTCGGCCCCAGCGTGTACCCCGAAATCCCTCCCGCTGCGCTCGAAGGAAGCAGCGATCCCGACAAAATCTGGAAGGCCTCCAGCGAGCAGGACGCGTCCCGCCGAACAGTCTACGTGTTTCTGAAGCGTTCGATGATCGTGCCCATGCTCGACGTGCTCGACCTTTGCGACACCAGCCACAGCACCGCCCGCCGCCTCAATACCAGCGTTGCCACCCAAGCGCTGACATTGTTCAATGGAGATTTTGTGAACGCCCAAGCCCGCTACCTGGCCGACCGCTTGCGTCAGGAAGCAGGCGATGACGCGCGCAAGCAAATCGATCTCGCCTGGCGCCTGGCTCTGGCGCGTCCACCCAAGCCGGCAGAGACATCCGCCATGCTGGATTTCCTGAAGCGCGAATCCCTGGAACAAATGTGCCGCGTAATTTTCAATTTGAACGAGTTTGTCTATGCCGACTAATCGTACAAGACGCGATTTTCTATGGCAGGCCGGCGGCGGGTTCGCCAATTTGGCTTTGTTCGATCTGCTTTCACGCGATTTGCAAGCCGCTTCCACAAGCCCTCTGGCCGCCAAGCCGCCTCACTTTCCCGCCAAGGCCAAACACTGCGTCTTTCTGTTCATGAACGGCGCCCCCAGCCACATCGACACTTCCGATCCCAAGCCGGCGCTGACCAAGCTCAACGGCGCTCCCTACAAGGGCAATTTGACAGTCGGGTCGAACAACCGCCCCATCGGCTACCTGATGCAATCGCCCTTCGAGTTCCGCCACTACGGCCAGAGCGGACTGGAAATCAGCAGCCTATACCCGCACACTTCGCGCTACGCCGACGACCTGTGCCTGATCCGCTCCATGTATACCGACACCGCCGCGCACGCCTCGGGCTGTTTGCAGATGAACACCGGCAATATCACCATCGGCAAGCCCAGCATGGGCTCCTGGCTCAGCTACGGACTCGGCACCGACAATGAGGATCTCCCCAGTTTCGTGGTGATGACCGATCCGCGCGGCGGCCCCATTAGCGGCGCTTCCAATTGGACCGCCGGATACATGCCCGCCGCCTACCAGGGCACTCTTTTTCGCAGCACTGGCGCCCCGCTGCTGGACCTCACCACGCCAGCCGGCACAACCGATCGCACGCAGCGCGATTCGCTCGACTTGCTCAAGAAACTCAATGAACAGCATCTGGAGTCCCGCTCGAACGAATCCGAACTCGAGGCGCGCATCTATTCCTATGAGCTGGCCTACCGCATGCAGACGGCTGCTTCCGAAGTTGTCGATCTTGGCAAAGAGAGCGAGCAAACCAAACAGATGTACGGCCTGAATGACAAGCTAACCGCCGATTTCGGACGCAAATGTCTCATTACGCGCCGGCTGCTGGAGAAGGGCGTCCGCTTCGTGCAACTCTACTCCGGCGGCGGCCACATCGAAGACACCTGGGACGGCCATAACGACTGCATTGGCAATCACAAGCTGCACGCCGGCGAGACCGATCAGCCCATCGCCGCTCTGATCTCCGACCTGAAGCGCACCGGCCTGTGGGATGAGACGCTACTAATTTGGGGCGGCGAGTTCGGCCGCACTCCCACCAGCGAAGGAGTCGGCAAGCCCGGCCGCGACCACAACTGGTACGGCTTCACGATGTGGTTGGCCGGCGCTGGGGTAAAGGGCGGACAAGCGATCGGGGCGACCGACGAGCTAGGCTTCCTCGCCGTCGAAGACCGCTGTCATGTTTCCGATTTGCACGCGACCATCCTGAGCCTGATGGGTCTGGACCACACCAAGCTGACCTACTTCTACTCAGGCATGAACACGCGCCTCACCGGCGTGCGCGGAAACGTCGTGAAGAAGGTGATTGCGTAGTTGCGCCAAACACGTTATGCCGCTGGCGCCTCGACGTATTGGGCGACGGTCGTGGGGTCGGGGATGGGATCTCCGTGAGCGCGCATGCCTTCCAAGTGAAATTCGAGAGCATCCCGGATCAGCCGCCCCGTTGCCTCGAGTGTGTCCGCAGCCGCAACGCAGCCTGGTAGATCCGGAACATGTGCGACGTAGCCGGTTTCGGTTTTTTCGATCACGACCGCATATCGTTTCATTGCGGAAGATCCTCCTTGGTCAGTCCAGCTTGTTTCAGGATACTCTGAATCATGCCTTGAGAAAGGTCCTGCCCCGCGTGGCCGGCGATGGTCACCGTCCCACCGCGCTCGGGATGGTGATACTGCCTGTGGCTGCCTCTTCATTGGCAGCTTGCGCGCAGCAGATTGCTCTGGCCCAACCGGCCTTCGAGGTGGCGTCGATCAGACCCAGTGCGCCCGGGGGACGTGGCGTGAACTGATCTGGGGCGGCGAATTCGGACGCACCCCCACCAGCGAAGGAGTAGGCAAGCCGGGCCGCGACCACAACTGGTACGGCTTCACGATGTGACTGGCCGGCGCCGGCGTAAAGGGCGGACAAGACCACACCAAGCTCACGTACTTCTACTCAGGCATGAACACGCGCCTGACCGGCGTGCGCGGAAACGTAGTGCGCAAGGCGATGGCGTGATTTTTAGGCGTCGATATGATGGCTGAAAAACCGGTCGAGCGCGGTCTTTTTCTTATCGGAAAGCCGCATCGACAGTTCGTGCATCTCTGGCTTCGGCATCGGCCTGAAGGCCTTCGCCAGCGCGACATTCTTATCGATGAACTCCGGTTTCGGCATCCCCACCGTCACCAGCGTCACCGGCAGTGACAGCGAGTAGTACATCAGCTTTTCAAAAGGCGCCTCGTCCAGCAGACCCTCCTGCGCCGACACTTTCATGGCGATCACGCCCATCTTCTTGCGGTTGGCGACCGGAAGCGCGATCGTCTGGAAGCTGGGCTTCATGGCCGGGTTGATGACCATGCCGCCCTTGCCGTTCATCATCCCGACCATGCCGGCGTTCAAAGCCATTTGGGTGCAATCGAAATCATGTCGCTCGAGGGCCGTAGCGAGCACCGTCGGATCGGTGTGGCTGGTGATCCCGATGAAGCGCGTGACTTTCTGGTCGCGCAGCTTGTGCAGCGTCTCGAGCACGCCGCCCTTGGCCTCGACGTCGGCCAGGTCTTTGTCATCGGTGAGCGAGTGAATGTGGACCAGGTCGAACTGGTCGATCTGCAGGCGCTTCAGGCTGCCTTCCAGAACCTGCATCGCCTCATCGCCGGGCCGCTTATTGATCTTGGTGGCCACGAAGATTCCCTTGCGGCGAGTCTTCATGACTTTGCCGATGCGCTCTTCGCTCAGGCCATTGCCATAGCCGTAAGCGGTATCCATGTAGGTGATGCCCAGGTCGAGGGCGCGATTGACGGCTTCGAGCGCCTTGTCTTCGTCCTTGTACATGAGGAAGCGGCTGCCGCCTCCGAACGCGAGAATCGACACGTGCACGCCGGTCTTGCCCAGCGCTCGAGTGGGAAGCTTGTCCTTATCCAGCTTGGAGGCGCTCGACACACCGGCTGCGAGGCCGCCCAGCGTAGTGCCTTCCAGGAATCGTCGTCGTGAGATGCTCATGATCGCTAGTCCTTTCCTGTGATCAGGGTAGCGCATAGGATCGGACGGGTCAATCGTTATGACTTGATTATCGATAGTTCGAAGCGTTAACCTGTCGTTGGTAGGACTCTCAGAATGACTCAGATCACCGAAGCCGTCTATTCAGAGGGCGTTCTCAAACCCGTTGACAAGCTCGCGCTTCGTGAGACACAGCGGGTGCGGCTCATCATCGAGCCCCTAGACGATAGGGGCGAGGGCAATCGATCCGCAGCCTTGAAACGCTTGCTCGTGGGGATCGAGAGCATGGAGTTCTTCTCCAGCGGCCGTCTGCCTACGCGAGAAGAACTGCATGATCGCCCTTGATACGAATCTGATTTACGCGTGCGACCGAGCGGATTCGAAGCGACAAGAACAAGCGATAGAACTGATATCGACGGCCACCGATGCGGTGCTGCTCTGGCAAGTCGCGTGTGAATTCGTGGCGGCCTCCCGCAAACTGAACGCACAGGGCTTCACACCCTCCGACGCGTGGGCGCGACTCTCGGAATACTTGGCTCTCTTCCCTTTGGTGTTGCCCACGCCAATAATCTTCGAGCGCGCACGATCCATGCATACTATGGATCAATGGTCATTCTGGGATGCCATGATCGTCGCCGCTTGCTTCGAATGCGGCGTCACGACGCTCTATTCCGAAGACCTTCCGGGCCGTGTTCCTCCCTGCGCGCTTCAAATCGTGAATCCATTCACGTGAGGGCGGGTCAATCCAGCTCGAGTTTTTTGTTGCGGGTCATTTTCTTGAGATTGAATTTGTTCTCAACCTTCGCGCGGTTGATCATGGAATGGAAGGTCACTTCTTTGTCGTCGAGCGAGATGGGAGTCGTCTTTGGGAAAAAGAACTGAATCTGGTTCTCGCCATTGCGCATGTTGAACTTGATGTTGTCCGGGGACAATAGCACCCTCCCCTTGGAGACCAGTTGCGTGGTGGACATGAGTTGATCCTTCGTCTGGCTGGAACCGCCACTGGATCCACCACTGTCCTGGTCATCCCGGCTGCTTTGCCTGTCCGGCAGCCGTACTCCGATTACCGAGACGACATAATGGTTTTCAAACGGATTCGCCTCAGGTTTGGAATCGCCGTCAGGTTGCGCGTTGTTATTTTGCAGGCGCTTCTCGGCCTCTTGAATCGGCTTAGCGCTCTCCCAACGGACAACCACGGTCATCGGCATACTGCTTGCGCTACCTCCGCCGCCGCGTCCACCACCGCCGCCAGGGTAACCGCCGCCCGGATAGCCGCCTCCGGGATATCCCATTCCGCCTCCTCGCCGGCCCATACCGCCACCGCCGCCTCGCCGGACCGGGCCGGAACCAGCCGGCGAAACCTTGATCTGTTTCGCCCACGGAGAGTTGTTCAGGATGATATTGGCGTCCTCGGTGGTCCACACTGCGGAGTCTTTGGTGTTCCACACCTCAGTGGCGCAAAATGCAGCGGCGCACGCAACAAGGGGCAGGCCGGCCCGCAGGATAGTATTCTGGTTCATATCTCTATAACCCTGACGCGGCGAGGAAGGTTGCAGTTACCTGATGGCAACGCTAAATTTGCGTCGCTTCATCTGATAGAGGCCCATGGCGGCTAAGCCTGTCAAGACCAGTATCAATGACGGCGGCGCAGGTGTCACTGGCGGCGCTGTCACCGTCAGGTTCACCGCTACGGAAATCGACCCGACCGTAGTGGTTACGGTAATAGTGCCAGAGAAACTTCCCGACGATAGGCCAGCAGGGTTGACGGTCGTGGTCACAACACCCGTACTTGGGCTGAACGCCGCTTGAAGCCAGTTTTGGCCAGTAGTTGTGGAGGTCGATACACCGGTAATCGTTACGGAAGAGCCATTGTTAGTGATGCTGACCGCCTGGGTCGAACTGTTTGATCCGGCTGGGACATTGAAATTCAGCGGATTCGGGGACGCGAACAGTCCTAGCTGCCCCCGGACCATTGACGGTACGATCAGCAGGCACGCTGCAATGACGATCGCAAGGGTGCGCATCGAGTGATGTGATTATGCTACAGCAAGTGGAAGTTGACTTCAATGGTCGCCGGGACCGTGACTGGTCTGCCGGATCGCATGCCTGGCCTGAATCTCCAGCGCGATACTGCTTCCACAGCTTTTTCGTCGAGACCGAGCCCGAGCGATCTCGCGATACGGACATTGACGGCGTGTCCTGTGGTGTCCACATCCACTACGAGGATGACAGTGCCGTAATGTTTCGCGCGACGCGCCTCCTCGGAGAATTCGGGGTCGACCTGATAGATCACCTTCGGAGCCGTATAGGCGCCGTGCGCGGTGGTTGATCCGCCGCCGCCCGGACCTCCCGGACCGGGGCCGTGCCTGGGACCTTCTCCGTCGCCGACGCCGCCGCCTTTTCCGCCGCCCATGCCACCGCCGGAACCCGGTCCGCTCGAAGAGATCAGGCTATTCGATAACGGATCGCCCCACTGAGGCAGGTTCGTCATAGGCATTTCAGGCGCAGTCAGCAGCGCGGGTTCCATGAGTAGAACCGGTTCCTTCGCGGTGACGAGAATCATCGGCGGCGTAAATGGACGCGGCGATTGCTTGGGCAACTGTCCCTTGCTGACGGGAAGCGGGGACCGGGCTCCTCCTCCACCCCCTGCCGGGGCTTTCAGTGCCCGATGATAAGAGGCGAGGTCAATATGGGTGTAGGTGTGGTTGTTAGTAAGTGGGTGGTGAATCGGAATGGAGACGATCGTGAAGAGCGCCATGACCATGCCGATGTGGATTGCCAGCGATGCGGCTAGCGGCGACTTGTTAGTAGTCATGCGAGCCGGAATGCAACTTATTCGCCACTGCGCAAACAGTTGTAAGTATGCGGATAGTCGAACGGCGGAGTGTAGGATGCGAGACTACTGTGTGGCCGCAGTAACTACGGCTTCTTCTTGACCCAGATTGGACTCGCCCAAGCCATATTCTTGTCGGCCTGAATTACGCGGATGTAGTAGTAAGAATCTTCGCCGCGGTAAGCGTCATCGCGAAAGGTGAAGTGCGCGCTGCGGACGCCGGGACTGACTGTATAAACGATCTTACTGTTCTTGATGACGTCGATCTGCGCGATCGGCCCGGTGCCTTCTACTACGACGGCTAGCTCCGGCGTGCCGGCGGGCTCGATCTCTTCGCCCATAATGTGTTTGCCAATCGAGAAATCGAGCAGGATTTTGTCCGTCGCCGCAAAGGTGCGCCTGGCGCGCAGTCCTTCGAAGACGGACTCGCGATCGATGCCCTTGGTATAGACAGCCGCGAACGATATATGCGTGGAGCGATGGTCAGAGCTGGCGATGAAGCCGAGCTTGATTTTGCGCTCGAGCGCATTCCAGACGAAGCTCTTGCTGTCCTTTTCGTAGACAGCCTGCCCGGCCGGGTCGGGAGCGCCGTTATACTCGTAGGTGCTGCGTAGGCCCTGGTAAATCTCGACGATGCGCTCGATATCGGGATCGTTGTAATCCCAGCTCACCTGCTTATTCGCCCAAGCCGTGGTGTGCGGAATGGAGATGGCCTTTTTGCCGCGCAGCGCGGCCCAAAGGCCATCCGGACTGACGCCGGTATCGCCGATATCGTACGAGCCGGGCACTACGGTGTAATCCCGGTTCAAATGAACGATATTGCGATGTCCCCAAGGAGAGTATTGGCTTCGTTCGTAAGAATGCATGGGCGAGAATACGCCGGGGGCATAGAACAGGTCCGCGGTCTGCTGGATGCGCCAGAGATTGTAGCGGCGCGGAAGATAGCGGCTGTGATCGGTGATGCCGATGAAATCGAGTCCCGCGGCATCGTGCGCGTAGCGCATAGTGTCGAGCAGCGATCCATCCAATATTCCACCGTCCTCGGAGATATCGGTATGGCGATGGAGATCACCCCATACTAACTGATATCCGTTGAGTAAGTGGCGAGTCACTGGCTCGGGGGCGGGCTTAGCAACGAGCGAACCCGCAGCTACTAACTGCGGAGTAAGATCGGCGCTGGAAGCTGCTCCCGTTTCATAAGTGCGCGCGTAGATTGTGTTATGCGAGGAACCGGCGGGGTAAGACGCGACTATCTTGCCTGCCGAGATAGTGGTGACGATCTGCTGATCGATGCGGCCCTCACTATAGGGCAGCTTATCGGGCTTGGTCCATCCGGTCCCATTCCAGGATGTTGTCCACACGGCCAGCCAGTTGACGTTCACGGGTTGGCGATAAAACAGGCGAAGCTGATTGTCCTGGCCGAAAGCTATAGCCGGGGCTTGCATGCCGGCCTCGCCGCCTAGTTTCTGCAGGGCGGCTTCAGCAGCGCTGGCGCGGTACAGCTTGCCATTGTTCAGACACGCGATGCCGATGTCGCGGCGTGCCCGCAGGCCGCCATCGGGCGAATCGCTGGCCCACTTTTCGGGACCGGTTTCCCAGGCGATCCACAGGCGGTCCGCGGCGTCGACAGCCAGGCTGGCGTGGTTTTCGAGTTTTGGCGAGGCGGCGACGGGCATCTCCGCGCCCCACTCGCCGTGGCGCATGCTGCGGAGGAAGACGTCATAGTCGCCGCGATAGCTGTCCCAGGCAACGTGGAAAGCGCCATCGCGGGTGACAGCCAGAGCGGGCTCCCAATCGTTGGCGGGATTCTGCGTGACGAAACCTTCTTTGCCCCAGGAGCCTTTGTAGTAGCGATACAGAATATCGAGGTTCTTGTTGCGAATGCCTTGCCAGACGAGCAGCACGCCGTCGCTGGATGCGGCTAATTGCGGCGAGAGGTCCGTGCCGGCGTCGGTTGTCCAGCGCTCGGTCTTCGACCACTTGCCGCGAAGCACGCGTCCGTAGATATCCCAGTTACCGCGGACCTGCGCGGGCCAGGCTATCCAGACTGCGCCGGCTGCGTCTACGGTGATCGCGGGCTTGTGATAGTCTCCAGGGGCTTCACTTACTATGATTGGCTCCGACCATTTGCCGGCTTCCATTGAGCGCGCGTAGACTTGGGTGTTCTGCTCGGTCTCGGAGTAGGAGACCCAGGCGATCCAGACTCGGCCGGCGGCCGACGCGATCGCGGGGTGGTCGTCTTCGCGGACACCGGTGGTGATGGGGACGATTTGGTGGATGGCTGCTTCCAGGGCGGGGTTGGGGCGCGGGCTAGGGCCTGGATTCGGGCGCTGGGCTTGTGCGGCGGCTGCGGTTAGGATTAGCAGCGCGGCTAGCTGAGTAGTGTAATAACGCCACCCGAAGCGACGACACGAGTGTCGGCGCTGCACGCACGAGTGCGTACGCCACGTTGTCATTTGTGTAATGGGGTCACGACTACGCTGCGAAATTCTACCGCGCGGTGATCGCCTTGCAGCACGATCGGTCCAGGCAAGGCTTCATCCGCGTCGCTGGCGATGGCGGTCAGGCCTTCGATTTCTCCATGGTCGATAATCTTTTTGTCGTTGAGTGTGATGGTGACCTGGCGTCCCACCAGCCGAACATCCAGAGTCTGCCATTCGCCAGGACGGCGGCTGGCGTTCTCGCTCGGCAGGATGCGGCTGTACAATGCGCCGTTGCCGTGCGTGTTGGGAGGCTTGCCGAAATCATCCAGGATCTGCACCTCGTAGCGGCCCCGCAAGCCGATGCCGCTGTTGCTCTCCGCGCTGACGCGGAATTCGGCGTGAAGATCGAAATTCCAGAATTTCTTTTCCGAGACCAGATTGTTCGCAGCGGGCTGGTTGCCAAGGATGCCGTCCTTGACGGCCCAGCCCAAGGGTTTGCCCGGGACCAGCGGCTTCCACCCGGCGACACTCTTGCCGTCGAACAGCTTGACCGGCTTACCGGATTTCCACGAGCCGTCGTCTTTATCGGGCAGGGTGGGGGCGCGCGAGCCGATCCATTGGAGCTTTTCGTTCCCAGACTCGAAAGTTCCTTCCAGCTTGTCGCCCTTGAGCCGCGCGTGATAGACGAGATGCTGCTTGTTGCGATCGGCGCTGAATGTCAGCTCGCCATCGTGGATCGACATCTCCGGGATGTTGTCGGTGTTGCCGCCGGGGAAGCCGACGAACCTCCCTTTGAGCGGGCCGCCACCTCCGGCGCCTTCGACTTCCAGCCACCAGGCGCGGTTCCTCGATTCGTTGGGGACTTTGATGTCCCAGCGGCCGTTAAACTGTTCGTCGCCGGCCCAGGCTGCGGCCATCATCAATAGTGAAAGAAATATTAGACGCATCGGGTTTTGGCCCAATGTACCATAGGCGTCGTCGACGTTTA
>Ga0210405_10003060_pt1 | contig 16683 bp, 16 predicted proteins | sample IncBWH11MmetaG_FD_155492 | JGI IMG/M metagenome (GOLD analysis project Ga0210405, IMG submission 155492) | Forest soil microbial communities from Barre Woods Harvard Forest LTER site, Petersham, Massachusetts, United States - Inc-BW-H-11-M | ecosystem: Environmental > Terrestrial > Soil >... | reverse complement strand
CTTGGGCATATATTCTCCCTTCTCAATGAATGACACTTCGCCATGATGCACCGCTCCACGAAAAATACCGATGTGGAATACGTGATTCAAACTTGCGACGCCAAAATCTCTTGATTGATATGAAATGAAATATGGAGGTACGTGACCTTCCCCCGTCAAACTGTGAGTAAATTGTACGGCCACGTCGGCTCACCATCCACTGCGTGTAGCAGGGCTTCGGGTCAAGAGGACTCGACTGACAACCACTACCCACAACAGGAGGATGACCGGCGAAATAAACCGTGAATAAGCGCCGTCCGGTGCCCAGAATCCGCCGCTCAGCCACGTAGTGCCACCCAGCAATCCGAGCACAACGGCTACGACTCCCGGTCTGAAGAGCGCCTTCGAGATCAACCGGGCCCGCCAGAGTCCAAACACCCCAGACATGATCAGCATCGCGCGCGGGAACGAAGTCAACACACCAAGTGCCCACGCGAAGTCGTTCAGTCCGGATGTGAGGATTTTATTTCCCGAGCCGGAAATTGAGTACGCGAGCGCGGCGCCCACACTGATCTGCAGGAGGAGCATCGCTCCGAACGCTGTGCTGGAGGCGGTCGCCGCCGCGCCCCAACCGTCTTGTCCCGCATCCGCCAGGGTGGTCCTGAGCGCCGCCGCGAACCACATGAGATTGAGGACAGCCAATCCGTAAAACACGGCCGCGATCAGAATCCGCATGCGATCGCCGTCGTAGAAGGCTACCAGCGCGTCGGCCGATGCGCCTACCTGCGGTTGATGGCCCTGGACGATGTACGCGACTATGAAGCAGACGAGGGACTGGATGCCGGCTGTCCGCCACAAACGTTCCCAGAACGCAGGGGTTGTGTAGACGCTGGCGGAGGAGGTCGTGCCTGCGGATGTGCTCATGAGGATCTCCTTTCGAACTGAATCGGATGCGACGCGAGGCAATACAGCAGAACAATATACGCGTTTTCGTCCCATCAGTGCTGCGATTTCGGCTTGTCGAAATTTGAGCTATGTCCGTGCTTGCTGGCCCTCGATTGAGGGCGGGTGACGGGCTAACCTTCAATAATCCAATGTGCCAGCGCTGGCCGGCAATTTTCTGGCCGGGCTACACTGTGAAGAGGGAAGCTGGTCATTGCCGGCGCGGATTCGCGCTTGGGCCAATCCCCACTATTTTGTTATCGTGCCCCATGCCCCCACCCGCCTCTGTCCCAGAAATCATCCAGGAAGACGCCCACGAACACGGTCTCCACCACCAACTCACTGCCGGACAAATGGCCATGGTGGCCGTCGGCGGCTCCATCGGCACAGGTCTTCTTCTAGGCTCAGCCGCCGCCCTTGAAGTCGCCGGCCCCAGCGTAATCCTTAGCTATGTCGTCGCCGCGTTCATCGCCTACACCGTCACCATGGCGCTCGGCGAACTTTCCAGCACACACCCCGCCGCCGGATCCTTCGCCGTCTACGGCGAACTCTATCTCAATCAGTATTTGGGATTTCTCTGCCGCGCCGCCTACTGGGCCGCGCTTGCCTTCTCCATCGGAGCCGAACTCACCGCCTCCGCCACTTACATGAGCTATTGGCTCCCCGCCGTGCGTGGCGAAGTTTGGGTCGTCGTCTTCTCAGCGTTACTCGTCCTGGTAAACCTGCGCAGCGTGCGCACCGTCGGACGCTTCGAGTTCTGGTTCGCCATGATCAAGTTCTCCACCATCGTGGCATTCATCTTGGCTGGAGCCGCGATGCTCTTCAGTGGCCGCGTCGCCCCGCAATACACCGCCCACGGCGGATTCCTGCCCAAAGGTCCAATCGCGCCTCTGCTTGCGGTCTTCTGGGCTATCTACTCTTTCGGCGGAGTCGAAATGCTCGCCGTCACCACCGGCGAATCGCGCTCTTCAAAGGACATTCCCCGCGCCGCCAACCTTACCTTTTTTCTTCTTGCCGCTCTCTATCTGGGAGCCATCACCGTCCTGGTCGGCGTGATGCCCTGGAACCATGCTGGCGCCTCCGAGAGCCCATTCGTCAGTGTGCTTCGCCTCGCCAAAGTTCCAGCCGCAGCCTTCCTCATGAATTTCGTAGTGCTAACCGCAGCCCTCTCTGGAGCGAACGCCAAACTTTACGTTTCCTCCCGCCTACTCTTTTCGATGGGCCGCACCGGATGGGCCCCCGCGAGCATGGGAAAACTCAATGCCGCAGGCTCACCTCGATTGGCTTTGCTAGTCTCTTCCTACGGAATCGTAACGGCGCTCATCATTGAAAACTGGGCTCCGAAACTAGCGTTCCTCTACATCATGGGAGCCGCATTCTCCGGCCTGATCTTCTCCTGGGTCGTCTCCCTCGCAGCCCATGTGAACTTCCGCCGGCACCTCACGCCTCAACAAGCAGCAGCCCTGCCGATGCGCTCTCCGTTGGGAATTTGGGGATCGATCTTTGGCTTAGCTCTGGCCTCCGCCACAGTTCTCCACACCATGTTCTCAACGCGGATAAATGCAATCGGCGGCCTCGCGTTCCTGGCCGCACTGACCCTCGCCTACTTCCTGCTGAAACGTAACCGCCAAGCGCAATAGAAACTCATGTGGGGACAGCCGCCCTCGGCTGTCCGACGAGCGCAGCGAGTCAGACCACCACGAACTCATTCCGATTACCAACGTAAGCTCGCCCCACTCATTTCTACTGCTAGCAGCGCGCCGGTTCAACTAGCCTCAGAACGGGTGCGTCCTTAACCACCCCCGACAAAACCAAACCTTGATCGCAACGAAACCCATCCTCTCAGCCTTTCTCCGTTCACAGGACGCCCGCCCCACCGCCTGGTGCGTCATCGGAATCTGCGTCGGAATTTACCTGTTCATTCAGGGCTTCCGCTTGTTGCAGCGCCGCCAGCTCATTCTCAACACTCCAGTCTCAAAAATTCGCAGCGCATCCATGGGCATGGTCGAAGTGAGCGGCCTTGCCGTCGGACCTTACACCATGGTCGCGCCTGTAACCGAGCGCCCGTGCTACTTCTACCGCACTCTCGTCTGGGAATGGAAACGCCGCAGCCGAAGCAACCAGTGGGTCAAGATCGCCGCCGAGTGCATGCACGTGCCATTCTTTCTCGACGACAACACCGCCAAAGTCATGGTCGACCCGCGCGGGGCCGAACTCGATCTGCATCGCGATTTTCAGCAGGAATTCTGCGATGGTTTCTTCACGACCAAACAAGAAGCTCCGCCCAACGTCCACGCCCTGCTCTCGCGCAACGGAATCAGCACCACCAACAAAATCAAAGTCGAAGAGTTCTGCATCAAGCCGAAGAACTCTCTCTTTCTGCTGGGTACGCTCGACGAGAATCCCGGCCTCGAACTTACTTCTCACCCGATTCACGATGACGAGAGTATTTCGCGGTTAGAAGGTATGTTCCAAACTCCGCTCTCGTTCTCGATGTCAGCTTCTACGCTATCTCTCGGAACGGAACGTACGTCCTTGATCGACAATTTCTCGACGGCCCACCCCGTTCGAGACTTCGCCCTCGACCAATCGAATCCTGCAAAAGCCGCATCACCGATACCGATTCGCCTTCCGTCGGCCTCAGATCCAACGAACTCCACCGACATGACGCAGCAGCAGAAAGTCGCCGCCGCTTTGCTCAAAGCCGGCATTTCGAATCCCGCGGCCTGGGCTTCCGCCGGAGTCGCCTCCGCAGCTTCCGGCGTCGCCCCTGACCCAAACTCGCCTCTCGCCAACTTCGATCCGCATCCGCCAGTCGTCATGAAAAAAGGAAAGAACAATCCCACGTTCCTGATCTCCTGGCGCAGCCAGCGCGAACTAGCCAATTCGCTCGGCTGGAAGTGCACCCTCATGATCTGGGGTGGTCCCGTCCTCACACTGCTTAGCCTCTACGGCCTGCTCAGCCTCACGCATTCACTTTGAAACACGTTTACTCCTTACGATGTCTTCCCGAGCGAAGCGAGGGATCTTGGTTTTCCAGCCGCCGAGTTGAACCAGCCTGCTAACGTCCGCGCTCCGGTCGACGCCGCACCCTCTAGTACAATGACCGCGTGACTGCCGTTCGTATCGGAATCCTCGGTGACTTTAATCCTGAATTCCGCTCCCACCACGCCACCCCGGACTCCCTGCAACACGCCGCCCGCAAGTTGGATCTCAAAGTTGAATCCGAATGGATTCCTACGCCGTCGTTAATCGGCTCCAACGCGGAAAAAACGCTCGAGTCCTTCGACGGCCTCTGGGCCTCGCCCGGCAGCCCTTACAAGAGTTTCGACGGCATGCTCAAAGGCATCGAGTTTGCCCGCCGCCGCGACTGGCCTTTTCTCGGAACCTGCGCCGGCTTTCAATATGCCCTCATCGAGTTTGCCCGCAACGTCCTCGGCATCGCCGACGCCGACTCCGCTGAAAACGATTCCGGATCGAAAAACATTGTGATCTACCCGGTGGCCTGCGCCGTGCCCAATCGCAAAGGTGACGCGCCCAAACTGTCCGGCATGGTGCCCGAGATCCGCCTTCGCCCCGGATCGTATCTGCAATCTTTCTACGGCAAAAAAGAAATCGTCAGCGAAGAATTCTTTTGCAACTTTGAAGTCAATCCCGAGTACGAATGGTGCGCCATGGAAGCCGGCTTCCCCGTCGTCGCTCGCGGATCGCAAGGGGAAATTCGCGCCATCGAATCGCCTGCACACCGCTTCTTCATCGCAACCCTGTTTCAGCCCCAGCTCTCCTCGACGGAAAAAAATCCCCATCCACTGGTCACGGCCTTCGTACAGGCCGCAGCCGTCTGGACCCATCAGAAACTCGACGATGCGGTTCTCGAGTAGTCCCTTGGTAAAGATCTTCCACAATAAAAGGCTTCTTCAAACCATTAGCAAGATTTAAGTCCCCCCTCCCTAAAGTTTTCTCAAGTACCGCCGATCCTCTGATCATGTCGGTAAACCCCATCAGTAGCAGCCAAGCGAGCCAATTAAATGAAGCCGCAAAACCGGCCGCACCCAAGCCTCAGCAGACGCAGCAAAAGTCCAGTACGCAACCATCGGACACGGTCACGCTGAAAAGCACGGGCAACGCCAGTCAAACGGGCGACAACCATTAACCTTCACTAACCTTGCCCCTCAAACGAGGTCGATCCACGGAAGGATGGAGACGAAATTACCGCAAACGAAAAATGGAGGCGGGCGCCTCTCAGCCCCGCCTCCATTTTTTCCTCGAACTCTTCGCCTACTAACCTGACTAAAATCCACCGTCCTACGCTGCCTTTACAAACCGCAGTGACGCGGAATTCATGCAATACCGCAGCCCGGTCGGTCTCGGCCCATCGTCAAACACATGACCGAGGTGCGCCTCACATTCCGTGCAGGAAACCGCCGTCCGCATCATACCAATGCTGCTATCGGATTTTTCCCGCACATTTTCTTTCGCCAGCGGCTCCCAAAAACTCGGCCAACCGGTTCCGGAATCGAATTTCGTCGCCGAACTGAACAGCGCGTTATCGCAGCAGATGCAGCGATAAATTCCCTTATCGTGCAAGTTCCAATACTTACCGCTGTAAGCGAATTCCGTATCCGCATGCCGCGTGATCTCAAACGCGCCAGAGCCCAGCTGCGTCTTCCACTCGTCATCAGTCTTGATCACCTTCGCGATCTTCACTTTCGCCAACCGCTTCCCGTCGTCCGCGAATTGCACAACCGTCACCTCTCCCGGCTCGACCTTCGGCATCGCGGCTGCAATCACATTCACGTTATGCCATCGCCACACCAGCGCTCCAGCGATCGCCGCCGCGCCGCCCATCAGAAACACCCGCCGCCTGGTATCGACTTCTCCCTTGCGATCTGTCTCAAACATAAATTCCTCCAACTGCTCCCTCGACTATCTAACCCTGCAATCCCGACTATCTACCCTTGTCATCCCGACCGAAGCCGCGTCTTCCCGCAGGGAAGACGCGGCGTAGTGGAGGGATCTGCTGTTTCTCTCCATAGAAGAAACGTCAGAGGAAACATCCCCCTCCTACTTCCCGCTCCACAACTCCGGAAATTCCTTCTTCAAATTCGCCACCTTGGGCGCATCGTTAAACATGATGTAAGGATCATTGGGATGAATCGTCGCATAGTTCTGGTGATAACCCTCCGCCGGATAAAACGCCTGCAGGCCGACCACCTGGGTCACAATCTTATGGCGATACACTCCCGCCTGCTCAAGCTGCGTAATGTAAGCTTCGGCAATTTTCTTTTGCTGATCGTTCGCGTAAAAAATCACCGACCGGTACTGCGTCCCCTCATCCGGCCCCTGCCGGTTTAGCTCCGTCGGGTCATGCGCCACCGAGAAGAACACCCGAAGCAGCTCTCCATAAGTAACCTGCGACGGATCGTAAACAATCTGCACCGACTCCGCATGTCCGGTCGCCCCCATGCTCACAGTCCGGTAATCGGGATTCTTTACCGAGCCTCCCGAGTATCCCGAAGTAGCGCTGATCACGCCCTTCACGTGCTGAAACACCGCTTGGATTCCCCAGAAACATCCCCCCGCCACCACCGCCGTTTCTTTTGTGTGGCCCGCGGCCTTCGCCTCATCCACCACCGGGGCCGGCAACGCGGCCGCCCCGCTCCCGCCCGCTCCGCTCGCTGCGAACTCATTCCGAGCCCGCCAAACCATCACGCTCGCCAGCACCATCAACACCATCGCTACAATTCGCAACGATCCTCTCGACATAAATTCCTCCCGGCGCGCTTGCCGCCGTCTTCATCCATTAGAGTTACGAGTTCCACGGAAGTTTCGGATGTCTGCAGGCTCTCATAAATATTGGAACTTATCCGAGCCGGATTCGATTTGTATCTGATAGTATCTTCAACTAATTATCTGGAACTATTAGAGGTGAAGTAATCCTAAACATTGATAGTGGCTCATTTTGAAATCCTGAGTGCGCATCCTCCTATTGGCGTCATCCTGAGCGCAGCCGCTTTTCAGGCGGAGCGAAGGATCTCCCGCTTGACCGGTCTGGCGCGCAAGCCAAATTGCACCACCACCGAAATTCAAAACCTTAGGAAACACAACATAGATGCTTCTAGGCGAAAACATTGGACCGTGAAGCAACAAAAGAACACCGGAAAGAAAAACAGTGGTGGCTCAGCTTGGCTTACGCGCTGGGCCGGTTGCGCGTGAGATCCCTCGCCCCGCTGGAGAAAACGCGGGGCTTCCGGATAACGCCGACGGGGAGAAGTGTACGCTAAACATTCAACACCTTGACTCACCTCGGCCCAAGCGTTACCGTTATGGCAAGCGCCTCAAATAGTAGAGCCCGGGTTCAGAATGCTGTTTCTCCGCTGACGCACCAACCATCTTCAGAACGCCAAGGAGACTCGCAATGAGTGACCAAAACGGAAGCCCTTTCGAGAGCATTGAGAGCGCCCATGAGTTCGTCGCATTGCTGGCCGAAACCGTTCGCCAGGCGAAGCAGGATGTGGAAGCGGACGTCCAAAGAGAAGCGAGCGCCGGCTCTCCCCGCCATTTAGATGCGTTGCGCACAGCTTTGTACAGCATGGAGAAGCTCGAACAGCACATGAACAAAAGCCGCCGTATTCTGAACGATCTTCGTTCCCTGCGCCGGCTTCTTTTCGAGGAGCGCGCGACCAAGCCGCAGCCGCTAACTCCCGAGAACTCCGATGCGGAAGTGACCGTAAGCGTAGATGTAGAACCCACTCCCAGCGAACCCGCGCCCCGCAGAGGCCACGGCTTCGGTCCCGACCCCAACATGCCGCAGCCCAGGGCCGCGAAGCCAGCCGCGACTCGCCACACCGCAATTCGCCTAGGTCGAGTCTAGGCTGGCGGTTAGCTGTGCAATCCTAGTGAAACGATTGCTTTCGCCAGCCTAGCCGGCCAGTGATCGAATCCCCTGCACGAGTCTCCGCTCACGAACTTAATCCCCGGCACGCCGCGCAGTATCCGCCGATCTCCAGTCGAGACACCACAATCCGAAAGCGGCAGTCTTTTTCCACCTGCCCTTTGAGCTTCTCAAAAATATCGCTGACAAATTCCATGATCTTTCCGCAACGCAAGCACGCCATGTGAATGTGATCTCGATTGAGTTTGCGTTCATAGTAGTGGCCTTCGCCATGGATGTGCATCAGATCGAGTTCATCGATCAGTCCATGCCGCTTCAGCAGTTTCAGAGTTCGGTAGACCGTGCTGCGATCTACGCTGGCATCCAGCTTCTGCGCCTTGCGCAAAAGCTGCGCCGCGTCCAGATGCTTGTTGGCAGTTTCCATCACTCGCAGAATCGCCCGCCGCTGCTGGGTCATGCGGATTCCGCGATCTTCAAAGTGAGCCTGCAACCGGCCCGGCATTTCGGTTTGGGGAAGCGGCATAAGTGCATTCCTTGCTTGTCGCAACTGGTCGCAAACATACTGCGACGAATTGTTTTGCTGGCGATTGACGAGATGCCGGGGCATCCGTCAGACTGAGACTGTAACTCAGCTGCGACTCGATTGCAACTGGCCGCAGACCTTCGCAGTCTTGCTTTTTATGACTAGGAAGATCAAAAAACGAGCCAAGAGAATCCCCACCAAATGCGACTCGGTCGCAACTAATATCATGCTCTGTTCGGATTTAGTAACCGTTCCACGATTTTAGTTTTGAACTGAGCTGCATCCATAAAATGGCAATGCTTTGGAAAAGAAACCCGCTCACATGAAATCCGCTCTTTCAAACCAGCAACCCTCGGTCCGTGCTCCCAGAACGCGGCATCGTATTGCAGATGGACCACGCGCCATCCTCACCGCGCTCTTCCTCTTCCTGTTCGCGTCTGCGTTCGTCACGCCCGCCCGAGCGCAGGAGAGCCCGTACATCGTAACTTACAATCACTACCTCGAAGAGCCCGGCAGTCTTGAGGTGGAATACTTTTCAACCTTCGGCACCCAGCGCGGCGGCAATGACTTTCATTCCTTCTGGGCAGAGTTCGAGTACGGCGCAACCGCCTGGTGGACCACCGAACTCTATTTCGACGGCCAGACCACCTTCAACGACAGTACGATTTTCACCGGCTTCCGCTGGGAAAATCGCTTCCGCCTGTTGCAGCGCGAGCACTTCATCAATCCCGTTCTCTATGTCGAATACGAGCAGACGAGCGTCGCCGACAAAATTCTAAAAGAGGTCGAGGGCCACGACGTGGAAGCTGATTACGCCGTTCCCAACGCTATCGCGCGCCATGAGCACAATCACGAAATAGAAACCAAACTGCTGCTCTCAAAAACTTTTCAGGGCTGGAACATCGCCGAAAACACCATCGCCACCAAAAACGTGACTGGAGGCAATCCCTGGGAGTTTGGCTACGCCATCGGTGCCAGCCGTCCCCTGGCACTAAAAGCTTCGGCGCATCGCTGCAATTTCTGCCGCGAGAATTTCATCGCTGGAATTGAAATGTACGGCGCTCTCGGCGACCGCTACAGCTTCGGCCTGCACGAAACGTCCCACTATCTCGCACCCGTCGTAGCCTGGAACCTCCCGTCAGACTGGACCTTGCGCCTGTCTCCCGGTTTCGGTTTGAATGACAACAGTCATCGCTTCCTGCTGCGCTGGGGCGTTTCGCGCGAGTTCCCAAACTTCGGATCCGCAATCGCCCGTCTTTTCGGAGGCCGCAAGCAATGACAACGACAACGACAATGCCGGCCACCAAAGCAAGTCTTCTCTTGATAGCTGCGGCCTTCGCGCTTGCCATCGCCACCGTACCCGCTTACGCGCAGGGTGGAACTTACGTCCCCAAGAAAAATGACGGCAAGGTCTACGCTGAATTGACGAAGGCTCCCAAGAAAGCAATCACGCGTCGCAATCCGATGGAAAAAGATCCCGACGCGAAAGCCGCCGGCGCCAATCTCTACGACCAACACTGCGCCGAATGTCACGGCGAACTCGCCGAAGGCACGCGCAAGGGACCGAGTCTTCGCGTCGATCAAGTGCAGCAAGCCACACCCGGAACGCTGTTTTGGCTTCTCACCAATGGAGTGGTGCGCCGCGGCATGCCGGTTTGGTCCAAGCTTCCTGAACCGGAGCGCTGGCAGATTGTGAGCTATCTCAAATCCCTCGCGCCCGAAACCACGGGGTCCAAGCCCCCTCAATGAAAAGCCACCTCAATGACCGCGGGTCGTTCTTGCGACCTTCGGTAAGCCCCACGCATCGAATAGCAGTGATACGATAACAAGTTGCCCTGAACTTAGGGAGCACTTATAGATCGCCGGATGCGGCCACGACTCCTTGTTGTTTTCGAAACATTGTTCCCGAAACATGTTTCCGAAGCATGGAGCGTCCGCCGACAGCGCGACGTTTACCACGAGGAGAATTAACATGGCAGGCAATGGAATTGTCGAAGTAACAGATGCAAACTTCGACGCGGATGTTTTGAAATCGGATACGCCCGTGCTGGTGGATTTCTGGGCGACATGGTGCGGCCCCTGCCGCGCGATCGCCCCCATCGTCGAGGAGTTGGCCAAGGACTATCAGGGCAAACTCAAAGTCGGCAAAATGGATGTCGACGCCAACAGCTCCACTCCCATGCGCTACAAAGTTACCGGCATTCCCACGCTGCTGGTGTTCAAAGGCGGCCAAGTAGTCGAGCAGATCGTAGGCTACCGCCCCAAGGAAGCCATCGCGCAGGCCATCGACAAGCACGTCGCAGTATCCGTCAGGTCGGTAAGCTAGCCTTTCAGTATCGGGCAAGGTTCGCGTGAGCCTTGCTCAGTACTTCTTCAGTACTTGCGCAGCACTCCAATCACGCGTCCCTGCACTTCCACCGACGCAGCCGGAACAATGATCGGCTTCATCGTCGCATTCGAAGGCTGCAGCCGGATGTTATCCCCTTCGCGATAAAACCGCTTCAGCGTGGCATCGTCCCGGTCCACTACCGCAACCACGATGTCGCCGTTGTGTGCCGTCTTCAACTTCTCCACCAGCACATAATCGCCATCGAGGATCGCTTCCTCCTGCATCGAATCGCCGCGCACTTCGAGCACGAACACTTCTTTCGACCGCACGAAATCGGCGAGCGAAATCGTCTCATTACTCTGCACCGCCTCAATCGGCTGGCCGGCGGCAATGCGCCCCAGCAGCGGCAGCACCAGCCCCGTGTTCACGCTCATCGCCTGCTTGAGCCGTCCCTTGGGCGGCAACAAATCAATCGACCGGCTGCGGTTGTAGTCGCGGGTGAGCAGTCCTTTTTTTTCGAGGTTAGTGATGTGTTTGTGCACCGTGGCCAGCGAGTTCAAGTCGAGCCCTTTGCCAATCTCTTCAAACGACGGAGAGTATCCATTCTCCGCCACGAAGCGGGAGATGAAGTCATAAACTTCGCGCTGCCTTCGAGTAATCGCCATGCCCGTTATTGTTGGCGAAGGGAAGGCGAAATGTCAAGAAGAATCAGCCGTTAGCAGTTAGCCATTAGCCCTCAGCTCGGGACCATGCACTGCTCATGTAGAGACAGCCGCCTTCGGCTGTCCCGGGCAGGGCGAAGCCCGCCCGTGTAGAACGAACACTCCTGTCCGTTGCCCTTGACCTTGATTTCGATGGCTCTGATTTCGACGGGATTTCAAACTCGCCGCCAACCCACGAACTAGGGTGCCCCATGTTTCGTTTCCTTTGCGAAACGTGGGAATCGGCAATCAACCAGTTAACACACGTGCGAGCCACATCACGATCCGACAGGGACGGGGCAGAGGACACAAGTCTAGTCATTGTCGGATTTCTGCGGCTTCCTTTGAGAAGCAGACTCCTTAGTCTGCTTCTTTTTTGGCCGAAGCCTGTAGAATTGCGGTCGCCAGCCGCTTAAAAGTTCCCTCAGGCGCTTCGGACCCTTCGATATATTCAGGTTGCTTCATGTTCTGAAGTGTACGACTAATTAAACCAGCGAACAAAAACCAACTTGACCACCGATCCAACCTCCGATGATATGCAGAATCCCCAAGGCAGCACTCCCTCGCCTAAACAGCAAAATGAGCACGCCGATCAAAAAGCAGCCAAATCCGATGACGCCCGGCGGGAACCACTTCCATTTGAATTCCGAGAATTCACTGCCAGCATCCGAGACCTTTTTTGAGAAATTAAGAAGCTCCTAATCTTCATCTGCAACTCCAAAAATACCAATGCCGCATTGGCTGTTCTCACGTTCCTGCTCGCAATCGCTGCGTTCACGCAGGCTATAATCTACGGCCTCCAACTCCATCCCATGCGCGAGAATGCGGAGGCCGCCAAGATCGCCGCCGACACCGGCAAAGATACTCTTTTGCGGAGTCAACGTCCTTGGCTTAGTAGGGAAGGCAAGCCGGAACTGACAATTCAAATAATGCCGGACACTATGGTTGCAGGAACCCTCGCCTTTCCTATCAAAAACTTTGGCCCATCGCCAGCGTTGGATGTAGGTGCCGGGGCGTACCCATTTGTTCGCCATACTGGCGACACCAGCGATTTCATCAAAGCAAGGAAACAAGCTTGCGGGGAAGCCGACACGTATGCGAGCCTCGTGGGCGATTCTTTGTTTCCGCAGCAAATCAAGAAGTACGATGCCATGATCCTGTCGCGGGTGGATGGAATCCAAGAATCGAGAATGATTCTCGTTGCCGCCTGTATCGCTTATCGGGATCAATTCGAGACGACGCGCACAGTTCATCACACCACTTTTTGCGTAATGGGTACGGTTGGGAAACTTAAAACTCTTTACAGTTGCGGCATAGACGAAATTGCAAATTAGCAGCCCTTGTCACGGCAACCAAAAGCAGCGCAAAAAGCACATGTGCGTCAACTAGGTTAGTGCCTAGGAATCTATGGCGCCGCCCCATGGGATCTCGCGCCACAACACGCAAAGCCGCAGAAGAACACGAGATTCTACGGCGCGACCCCTTTCGCGCCGCAACTGCTGATGCTAGAATCCTACTGAACTGATTAATTAATTCGAGCGAATATTGGCTACTCTCAATAAATCCGTGAAAGTTATCTCCGCCCTCGCGGCCCGCACCCAACTAGGCCAGATCATGCGGCGCGCCCGCATGGAGCAGACCCGCTTTGTCGTTGATCGCCGAGGCGAACCTCAGATCGTGATCATGGGCATCAAGGACTTTCTTAGGACCATCGCGCCGGAGAAGAAAATTCTCACCGCCATCCGTGCGGATGCCCGCAAGAAGGGTAAAGATAAACTTTCCCTGCGTGAGATTAACCGCGAAGTCCGGGCCTACAGACGCGAGCGTTCGCTCGCGAATTGATCGAATGGATAGCAGGCGACCTCAGGCGCTAGTGTGCTGTCCCGGAAATTCGTGTCCATAAATTCTCATTGTCATCCTGAGCGCGCTTTTTGCGCGAAGGACCTATGCAGTTGATTCGGCCCGCACAATCCTCATACGAGCACCTAGTTCCGCACCCGGACTTATGCTGCGAACTTTGGGGACGCCACACTAGATCCGAACTTCCATACCCCATCGTGGCGCGTCCGCGCAAAGCCGCACTTTACTCGCAAAAGAGAGCAGAGCCCTTTTAGGGAAACCAAGAAGTTTCCACACCCCCACTGTGATATCCAACCTTGCACCCTCATGCAAACTAGTAATAGATGCTCCACCGCCACAGACCTACCTGGACCTACTCCCCGCAAGAACTCGCCGCCATTAAATCTCAGGTAATCAATATTTTGCGCGCAAACCCTTGGCTCTCAAGATTTTACGGGGCCTACTTCAAGCTCTGTCGCTCCAACCCAAGCGTTGTCAATATTTTAGGCGACCGATCTGTATTTTTTCTGATCTGGATCAGCCAACCTTAAACCGAAAAACCAAAGAACCGAAAGGTCCGAACTCAATGTCGCTCAACCCTCGTATTCGTCTTTGTACCCACGTCAAGGTCAATGGAGTTCCCTGCTCCTCGCCCGCCTTGCGCGGTGAGGTCTTCTGCTACTTCCATCAGCGCATGATCCGCGGCGTGCCCACACCGCCCAAGTCACGCCTGCACCCCATCGCCATCATCGAAAATTCCGACGGCATCCAGGCCTCGCTCATGGAAGTCATCAACGCCCTCGCGCGCAATCTGATCGACACCCGCCGCGCCCAGCTCATCCTGCGCGCTCTCCACATCGCCGTAAAGAACGCTCCCCGTGTCCATTTCGATTGCTTTGAGAACAGGATGGTCCGCGAAGTTCCCGACTACCCCCAAGCTCCCGCATCGCCAAACCAGTTCGACACCGCGCTCGCCCAGGCCAAAGCCCTCGCAGAAATCAACCGGCAGGAAGAAGAATCAGATTGCGAACGCCTCGACGCGGCATTTGCTCAGGGCCGGGTCGATCCCGCTCAGCACAAGCCGCCGTCCGCCGTCAACCGGCCCGCGAGCATCCGCGCCCTCGCTCGTGGCCGCACTGGATGAAAGAGTCTGCGTGCGAACTCGGATTCGCGACTCACGGTGGGGACAAGATACTTGCTTTCCAGCCGCGAAGCGGCGTCAGAGTACAGCCCAGAGCCTGCCCTGAGCTTGCCGAAGGGGCGTAAGCCCTGGGTCGAAGAGCGGAAAACGACCAAGCCCAGAGGGGCGAAAGAACAGTTCGCGCGCAGACTCTGAAAACCGTTTGTCCCACTCTTGCAAAAATACGTGCAGCTTTCCGTTATGCACTGTACAAATAAAAAAAGCGTCCTGACCATTCAGTCAAGGACGCCTCGGCAGCCCTCCCCCAGAACTGCCAAACCACGTAATGAATAGTAGAGGCGGCCTCGTTTCGTGTAAACGTCACTTAGGTAATCGGAAAGTGCAACGTCGGAATCAGTGCGAAGTCGGCAGTATCGACGGGGAGTTACGGTTGCTTGTGCCAAGTTTGACCGTCGTCCGCGGTGGTCCAGACTTCAGGAGTGGAGGTTGTGATCCTGCCGTGTTGCAGGTCGGAGAAATCGACCGCTGTGATGTCGCCAGTCAACGCGGTGCCGGCTGATGATGGCAGCACACGCGTCCAATGGGCTCCGGCGTCGAGGGAGTGGCAAAGCACGGCATTCGAACCTCCCACCCAAATCTCTGAACCAGTGGCGGCCAGAGCACGGAATACCGGGTCCGGAGTGGCAATGGAATCCGCATTGACGTTCACATCCTCCCAAGTCAACCCGGCGTCGAGTGATCGCCGTAAACCGCCCGAGGATGTGATCATCCAACGTGGCGACGCATGCTGCATGAGAGACGGCGAAGTATGCAGAGCGACGCTGGGCGCTTGCATTGCTGCAGCCGCAGCAGGCACGGGATCTTTGGCTCTGGCTACGCTAAAATCAACGGCGCTGCGACCCTGCAACGGCAACGGTCGCGCGTGGTTCTGCGCGAGTTCATCGGAGGCTAGGGTGCCGGGCGCGTTTGTCACTGGTGCGGGCGCAGATCGTTGGGCATCAACAACCGTCGCCGGTGCATTCGTCCCAAGGCCAGTGGTAGAACGGGACGCCATCCCTCCACCTGAACCGGAAATCGCTCCCGGCGAGACGCGGGATGCGGGTGGGGAAGGACGCCAAACTCCCCCCGCTGTCGCGCCCGCGTCGGACGCAGATTTCGATTGCGGGAACATGCTGGGGAATTGTTTTCGTGCTTCAACTCGCTTATCGAGCTGTATCTTTTCTTCGCTATGCGTGACAGTCTCGGGCGCGGCCGACGTTTGCGCCGAGATCGTTGGCATTTGTGCCGAGGTCGAAATTGGCTCGCGCGGAACTACAGCAGCCGCCAATTGTTTTTCTTTTCCTGGATGCGTTTGCCGGTATTGCAACACTCCAAACGAGGTGACAACTAAGACGCCGACTGCTACAACTCCCCAACGGAGAGCATGTATGGTCAACCAACCGGCGCGAGTGGGGCGGGCCGAAACGCCGACATTGACAGCCTCGGTGGCAGGTAGAGCGAGTGCGATGACCTCACGGCAATCGCTGCAGAGCGAAAGATGATCGAGCACAAGAGTGCGCTCGGATTCCGGCAGCAACTGCTCGGCGAAGGCGGTGAGAAGATCCGCGTCGGGATGCTCGCCGGCCGGCGTTTGCAACTGCTTCAGCACGATTTTTGGAACGTTTGACATTAGCTGCTACTAGCTTCTAGCTGCTCGCTTTTGGCTTTCGGACTTATGTTTCACCAACTTCGACTTCACTCCCGAACCTTCCCGGCTTCCGTCACTCGGCCTTCTTCCTTCTCTTTAGAGAACGGCGACGCCGACGATTCTTGCGCGAGACTGCGGCGAATGTCTACCCGCAAATCGCGCACGTCGACTTCCAAAGCTTCTTCGGCCTGGCGGCGGTCCATGCCCTGCTGGACCATGCCCGCCAAGATCTTCTTGCGCAGCAACTTGGCCAGTTTGTCGACTTTGCGGCTGATGGTGGATTCGTGGACGCCAAGCATGCGGGCGACCTCTGCGAGGGTGCGGCCGTCGAGATAATAGGACGCCAGCACGGTCCGGTCTCCGGCGGAGAGCGCGGCTAGAGCCGCCGCAGTGGCTGATTCCAGGCGCGGGTCGGCTGACGGAAGCGGCTCCGGATCGGGCGCGGCAAACTGCGATCCATCTTCACTTTCTTCGTCCAGACTCACTAAGCGCTTGGTGCGGCGGTAACGATTTACGAACTCCTGAGCGAGCACGGTGCGCAGCCAACCCTCAAGAGATCCACGTCCGGTGAACGACGCAAGCTTTGAAACGCGTTCCCCATCGCGTGTGCTCGTGCCGTAGAGTTCGGCATAGAGGGTGTCGGCGAG
>Ga0210405_10003059_pt1 | contig 16685 bp, 12 predicted proteins | sample IncBWH11MmetaG_FD_155492 | JGI IMG/M metagenome (GOLD analysis project Ga0210405, IMG submission 155492) | Forest soil microbial communities from Barre Woods Harvard Forest LTER site, Petersham, Massachusetts, United States - Inc-BW-H-11-M | ecosystem: Environmental > Terrestrial > Soil >... | reverse complement strand
CCTCGATTGCTCGCGCATCGGCCGGGCAGACCAGCAGCCCATTGAAGTCGTGCTCCACCACATCCGCCATCCCGCACGTGTCCGTCGTAATCACCGGCATCCCCGCGGCCATCGCTTCCAGCAACACCAGTGGCAACCCCTCCACCAATGAGGGAAAAAGTAAAATGTCATGCTCGGCATAGAGTTCCGGCATGTTCTCGGCAGCAACAACGGGACGAACCACGATCCGGCCGCTCAATTCCGGTCCAAAAAAGTCCTGAATTTCTTCCGGCGGAACTCCGCAGCCCGCAAATGTCATCGTCAACCCGGGCACCCGCGGCGCAAGGTTCCGCAGCGCATCGCGAATGTAAAAGATCCCGCGCTGGTCCAGCCAGGTGCCCGCATAAAGCAGCCGCAAACGTTCTCCGAAACGATATTCACGCGGAACAAAAAATCTCGCTTCCACACCGTGAGGAATATATGCAACTCGATCCGCATTCAAACCATGCTTTAGCTGTAGCGTGGACCACACTTCGCGCGCACACGTGTGTGCTCCGTCCGCCGTCCGGATAGACCACCGGAAACGCGGCTGATGATAGAAACGATGCCACAACCGGTTCTTCAGCGAAAAATTCCATGCGCGTCCCTTTTTCTCCTCCCGGCTCATCGCATAAACGCGCCGCTCTTCCAGCCCATGCAGCGTCATTACATAAGGTGGAAGACCCGCCGCGCGCTGCCACTTGCGCCGCAAGCCGTAAGGAAATCCCGTCGGTGCATGCAGGTTAACGATCGAAAACTTCTGCCGGTTTTCCGCGATGTACCGCCCGAGCCGCAACGAAAAAACCAGCTCGTTGAATCGTGGCGAAACGCCTCCCGGCTCGATCAAATCGTCCTGAAAAATATACGTAAGGTGATGCCCCAACTGCTCCAGCTCGCGCCCGAGGTTGTAAATCACCCCGGCCACCCCGCCCTCGCGGCGCTTCAGTACTCCCGACCCCATCAAAATGTTGAGCGATTTTTGCTCCGAGGCTCTTGGCTCCATTCCTCAGGGCCTCGTCGTCCGGTAACGGTCCACGTGCGCCGGTTGCAGGAACGGCAACCACTTCTCCCGCGCCTTCCGGTACAACCCGTTCCGCGAAAAGCTCTGCCGCAACGAATAATATGTTCGCGAAGGCATAATGCAGGCTGGCAGCAGCGACACGCACTTGAACAGCCAGTGCGATACCGGAATCTTCTCGAACATCACTCCATAATTCTTCAACTCAACTTTCACTGTTTCCCACGGATATCCGCTGTCGAGCGAAAGACGAAGCAAATCCGCTTCGGTTCGGATCCAATCGACAACGATTTCGGCAACATTTTTCGGTACCTGCTGCTCGCTGAGTTTTACATGCAAAGAATCCGCAAGCGATTCGAGCACTCGTTGCTTCCTCCGAATCGCATCCTTGTTCCCATCCGCGATTTGAAACGCATTTGTTTCATGCAAACGATAAAACGTAAACGATTCGCGCAGGATCAGCACATCCGCGAAAAATCCCGCCAGTGTGAACAGATACTCGTCCGCTTCAAACCGCAGCCCTTCCGGAACTTTCCCGATCTTCCGCAGCAAATCCGCCCGGAACGTCATCCGGCTCGTTCCCAAAAAACTTTTCCTCAGGCGGAATGCGCGCGCCCCTGCCGCGGAATCAATCCGAAACCGCGGAACCTCGCGAAGCAATTCCGCATGCTGCCGTCCATCCGAAAAAACTTCCGTGATCCCATGTCCCACGAGTCCGACCGCCGCATCGCTTGCCATAGCGTTGGCCACAGCTTGCAGTTTTCCCGGAGCCCACCAATCGTCTCCATCGAGAAATGCAATGATCTCTCCCTTGCACTCCGGAATTCCCGCATTGAACGCCGAGGCCTGCCCCCCATTTTCCTTGCGCAGCAATCGAACTCGCGGCTCAAACTTGCGCACAATTTCCTGCGTGCGATCCGTCGAGCCGTCATCTACCACGATAATTTCACGCTCCGAGGCGGACAAATCCTGCTCCAGCACGCTCACGACCGCTTGCTCGATAAAGCGCTCGTGGTTATATGTGTCAATCAGTACGCTGGCATACAGCTTTGCCAAGTTATGACTCCCGAGAAATACTCAATCGCGCTTGCGCGCCAGACAATACATATACGTTCCCTTGTACCCGCGCATCCAAACGTACGGAAATGCCGCCACCGCCAGCGGAAAGCACGCTGCATGCTTGGCTCGTCCTAGCATTTCCATCACTCGCCGCCGCATCGTCGGCTTCGCTTGCAAAATGGTTTCCGCCTGTTCCGGCCCCATCTGCATCACATCCCGAAAACTCGCCGAGGCCTCGCCCGCCGCAGGCCGCGTCATTCCTGTCCGCAGCGCCATGTTAATCATCCGCGCCGTATACGAAATATTTGCGGGCTGCTCGCGGATGGACAAGACTTCAAATCCTTGCGCGCTCAGAAACCTATGGAGCGCCCCCGAACTCCACCGCAAAAAATGATTCGGCGGATAATCCAGAACATCCGGACCGGTCATCCACCGCTCGCGATTCGGCACGCTCAGCGCGATCAAGCCACCGGACCGCACCCGTGCTCTTATCTTCTGCAGGAATTCCACCGGCGCCGCCTGATGTTCCAGCACTTCAAAAAACGTGACCATATCAAATTGCTCTTGCGGATATTGCTCGGAAAATTCCGCAATGCTGAGCGGAAATACATTTTGCAAATTGAGCTTTTCTCTCGCGAACCGTGCGGCGTTGCGATCGAGCTCAATCCCTGTTACTTGGTAACCAACTTCACGCGCCGCCGCCAGAAAATTTCCCGTCCCGCAGCCAATGTCCAAAAGCGTTCCCTTGCCGGGAGCACGAGGATCCGCGAGAAAATATTTGTGCCCCGGTTCCAGCGGCAGCACGCTCTGATCTCTTCCGCCGTACATCTGCTCGTACCACCGCGCATCCGGCATCTCGCGCGGTTCCCAGAACTCCAGCCCGCAAACTCCGCATCCAAATCGTTCATATTTTCCGTAACATTCAATCGCAGGATCGCGTGATGCTTCCCCGCAAGCAGGACAGACGCTTGCGGCCGCAGTTCTCCCCAGTTCACCGCTCTTTGCGGCCGGAACCATCTCTGGGCTTGTTGCGCTCTGCGATGGCATCATCTCAGCCCTTCGCCGCCAGCACTTTTTCTTTCTCCGCCGTACCCTTCTCGGCGGAAGAAAGCATCATCCCCTTGCTCTTCACGCGCAAATCATCCAGCAGATGCAGATGATGATAGCCCAGGAAGAGCGCCGCAAATGCGCGCACATAACTGTACGCGCGATGCCGCTCCGTCATAATCTCGCCGTAAATCTGGGGGAATTCCAGCAAGTGACGAAAATACTCCCAGCGCCCCGGCGTCCGAAGAACGAATCCATCCCGCTCTTGCGCTTTGCTCCATTGCTGGAGGTAGGCACGAATCCCACGGGAACTCAAATCTCTGCCGTGGTTTTGCATCCACATTTCAATTTCCGAGAGTAGCGCACCGCGCATGGCGATCCGGTGTTCCACCTGACTTCGCGTCACACGGTCCCCATCGCTCTGGAACAGGTTTGCGCCATGCATCCGGTACTTCCCCAGAAACTCCGGCAACGCAACCACCGGCGCCACAAAAATGATCAGCGCGGTCAAATACGCATCCGCCTGCGAACGCAATGTCTCGGGTACCGGAAGCAATTCCTTCAGCGCGTTTCGGCGAAACGCCAGACAGGATGTACCCACCATCGGATATTGCAGCAAAGCCCGCCGGCTCTCTGCCACATTTCCAGAAACAGGAATGAAATAGGAATCTTCTGAAAGTTCGCCGGTGCTCCTCCACAAATGCACGCGGTGATAAACCATGCCCGCTGTCGGGTTGCGTTCGAACGTCTCATACACGCGCCCAAGTTTCTCCGACAGCCAGACGTCATCCGCATCCAGCAACGCGACGACTTCTCCTCGCGCCTGTTCGAAACCAAAATTAAACGCCGAAGCCTGCCCGCCATTCTCCTTGCGCAAATAACGAATGGCGCCTCCGTATTTTTTCAACCGTTCCGCGGTGTCGTCCGTCGAACCGTCATCTACCACCAGAATCTCGCGTTCTTCCGCAGGACAATTCTGCCCCAGGACGCTCTGAACAGCCTCTTCGATATATTGCCCGTAGTTGTAGGTATCAATCAGGACTGTGAAGAAAGGCGCTTTCATCCTGGCATTCCCACGCGCATCTAAACTTTCTCGCGCGAACGCGGCAGCGTCCCCGCGCGCAATCCCAGGGCTCGGCGCACCGGCCGCGTAATCCCTAAAATGAAAAACCAGATCGGCTGGAGGATGTCATGCAGCAGAACGCGCCACGCTTGGCGCAGGTTGCGCTTCACCGCCGCCCAGTAGTGCATTGTGTTAGGTTTCAAACCGTCTTCCCGCAAAACTTCGGTCGCGTCAGCGATCGTCCGAAGATGTTTCCATCCGCCGGCCAATTCATAATTCCGCCGAGCCTCTTCTCCGTAATAAACGTCCTGCTTGCCCTGTGGAACGTGCGAATAATCGTGATTTTGGTGCACCGCCACGACCGCGGCCGAAACATCCACCACCGGTCGTTTCGCGTTCAGCACCTTCCAAACCATCCAGTTATCCCAGAACACCCGCCCCACAACGAGCGGTGGTAACTCCGCGCCAAACACCCCGCGCGAAAAAACAAAATAATCAATATACTCCGGCGTGCGTTGCTTGCCCTCCCGCAAAGCGAGACTGCGGAGCTGAGTTCGCCAATCGTTTCGTTCGAACGGCAAAGACTCCTTGATTTCTGCGTCCCAGCGTCGCCCGACCATCAGAAACTCCGCATAGGCTGCCTTTACGCGCCCAAGCGCAGCCAAAAAATCATCCATCAACACGATGTCACAATTGCTGTAACAGAGAACATCATGACGCGCGATCTGCTGAGCGCGCAAAAACATATGGTCCATCCGGTTGGAGCCCGATTCATTTTTCTCGGTACGGGGCTCGTGGCGAATGCTCAATTCGCGCGCAGCCCCGCCTGCACCTTCATCATCACCGAAGAGAATCACCTCCACGTCCGGATGAAGCAGCGTCCAGCTTTTCAGCGCGTTGCGCTGGATAATCCCGTTGTGTTCCCGAAAGGGCTTTGCCGTTGTGAAAATCGTCAGCATGGGTTGCCTGATTTCATTTATCGCCCGGCGGACTGCGCCGTCTGTGCCCGCTGCGACGCGATAATCTCTTCGAGGATCGCGTCCAATCCCTTCGTAATCCTCCATATTGGATAGTGGCTCCGAAACTTTCCAAGATTCGAGATATAGCAAATGTGATCGCCCTTGCGCGCTTCCTCGACGTAGCGCCAGTTCAGCTTCCGCCCGGTCATTTGTTCTATCCGCTCGATGGCTTCCAGCATCGAAATGCTGTTCTCACGTCCCCCGCCCATGTTGTACACCTCGCCCGGCCGCGGATTCTCAGCAAACTCCTCGATCGCGCGCACCACATCGTGACTGTGAATGTTGTCGCGTACCTGCTTACCCTTATAGCCAAATACCGTATACGCGCCCCCGGTTAGTGTGACCTTCACCAAATACGACAGAAACCCATGCAGCTCCACGCCCGAGTGCGAAGGCCCCGTCAGACACCCGCCGCGAAAAATGCCAACTTTCATGTTGAAATATCGTCCGTACTCCTGCGCGACAAGATCCGCCGCCGCTTTCGAAGCTCCAAACAGTGAATGCACCGTCCGGTCGATCCGGCAAGTTTCGTCCACCCCGTCAATATCTTTCGGCTTGGCGTAGTCGTAACGTTTCTCCAATTCCTTCAGCGGAATCTCGTTCGGCGCATCGCCATACACTTTGTTGGTGCTGAGAAATACGAAAACCGCTTCAGGACTGTGCTGGCGCGTGGCTTCCAGAAGATTTATGGTGCCCAGCGCGTTGACCTCAAAATCCAGCAGGGGAATATCGCGCGCCTTGTCGTGCGAAGGCTGCGCCGCGCAATGCACGATCAAGTCAAACCGGCGCGTTCGAAACAACTCCTCCATGCCGGGCCGGTCGCGAATATCCAATGCCACATGCTGAAATCGTTTGGTCGCCGCTTTTAATCGCTCCAGGTTCCAAAGCGTGTCGCCGGCCGCGCCAAAGAAAACTCGGCGCATATTGTTGTCCACACCGACAACTTCGTGCCCCTGCCGGTCGAAGTGTTCGGCCGCTTCCGAGCCAATCAGTCCGCTGCTGCCCGTAACAAGAACTTTCATCCGTTCGACGCCGCTCCCATTCCTATAGCCCGCAGCACACAGAAAACGCCGTGCACACGCCGCGAACAGCAATCCTCGCTTGGCTGGTAGTTGGGACGAGAGGCGCGGCTTCCCACTAGCAGGATAGCAGCAGTTCAGTGCTTTTTTAACTACAGCGCCCGTCACTGGCACGCGAGCGAAGGGCTGCCGCCGCCAAATCTCCCGAATTTACGTGACGCCTCATCGGCCAGGATTGGGCTACTCGACCGGCGGGCTGTCCCAATGCAGATTCACGCCGCGCTGGCGCACGTCCGCAGACCTTGAATCTGCACCAGTGCGGGATGGGAAGATTTTTTGGACAGCAGATTCATCGAAGCTATGCCCGTTCTTGCAAATGATTTCTCGCAGTCCTGAACCGAAGGCCCGCGCATATTTCCTTCCATATACGCCAGGCCGGGGCAGCGCGTGCAGCCGGACAAATGAACGCAATGGGAGCAAGTCGTCAGGTCGCCCAGCCGGATCGAACGTACCTCGTTGAGCGCTTCGGAATGCCGCCAGATCTCCAGGAACGGAGTGCGGCGCACGTTTCCGCTGGGAAGAGGAAATTGCACACACGGATAGACATCGCCATACGGAGAAATGTAACAGGCCGTGTGTCCCGCGCTGCACGGAAGCGCTTCGAAATCATCCGCATCGGCCTTCGAGGGCAGCGCACAAAACTCCTCCACATTCCCGACCAGCGCTTGATCGCGAAACACTTTCTGAAGAGCTATCTCGCCGGCATTCAGTCCGAGAACCGACCGGTCGCCGTCCATTTTCGGCGTGATGGTCGGATCGAGTGTGAACTCCGCGCCAAGTTCCTCCGCCAGTGCGCGGACTTTCGGATAGTCCTCAGCATTTTGGCGCATGAGAACGTCCGCAACGATAACTTTCAATCCTTGCGCCTTGAGGAATCGAATCGCGTCCAATGAGCGCTTCAACGATCCAGATACCTTGGTAATCGCGTCGTGAACTTCCGGCCGGTGGGAGTAAATGCTGACCTGTATCGAATCCACATGCAGCAAGCGAATCCGCTCAGCTTCGGCCTCTCGAATCAAGATCGCATTGGTTTTTAGTTTGACGCAGAAGGTCAGCCCGCGGGCGTACTCGAGGATTTCGAAGAAATCCTTGCGAAGCAGGATTTCGCCGCCGCTCAACGTGAGAAAAAGGACGCCCGCAGAGGCAAGCTGATCAAGAAGCCCTTTGATTTCGCCGGTGGTCATCTCCCCATGATCGTCGTGGTCGAGATAGCAATGAACGCAGCGCTCATTGCACCGGTAGGTGAGATCGATTTGCGCGCTGAGCGGAACGCCAAGTTCGAGCGCCTTCGCGCTCATTTCCCCCATGAGCGAACTCATCGCTCGACCTGGCCTGGCAGTTTTGGCTCGCCGACTGGTTCGCTCGAAAGCAGCAGGATACCGTGCTCTGCGAGTCCCTCCACCAGGGCCACCGCATCCTGCAAAGCTTCGCCGCGCTCCACTTCAAATTCTTTGCAAATCTTTTCTTCCACGATCTCTTCGAGAGGCTTCCATCCATCCGCCGCTTCCCAAAGAATCGTTGCCACTTCGTCCAAAGTAAACAAGGTCGAATCGCGCCCCGACATGATCAACATTTCATCGCCCAGTTTACGCGCGGCTACGCTGCGGCTGCGTGCCACGTAAAGTCTGCTGCTCACTTGAGCATCTCCCATACGCGGGAATCCGGTAGGAACGTGAGCCGATACACCGGCACTCGGTCAATGAAATCGCATGCGGAGTGAAACACCGAGCGCACGAGCTCCTGATCTTCAGCAAAGAAAAGAACATTCGTGAGAAATGCGCGGCTGGCTTCCGCGGACGTGACCGGAGCGATATCGTTTAGCCGCCCTTTTTCCAGCAGATACAGCCCTGCAATCGGCGCGCAAACATTCTCTCCCGGCTTCCCCAGCTCGCCCGTGAACGGCGTTCCGAACGCCGCGTAACCCTCGCCCTCTTTCCGCACGTACGATATTTCGTCCGTCAGAAGCATGGCATCTGCAGGCGCTAGGCTTGCAATGGTGGTCTTGCCAGCGCCGGAAACTCCCGCAAACACAAAGGCCTTGCCGTTGCGGATGGCGCTTGCTGCGTGCAGCAGGAATCCGCCTTCGTGCGCCAGCAATAGCGTGTGAAGAATGCGAAATACGGCATCAATTGAGTAGGGGTTCGGCGACTGGCGGATTCTGCCACGTCGCGTCAGTGGGTTGAACTCCGCTGCAAAATCGCCGCGCTCGACGCGCCATCGCCCGGAATCCCAGGTCACCCGAAGTTCGGCATCCGCATCACCGCTACCGGGTTCTGCCAGTTCAATGTCGAACTCGAATCCCGCGTTACTGCCAAGAGTCACAAACCCTGCGTACCGGCGTTCCAGCATCTCCAGGAAACTGTCATCTGTCGAATGCACGCGTACAGGAACTCCGCCGATTTCGATAGTGATCTCGGCCCGAGCGAGCATCGTCAGCTCCTGCACGGTGTTTTCCGTCTCCATGCGTCCCCATGAATCCGGTGCACAAACGCTAAAATCCGCGCAATCCACCCGAATCGTCGTACCATCTCGGATGTCACACGCGCCAAAAATCTCAAGTCCGTCTCCGGCGCAACATACTGTCCAGCCCGCAGGACGTAACGAACGCTTCCCAATAATTCCGCCGGAGAAACAGGCTCGTCGGTCGCCAGCAATCCGTCGCCCCGCGTGATCGCATACGTCTCATCTCCGACGACCGTCTTACAAAGCACCCGGTGTGCAACCAGCTTGTCCTCGCGCGCGAACAGAACGATCTCTCCCGCCGCAATCTCCCCCATTTCGCGCCGCTCGATGAAAAGCGTATCGCCAGGCCACACGGACGGAAGCATGCTCAGCCCCGTCACTTCCAATCGCAGTGTGCCAAACGTCCGCAGAACTTGGGCAGCAAGCTCGCACTTCATTTCATGCTCGCTATCCCGCAGATCGGCGTCTTTCTGCTTCATGACAGCTTTCGGTTCATCATGCACGAACCCTGCGTAGCGCTGATCTTCCCGCAGGACAGAGCGGAAGTTACAAAGACCCGCTCATAGCGGTAGGTGGGCTTCTTGTACGCCTTTTTCTTGCGAAGCTTGCCAGAGGCGTCTGCGGACTCCGCATTTTCTTTTTGAGAGTCTGTTGTCAACCTAGTCTAACCTCTTAATTCAACTTCGACTGCGACGCTTGCACTGCGCACCCATTGCTGGCCCCGCAAGTCCCGAAGCCCATCCCCAACGGTGAGAAGTAGATCTGTGAGCCCCCTGCAATGGTTCCCGCCGGCACTGTGTTATCCACCACGATGCCGCTGGTGCCGCCGAGCGTCTGGAGAGTGGTCACATCGACGGGGCCGACGTTTACCCAAACCTCGCCCCCATCAACGGTCAGCGTCCCAATGGTCATAGGCCAGTGGGGTTGTAAACCTCCCGTCGTGCCAACCGTTGACACTGCCTCGATGTTGCCATTGGGGTCGAGAATGGAAAAACCCACACCATAGGAAACGCCAGGCAACCATGATTGAGGCGGGTTCACACCACTGAGACACATTTTGCCGGTCCAAGCTGCCGTGCCATCCGGCGTACGAACGCCAGGGTTAACACCCCAGTTGGGCTCAATAAGGGCAGCTGACGTACCGGCAGTGGTCACAACCTGGATACACATCCCGCGGCCGTCATCGAGAATCACCTGGCCTACCGTGTAAGCAGTTCCCGGCTGCCACGACGTGGCAGGCAAACCCCAAAGGCAGCCTCCGTTACCGGCGCGCTCACAGCCGTTCACGGCATCGGTCCCTTGTGCGCTCAGGAAGATCTTGTCCGTTCCCTGTGGTCCACCGCTTTCCACACCGCTGTTCAAGCTCGGATTGAAGACCTCGGTTATCGGAGAGCAGGGCACATTCCCAGGCGCTATCAATCCGGCAAATTGCCCTTCACTTATAGGTGTGGGCGACATAAAACCGAAGCCGATCGGGATTTTGAAAAGGTACGCTTTGCCCCCCGTCTGTCCGCAAACGTACAGAGAACCTGTGGCATTCGCGGAGGTATAGTAGGAATTGTCAAATGAGCCGATGTAGATCGGGAATCCGGCGGCCGTGGTTCCCTCGCTCACCGGAGTTTCCCTCCCGCCACTCGAAATGGAGTTCGTCGAAAACTGATAAACGCTGCTGCATGTCGTCCCACCGTTGACGCACGTGATGCCGCCAGTGTCGGTCCCGACAAAGACATAAACCAGCCCGGCCGTTGAATCAACGATCGGTCCGGTCGCGATTCCGTTTCCTTGAGCGAGCTGTGCGCTGGTCTGAAAGATACTTCCCGTGGTCGCGTTCACCGAGAAGAGTTGCCCCCCCGACAGCCCATTGAATCCGCTTCCTACAAAGACTCGCTGAGTCCCGGAATCATATACGGGGCTGCTCAGCTTTAGCCCAATCGCCAGCGAGACCGGCCACCCGCCACCTGCCACTGCTGGGGCCCCGCCGCTAAATACTGGGTGGAATTTATGAAGTGATCCGTTGTCATCACCCACATACAACGCATCATCAAAATAGTCGTAAAACGGAGACGAATTGGTATCGTTGGCTATGCCACTGAGGGCTAGCGTGGTCATACACGGTGCCGGGCAAGTTGGATACTGGCTGGGGAGCACGGTGGTGATCGGATCGGGCGTCGTGCTGGTTGCGCCGCCCGCAGACGCCTTCCATTTCAAAAGCACGAGATTCGCGATGGGGAGCAAAGGCTGGATCTGGATAAATGCTATCTGCGAACCGTCCAGGGAGAGCACGATGGAAGTGACGACAGATCCTCCTGTGTTATAGGCCCAGAATGTCTTGGGCACTGTGCCGCCGCAGCCCGTGTAGAGGTTGTCGTAAGCAACGACACTCGCTTGCGTGCTCGACCCCTGAACACTCGTGTTGAACACCACGAAATCCGGCTGCGTGGCGTTACCGCAGCTCGCGCTGCTGATGTCGAACGAAAACTTCGCTGGGAAGTTCCCAGCGCCGACCGTCGCGTTCGGGCCCAGCGAGGTCGCCCAGTCCCGTTTCAATGTATTGGGGGGGATTGGTCGGTGGCGCCGGCGCCGCCTCCAGCGAAACAAATCTCCGAGCCAGTCGTCCCCAGCGCCTGCGGGGTCCTCTTGTTCGTCCAGACTAGTGTCCGCGGCCGCTTCCCCGGCGGGAAGGGCCTGCTGCACGTTTCGCCGGAAATGTTGTTGCCAGAAGCGAGGGTCCTGCCGGACCCGCATCCCCTGTTCGATGGTTGTGGGATTGGAGAATACGACGTGGCGATGGCTCCAGTCATGAACCATCCCGATTCCGCTTCGAGGGCGACCTGTCTCCTGCCCCGATAAAACCAGCGCGACGCTAACCGCGCCAATAACCGCCACCCCCATCCACGCCCCGCGCGAAGTCCCAAGTGCCATACCTACGCTCCCAATTGCGCAATGCGTGAATCTTACCGCAACGAACGTAACTGCAATGTAATTCGCACCACAAGATGCGAAGCTTGTGACTTACTCATATACCCCTTCCGGCGCGCGAGGCACGCACCTATTGACTTCACATTGAAAAGCACTTTGCATAGAATACCGCCCATGCCTCAAACACCCTCCCTCTCTGACTCTCCAAATCCGCGCTCAAAGTCCTCCTCCTTCGCCAAGCGCTTTTTCAAACGCATCCTCAAAACCTTCGCGCTTCTGGCCCTGTTGGGTGTCCTCGGACTGGCAGCGCTCTTCGCGCTACTCTGGTACGAGCACAACACACGAATCGAGTTGCCCAAGCCCACCGGCCACTTCGCCGTTGGCCGCATGACGTTCTCCTGGGTCAACAACGCTCTGACGGACGAGTTGGCACCGTCTCCAAACGCGAAGCGCGAGGTCAAAGTTTGGATGTGGTACCCCTCTGCCGCCGCGACGTCCGCCCCACCCGCGGAGTATCTCCCTGCGCCGTGGCGCTCGGCCCTCGTGCAGAACTCCGGTGCCCTGATGAGTCAATTCTTGACGCGAGATTTGTCGCTGGTCCAATCCCATAGCACGTCTGACCCCGACGTCTCCTCGGAACAGCTCTCCTATCCCGTCGTGATTCTGCGCGCCGGTGGCGGAGCCTTGACCACGGACTTCACGACTCTCGCCGAGGATCTGGCAAGTCATGGCTACATCGTCGTGGGCTTCGACGCGCCTTACAGAACCTTCGTCTTCGTCCGTTCGGACAACAGTGTCGTCACCAGGCCTCCAGCGAATGATCCCGAAGATATGCCGGCCGAACAGGCCAATCGCCTGATCAACAAACTTCTACTCCTGTGGACCAGCGACACATCCTTCGTGGTGAACCAACTGGAGCGCCTGAACGCCGCCGATCCCTCCGGCAAGTTTACGGGCCGGCTGGAACTGCAGCGCCTTGGCATGTTTGGGCATTCCTTCGGCGGAGCAACGTCCTTGCAATTCTGTCACGACGATTCTCGCTGCAAGGCGGGCGTTGATATTGACGGCGCTCCCTACGGCAGCGTCGTTCAGGACGGCCTCAAACAGCCATTCCTGTTCATTCTCAGCGATCACAGTCGCGAACTGTCCGATCCATCCAGCAAGCAAATCCTCGCGAACTTCCAATCCATCTATGATCGTCTTCCGAGTGGACGCGTGTTCCTCACCATTCGCGGCGCGAATCACTTCAGCTTCAGTGACCAGATGCTCCAGAAAAGCCAATTCGTCATCGGACTGCTGCGTCTATTAGGATTTGGCCGCCTGGAAGGCCGCCGCGGCCTCGCCATTACGGCGAACTATGTGCACACCTTCTTCGACGTCCATCTCAAGGACGCACCCGCCGCCTCGCTCGACAAGCTGTCTCAACCATATCCCGAAGTTCAATTCGGCCTTCCGAAGTAGTGGTCCGCGCTTCCAAACGGGATCGCAATCCAATCCCTCCCGCCATTTCCACCCAAGAAGCCTGAAGACTTCCTCCGTGCGCTCCCTGCACGATGACGGGATTGACTCCTCGGAAACACGGCTGATTTTCGGGCATACCCATGCGGCCGCTTTCGCTATGCTAGTTCTAGTACGAGGTCGAACTGTAAGGTTTACCACTTTTGGAGCGGAGCCATGAATAAGTATTCGGCACTCCTGCCCATGTGCTTTCTCGCAACGATTTCTGGTTGCGGTGCGGGAAGCGTATCGGGACCGGCCCCTCAACCCCTTTCGGTTGCGCTATCAACGATGCCTCCGGCAGTGCTTGGGACGGGCAGCACGGCCAGCGTGGCCGCCACCGTCCAAAACGACGCCGCCAGCGGCGGAGTGAACTGGAGCTGTACGCCCGCGGCTGCTTGCGGGACCTTCAGTCCGATTGCCACCGCGAGCGGTGCCGGCACGGGCTACACCGCACCCCCGGCGGCGCCATCCGGTGGGAAAGTAACTATTACCGCGACGGCTGTCAGCGATTCCTCCAAGAGTGCCAGCGCTCAAGTCACTATTTCCGGAACCGCGTCGAACGCCACGCTGAAGGGCCAGTATGCCTTCATTGTGACGGCGCCGACGGGAAACGCGGTAAGCCGTGGCACGACCACATTTATGGGAAGCGTAAGTGTTGATGGGAATGGAAACATCTTGACGGGGATCGAGGATATTGTTTCCACGATGTACAGGGATCAGGCAGATCCCATTCTCGCGACTTCCGTGGACCCGCGCTCGACTTATTCCGTTGATCCTAGTGGACACGGTACGATGACGATTCAGACCCAAAACGGGGAAACGCTGGGCTTCAGCTTCGTCCTTACTTCTGCTTCGCATGCGGTGATCATCGAGGTAGGCGGAGAGCCGGGGAGCGGTACTCTGGACTTACAATCCGGCGGCTTTGCCGTCGCTCAGATCTCCGGCGCATATGCCTTTACCATGGAGGGAGTCGACACGGCGATTCCGCCGACGGCGAAGCTCTCGTTTGGCGGTGTCTTTTTCGCAGATGGCTTGGGGAAGATCACAAGCGGGACTCTGGATGTAAATGACACTGGCACAGTCACGTCCCAGGCGTTCACAGGGAGTATCTATGCCGGCCCGGATTCCAACGGGCGCGGGAGGTTGAGCGCGGTTCCGGCGCCAGGGACAGCAAGATCGTTTACATTTTATATGATCTCTGGCAAAGCGCTTCGGTTGTTTGAGGATGACGGCGTGGATTTGATGGGCGGAAGCGCCTATGCGCAGGGCGCCGCAGCCACGAGCCTATCGGGAGGATTTGTTTTCGAACATTCCGGCTGGAGTTCCACTGGGCGGACGGTAGCAGCAGGGCAACTCACCGCCAACGGGGCCAGCACCATCACCGGCGGAGTCTCGGACTCGAGCGCCGGCGGAGCGCCACCTACCACTCCGAACCTGGCCAAGCCTGTCAGCGGCACCTTTGCAGTTGCCATGAGCCTCCAGGGCACGCTCAATCTGAAGGACGCAGCAGGAAGCTCGACTTTTAATATCTACATGGTTGATCCGACCCTGAATATCCTTGACCCAAGCATTTCGACCGGCGGAGGCGGTGCCCTGCTACTGCACACGGATGCAAACATCATCGGAACGGGCATCTTAATCCCTCAAGTCCTTTCGGCTCCTCCTACGATGGTGGCAAACCAAGCTCTCAACCTCAGAAATTCCATCGCCGCCTCAACTCCGAATGAATTGGATCTGGTTGGCGTCGTCACCAGCGACGGTTCCGGAAAGTTCATCAATGGAGCGGCAGATTATGATCAAAGCAACTCAGCGAGTCCCGCGACGATTTCTGGTGCTCCCTTCACTGGCACCTTCGCCGCGGACGGCGCCAATCCTGGCCGCTTCACAGGAAGCTTCAGCATCCCAACGCCGATGAGTGGGTATCCGTTCATTCCACCTTCGGTGACAACCATCAACGTCTCGTTCTACCAGGCGAACGGTTCGCAGGCATTCGTCATCCAAACGGACAATACCGCCAACATATCTGGGTATCTGGTTCAGCAGCTCCTACCGTAGAGGGCAAGGAGAACACTCTATAGGAGTTCTCAGCCCGCCAAAGAAAGAACGGAGAGCGTCACTCCGGCGCATTCCGGTCGAGGGACGTGGCGGCCGGTTGCGTTTCACCAATGTACTGTGACTGTTCCGGATTGGGATCCAAGCGATCGTGTTATTTCTGCCCGAGAAGTCCGAGAAATTCGGCGGTGCGCTCCACCGGCAGCGCCACCAGGTTCGCGTCCTACGATTCCTGATCGCAGAAACGGGGCGGCACCGTTGCGGTTTGCGTGCCTTTCCGCGCCCAAATTGTCCCGACGATAGCTTCCGAAGTGGCCGTCCACCCGGTATTAACCCGACTAGCGAGCTGATGACTTCCGGGTTGCCCGTCATTCGGAAGCAATCGCAAGATGACCAGGCGAACCACATCTTCTGTTACGCAAGCACATATCTACTGGTTAGGGAATTAGACTTCGTAACCTCTCGTTGAGACTTCTGAGAAGTACGAGGAGGCGCTGAAAGTCCCGCCTGCAATCAGTTAACGTATACAAGAAGTGCTGCTTGAAGAACTCCTCCACAGGGCCGGAGATCCTCAGGCAATACCTCAGAGAAGTGACTCCTCAGAAAGAAATCAGTCGGGACAGTCGCTGTAGTTGCCCTTACCGTTCATCTTCCGAAGAGCCTGCCGACGGCGGCCAATGTTTCGGGTTGCCGTGTTCATCAACTACCAGTGATTTCGAGTCCGGTGGCAAAACCTGCAAGGACTTCAAGAATTCAATGAGGTCGTTCTGCAGGTCCGGCGTCAAGACGTCGAATGCCTGCCGCTGAGAAAGAGCCTCCCCGTTGTGGGCTTCGACCGCTTCCCTGGCGGTGGTGAACTTCCCGTGATGCATGAACGCCCCGCCTTGGTTGTAGAAGCCCCACAATTTGCGGGTGATAAATTTGCAGTTCCCTGCAAAGAATGCGGGCGATCCCGCCGGTTGGTTCTGATCGAGAGGCTCGCACTCGGGGTCTTTCGCAGGATCGCTCGTGGCACTGATGTCATGCAGCTTCAGGTCGGTGTAAGCCTCGACCAAAACCGACCCGTTGTGCGCTCGCAGGCGCGGAAGGGGCAGCACGTTGCTGGTCAGGTCCACGCTAAGTGCCGGAGCACTGACCGGATAGTTCGTGGGGCCCAGCTGCAAGTTCGGTGAATTAGGACCGGTGTCCGGATTGTACGGATTGGGCTCAAAGTAGATCCAGCCCGGTTGCCCGGGCAAACCTGGATTGTTATTGGAAGTGAGTGACAGAGTAGCGTGGCACGTTGCACAGCCGATCTTATTGAACAGGGCCTCGCCTCTGAGATTGGCGTGCTCTATTGCTGGATCGTTGGGAATTACCCGGCCCGGGACGGCCAAGGTAGCCTGATACATGGAAACCGCGGTCAAGTCGGCAGTCGTGAGCTCGTTGGTAAAGCCATCTCCATCAGG
>Ga0210405_10003058_pt1 | contig 16689 bp, 16 predicted proteins | sample IncBWH11MmetaG_FD_155492 | JGI IMG/M metagenome (GOLD analysis project Ga0210405, IMG submission 155492) | Forest soil microbial communities from Barre Woods Harvard Forest LTER site, Petersham, Massachusetts, United States - Inc-BW-H-11-M | ecosystem: Environmental > Terrestrial > Soil >... | reverse complement strand
GTGTAGGTCACTCCGCCAAAGATCGTATGTTCGTCGAACAATCGCTCGAATCGAGCGATATACGTGCGCATCGCGAGGATCAGCAACAAGAACCCAAACGCAATGGAGAACCCGCGCCACGGCCGCGAGGTGTATCTGCCTAGGCGTCCCGAGAGTATTCGTGTGCTGCCAGTAACGAAAATGAAGAAAACGGCGATTACACAGGCAATCACGGCTAACGACAGCAGCCAGCCAGTGATGAACTGCCATGCGGGCAGAGCGAATAGATAAAAGCTAATCGCCTTGCCGAAGATCGGATCCACAGCCCCACCGGTCGCGCGTGGTGCGTACGAATAAAGCGCGAACGTAGGCCACCCAGTCATCATGCTGGCCCCCGTGACGACGGCGACGGCGAGGGAGACCCCGAGACCGAGAAGGTGCAGGATGCGCGCAACCGGTAGCTTCAACGGCTGGCCGCCGATGACGATCCTGTAATCGTCCGGCAAATCGGATTGGTAAGCCCTCCTCAGCGCCAGGAACCATCCGTACAGAAAAAGAAATGTGACAGCAAAGAATGCCGCAAAGACTGTCCATTGAAGAGTCAGAGTCGTCCGGAACACGCCCCCGTAACCGAGCGAACCGAACCACAGGGCGTCGACGTAATACGATAATGCCGTGCGGCTGCTGAAAATGACGACGGCAAGGATGGCCAGAACGAGGAAAAACAAACCGCGAGGGAGAAACCCTCGCGGCGGTTGCTGCCAGTCCACTATATCGGGCATGACCCTAACCTGCTTTCAAGAGCGCTTTCGTCTGACGACCAAGCAGACCCAATTGTACGCTGTCTGCTCTCGAGACCTTCGACTATCGCGGACCTCACACAGGTGCAATGCGCGGGCGCGGGTCGGTCGCTCTTTGAAGGCGGCTACTTGGCGGGCAACTGCGCTGCGCTTGTCCGCATAAATTCGATAAAAGAAGGGGATAAGCATCGCGTCCTCAAAGCGCGTTTTCGGGAAGTTGGGATGGTTTCGGCAATCTTGCGGATCTCGGCTTAGGGATCGCCGTTATGACGATAGTCCGCAGCTTTCGAAAGCCATTTGGCGCGAATCCTAGTGTCTTTTTGACAAGCGGCGAGTCATCATTTGGCGACCTTTACATTGAAGGTCACCGTGTTGGCTCCGCCGGCGTTCTTGATGACGAACTTGTACTGCCCGTCCTTCTCCGGCGTGACCTTAACCGAACACTTCGGTCCAGGCGAGTCGTCCTTAGCGACTTCCGCGCCGGAGGAGTCGTAGACGAAAAGGTGCACGTCGGTATTCTTCACGCCGTCCGTGGTGGCCTCGAACTCTTTCCCCGCCGTGAAAGACAGGAGGTAAGCGACCTCTCCCTTGTCCTTCATCTGGATCTTCTTGCCACTGAACGCCGCCCCCTTGCCCATGTCGGTCGACTTGACGTCCTGCGCGGGACACAGGGTGGCGACCGCGAACATAACTGCCAGTGCTGTGACTAACCGAGTAATCGATCTCATTCTCATTGGTGTTTCCTCCAGAGTCGGATCAGATGCGGAGCACGATAATAGTGTCTAGTGCATTCCTTCGCCGCAGTTTCATTGATGATAGGGGTGAAGGTCCTGAGAAGTCCGGAGGATTTCATCAGGAATTTGTTAAGAAAATTAGCCTCAGGTTAGGAGTCATAACCGTGGTGCTGAGGTTTTCGCCTTATACTTTCCCAATAAAACGTGCCGGATTTCCTCAGAGTCTTTTTCCTACCATAGGTGTCTGTTGTTAGGGCGTGAAGGTGTCGCTCAAACCATTCTGTCGTGATGATTCTTCGAATCGCGATGAGTATTCCCCACAGACTCTGCACTCTCAACAGGTCAGCCTGATATGGCTCCTATTGGAAGCGCCGTGCAGAGTTGGCAGCATCGATCCTGCTAGGTCGTGAGATCGGTTCCGCGACACTGACCGGAAGGTTGCCCACAGGGGCAGAGAAAAACCAGAAGGCCAATGAACAAAGCTAGCATTCTCGTGGTTGACGACGAACCGCAGATTCGTCGTGTGCTGCAAGCCACTCTTTCCAGTAACGGCTACGATGTCGTCGAAGCCAAGAACGGCGATGAGGCTATTACCGCAGTCGTTCGAGAGCATCCAGACCTGATTCTGTTGGACGTGAATATGCCGGGCATGACCGGTTTCGAAGCCTGCAGCAAGATTCGAATGTCGTTCGGTGGCCCGATCATCATGGTAACGGTCCGAGATGAGGAACAAGACAAGGTTGTTGCTTTTGATTCAGGAGCAGACGATTACGTTGTAAAACCATTTGGAGTCAGCGAACTGCTGGCCCGCATTCGAGCAGCACTTAGGCGATGTTCTGGAGACGGACCGCTGTCGAAACTTGACACCTCGGAATTGAGCGTTGACTTTGGAATGCGGCTGGTTACGGTTCGCGGCAAGAGAGTGTACCTCAGTCCCAAAGAATTTGCGGTCTTGCGCATTCTCGTACAACACGAAGGGAAACCACTGACGCATGAAACGCTTTCAAAGATCGTTTGGGGATCGGGTCATCCCGAAAAAAAAGAAAACCTCCGTGTGTTGATAATGCAACTCCGGAAGAAAATCGAGAAGGATCCAGCGCACCCTCGCTACATTTTTAGCGAGCCCTGGTTTGGGTACAGGTTTCTACGTCCCAGCCCCGCATCCCCTAAAGGCCCATCGCGGCCTCGCAAGCCGTAAATTTCCTCAAAGCGGATGAGAGCCGTCCAGATCCAAATTCAATTCCAAAACATTTACGCGAGGTTCGCCTAAGAAACCCCACTGCCGTCCAAGCGTGTGTTGCCGTACCAAAGAGCGAAGCGCGTCTGGATTCATATGCCTTTCGCGCGCAACGCGTGGAATCTGAAACTCGGCCGAGGCCGGCGAAATGTCGGGATCCAACCCCGATCCTGAAGATGTGACCAAGTCCACAGGAATAGGCGCCGAAGGAGCTTCCGCTTGGGCTTTTTGAACGTCACCCTTTACTCTGTCAATTAGGACCTTGTTCGTAGGAGCCAGATTGGAGCCGCTGCTTGCGGTTGCATCGTAACCCGTCCCAGCGTTGGACGGCCGTGAATGAAAATAGCCTGGCCCGGTGAAGGACTGTCCGATGATCCGCGAACCAATTAGTTTTCCATTCTTCTCGATTAACTGACCGTTGGCTCGGTCATGAAATAGGATCTGAGCCAAACCTGTGATACCGAGCGGGTACAACAAGCCAAACATCACCGTGGTCGCCAGCGTAAACCGTACAGCTATAAGGAAATTTCTTTTCATTGTGGAACTCCTTAGGCCAAACCCAGGTATGGCAAAACAACATCGATGAGCTTGATGCCGATAAATGGCGCAATAATTCCGCCTACTCCGTAAATCAGCAGATTGCGTTGGAGCAGTGCTGCTGCGCCCAACGGGCGATAGCGAACACCGCGAAGCGCGAGGGGTATCAGAGCGATGATAATCAGCGCGTTGAAAATCACAGCGGAAAGGATTGCCGACTCAGGTGTGCGAAGGTGCATCACGTTCAAGACACCTAACACGGGGAAGGCTCCAGCAAACATCGCTGGAATAATCGCGAAGTACTTGGCCACGTCGTTGGCGACCGAGAACGTGGTTAGCGCACCGCGAGTAATCAGCAGTTGCTTGCCGATCTCGACGATTTCGATGAGCTTTGTCGGGTTGGAGTCGAGGTCCACCATGTTTCCGGCTTCCTTGGCGGCCTGCGTGCCGGTGTTCATAGCCACTCCCACATCCGCTTGCGCCAGCGCGGGGGCATCGTTAGTCCCATCGCCAGTCATGGCGACCAGCTTGCCCTTAGCCTGCTCGCGTTTGATAAGCGCCATCTTATCTTCGGGTTTGGCTTCGGCGAGAAAGTCGTCGACCCCGGCCTGTCGGGCGATGGCTGCCGCCGTCAGCGGGTTATCGCCGGTGATCATCATGGTGCGAATGCCCATAGCCCGCAGATGATCGAACCGCTCTTTCATTCCTCCCTTGACGATGTCGGTGAGCGCGATGACGCCAAGAACTTTCCGATTCTCGCAAACGAGAAGCGGAGTGCCGCCCCCGTTCGAAATCTCTGATACCACATGCTCCACCTCAGCGGGAACTGAATGCCCATGTTCTTCGCAATACTTCGTAATTGCGTCTTTTGCACCTTTCCGAACCTCGATGCCGTCAAGGTTAGCTCCGGACATGCGGGTCTGCGCACTGAAGGGGATGAAAGTTGGCTCGTACTGGCTCAGGTCGCGCCCTCGGATGCCGTATTTCTGTTTCGCCAGCACAACGATCGAGCGCCCTTCGGGAGTCTCGTCGGCCAGTGAAGCGAGCTGCGCGGCATTCGCCAGATCCTTCAGGTGCACGCCTGGAGCAGCAATGAAAGTCGTAGCGGCTCGATTCCCGAGCGTGATTGTGCCAGTCTTGTCGAGCAACAACACATCGACGTCCCCGGAAGCCTCCACCGCCCGTCCCGACATCGCGATGACGTTTCTCTGTATCATGCGATCCATGCCGGCAATCCCAATCGCCGACAAAAGTCCCCCGATGGTGGTGGGAATCAAACAAACGAGGAGCGAGACCAACACGAAAATGCTCTGTGAAGCCCCTGAATAGATCGCGAAGGGCTGAAGCGTTACGACCGCCACGAGGAAGATGATGGTGAGACCTGCCAAAAGAATGTTCAGTGCGATCTCATTCGGTGTTTTCTGCCGCGAAGCTCCTTCGACCAGCTTAATCATGCGATCGAGAAACGTTTCGCCAGGGTTGGAGGTGATGCGCACCTTGATTTCATCGGAGAGAACCTTTGTGCCACCGGTGACCGCAGAACGGTCGCCTCCCGATTCGCGAATGACGGGCGCAGATTCACCTGTGATGGCGGACTCGTCCACCGACGCAACACCTTCGATGACCTCGCCGTCGCCGGGAATGAATTCTCCCGCGGTCACAACGACGAGGTCCCCGGAGCGCAGGTTCGAACTGGGCACCACCTCTGTCGAGCCGTCACCGCGCAACCGATTTGCCAGCGTCTCAGCCCTTGCTTTGCGTAATGTATCGGCCTGTGCTTTGCCGCGGCCTTCGGCCATCGCTTCCGCGAAATTGGCAAAGAGAACCGTAAACCAGAGCCAAAGCGTAATCTGCAAGCCGAAGCCGAACTGTCCAGCATGATGGGCAGCATTCCAGACCAATTGGATTGCCGTCAGTACCGCACCTACCTCGACCACAAACATCACCGGGTTCTTTATCATCGTACGTGGAGCCAACTTACGGAAGGAATCCACCACAGCTCGCGAAAGAATGGCCGTGTCGATGAGTGATTTGTTTCTGATTCGCGCGACTTGGTCCATAGCCACCTCAAAAGACCTTTCCCGCTTGCATAAGCAAGTGTTCGAGAATTGGCCCGAGACTGAGAGCCGGGAAGAACGTTAGAGCACCCACAATCACAATCGTGGAAACTAGCAAACCGGAGAACAAACCGCCAGTTACCGGGAAGGTGCCAGCCGATGCGGGGGCAGTCTTTTTTCCAGCCAGACTGCCTGCGATGGCCATGATCGGAATGATCATAAAAAAGCGTCCGAGGAGTTGTGCAGTGCCTGTTGTCGTGTTGTACCAGAGTGTATTTGGGTTCAGTCCCCCGAAAGCCGAACCATTGTTGGCCGCGGAGGAAACGTAGGCGTACAAGATTTGTGTCAACCCGTGTGGGCCAGGATTAGAGATGCTCGACGTTCCATACGGTTTGACGACGGCTACGGCCGAGAAGCCCAAAATTGTAAACGTCAAGATGAGTACTGCCAGCATGGCCATCTTGACGTCGTACGACTCGATTTTCTTGCCCAAATACTCCGGTGTGCGGCCGACCATCAAGCCGGCAATAAATACCGCGAGGACTATAAAGACGAACATTCCGTACAACCCAGCGCCAACGCCACCGAAAACCACTTCCCCGAGCATCATGTTAATGAGCGGAACCATGCCGCCAAGGGGTGTGAAAGAGTCGTGCGCACCGTTCACCGCCCCGCAGCTAGCGTCCGTGGTGACGGTGGCGAAGAGCGCCGAGTTGGCGATCCCAAAGCGCACTTCCTTTCCTTCCATGTTTCCGCCCGGCTGCAGCGCAGTTACACGCTGGTCCGTGTTGGCAAGGAGGGGATTGCCTTTGGCTTCGGCCCAGTAAGTCGCTGTCACGCCGATTAGAAACAGAAAAGCCATAGCAGCCCATACGGCCCAGCCGTGGCGTTGAGAGCCTGTCATGCGGCCCAGCGTGTAGGTGAGTCCGGATGGAATCGCGAAAATGGCCAGCATCTCGAGGAGATTTGAGAATGGTGTCGGATTCTCAAATGGATGCGCGCTGTTGGCGCCGAAAAATCCGCCGCCGTTGGTTCCGAGTTGCTTGATAATTTCCTGCGACGCCACGGGCCCCTGTGCAATCACCTGTTGTGTCACGATCTGTGTAGTGGTCTTGCCATCCGGACTGGTCATTTGCGCGGTATACGGCTGAACTAGGTCGACCGTTGTATAGGGCTTCAGATTTTGGACGACGCCCTGGGAGACCAGAACGAGAGAACCGACTAGACAGACCGGTAGCAGAACCCATAGGAGACATCGAGTTGTATCCACCCAGAAATTTCCGAGCTTGTTCGTTTCCTTACGGGCAATACCTCGAATAACGACGATAGCAAGGACGATCCCGACCGCCGCAGAAACGAAGTTGTGATACGCGAGCCCTATCATTTGCGTGAAGTAGCTCATCGTTGCTTCGCCGCTATACGCCTGCCAATTGGTATTGGTCGTGAATGAAGCGGCTGTGCCCCAAGCCAAAGATGGGTCAACATTTGCGAAGTTCTGGGGGTTGAATGGAAGCCAGTGTTGCGTTCGTTCGATAAAGTACAAAAGAGCCATCGAAACTCCGCTGAACAAAAGCATGGAAATGGTGTATTCCGTCCACCGCATTTCCCGGCTCTCGTCGACTCCCGTCAACCAGTAAACAAGCCTCTCGATTGGCCGAAGCACCGGATCGAGAAATGTCTTCTCGCGATTGAAAACCCTCATCATGAAAACGCCGATCGGCTTTGTAACTAGCAGAATCACGAGAAAAAAGAGTCCGATCTGAAACCAACCATTCGCCGTCATGTTTAAAATTCCTCTGCTTTCAGCAAGGCATAGAGCAGGTATCCACACATGAGCACCGAGATGAACAGCAGGATTGCATTGCCCAGACTCATACCCGTTTCTCCTGTTTCAAGCGTTCACACGCGCGAACGTACAGAACTGCAATTACGAAAAACAGCGCAGTCGCACCGATGAAAACGATGCCAAGCATGATTGTTCGGTCCTTCCATCATTTAGCTGAATCACAGGAATAGCCCAACCCCGCTCGCCATGAGCGGTTCACCGTTCCTTTACCGCCGTGCTATTTTGTGTCGAATGATTAAACGGGTTCCTGCCTCCTACCCCTTTTTTCTTAGTGTCAAGGATCTAGCGATTCGCTCGTAAGCAATGCGTTCTGAACAGTGGAGGCTTGACTCGAACCGCCTCGTCCCATGCTCCAAATCGACCAACCGCTTGTAACAGTTGCAACGTTGAGTTTGGTTGGGCTGGTTTTCTTTAGTCACAATGTGTGGCTGTTTTCTATCCTGCTCTTTGCATTCGGCTCGCCTAGTTTGAGCCTGCAGCTGCTCATCTCTAATCCACCGGATCAGGACGTACTGCATGAATCCGCAACCCAGCAGACAAAGCGCAATAAAGATGGTCAGCGTCATGGCATAAATTACGGACAGAACCTCATCCCAAAACGGTTTCGTCCGATGAATCAGACGTTACCGAAAAACCTCTGGAGAAGTCCGGTGTGATTCGTGAGGAATTCATAAGCGCGGTCGAGCTTAAGGATGCAATGCAACGGCCGAGTTGATTTGGTCAGTCTGCCGCACCGTTCATTCCGTGCCCGCTCGAGAGCGGCGCGGTAAGGGCTTGAGTAGATTGTTAGAAAATCGCAAGGACTCGTTTTCGATCAAGGCTGCAAGCGCGTACGACGGCGTTTTGGCCTTATGGTTTCCAAACAGAATCCACCGGACTTGCTCCGAGAGCGGTCCTAAATATAAGGATGATAGTCGAGTCAATCCGCTGTGCGGAACTCAAGAACAGTGAGTAAAAGGAGCTTTTATGTTATCTGGCCCCAAGGGCACGGAGGAGGAATCGGTTGCAAAGTGCAGTATTTGTGGGCGTATTGAGGCATCATTTCACCTTCCCGGAACAACTGAGAAATTCTGCTTGGGCTGTAGCGCGGACTTTGCAACGATCATTGTGCTGACTACCGAGATTGATTCCGCGACGTTGGCAGGAGTTTCTACTGACGATCTGCGATCGGAGCTTTGCGATATCAGCAGACGGATGTTGGACCGATCTCAATCTGTGGAGTTGGGATAATGACTGACGGTCCCTCTTTCAACTGTGCAAAATCCGGCATCTGCCCAAATTGCGTCACTGTTCTGCGGAGCAAGCCGCTTTCCTGGCCCGATCGCGGGTCTCCAACTACGCCGATAATTTCAGAGCCGGCATCACCGCACCCGGATGGAGAAGTAAGCCCAGCTGGATGTTAGTAGCAGGAGCGGACACTACCTCTCGCGGAGTACACTTCCGACAAAAATGCCCACTAGGTTCCGAAGAGCAAACGTTCAAGTATTGGACCGAGGGCCAAGGCGGGAAGGTAGCTAAGAGCGACCATCGTTATCAAGCATGCAGTGAGCAGGACCCCGAACAGAAAGGAATGGGTTGGAAGGGTTCCCGAAGAAGAAGACGTAATTCTCTGCCGAGCAAAGCAAGCTGAGAATGCCAACGCGGGAATTGCTAACGCAAACCGGCCCGCCGTCATCGCGGCAGCCGTGGTGAGATTGTAAAACAGAGTGTTCACATTCAAACCCGCAAAAGCCTGCCCATTGTTGGCGAAGCAGGAAGAATAGGCAAAGAGAATCTCGGTAAAACCATGTGGACCCGTGTTTGTGGTCAAGCCGGAGAGTCCAGCCCTAGTGCTCACAGCAATGGCAGTAAGTGGCAGAACGAACAACGGGGCTGCCAGGGCAAACAGCATGATCATCTTGTTCTCTGCGGGCCCTATTTTTTTCCCGAGGTATTCAGGTGTACGCCCAACCATGAGTCCCGCCAGGAACACAGCGACCGCAGCGGTCATTACCATGCTGTAAAGACCTGTTCCCAGCCCCCCGAACACCAACTCTCCCAGAAGCATGTTGACCAGCAAAACCATGCCACCGAGCGAGGTGTAGCTATCATCCGCCGAATTGTAGGATCCCGTGGCTGCGTTGGACGTAACGACCGCGGCAAGCGTGGAGCCGCTGATGCCGAAACGCACTTCCTTTCCTTCCATATTTCCACCAGACTGTCGGGAGCTATTTCGTAATTCCACGCCCACGAGACGTTGATTCCCCTTCTGTTCAAAGTGATGCACGAACCCCAATCCGCTGACGAAGAGGAACATCATCACCCAATAGAAGAGCCATCCCTGGCGTGGCTGGCGAACCATCCTGCCGAAGGTGTTCGTCAAGGCCGCAGGTAGAAGCAAAATCGCCAACAGTTCGATGAAGTTTGAAAGCGGCGTGGGGTTCTCATACGGATGTGCTCCATTCGCGTTAAAGAAGCCGCCTCCATTTGTGCCAAGATTCTTGATGATCTCGAGTGCGGCTACGGGACCCTGCGGTATGATCTGCCGACCGCCCTCGACCGTGCTGGCGATCACGTAGTGGTTGAAGTTCATCGGAACTCCCTGCCAGACAAGTAGCAAACCGCCCAACAATGCCCCAGGCAACAAGATCCAGAGAAGGGCGCGTGTCACATCCACCCAAAAGTTGCCGAGTGTACCTGAGAGGTGCCCGGCCAGACCACGGATAAACGCAATACCCACTGCTAACCCCGCAGCGCCCGCAAGGAAGTTTTGTGCGCAGAGTCCCACCATCTGGCTGAAATAGCTCATAGTGCTCTCGCCACCGTAGGCCTGCCAAGTCGTGGTTGTGGAGAAGCTAATCGCGGTATTCATCGCCAGATCTGGGGATAATGGCGTCGTGTGGTACTGAGGGAAGAACCAGGGAAGAAACTGCTGCATTCTGAGGATGCCATACAGAAGGAGCGTGCCTGCAAGGCCGAAGAGTACGAAACAAGTAGCGTACTCCTTGCCGGTCATTTCCACATCAGCATCAATCGCACTCATGCGATAGATAAGTCGCTCAACGGGAACGCACAGTCGATCAAGGAGAGTGTGCTTCCTGGAAAAAACGCGTTCCATGTACCCGCCCAGGGGCTTCACGAGAGCAGTGACAATTGCCAGGAACAGCAGGTATTGAGTTGCGCTGAAAAGATCCATTCGTCCTTGGCCAAGCAGGTTAAATGAAATGCCGCATCATTTCCGGGGATATTCTTGATGCAGCTCTAACCTTACCTTGATTCTTCTCTGAAACCATTGACGAATCCTTTCGATTTGACGCAGGGTTACTTCCCCACACTCAAGAATGGACTTACACGCAATTTCGACTGCATCAGCTCCGTGACGTCCAACACCCCGCTCTTGGTCTTATCGAGTCTGTCGAACTCCGCTTCCATAAACTTCATCCACTCTTGTTTCGAGATCTTGCCCTTTTTGTCGGTATCAATAAGGAGCAGCAATTGCTTGGCCTCATCCTCTCCGATTGCCAGTTTATCCTGTGGCTTTGGAACTGCCGCCTTTTGTGCGACCGCAGACCCTGCCATTCCCCACGTCGTTGCCAATATTGCGATGACCAGCATGACCAACACGATCTTCGTTCGGTTCAACATGATTGCCTCCCACACTTAGAGCTCATTTGGCGTGAATGGAAAAATCCTCTTGGTAATGGCGCCGGTGTCCAGCTATTCGCGCCGTACGTCTGACGGTTGTTGGTTAAACGAGATATTGGCAATTGATTTGGGATCGCCACAAATGCCGTGGCGATCCCCTTCTTGCCGTTGATGGGAGTTAGAAGTCCAGTCGCAAGGCGACTTGGCCAGTGCGGTTTCCGCCATTTTCCGCGGTCTGTGCGGATTGCAGCACGCCGAACGTGCTCGGGTTGCTAACGTTTGTCGCGGGTGGCGCAAAGTTCGTGTGGTTTAGCACATTCGTAAAGGTCGCCTCGAAACGCAGCCGCAATCCCTCGCGTATGGTCATGGTCTTCGACAATCCCGCGTTGACTGCAATTGTTCCGGGGCCCTCCAAAATGCCGACGCCTGCATTTCCCACGCGCGCCGCACCTGCAGGTGTGGGCTGAAATGCGTTTAGGTTGAACTGTTTCCCTGGCTGGTTCCCGGAAGCTGGGTTGCCAACCCTGTCCGGCCGGCAAACCGACCCTGAGAGAAACGGGTCGGTATTGGTCTGGTCAAAGCTGCAACTGATCGTTGGGGTAAGGTAGGGTCCCGTTTGCAAGAGCGTGATTGTATTCAAGGCCCAGCCGCCAAGGGCGCGGTCAATGTAGCGCGATGAACTCGACCACCTGTGTCCGTGGCCGAAGGGCAGATCATAGCTCCCGGATAGCAGAAATCGCTGGCGCCGGCCTCCCGCGACATTGCCGCGATTGTCGCTGATCCCGAAGCGGTTCAAGTCCGCGAGTCCATAGCGAGTCTCGCCCTGATAACCATTGGGTGCATCGCCTTGGGCATCGCTCAAGTTATGCTCCCAAGTGTAATTTGCGGTGAAGAATAGGCCGTGAGACGACTGATGAGTGGCTTCCAGCACCATCCCCTGATAGTTCTGGTTCCCGCCATTTTCCGTTGTGTAGATGACTCCCCAATTCTGAAATGGCGCCCGTGGATCGACAAACGGACTCTGAACGTAGGGAGTAGCGCTGGGCGCAATCTGGTTCAAGTTTACCGTTACGCCCAACCGATAGGAGTTCATTCCCACGTAGCTCGCGCGGAGTACCGTGTTAGCAGTTAGCTGGCGCTCGACGGTGAGATTCCATTGCGCCGATTGCGGATCGCGGAAACGAGGATCGGTGGCCTGTTGAATTGTGCCACCGCCGACCTGTACGAGTTGGCTCGCGGCGATCGTATTGGGGAATTGGAAAAGAGGCGCGCCGTTGGTACCTGTGGCGTTCACGTAAGTGTGAACCGAGGATTGTGGATTGCTCTCGTTGTTGTTCTGTAGTTGCCCCAAATCGGTCACCGTGAAGATGCCAAACCCCGCACGGACCACCGTTTTGCTGTCGTTGAACGGCCGATAGGCCAGGCTGACGCGGGGATCGAAGTTGCGAAGGTACGTTTGCCGGAGGCCAGCTGGCAAGCCAGCCTGCCCGTTGGACACCACGCGGGTGCACGGCAGCGAGGGCGAAACTACATATCCTGCATCTGCAGGCGCGGAGAATCCCGGAGGCGCTGCGTTACAGGCATTAAAGGACTGCAAAAAGGCGGGCACCGGGCCGCCTAACGTGCGGTACAGTACGTTATTGACAATGACTGTGTTGTTGTTCGGATCGAAGTTTGCCTGGATTCCGTGCTGGTCCACGAAGGGAGGCAGCCACTCCCATCGAAGACCGACATTAACAGTGAGCCTGCTGTTGACCTGCCATTCATCTTGTCCGTAGACACCCGCCTCAGGTCCCCCCGCATTGTTTCTTGGACCCGTTACCGCAAAGTATGAGGTGTTCGGAAGTCCCTGCAGCAGGTCCCCAAACGCGGTGCCCGTGAATTTGTTTTGATTGAATGTGAAGAGCCCGTAGTCATCGGACGGCGTTTCAATTTCAGGCACTGCAAACCGTACCCAGCGAACGTCCACCCCCATGCGAATGGTGTGCTTGCCTTTGATATAGGTGAGGTTGTCGGCTATCTGGTTGGTGCTGGACAGCGTGGGGCCTACGTGATCCCTGCCTATCGGAGTGAAGCCCGTCCCATCGGAGAAATTAATGCTCGGAAAACCGCCGTCGGTCGGGTGGTGTGAAACATCCACGTTTAGGAGTCCTAGCTGGGCGATCGCCGCCGCACCTTGGATGGGGAAATTCGGTGTCAGCAGCGTGTGTGTAAACCCAAACCGGAACTCGTTCAGCAGGGTCGGACGAATCGAAATGTTGTGGGAGACCAAGAAGCTTCTATCCTGCTCATGGTCCAAGTCATTGGGTAGGAGAGGGTTCACGACACTCGCCGTTACATTCTTCCAGTTGAAGCGTGCGTATACCTGCTGTTTACTGCCGATAGCCTGATCGATTCTCACGTCCAAGCCATTCGTGCTGGAAGGAATTGGCTGTAGCTTTTCATAGTTGAAACTGCAGCTAGGAGTCAATTGAGTCACACAGTTCACGTTCGGCAGCGGATAGTAATTATTCAGCAAGGCCAGAGAAGAGGCATTCAGATTCGTGATCGTGCCTCCCCCAATATCGCTAAGGTTGCCGTTTCGTTCCGCCTGGGTGGGCACCAGGTATTGTTCAGCCTGGGAGGTCACTTTTCTGTTGCCTTCGTAATCGAAGAAGAAGAATGTCTTGTCCCTGCCGTTGTACAGCTTTGGAATCCGTACTGGCCCGCCTAAACTTCCGCCGAAGGTATTAAAGCGCTTGGGCGCTTTTACGTTGAAGTTGAGGACTCTGGCATCGAGCGCGTCGTTCTGAAGATATTCGAACAGGCTTCCATGAATATTGTTCGTTCCGGCCTTCGTGGTAAATGTGACATCGCCCACTTGTGAGAATTCGGCATTGTTGTTGAATGACGTGACCTTGAGCTCGGCAATGCCCTCGGAAGACGGGTAGGGATTCGCTCCTGCCGCACTCAAGAATATGTTCGCCGTGGAGATGCCATCTACCGAATAGCCCACCATGTTTGCTGTCGCGCCGCCAAGGGCGATATTTCCCTGACTATCTTGTTCCACGTTCGGCGAACTTTGCAGCGCGGCCAACGGGCTCGTCGAAACAGCCCGGAAATTCATCGGCAATTGGCCGATTTCTTGGGTTCCCTTGGAATCGCCGATAATTCCGTTCTCTGTGTTGATGACAGCAACCGTATCTGAAACTTCCACCCTTTGAACTTGTGTCTCGAGCGTCATGCTGACGTCGATACGCAACGTCTGCCGGGCATTCAGTTCCGCTGAGGAAACTTGAAACTCGGCAAAGCCGGCGGCCTGAGCCGAAAGCGCGTACTTGCCGGGCTTAAGGTTTACAAATTCAAAGGACCCGTCTGCGTCCCCCGTTGTGGAATGAATGCTGTTGTCTTCCAAACTTCGTATCTGGATCGAAGCGCCCGCTATAAAGCCCTGAGACGCATCATGCACCACGCCCACAATACTGCCAAAGGTCGACTGGCCTCCAACAGGCCCAGCCATGCACATCAATGCAACTAGAATGGCTACCAACGCCCTACGCATATCTCTTCCTCCGCAAGAGAGCGGTTCTTGGTTTTTCAGACTTCAAGCTCTCTGGTGGAGACACTCTATTGGTAGCTATGTGTAGAAGGCCGGAGCGATTTGTAAGCGGTCCGTAAGAATCGACGACGTTCACATCGGCTTTCGCAGTGTCCTGCTGTGCGGGTATGCTCCGAGTATTGACACACTGACCCCTCCGCGACCGAGAAGGAGTTCGCTAGCGATTACCATCAAAAAAGCTAACATCAGTAACCGAGCAGTTCGGGGCAACAAGATCAGACCTTGCGGAGAGGCCGTTTTTCCGCCATGTCAGGTGGCAGTTGAAACATATAACCGACCCAGGGTTCAGTCAGGATGTAACGGGGATGCGCAGGGTTCTTCTCGATTTTCTTGCGCAGCTGTCTGATCACTACGCGAACAGGTTCGGTCTCTTCCGCATACTCCGGCCCCCAGACTGTTTGTAAGATTTTCCGGTGCGTAACCGGTCTTCCTTCCTGAGTGACGAGCAAACGCAAGACGTCAAATTCTTTCGGCGTCAGGTGGACACTGTTCCCGCGAACAGTAACCATTCGCATCTCGAAATCGACAGTCAGCTCTGAACTCTCGATTTTGGGCAGTGGTTGTTCGGCACTTGAACGCCGTAGAGCCGCTCGAACATGCGCCAGCAACTCTGCCATTGCAAACGGCTTCACGATGTAATCGTCCGCACCGGCATCCAGAGCATCAATCTTGTCACGAACTGAATTGCGGACGCTCAGTATAAGAATGGGCCCTGAAAAGGACAAACGAATCAACCTGCAGGCGTCAAATCCGCTCATGTCCGGCAAGTTTATGTCCAACAAAACCAGGTCGGGGTGCTCCCGAACAACCGTGTCGATCCCCTCTTGTCCATTCTTCGCCAAGATGACGCCGTAGCCGGCTTCGCAAAGAGTTGTTTGTAGCACCCGGCGAATCTGGGGTTCGTCGTCGACCAAAAGAAGCGTCGTGTCGTTCATACACCCCGGGCCTTTCTACAGATCGCATAACCGACGGAGCGCGGAGTATGACGAAGGCGTCGGCGGACGTAGATAATGTCGGAGCAACTGAGAGGCGCGCGCATAAGTAACCGGACAGGCTAGCTTGACTATGGCTGACAAGTTAGGTCAGTCATGATCAACAATCTCCCAGATCATGGCAATTCAGCAGTGTGCGTGTGTCAATACCAGCCGCCGCTGACCCGCACTCGGAGTTCAGGAACCTCCCCCGTTTGAGTTCGCTTTCCGCTTGGAGCCAATCGTCCAGCTCACGGCCTGGTCGTTCACCGCGCTCGAGATAGATTTCGTACGCGCGATGTCTGATTTCCTCGTGACGCGTCGAGTTCACTATGGAAACCTCTCCTGTCTCCACCTGGGTAGAGGTTGCTTGGATCTCTGAAATTCGTTTTCTGTTTGGTTTAGATGACATACTCATCTCTTTCACTCCTTGCCTCGTACGGACGAATCCGCAGCCTGTTCGAGAGGAACTGTCTCGATCGTCGGGCGGATATTCACTAGGACGTAGAAGGCAAGAGCGCCCTCGTTATCAATTCACTGCACGGCGGATTCCAACAAGAGCCGTAGCAGCTTGACGTTTTAAGAATCGCGATGAGCATTCCCCACAGGAGATTCGAAAAATCATCACGACCGCTAGGAATGTTTTGAGCGACACCCTCGGGCCCTGCCAACGGTCCTATATTGTAGGAAGAAGACCCGGAGCAAATCCGGCGCGTTTTGTTAGGAAAATATAAGGGGAAAACGTCAGCGCAGCGGGATGAATAGCGTACGTTGCGTTCCGTTTCTTGAAGTGTCCCCTCTATCGCTATTAAAGGTATTAACGTAATTGGATTGACGCTGAATCCGATCAAAAGTGGAACCACGGGGTCTAGAAACCAAGCCGGGTGATTAGCAAATGGAGCGCCTATCTCCGGGGGCATCTTTTGCCATGGGAAGCCGGCGACGTCCCAGCCGTCGGTCGCGGTCCCACCGGGCAACACCACTTGGACGCGAATGCCTTTGCTGGTGAGTTCGTGCTGTAGCGAAAGTATGAGCGTCACTACGGGTTTGGACATGGCCATGTCTTAAGTTTCTCTTCGTGCAAAATTGAATATAGAGACCTAGGGCAGGAACTTGTAACCAGAGCTATGGACCGTATGAAAGTGCTTGGGATGGGCAGGCTCTGTTTCTAGTTTTTTTCGCAACTTCCAAATGTGGTTATCGACAGTCCTTGTACAAGGATAGTTCTCGTATCCCCACACTTCATTGAGTAGTTCGTCCCGTGAGATCACTCTTCGAGGGTTTTTGATCAGATACGCGAGCGTTT
>Ga0210405_10003057_pt1 | contig 16694 bp, 18 predicted proteins | sample IncBWH11MmetaG_FD_155492 | JGI IMG/M metagenome (GOLD analysis project Ga0210405, IMG submission 155492) | Forest soil microbial communities from Barre Woods Harvard Forest LTER site, Petersham, Massachusetts, United States - Inc-BW-H-11-M | ecosystem: Environmental > Terrestrial > Soil >... | reverse complement strand
TGCGTTGGCCGTTTCTCACCCATTTCATGGCCGATCTGTTGAGTGTCAGCGTTATTGTTTTCTTGAATCGTGGCATTTTGGCCAGATGAGTCCCACGTGGGTGGCTTCGGCCTGAAACAACATCGGTAGCCATCGTCTGATGGTCACCAACTGGGAAATGCGACAATAGTGCGCAGGTTGAGTTGTGAGTCCACGAGGCCCGCGTCCCTGGATTACTTCTGGCTTGCCGACAATCCGCCCACTATTCTCGATCAGACGGTAGGCATCGTGCCGCCATCAATGATGTAGTCTGCACCATGAATCGAAGCTGCACGATCGGATGCCAGGAATGCCACCAGTTCGGCGACTTCCTCCGGCTGGCCGGGTCGGCCGATGGGAATCCCTCCGATCATATTCATGATTTGCTGTCGAGCAGCGCCCTCGCTGATACCGTTGCTCTGGCTGAGTTGCACAATCATGCTGTGTGCGCCCGAAGTTTCAATGAATCCAGGCGAGATCATGTTGACGCGGACGCCCTTCGGGCCAACTTCGTTTGCAAGGCCCTTATTGTAGGTATTGAGAGCACCTTTCGCCGCAGCATAAGCAAGTGTCGCGTCATAGAGCGGCAGACGGTGCTGGATGGACGAGATGTGAAGAATGACACCTGATTTGCGTTCGATCATACCGGGCAGGAATGCTCGGTCGAGACGAACGGATGCCAGCAAGTTGACGTTGAGCGCCTTCTGCCAGTCGTCGTCAGAGAGAGCCTTATATCCGCCGTTCGGAGCATCTGACCCTCCGACATTGTTGACTAAGATGTCGAGCCCAACCCACTCCCGCTGAATGCGGCTGACTACTTCTTGCACGCCTGCAGCCGTACCGATATCCGTCTGCACGAATAGAGCAACTGCCTGCCCTTCCGGCAGCGGCGAGCGTGCAGTCGTCGCGACGGAAGCGCCGCTCAGAGTAAAACGGCGCACCATCGCTTGTCCCATGCCCTTTGTGCCGCCGGTTACTAGAACCCGCTTGCCCTTAAATTCATCTCCTGAAACTGGGAAAGGGTATGTCATCGTCATGATCGAATCTCCAGTGAAGCAATCTTGTCGTTGGAAAGTTTGAAGATGTGGTCTAGTTCAACAGGGCTCCCAGGAAACTCACCGGTGAGTCGGGCACGCACGGTCACCAAGTCTCCGTACGTTCGAACGTTAATTGTCTGTAGGACGTATCGGTATTTCGCGTCCGCCGCCTGCTTCCATTGGCGGATTGAGTCACGACCGTGATAATCCTGCCCCTCGTCGTGGACAGTGCCATCTTCGGTGAAACAACAGGAAAGCGCGTCAGCGTCCTTCGCTTTTTCGGCGGCCAGGTATTCAGCGACTGGTTCGGGCAAATCAAGAGCCATGCTGTTCTCCTCCGGGCAATTGCACAGCCAGAAGTTTCGCAGCATACTGGCGAAATAGGAAGTACGCACGAAAAAGTGCGTTAGGAGAAACGCGCATGCCGAAACGCTACACGCCCACATCCGCCGCCGCAGACGTAGAAGCAGCGCTCCGTCTCTTGGAAGGAAGATGGAAGCTCGTGATTCTGTTCCATCTATTCGGAGGCAAGGTGATGCGCTTTTCCGATCTGGAACGGGCGATACCCAACATCACTCAGAAAATGCTGGGGCAGCAACTCCGCGGCTTGGCAGCGGACGGAATCGTTGTGCGGACGGCCTATGTCCAGGTGCCGCCGAAGGTTGAGTACCGTCTGACATCATGGGGCCAATCCCTTTGTCCTACGCTTGACGCCATCCTAAAGTGGGCCGATCGACGGCCAGCAGAGAGGAGAAAGCGCAACTCGCGCTGACAGTCTGCTACTCCTGAATAACGGGCAACCCGGAAGTTATGAGCTCGTCAGTCGGATTAGTACCGACAAACGCGCTTGTGTTTACGAATGTCGCGTCAACACACGAGTGGTCGCTAACCGGAAGTGATCGTCGGACTCGTTTTGCTTCGCGGTTTTGTCCGAGGCGTCTGAGCCCGGTAGTCCAAGTAGTCCAACTGGAAAGCCCCCTCGAAAGGCTAAGTGATTGCCGCACCGTGCCTTATCTCAGATTTTTCCTCGTTCGCAATGAGGAGGTCGCCGGTTCGATCCCGGTCTCGTCCACCAAACTACTTTGCTTTGCGAAAGCCGGATGCTCCATCCGGCTTTCGGCGTTATGAGACCGAAAGAGTTGGTCTTCATTCTTGCGAATTCCGCAAGGTGTGGGATTCGCGGCCCGTCGGTCGTCGATTCCATTCGGAAGCTCAGGGAAAGCGATCTTCCCCCGCAGCAGTTCTCCATCCCGGCGAGCAGGACGCTCGATGATTGGTGTTGCAGTTGAAGCGAGGGCACGCCAGCTGCTCTGGCACTTCAACGAGTAGCGCGTTTTCCAACCAAGTGTCATCTCTTCTCTCTAATCTGTACTCGGCTCAATAGCGAGCTGCGAACTGGACGCGACGTTTACGCTCTCAGCTGCCGATTGCTTCGGCTTAACACGAAACCAAATGGAATAGAGTGCAGGGAGAAAAACCAGGGTAAGCACCGTTCCCGCGGCGGTCCCGCCGATAAGCGTGTACGCCAGCGAGCCCCGGAACGCCGAAAATGTAAGAGGAATAATGCAAGCACCGCAGCGAGCGCGGTCAGAACAACTGGCCGCGATCTCTGTACCGTCGCTTCTACGACCGCATGGAAATCATCGAGCCCTTCGTCTTTGTTGGTCTTGATCTGGCCAATCAGAATGAGTGTGTTGCGCATCAAGATCCCGGCCAAGGCAATCAAACCGAGGATCGGGTTGAAGCCGAACGGCACATGGAAGATCAAGAGCGTAGGCACGACTCCGGCAAGGCCCAACGGCGCCGTCAGCATCGTCATAACCAGAGCCGGTATAGACCGCACCTGGAAGATGATAATCACGAGCATACAAACCAACATGATCGGAAACACCTTCGCGAGCGCGATGTTTGCCTTTACCGATTCTTCGGCATTCGCTCCGATTTCAATCCTGTAGCCTTCCGGCAGCTTAGAGATGATGGCCTGGATGGATTTCCAAACCTCCATCGTCACTTGCGGCGGCTGGACGGAATCATCGTGATCGCTCGGGACCGTGATGGTGGGAGTGCGGTCGCGCCGCTTGAGGATTGGATCTTCTTCTCTGATTTCGACTCTTCCGACCTGGCTGAGAGGCACCAATCGACCATCCTTGCTGGTCAAAGTCATGTTGAGAAGTTTTGTGGGATCCAACCGGTTTGCTCCAGAAGTGCGTGCCACCACGTCAACGGCACGTATGTCTTCGCGAAATTGAGTTACCGTTACACCCGTTGTCAGAAATTGAATCTGCTGCTCCGCGTCATTCGATGAAAGACCGATGAGCCGCAGCCGGTCCTGGTCAAGAACGAAATGCACCACCGGTGCTCGTTCCGTCCAGTCCTCGTTTGGCTGCCGCACATGCGTATTGGCCTGCATTTCGGCCAATACCTGATCGGCGATCACGCGCACAAGGATTACCGCGGCGAACTACTTCACCACAATGCTTTCACACTGGCCGATCGGCTGAATCCGCGTCTTCCAGTTTCCATCACTGGCAAAATACTGCTGCGTCGCGAAAGCACAACCGCTGACGCTCGGATCCACGGACACCGAAGAAAAGTCGCCAAACCTGGTTTGGCTGGTGACGCCACCAGACGCAAAAATCGTCCCAGGACCCGCAATCGTCACCAGCGGCTTACTCGCATCCCCGGAAGCGAACACGTCCGTGGTCGCCTTCCCCGCCAGCGTGTCGGTAAACGCCCAGTTCATAAATACTGTCTCGCCGCGCGGTGTGATCCCCACCGCCAGAGACGAATTGAAATCGTCGCTGCTTCCGCTGTGAAATGCCCACATCGTCTCCACTGCGTTCTTGCTCGTGTCCACGAACCCGTATCGCACCGTCGGAAATCCATCATCGTCCCCGTCATGGCTGAACCAAATCCGCGTGCCATCAAAATACGGAAAGCTCACAATGCTTCCGTCGGAAGGATCGATTGTGTTAGTCGTGCCCGGCTGATTGACTCTTCGCGAAGGTTTCGAGAATGGCGCGGGGATCGTCGTCTTCGTCATGACTGCTCCATTCCCCCCGCTATTCGTTAGCCGGTACAGCTTGTACCCCGTCCCCGGCACCGCCGCCAAAAAGAAACTCACCGGGCTCGCGATCATCGGGTTCCCGGCATTCGTCACCGGCGCGGTCAGAGAGTCCACCTGGAAGCAGTTGAACTCCACATGCTGGTTTGTGTAGACCAGCGCTTTGGGCACTCCGAAAACCGTGAAGATCGGATTCCCGCAGTCCGCGTTGCTCTTGCAGGTCCGCAGCGAGAGCAGCAGCGCGTTCTGGTCTTGCCCCAGCATCGGAAAATCCAAAAAGAATCCCGTAGGATACGCGCTGCCGTGAAACGTCATCCGGTACACAAACCAGTTTCCGCAGGGATCGTCCGTCTCCGTCGCCGCCACAAACATCGCGGGCGTATCCTTCGGCCCTGGGTTGCTCACCGTAACCGAAAAACTAAACCTTTGATTCACGTTGTCAAACTGCACGCGTGGATCGGTCAACGAATTCGTCGTATTCAGCAGCGTCTGCAGCGTCACCGACCCGCCGCACTCCCCCGCTCCCATTCGGTTTGTGACCTGGATCAGGTCGTTGACCACCTCCACAATCTTGCCCGCGCCAACGGCTGCGTTCGGGTCCGGCGGGACGCCGCAACTCGCGCAACTGTTGTCTTCCGCTACGCCATCGAATGCGCACGGAAACGCCGCAATCGAACAGGGACGAATCGGCACAGCCTCCGCCGTCGCGGCAGGGGCCGCCGGAGCCTCTTTGCGCCTGCCCGTCGTGGGTATGGACGGCAGGTCGCGCACCCATCCATTGTCGAACACCGGCTGCTGCGCGGCGGGTTTTGTCCTCGCCTGCGGCGACTTCGCCGCCTCCGCAAAGTTCACGCGCGCCGCCGTCCCGCCTCCGCCAACTCCACCACTCTTCCCCGCCTGGCACCCGCACAGCAAGACCCACACTAGGCCCACCGTCATCCACATCACCCGAACACGCAAAAAGATCACTCGGTCGCCGCTCGCCCACTCGCGTTGCCGCATAGCACACTCCTTTCAGAGTTCAGCAATTGCCGGGCACTCTCCACCCGCTTCACTACTGAATTGTGACAATGTATGCTCGTACGTTTCAGCGCGTCCCTCTTTGACCGCCAAATTTGCTCCGAATTTGCGGCCATGTAGGGGCGTCGTTTCCTTGGCCTGCCCTGACTGCTGTCCGAAATGGAAATGCATCGTCTTCACCGGCCGACATCGAAACGGCCGGCACCGCGACTACCCAAATGTTAGAACCTGCTTCCCAGAAAGTGTTCTGGCCGCCAGCCCCGCATAGACTTCTCTCAGGGCGCGGAAAGCATTCTCGAAAATGACTTTGTCGTCGTTACAGGCACAGGCACCGCGCGTGATTTTGTCCGGCTTCTCACTGTCGAACTGCATTGAAAAGACAAAGAGAAAACCGGTTTGCCAGGTTTGCCAATTAAGGCCCCATGAAAATAGCTAAGTGATTGTGGCGCCTTGCCTTAGCTTATTTTCCCCACTGTTCGCAATGAGGAGGTCGCCGGTTCGATCCCGGTCTCGTCCACCAAACTACTTTGGTGCTTTGCGAAAGCCGGATGCTCCATCCGGCTTTCGGCGTTCTGAGACCGGAAGAGTTGGTCTTTATTTTAGCGAATTCCGCGAGGCGTGGGATTCTCCAACCGTCGGCGATCCCATTCGGAAGCTCAGGGAAAGCGATCTTCTCCCTCAGCCGTTCTCTATCCCGGCGAGCAGGACGCTTGATGATTCGTGTTGCGGTTGAAGCGAGGGCACGCCAACTGCTCTGGCACTTCAACGAATAGCGCGTTTTTCGTCCACTTGTATTGATTGCGGACCTAGCCCAAAAGGCACTAATGATGAAGTTAGGCTGGCGGCTTCATTCGCGATTTGCTTGGATTTGATTCCTTTGCGACCCGGCTTGCCGCAAAATACAGAACGTGCGATCGTCGCCGGGCGGTGTGGTACCGCGAAATTCTTGCAGTCGGACGATGAGGCGCTCGGCCATTTGCGGAGGTTCCTCGATGGAGAGGCTTTGAGCGATGGCGAGAAGTCCATCTCGTCCGAGCATTTCCCCGCCACGATTTCGAGCTTCGGTGATTCCGTCGGTGTAGAGAATGAGCAAATCATCCAGCTCAAGACGTACGGCTACTTGCACATAGTCCGTGCCGTCGATGAGACCTAAAGGCAGGCCCTCGATGACGTGAGCCAGCGGCGTCGCGGACTCCAGCCAATCCCAAGTTTTTGTCGCGGCGTGATACCAAAGGGCCGGGGGGTGTCCTGCATTGGTGAAGACCAGCTCTCTTGTGGGTTGATAGTAAGCGAAGAGAATCGCGCTGGCGTATTGACTTTGCGTGACACGGCTGTTGAGCGAGGTGTTCAACTCACGCATAAGTTCCGATTGATCCCAAGTATCAATGTGCTTGCGGATCAGGCTGCGAAGAAGTGCGGCTACGGAACCCGCGGATTGCCCGTGGCCTGAAACATCGGCAAGCGCGAGGCGGGTGAGGACACCCTTGGAGCAGACCGAAACGTTGTGGACGTCGCCACCCTGACTTGATTGCTCCGTGGGTTCCGAATGGAGCCAACCTGTAAGTCCAGGCAACTCCAAAGCATGGCTCACGCGATGGTTGCCGCCCCATATTTCCAGGCACTGTAACGCAGCCGGTTTATTTTCGCTTTGAACGGTACTCTTGGCCTCCGTCATTTGCACGCTCCTTCGACACCGGACTCCGAACCGATAGTTTTGATTACAAGCCGTGCATCCAACACCAACTCTTCGATTTGTTGGATGCGCGGCGCTCGACGTCGTTGTGTAAATCGTCGAGCAGACGTCAGTGACGGATTTGCATGGCACGCAAAATACGGTTTCGGCGGCAACAATCACTTGGCCGAAAAGTCGGCTATTCGTAGAAGTGACCTCGCAATGATCCAACTACAGTCGAAAACGGACCATTTTCATGCTGGATTCTGCCAACTTAGCCACGTAAGGCCACTCGCACGATAGTTCGCCACTGGGGCTGCGGAGTGGGACGCCCATGTTCGTACTCCCCCTGCGTCGCGAAAATAAAACTCCTGGTTGTCCAATTCAGAGGGTTCTCGAAAATGACTTTGTCGTCGTTACAAGCACAGGCACCGCGCGTGATTTTGTCCGGCTTCTCACCGTCGAATTGCACTGAAAGGACAAAGAGAAAGCCAGTTTGCCAGGTTTGCCAATTAAGGGCCTCGTGAAAATAGCTAAGTGATTGTGGCGCCTTGCCTTAGCTTATTTTCCCCACTGTTCGCAATGAGGAGGTCGTGGGTTCGAATCCCATCTCGTCCACCAAATCTCAAATGCTTAAGGCCCGCTCCAGCACAGTGAATCACACTGGCAACGTAAGTTCTCGATGGCTGACGATCCACAATCCTCCGTTGTTCGAAAGAAAGACAAGTTTGCGGCTAGCGGCGCTTAGTCGGATTCCACTGATCAGTTTCTCCGCTGTTGACAGTACAGGCCGGCGCATATACATCTACTCTATCGATTTCCTCGGATCACTACCTCGGGAGCAGCGACGGGAGAGAACAATGCGAGCCAGGTCGAAAACCACTGAACGCGGCTTCGAGGCGAAGGCCATCAGTGGCGCCCATACCATCCTGATCGCCCTCAACTGTCCCGATGCGGTCCGCACAGGGCTCAAAGGCTTCGCCTTCGAACGCGAGATAGTCGGCTCCGACAAGGGGCCGAAATTCCTGCGCTCGCAGAAGGTGTTCAAATCGATCGTGCCGGACCCCAAGAAAGCGCACGACCCGAGTGACCCGACCAAGCCGCAGGCCTTCTATACTGACAAATTTCCCGTGCAGAGCTTCCTCTGGGGCGACTACGCGGCATCACCCGGCACGAGCTACCGTTTCCGCATCCTGCCGAAGTTCGGTAATCCGGGCGCGCTGACCAGCGATCTGAAGGACGAGATCAAGCTCGAGGTCACCACTGAAAAGGAATGGGACACGGGCGAGACCCATGGCGTCTGGTTCAACCGCGGCGCGATCGCGAGCCAGAAATTTTCCGAGGAATTCGGAAACCAGCCACCACAGAACATCAACGATCCAAAGGATCCGACGGTCGCATGGTTGTCGCGCGGGTTGCTCGAGGCCTGCCTCGCCTACATCAACGAGACCAAGCCGGGCGACGCGCTGCGTGTCGCTGCCTATGAGTTCACCTACCCGCCAATCCTCAATGCGCTGAAAGCCCTGATCGACAAGGGCATCGACGTGCAGATCGTCTATCACGATACAAGCGACGCCAGCGGCACGCCGAACGAGACCGCCATGAAGCTGGCGGGGCTGCCGATCGATGACCAGAGGATTACCTACCGCCGTTCGAAGACGAAGATCCCGCACAACAAGTTCATCGTGCGGCTGAAGGGCGGCACTGATGCGGTGGAGGTGTGGACCGGGTCGACCAATTTCACGCCGTCGGGCTTCCTCGGCCAGACCAATGTGGGACACCGCGTCGCAGACGGCGAGACCGCCAGGCAATATCTCGCTTTCTGGAAGGTGGTGAAGACCGATCCGGAGATCGAGGACGCGAGGGCGAAGCTTGCGACGCTCACCCCCAATCCCACCGAGGCAATTGCAACGAATTCGGTGGTGCGGCTGTTCTCGCCGCGCGCCAAAGCCGAGCTGCTCCGCTGGTACGGCCGGCGGATGCTCGATGCCGCAAACTCGGTTTGGTTCACCGCGGCGTTCGGCATCAGCAAAGAGCTGATTGAGCCTATTGCGAAGAAGCGCAATCAGATGCGTTTCGTGCTGATGGAGAAGCCTGCACCGGGGGACCAGAAGAAGACGGTCACCGCCGACTTCAATCGAGTGATATTGTCGTATGGCGTCCCGCTCGGGGAGATCTACCGGATGAAGAACGGCAGGCCAACGGCGCGCCTGCCGGTCAAGGAGTTTGAACTAGACAAGTGGTTCTTCAAGGAGGAGCACTTCCGGCCGAAAAACGACGGCTTCGTGTTCTTCGTGCATACTAAGTTCCTGCTGATCGACCCGCTGTCGGACGATCCGCTGGTGTGCTCGGGCTCCGCCAATTTCTCCTCTGGTTCGTTGCTGCAGAACGACGAGAACATGCTGCTGATTCGTGGCAACACGCGCGTCGCTGACATCTACCTGACCGAGTTCGACCGCATTTTCCGCCACTTCTATTTCCGCGATATCGCCAACGAACTGGCCGCCGCCAAGACCAGCGACGACGCCACGGCGATCTTTCTCGACGAAACCGATGCGTGGTCCGACAGTTATTTCAAGGCTGGAACGCTCAAGAACAACCGGCGGCTGATGTTCTTCGAAAAGCCGACGACAACCTGGTTCACTAATGCCGCGACGGGTGGCGAGGAGACAGGGGGCGAGCCAACCAAGAAGAAACCTGCCCCGAAGAAGAAAAAGGCCAAGAAGAGGAGGCCTGTGAAGAAGACAGCGATTAAGAAATCGAAAAAGACCGCGCCGAAGAAGGCAAGTAAGAAAACGTCCAAGAAGAAGACTGCGAAGGCTGCGAAGAAAAGGACTGTAAGACGATAGCAAGTAGATCCGGACTTTGGGGCTCGATCAGTGGCGTTGAGGACCGCGCGGCCGATTCATCGCAGGGGTTAACAGCGGAAGTAATTCGAGTGAGCCCCGATTATTTCATGCTGATGCAAAGCCCATTGATTCGTGGGCGTTTTTTCCTTGGAAGCGATGAAAGTGGAAAGCAGGACGTAGCCATTATTGATGAGACTACGGCGCGGCGCTATTGGTCGGGCATTGATCCTGTCGGCAGGCGCTTGCGGCTGGGGGGAGATCCCAGCCTTCCTTGGGTAACCGTGGTCGGAATCGTCAAGGATATGAAGCAAGACGGACTCGATACAGATGGTGTTCCCCACATTTTCAGACCAATCTATCAACAATCGGGGCCGAGGAGTCGGGACCTGAGCGTGGTGGCGAGGACGCCTCTGCCCGCATCACTCCTCGAATCACAGATTCGGAGTGAGATACAGACTGTCGATCCTGGTCTGCCAGTATTCAATGTCCGGTCGATGACCGATGTGATGGATGATTCTATTGCTCCGCGCCGATTCTCGGCGGAATTGGTTGGAGTGTTCGCCGCCGTCGCGATGCTTTTGTCCTCCATTGGCATCTATGGATTGCTGGCTTACATAGTTGGGCAGAGGTCTCGTGAGATTGGAATCCGAGTCGCCTTGGGAGCCCAGCGGCCTGATATTCTCAAACTCATTCTCGGCAAAGGGCTATTGCTCGCCGGTACTGGAATTGCGATTGGATTGATCCTTTCTGCAATCTCAGCACGGATGATTGCAGGTCTTCTGTATGGCGTTCATCCGATTGATGTGATCGTCTTCGTCACAGTCCCGCTGATTTTGTTGGTTGTCGCCTTTCTGGCGACTTACATTCCCGCTCGTCGCGCGACAATGGTGGATCCAATCATTGCCTTACATGAAAGCTAGAACTGCGAGGCTAGAAACGTAACCGACTGCCAAGGAGAAGAAAGTGTCCGTTTACGAAAGGCTAGAGGCTCTCAACATCGGAAGATGCGGCGTCGATGCTAGTCAACCGCGAGACTTTAGCATAGGCGTTTGCTACTTGAAAAGCGTATGTGGCCGCAGAATTGGTCGTCTACTCGATACTCTACGAATGCTGGAGTTGCCGCAAAGCGGTCTGGATATAACGCTCACCATAAGGATGGGTTGATACGCGCCGGGCGCCAAATTCCAATCGGAGCGGATGACGGGCAATCCAGAAGTAACCCGCGTCATGGGCCTAAACCTTTTGTGCCAGCTTAGGGGGTCAACTCACCAACTGGGAGGAACAAATCGAGAACAAATTGGGAACAAACTATCGAGGAACACCCGTGAAATAAGTCGATCAACATATACGTAAGTCGTTGAGAAGCAAAGACGGGCTAGTATTTCATCCGGGCTCATAACCCGCTGTGCGGGATCGGTGGTTCAAATCCCGCTTCGGCAAAATGGGCGTCCGCACAGCAATGTGCGGGGAGATCACTCGTCAAAGTCGGTGGAACCTAAGGCCCACTGTTCGGCTAGGGCAATACCGAACCAAGCCTCGGAAGAACGAGGAAGGCGTAGAGACTGGATGGCGAGCATCCCGTTACGCGGGATGAAGGTACAGTCCGACTCTCAGCGAAAGCTGAGTCAGATCGCATAACCCGAAGGTCGTCAGTTCAAATCTGACCCCCGCAACCAATTAGAGACTCACGAGGCCGGAACCCTGGGTTCCGGCCTTTTGTTTTGTGTGAGTTGTAGTTGGCCAAAACTTCAGCCGAGGCCCGAGACGCGGCGGTTCTTGGCGGAGTAGGCGTGAATACGATTATCGACTCGGTACAGCAAGAAGACTCTGGAGAGGGCGAGCCCGCGTGTGCGTGGAGCGCATATATATAAAGGACCGACCGCAAGTCGATCCGGACTATGCCGCCCGATTGTAACGATGGTGCAGCCCTCCGAGTCGCTCCTGAGCAAGGACGTGGTCCAGCAGTTCTAGTCTACAGCTTCCCACCCAACGCTCCGCGATGCCATTCTGCCAGGGACTTCGGAATGAAGTTCGCTTGGGAATGATTTTGGTGGCTTTCATCGCTGCGATCACCTCGAATCCGAACTTCCGATCGCGATCAAAGATCAAATATTTGAGAGAGGTTTCAAAGGGAAACGCCTCCCGCAACTGCTGGGTGATCCAAACCGCTCGTCGGATGCTTCGTGACGTTAACGTGCTGGATGCGCCGCCGATCATGACTGATGACGAAGAAGCAATAGAGCACGCCGAACGTAATCGTTGGCACCGTGAAGAAATCCATGGCGGCAATCGCTTCCCGATGGTTGCGAAGGAAGGTTAGCAGCGCCTGGCGCGGTCGGGATCTCTCGGCGCTCTGTTCATCCAACGGGAGATGGTTCTCTCAGAAAGCTCAAGACCGAGCATGCGGAGTTCCCCATGGATCCGCGGCGCTCCCCAGGTGGGGTTCTCAACGACCATCCGAAAGATCAATTCCCGGACCTCCTTCGGGGCCGGTCTTCTTCCGACCTGCTTCCGGACTCTGGAGATGAGCCGCCAGTACATTCGAAAACCAGTCCGGTGCCAGCGGACTACGGTTTCGGGCGTGAAGATGAGGAGGGAGTGCTTCCAATCCGACCCGCCGGGCGATTACCCAGAAGAGCTTGTCGAAGGGGTCGATGCTCGGGCGAGGATGTCGACGCTTCAGCGCGACGAGTTGTTGACGCAAAGCTAGATTCTCGAGAAGGAGGCTTCGCCGCCCGCAAAAGAGGCGTACCACCATTCCATAGCAGAGCCCCACGAGGCTAAACATGGTCAGGATTTATAACAAAACGGTGGTGGGATGGCAGCAGCTATGTTATTGATTCCACGGTCGGCTGGAGTTTTGGCGAACCATAGGATGTAGGAAACAGCGCGTCATCTACCAAGGCCAGTCCTTCTTCCACGATCTCCAGGCCGTGGCGGAGTTCCTCTTCATTGATGATGAGCGGCGGGCAAACCCACAACATATTGAAGCGGCTGAAGGCGTAGAGATGCTTGCTCTTTAAGTGCTCGGCGAGCCTGGTCATCTCTGGGCTAGTGCCGTTGAACGGAGCCAAGAATTCGCGTGTTGCTTTGTCTTTCACGAGTTCCAGGACGCTGAAGAGCCCTTTGTAGCGAACATCGCCGACGCAGCGATATTTCTGCTTCATGGCTTCGAGGCGCGAGGCGCCATTACAAGTCAACTACATCAACCCCAACGACGATCCAAACAAGAAAAGGTAATTCCAACGGTAGCCTGTTGGCGGTTAACCCGGAGAAGAGGAGCGCTATGAGCCAGTTTTCAGGTAACGCTTTATTGCATGGGAGCCTTAACTGTCAGTTTTGACAATATCCAGCGAAAAATACAACGCTCACAGTTCGCTCAAGTCGTCAGCCGATGCGAAGGCGATTATTCACTCCTCATGCTCCACAGTACTAAACGAAAACACTCTGATATTTATTGGGGACTTCGACGGCGAACTTGGCGAGCTCATGACAGAACTCGCGAAACTTGTGTCCGGTCTCTTCTTTTATCTATGTTTCAAAATGCAAGAGCGTGCGACCTCGTATTACGAGCAATTGTCCCAATTGCAGAAACTCTATGTGGCGATACGTGCCACAGGAAGGTCGTTAAGAAAACAAAAACTGTTCTTTGCAACCTGCCACGGGGAGTAGAATGGAATTACGATCTGACGGGAGAGGCCAGCCACCGTGAAACCAATCGATCTGCAGGACACGGTCTTCGAGACTTTTCTGAAGATCGTCTGGAGACTGAACCTCCCGGTCGGTATCCGCCCCTTAGGAGTGGAGTGATGTCGACTGGTACTGAGAAGGTGACAGCCCTAGGGCCCAAACCGCGCGTTCTGCGGATATTCATCAGCTACGCGAAAGAAGACCAGAAAATTGCAATCGCAGTTTACAACGCAATCCAAACAGCGCTGGGAGCGTTTGCTGACGTCTTCATCGACGATGCGTTGAGATTCGGGCTAAAGTTTCAGGATGAAATCAAGAAGAGACTAGACCAAACGGACGTCTTGGTGGTGATCTACTCGGCTGAGTTGAAGTTCAGCCATAGTTTCACCGGCATGGAGCTTGGCTATTTCATGCGCGTAATAGAGCGTGAAACAAGTTTTTCTGATTTCAAACGGAGGATCATCCCCATCTATGTCGACGGTCCACCGGATACGCTTTCGGATATGGAAGGAATCAACATCGGAATTTCTCGATCAACCTTGGCCATGACGTTTGAGGAGTATGACGCTACCCTAACCGTCGATGCCGACAATCGAATGGTCAAATTCCTGCAGGAATTTCAGGAAGTAGTAGATAAGATTCGGGAGAAGAACGGGTTCCCGAAGGTTCCACAGAGTCCGGACCAACAGGATGTGTTAGAGCTGGTCCGAAAAATGCAGTTAGCCATTTTTAGTCACTTGAGGACGAACCCGGAATCAACGCTAAAGCCCCAGAAACAGATCATTATCAGTACAAACGATGTCGCACTCGAGTCCTCGGGAGATGATCTGCCTTCAGATGCCGTTCTGACGCCGGTAGGAAGTGGGAATCCGATGTCGGTCTTCGGTCTTCCAAGCACTGAGACGACATGGGGCGATTTTCAACGGCTCATCAAGAATGCGAAGTTTCGAGATTCGTGGATCGACGCTATTACGAGTGTGGTCACTTCCTCTCTCCAGAGCCAACTGGAGGTTGACAACAGCCAGGTAATCGTGTCGCAGGATGAGAAACACGCATTCCGTGTCATCTTGACCTCCGGAACGAAATACTTCAACGGCGTCAGAGAGTTCAATCTTTACTTTGTAGAATATCTAAGACGAGGAGACTTCGGTGATCAATCGACGACGCTGCTTCTCAAAGGAATTGAGCTCTCCTGCCGCTTCCGGTTCTTGTTCCTGGAGCGAAATAGCGAATTTTCAAGTATGAGCATCAGAATCGCTAACCCGGCTGCCATCCAAGATGTTGCCCGTAAGGTAGAGCGAGAAATGAATTTACTTCTGAGGGATGCGCTTGAAGTTGGGTTGGACAAGGCTAACGTGTGGGCCGATTTTGTTGACTGGCCATGCCTTGCGCGGATGAACGAGGCGTGGCAGCCAATAGAGTTGAAGATACGGGATAACTTAACGGAGATCAGAAGATGCCGTAAAGACTCAGAAACTTTACCGGCGCTTCGCGAATCGTTAGCCGCCTCTATTCAAGAACTTGAGACCACTCTTAAATCTCTGAATGCCGAGCTGATTGACGAATTAACTAATAAACTGAAACAATACATTCACGAGTAATTCAGTTGCGAGGCCAGTTGACGTTTTTCCTCGGAGGGGTCCCCTTCTCAAGTCCGAGATGCGTGCGGTCCTCATGATGGTAACGAACATACTCCGAGAGCAATCGCTTTAGATGGCGTTCATTCAGGAAAAGCAGGCTGCACATGGCACGGAGTCATACCAGATCAACGATTGGAAATCTTGTTGTAAGCTATTGATTCTGCGGTCGGCCAGAGCTATGGCGAGGGACAGGGCAAAGAATCACAATTAGCAGCACCAAATTATTCAGCACACTCGAAGAAATGGCGAGGTTACCTTGAGCAAGTAGAACTCGAAACCCGCTGGGCGGAAAAGCACAAGCCGGGTGTAAGGATTGTCAACCAGCAATCGCGAGACCGCCAGTTGCAGTATCACAATCAGCACGAGACACCCAATAAACAGTTTCAACTTGGGTAGTTGTTCGTGCATCCGCCTGCCTCTACCCCCCTTCTCCAGCCGGCCATTGCCTAGAAGTCCCCTTTCAATAAATCCTCGTTGCGCTTGCGAATGTCTGCGGGAACATTCGCTTGATAGGCGCCCAGAAAGTCCGCTTCATCCTGGGGCCCCTCGTCGGGCACCTGTAGCGCCGTAAACCAACGATTCAGCAAGCAGAACTGTCCAATCAGCCACGTCAGTTCCACCAGTTGCGAGTCCAACAACGCGGCGTGTTGCGCATCCGTATACGATGCCCATTTGCGGATGAACGCTTTGTCAAAGTCCGTCATCTCCGCTGCGACCGCCGTGCCCCGGTTGTACTTCTCCAGTGCGTCCCGGAGAGCCTTGAACTCAGCGTCCGTCACCTCGTGCGCGTCCCGGCAAACCTTCACCGTGAAATCCAGACACGCATTTTCCCTCGCGGTATACAAACCGCGATGGTTTTGATGCTCGTGCAGGTGGACCAGCTTCTGATGCCCGGCCTGCTCACGTCCCGCGTTTCGAAATACCACGTAGCAGATGAACGAATGGTGCGTTACCGAATAGCGGCTGCGATTGTAGAGCGACGTCCGGTTAATACACAGCTCCTTCAGCGGACGGTCCAGAAACCCGGCAAACTGCTTGCCGTTGTTGAAGACGTCGGTGTCAAAGATAAACGAATTCGCGTACGGCACCTCTGTAATCACCAGCGACGGGCAATGCCCCATCACCTTAATCAGGTTGTTAGGAAAATGACCCCACGTCAGCTCTCCCTGCTTGAACGCCGACGCCGTATAGTCATCAACTTCAGTAATCTGCAACGGTCGAATGCGAGTCCACGGTCCTTGCGCCATCGGGTGGTCCTTTCTGGGCTCTCTGTTTAGCGAGCCACCGAAACAAATCTCAGACAGCCTCCCGGGTTCGGACGCATACCCGGAAAGGAAGCCTGTCCAAAAACGTGAAGCGCGTCACGCCGGCAAACCCAACCGCAGCCTATTTCCTTCCGCCTTACTGCGAGCGCCTCAAGTCCCATAACATCCAGTCGTCGTCGAGAACAAAATCGTTCAATCGCCGGTCCCACTTCTCGGGCAGTCTGCGATGCAGTTTTTCGAGAAACGAAAGCAGGGGACGCTTCGGGCGGTGGAGTTGCTCATTTGCATCCAGGGGAATTTCTTTCCAGCGAAAGCGTTTCCGGTATTTGTCGAAACCGAAGCCATCAAAAAAACTATCGCTCGCTACCAGGGGCATATACCACAAACTCGGAATGCCGAGTGGATTTGCCTTGATCGGCACCTGGCTTTCCAGCTCCTG
>Ga0210405_10003056_pt1 | contig 16706 bp, 32 predicted proteins | sample IncBWH11MmetaG_FD_155492 | JGI IMG/M metagenome (GOLD analysis project Ga0210405, IMG submission 155492) | Forest soil microbial communities from Barre Woods Harvard Forest LTER site, Petersham, Massachusetts, United States - Inc-BW-H-11-M | ecosystem: Environmental > Terrestrial > Soil >... | reverse complement strand
GCTCTTGCGTCTCTGTGTGTCCGGCTCCGCCTCGCCTCAGGTAGCGCTACTCAGTTTCTCGAATGCCGAGCTCTTCAGCCGGTCGAGGTCGCGCTCGCCGGAGGCCGCCTGCTCAAGGATGTGCTCCGCCACTTCAAGCCGCGTGACAGACTTTCGCATTGAAAACCGATGATCGCTGACGACCTCGTGCAGCGCCTGCCGCATAACGGCGACCGTGGATGCATCGTATTTTTGTTTCAGCTCAGTCATCATCGCAGCCTCAAATGTTGGGTGGGTCTTAGAGTTTTTTTGTGAAGGGATGATGAAATCTATCATCTATAGGACAGCAGCGGCTGGCTTGATCAACATCAGTGCCAGTAACACATGGAGAGCATCGGGGATCGTTGGCCCGATACACTGGCAACGCACTACGCCTTATTGAAGGCAGTGCGAGGCACCGCGTTCGATTCCCACTCGACGCAGCATACCTCCACGTAAAACACAACGCGAGAGCCGTCGAGGGAAACCTTGGCGGCTTTTGCGTGCGTGTGGATGGAAAACGAACCCGAGGGGCGCGCCTCAGGCAGCGGCACTCAGCTTCTCGAATGCCGAGCTTTTCAACCGGTTGAGGTCGCGCACGCCTAACGCCGCCTGCTGAAGGATATGCTCCGCCACGTCTCCGTTTGAATTATTGCCCTTGACGGGCGGTCGCGCCAGCGTAGTTACTGTGGTGTGCTCAGCGGAAAGCGGGGGGTAGACGCTATGACGATCGAGAGTCCCAATGTCAAAGGCATCTGGACGACGATTGAAATAGACGATGAGGGTACTGTAACAGTCCTGATAGTGGAAACCGATCTTGAACTGAATGCTGCTCATCCCGCTTTTGATGCTGCCAAGGTGGATGCCTTGATTGAAGCCGCAACGAAAAGTTTCGCCGCGAGTGGCGGGACGATCGATCGCATTCACTTAGTTCCATTCACGAAGCCCGCGGTGAAAAAGGTCCGTAAGGCCGCAAAGAAAGTCGCCAAAAAGGCCAAGACGTCAGCGAAGCAATCCGCCAAGAAGGCTACGAAGAAAGCGCGGTGAGAATGATGCGTGAGGCTGGCTGCACGGGCCTTTCCGCCGCGCTTACCCAAAGCGGCAGTGGCGTGGCGCATTTGCCCGTCAGCAGACCACGTTGAGATGTGTGTGACAAAAGGCCGGGGTTCTGGCTCCTCGGATCAAGCCCGTAGCCGCAGCCCAATTTCGGCGCTCGAAAACGCGCCTTGTTCGGTCAGCATGACGATGTCGCGCACCCGGAATGATCCGGGTGCGTCGTAGATGAATTTGAGGTGCGACACACATGTGGTGAAATCGGGCGTAATGACGAAGTCGCCAGACTCCAGCGCGGCGCCCATCAGCCTCGCTGAATCACGGTCGCTTAGTGGCGCGCGGAGCAGCGCGTCTATCAACGCCCCCAGCGTCATCCCATCCTGCAGCATCAGTCGCGCGGTATCGTCGCCATGGACCTGCCGCAACGCACCAACAATCGCAGCAACCGCACGCGAATCGTGCATCTCCTCGGGCCCCTTGTCACACGGCCCCCGCGCGGAGCTACACCTAAAGAGGTACCTGTCTGAAGGCAATCTGACTTGAGGCGATTAGGTGGTCGCTGATGCGCCTTGGCAACACAGCGGGCCCAGCTCGCCGCTCTAGCTTCGGCTTACAGCCCGCCCGCTGGGGCAGCCTATGGAGGCCGAACTTCCGGTTTTTGGCACAAAACGGACTTGGCGACATGTCCGACTTGAACACCTATGGGTCATTGCCGGGAAAGGAGGATCTCTTCTTCGTTGGCAAATAGCGTTTGCTCATGTCCGAGATCGTCTTTGGTCCATGCGCGACGAACAACTTTCTTCTTACTTGGCCATATCGGTTCCTTTTTTGAGAACCGGCTTCTAAAGACGTAAACAGGTATTGGCAAAACGTTGCCGAACAATCGGAGAGCTAAAATTTCGAAAGACGCAATTTATAACTTGCCCTTCGATGCAGCCTTAGCAGACTCAACTAATACGCAGCGCAACTCATCTATCCGGCGTGCAAAGTCGATTGCATTTGCCTTCAACACCTCCATCGCATGACTCCGGTGCCCTGCGTCCTCAAGCTCGGCTATCCGTTCGTTAAACGCGTTTAGATCGCGTTCTAGTTTCTGAATTTCCCGTTGAACCGGAAATTGTCGAGTCGGAAGCTTGCCAGTGGTCAGGCTCTGCTCTGAACGGGTAACAAGCCGGTTGCCGGTTATTCGCCGCTATGCGGTCATGGCCCCCTCCGAATCAAGAAAGCGTGCCTGCGTCACGCTACCTCATTTTTCCACAGAAGGGGCTGCTCGCCGCAGGCCTCTTTTCCGTATTGGTTTCTACTTAGGAGACGGGGCACTCGAAGAGAGCGGGCTTTTGCTCGTATTAAGCAGATCGAGCCAACCTGCTCGGCCTGCGGTTCAGCGCGGTGCGGATGTCAGGCCGGATTGGGATTGGGATAAGACCGGCGCGCTGATGAGGGGCTATTGATCGGCAAAAAAATAAAGCCCCGCCATTCGCGACGGGCTCCAAGTCGGGAGAACATACTCTGCCATAGGCCCCACAGGCGCAGGCTTTTACGATGGATCAATCCAGCTTGCGTTTGCTCGTGCGTTGCCTGAGCTGGACCTTGATAGACCCAGGTTATCCGGTGATGTCAGCTCCACTCGGATGCGTCCGGTGAGCGGCACCGCCAAATGCTGGTGCCGCTCATTTTGATCGCGCGCTTCCAGCCTTCGAACTTGATCGCGAAGGGACTTCAGATCCTCTAGTTCTTGAGCCAACCTTTGCGACTTGTAGCGGAGGTTCTCTAAATAATGGTCATGACTGCGGATCATCATCACTGAAATGGTCGATCCACGTTTAGGGTGAGTCTGAAATACGGGAGCCGCCCCGTGCCGCCGCCTCGGCCCTTCTAGCCATCGGCTGAAAACCCAATCTACCGCGGCGTTGCAATGTCGTCTTTGATGTGTCTATCACAACCTCGCATTTTTATTGAACCGCGCATATGTAAGACCCATGCTTAAAGCGTTTGAGTTCTGTCTCCCAACCAAGTCTACCGCCGTCCCGAACGGCCGCGATTGGCTCCTGAGATCAAATACGACGGTTACCGGCTCCGACTGGAGCGCGACGGCGACCGCGTGCGCCTGAACACGAGGCGGATACAACTGGACCGACCGCTATCTGTGGATCGTGCAGGCGGCGCGCAAAATACCGCAGAAGCAGTTCGTCCTCGACGGCGAGGCCGTGCTGCTCGGCGTGGACGGCATCTCGGACTTCAACGCTCCCCACAGCCGGAAGTACGACGACGAGGTTCAGTTCTGCGCCTTCGATATCCTCGTCGAGGGCGGCGATGATCTCCGCAAACTGCCGCTGTCGATGCGCAAGGCCAACCTCGAACGGCTGCTGGCGCGGGCCTGAAGGTATCTTCGTCAACCCATTCGAGCACGGCGAGATCGGCCCCGATCTGTTCCGCGCCGCCTGCAATATAGGGTTAGAGGGTTTGGTGTCGAAGCGCCGTGACCGTCCCTATCAGGCCGGACGATCGAAGCACTGGGTCAAGGTCAGAAACCGCAGCCATCCAGCGACGGGCCGGGTGATGGATGGGACGCGGCGAGGAGGAGGAGCAAACCACAATGTCAGTAACGTCGGAATACGTCGTGAAAAGGCTATGCCCTTGCGCTGGAGCAGTGCGGACTGCTGCTGCGCGATGCAGTTCGCCTTTACGAAGATGGCTCCTATGCGACTGCGGTCGTGTTGGCCGCCTTCGCGCGTGAAGAACTAGGGCGTTCTAAAATCTTGCTGGACTTGTGGCGCAACCAGCGCGGTGGTCAATCTGTGACCGTGGAGCAGATCGATGCGGCATGCGGAGAGCACGTCGATAAACAACGCGCCGGAATGTTGAGCATGACCATGAGGGCAGATCGCCAAACTGGTCTCGGGAAAATCCTCACCAACAGAACGACGAATTCTCCGCAGAGCCAAGAATGGAAAGATGCGGACGCAGCCCTAAAGAAAATCGACGAGATCAAGGCAAAGCGCACGCCAGACGACCGGCACAGCACACGCATGCGCGCGCTCTATGTTGAACCGTCAAGCAGCGGATGGAACAGGCCCGCCGATATGGCGGCCCAAACGGCGCACGATTTCTTGCATGACGCAGTCAATGATTACTCGTTACGCTACTCTCAGGGCTATATCGCGTCAGCCCAATCCATTCTGAAAGATATCGACGCAGACCTTTACGACGCCCTTGAGCAGTTGGCTGATCGCCCGCAGTTGCCTCCTCCAGAGCAGCCATCTTGGCCAAAGTGAGATGCGCGAGGTTACCCGCCCGCAAAAAGATCACCCTCGGCGAGATGCGCGCCTCTGGCGTTCGCGGCCTGCTGATCTATTGCGCCAACTACCAGTGCTCGTACTGGATCAGGATCAGCGCCGATCCGTGGCCGGATCACGTCCCCGGTTGTCCGACATCGAGGACAGCCGCGCAGGCACCTGAAAACGAAATTGGCCATCAAGGGGGATGTGACGGCCCTGTGACAGCGGAACTTGATCTAGCGCAAGGTTGGGCGGCTGAGGGCTTAAGGCGTTAGTCGTGATAGGTAGCTGCCGATTGAAAGTGGCGATGTGTGTGATTGTCGCAGGACATGGCGGGATGGAATGACGCGCTTATACAAGTTGACCAAGGATAAGCTGCTATCGGTATCCCAGGCGAAGCTGGCAAACGAGAACATGCTGCAGAAGAATGGGAGAGCCATGTTAGGTGGCCAGCGCGACGCGGGTAGGGTAATCTGATAAAACTGGGGTTGGGCACCGGGGGTGATTGGATAGGTATCAAACTCGGGAGACTGCGATGCACTGGCGAAAGGTGCCGAGCAATTCAGACGGCAAGGTTTTCTACGCGTTCATCGCGGCGTTGTTCGCGTCTGTGGCGCTAACGACGGCGTTGCTAATTTTACATCATCACGTTTGAAAACAGGCGGCCGAAAGGATTGCGGTAGCCGAACCGAAGAGGGCCGCTAACTGAGGCGGCCTTACCGGATGCCTAGTTGTGTGATCGCCAGAGCCGAAAGCTGCGCTGCGTCATGGAGACCAGGTTTCATGGGGCAACCTTGGACATTTTCTTGGGATTCAAGCATTTCTTAGTACAGGTGTCACCCGCTTCCAAAACTCTGCAAATTCCTCGCCATCTCTTCGATAGCGGTAGATGACGGGCATTACCGCTCTCTGAACTTTGTCACCTCGGTCGCCATCTTGTCCGGCATCCGCTTCTTTCCGTAGAAAGTCTCGATCATTTCGACCGATGTTCTCGGCGCGCGCGCTGGCAATAGAGACCGCTGGCGGAAACGTCCCCTACGGTAGCTTCCTTCGGCGCTCTTTACGCATCTACCCAGGGGCCAGGCGCAAACCCAATCGCCGCCTTGCTGTGGGCGATTGAGCAGTATCACGCACGACCGGCCTCAAATCTCATTGCCACTTTGGACAGATGGCGGCATGATTGCCCCATGGGTAGCGAGCCAAACTCACCCAGACCTATCCGAGACAAAACAGCCCCCGCTTCGCGGCATGTCCTACCAAGCGATTTGCCTGCTGCGATCAAGCACCTGAGCGATCATGAGCTCGAGCAATTGCAGGCGGCGATCACCGTAGAACAGCAGCGGCGCGGTAAGAAACCGCAGACGCCTAACAAGACTTTAAACAAGCGGCCGGAAACGCCCACCGTAACGTTGACTATCGGCAAGCTGAACGCGGTTCGCGCCGCCTTCAAGGCAGGCGTTAGACCGTCAAAGATTGCGAAGCGGTTCGGTATTTCTCAATCGGAGGTTCGAGAGGTGCTTGCGAGCGAGAAAAAGGCGCCAACGTGATTAGGGCAACTCCGGGCTTCAACTGACGTTACAAGGCTAGGCTTTCGCCTAAGGCGGGTCCACGTCCATTCTGGTGTCGCAACCCCCGCGGGGCGGGGAGATGCAGATAGGCCATATCTCATGACTACGCGGGGATACGACATTGTTGGTGACATCCATGGTCACGCAGATCCTTTGCGGAGATTGCTGGACAAACTCGAATACCGAAAAATTGAGGGGGTATTCCAGCATCCAAAAAGGACGATGATATTTGTTGGCGATTTTATTGACCGTGGCCCCGAACAACGCGAAGTCTTAAATATTGCCCGAGGGATGTGCGAATTTGGTTCGGCAAAGGCGGTATTGGGAAATCACGAATTTAACGCGATCGGTTGGGCGACTAGGGATCAGCAGGGTGAGTTCCTTCGATCCCATTCGGTGAAGAATGCCCATCAACATCTGGAATTTCTAAATCAGATTGAAGGAGATTCGGTTGACCACCGGGATGCCATCAGCTGGTTCAAGACCCTTCCTGTGTGGCTTGAACTTCCTGGATTTCGAGTGGTTCACGCTTGCTGGCATGAGTCCTCGCGAGCAGCTTTACTGCCGTTTCTTGACGAGAGGAATTGTCTAACGGATGAAGGAATCTATCAGAGCTATCATCGCGGGTCGAAGGCACATGCGGCGGTCGAAATACTACTGAAGGGTCCTGAACAGCGACTGCCCATGGGCGTTCATTTTACCGACAAGGATGGGACTAAGCGCGACGAAGTTCGGTTGCGATGGTGGGATCAATCGGCAACAACGTGGCAATCTGGAACAGCGCTCACCAGCCGCTGATTGTTGGTCTGGCAGCAAGCGCCCGACTACCCGCCATTTTTCCCACACGCAGCTTTGTCGATCAAGGCGGACTGATGTCTTACGGTGCTGTGCCAGCCGAAGCGTATCGCCGCGCGGCCACCGCGGTCGTTGAGATCCTGCGGGGCGCAAAACCAAGCGATGTCCCATATTACCAGGCGAGCCGTTTTGAGCTAATCATCAATCTCAAGACGGCAAAGACAATCGGCCTTACCGTGTCGCCAACGCTGCTCGCTCGTGCCGATGAAGTGATCGAATGCAGCTGTTGCCTGCTGCGGTGCACGAGTCCAGTCTTGGCACGAAACGGATCAGACCGGCTGGTCTGGCGATGTCCGTTGATCGGGGGTAGACCGGAAGTGGCTGGTTGAGGGTCAAAACGACGCGAATGACCCTCAACGGACATTGGATCGAGACTCCAGTCCAGATTTTTGGAGTGTTCCCGCGACCATTCCCACGATAAGCTGTTGCTTGGATGATCCAGCCATGGTTTTGCGAACCAATGCACTGAGCGAGATTGAGCGGACGCCGAGGATTGTACAAGCAGAGGCCGGCCAATGAGTGATTTCGTATTGCCTACCACGCGGTACGCGGTCAGTGGCGAGGTCAATATCGCATATCAAGCCATGGGTGACGGGCCCATTGATATCGTTTTGGTTCCTGGCATCGTTTCTCATGTGGAGTTTCTACACGAGTTTCCCGAATACACAGCCTTTCTGAGCCGCCTTTCTAAATTCGCTCGCGTCGTCACTTTCGACAAAAGAGGCCAGGGGTTATCCGATAGAATATCCGGCGCTCCGTCGCTCGAACAGCGGATGGATGATGTTCGCGCCATCATGGACGATATTGGTTCGCAGCGTGCGGCACTTCTGGGAATCTCCGAAGGTTGTGCGCTGAGCGCGCTGTTTGCCGCCACGTATCCGGAGCGTGTATCCCAGCTTATTCTCTATGGCGGCTTTGCTCGCAGTGCTGACCTTTGGGGCTCAGATAGTTCGATGGAAAAAGTGTTGCAGCGGATTAAGCATTGGGGCAACGGCGGCTTGATAAAAGCTACGATGCCAAGCCGGGCAGAGAACCAGGAGGCTGTCAACCAGTTCGCCAAATTTGAACGTCTCTCGGCCAGCCCCGGAGCTTACAAAGCGATCGTGTTGTTGAACATGCTGATCGATGTCAGGGCGATCCTTCCGACCGTGCGCGTTCCGACACTTGTGCTTCACCGTCCAAACGATGCTTTGGTTCCAGTCCAGTGGGGAAGGGATTTAGCGGCGCGAATCCCCGGTGCCAAATATATTGAATATCCCGGCAGCGACCACATCTACTTTTCCGGCGATGTGGAGGCGATGCTTGGTGACATCGAGGAGTTTATCACTGGACATCGCGAGAGTTCTTCGGCCGATCTCGAACGCGTCCTGGCCACGGTTCTGTTTACTGATATCGTCGATTCGACGCGCAGCGCCGCCGAGATGGGCGACCAGACATGGCGTCGATTGCTGGATAGTCACGATCACCTCGCAAGGCAGATGGTCGAAAAGCATCGCGGCACTTTGATCAAGAGCACTGGCGATGGCATTCTCGCAACATTCGACGGACCTGGTCGCGCTGTTCGATGCGCGCTTGCCTTCGAGACCGTTTCAAAACAAATCGGTTTGCCGTTGCGCGCGGGCCTTCACACCGGTGAGATCGAAATCAGAGGCCGGGATATCGGCGGTATTGCCGTGCACGCCGCGGCTCGCGTGATGGCCCAATCCAACGCTGACGAGGTCCTTGTCTCGAGGGTCGTGACTGATCTTGTGGCCGGAGCAGGTTTGAAATTCTCTGATCGCGGATCGCACGAGCTTAAGGGCCTTCCGGGCCGATGGGATCTTTTTGCTGCGAGCATCTAGTTTCTGGGCAATGTCCGTAGTTGGCACATTTCGGACATGGCGCGATAGCGATGGGCTCATCGTGGCCGCGGTTGTCGTTTGGGCAGATGAATCTCTTTCTATATCAGTTGCGGCCTTGTGATGCGCCTACAAAACCTGACTTTTGATGATTGGCTGGAGCACTCATTTGGACGCGAAGTTCGCTTTCTGCAAGCACCTTGGTATTTCGATCCGGACTATGATTTGTGGGATCCGCCGCCGATGGAAGCCGTATCCTATCTAACTCGACTATTTGAAGACCCCGAGCCAGCGCTACAGGGATTCGCTGATTGTCAAATTGCCCAAGGATTGACTTACCTCGTGGATACGAGCGCATGCGGCGATAACAGATGGCTTTGTTCGACCGATGTGCCGGTCGAAGATCGTGTCCGTTGCATAGAGGCTGTCGCAGAACTATTTGCAAAATTGTTTGAGCCGCGGTGCACTCCGAGTTTATCTCACCTAAGCGAAGCCGATGCCGGAACACTAAACCGTGTCTGCTATATGTGGTGGGATGCGTTTCCGAGTTTGGCTCTTGCCTGCGATCCGGACCTGCCAACTCTCCACGATTGCGCACTGCGCACTATGGAGCGGGTCCTTCACCTCAACTCGATTGCTTGTCAGGAGAGCGCTCTACACGGGCTGGGACACTGGCAACGAGACTACAGCGAAAAAGTGACCCAAATAATCGATCGCTTTTGCTATACGCGTTCGAAAGCTGACCCCCGGCTTTTGGCCTATGCCGGATCGGCCCGCTGCGGATGCGTGCTATGACCTTGAGGCACGTCTCTGGCCTACGCGCTCCGTCACGATGATGGGATCGGACACGCGGTGCGAGAGTGCTTTCCTGTAGCCTCCACCGTAACCGGTTCGATCACTGCCCTGGCGCAAACGGAAAAGGCGCTGTTGGAGGGCTTCGGAGAACGCTTAAAAGAAATGAAGGCGGACGCTACTGGACATGCATGCCTTCGATCTGCTGGCGATGGATGGTGACGATCTGCGTGACCTGCCGCTCTCGATGCGCAAGGCCAATTTGTCCCCGCTTGTTGGCTCGGCGGCCGGATGGGATATTCCTCAGCGAGTTTGAACAAGGCGAGATTGGGCCGGACCTGTTTCGGGCTGCCTGCAACATGGGCTTGGAAGGCTTGGTATCGAAGCGCCGCGACCGGCCCTATCAGGGCGGCAGATCGAAGCACTGGGTCAAGGTGAAGAACCGCAAGCATCCGTCGATGTCGCGGGTGATGGAACGCTAGGTGTCAGGTGTCTAGAAATCAGATTTTCAAGTTCTTGGACTCCCAAGATGTCGACCACGTCTTGAAGGGTGGCACGATCAGAATTTCCAACTTCTCGCATTACCGCACCCTTGAAAAACAGGGCATTGGCGACCCGACTGAGGCTTCAACCATCGTCGATGTTGGCGATGCCATTCTCAAGGGCATCAATGGTCAGCCTACCGCTGAGCCGTGGCGGCCCGAGGGATTTTTGGGCGCATTTGCGGCCGCCTGCAGACGCAGCGTGCAACTAGAGCAGCGCCAACTCCTTGGCGATTTGGCGGCTGACATTGTACTTCTTATCGTTGAGGAGTCGTTCACGGATAGCTTCTTCTACTTGAAGAAGCGCCTGTTTAGCTTCTTGCAGCTGTGCTTCGAGAGACTGCGCTCGGAATTCCAATGCCGTAACTTTATCTTCCGCGGCGGCTATACGGGCTTCAGCAGTTATCAAGGCATTCGAGGCATCTTGCAACTTGCGTTCAGCTTCATTGATGACCTCACGCCGCGCGTTTTCAGCGACTTCAAGGCGCTTTTCGGCAATCTGCGCTCTCTCAACTGCGCTCTTGCAAATGGATTGCGCCCGAGCTTCCGTTTCCCGTACCAGCTCTTCCATTCCACTAAAATGTTCGGCAGCCTGAAACACGAGATTCAGCACGGCCTCACCGCGATCACTCGGTGAAGACCGCGTAAAATTCATGAGATTTTCTTTGCGGAGAGATGCGTCCATTTGTGCAACTGCTGTTTAGAACTCCGGGCAACTATTAAGTACGGTAAATATGGTAACGGGGGGTTAATCTTGGTTTTTTGCCAGCGCCAAAATTATCCAAGCCGAAATCGACGAGGGCGTGATGTCGATTTATGATCTCCTTCGAGATAAGCTAATTGCAAACAAGTCACCTTCCATCAAAATGTCGTTCGCGGCACCGCAATGAGCACTAGCTCCACCTTCCGCAAGCTCTTCGCGGACGCCTATTGCGCTGCGGTTGGATCGTTTGTGTTTGGTCTTTTCCTCGTACGCACGATCGAGCACTTCGATATTCGATACGTCATCGGCATGATCTTGTGCGGCGCCTTCTTGACCATCGTGTTGTTCTGGACGCGCCGCGAGGTCTGGCGTTTCGCTACCAGCGAGAAGGCAGAGAAGCATGCAGTTCAATTCCTGTGGTCTTGTATCTTCTTCAGCATGCTTTCGTTTGTTTTTGGTATCGCAGTGACGACGCTCATTTTGTACTCCGCGGACTTCGCGCGGACATTTGGCGCGGTTTGGTTCGGAGCGCTCACGTGCGTTGGGATTTACCCGGTTCTCCGCGATGCCAAACGCCTTGCCGATGCAGTAGGGCCAAGCCAGATCACATCTCGGTAGGGTGCTACGACGATGCGACGTTTTTTGAAGTGGGCAGTTGTTGCTTTTTTGTTGTGCTTGCATTGGGTTACTTTGCGCGTGAACCGATTTCGTCCCAGCGCAGTGCAACTCTGAATCCTCAAGAAGTCAGAGTAAAGGCGACCACTGTTCCGTACGAGTCGCTCGCGCGTACTCCCGCGACTTTCCAAGGACAAATCGTTACGTTTCGGGGGAAGGTCATTCAAGTGACTCAGAGCGGCGCGAACTACGTCATGCGCGTGAACGTGAACAGAGGAAAATACGACACCTGAACCGATACTATTTACGTCAACTATCAAGCGGCCTCTCAGGCCGAGCCTCGGATTCTGCAGGGCGATATTATTCAGGGGGTGAATTCGTCGGAATAAAATCTTACACAGCTGTACTCGGTCAGACCATTCAAATTCCTCAAGTGGTTGCTCGCGACCCAAAATTGATGCCCTTACCCATTATTGCTCAATTCGGCCGATTTCCGAGACGGACCATGCCTTACGCCACGATACAACCGCCGTTCACACTGAAGCTCCGGGAGATGCCGAAAAAGGAACTTTGTCGCTACTACCAGTGGTTCATGGATGTACTTCCGGAACGAATCAAGGAACTGGCCGCAGCAGTGAGGGACCGGCCGTGCGTTGCAAGCTGGATTTGAACAAATGGATGGTGGTCTTGCGCTTCTGTATCCGGCCCTTGCATGGAGCGATTGTGCTCCTGGCCATCATGGATATCCGCGCGCATCCGATCTCATTCTCGGAAAGGCCCTGAGAGGCCGCTTGGGTCACCAGATCACGGGTGCGACGGCGAGACCGTTTCTCCATATCATAACGACATGATAAGAATCGAAAGAGCACCGATGAAGTTGGCGTGAGGGTATCTTTCGTCATTTCAGAAAATGATTTTTATGAAAAGACCTAAACGAAAAGATGTTGCGACAGAAATTAAATGCCCCGCTTGTGAAGGCACTGGACTTGCCAGAGTAACGCAACCGGTCCAGCCCGGCCGCAAGATCTATCCACCACCTTGTAAGGAATGCGCTGGCAAGGGACGAATTGAAGCGCCGCGCCTTTGAAGAGGCTGGTGTAGGATTCATTCCGGCTAAGAACGAGGATAAGTGGGGGAGCGAATGACAAAAGAAAGAGACGATTATAAAACAATGCTCGACCGCATGGTCGAGGGTGGCACATTATCGGTAATTGACCGGCCAAAACGCCCGCCTTGCGGAATACGACGCTTTGATAGTAACAAAACGTTTGCCTCATTATGCCCTCTTATCAACCATCGTTGCTGCTATATCGGCGATAGCATCAGCGGCAGCGGCCTACTTTGCTTACGCTGCTCTTCATATGTCCCATTAAGTACCCAATAATGAATCGCAAGCAGATAGACAAGATGATCGCGGTAGCTCTAAGCCCCGGTGCATATGAAGAAGAGGCGATTGTCGCACTTAGGAAAGCTCGCGAAGTCGTCAAAAAGAATCCAGAACTTGCTCACCCCGAACCACCTCCTGAGCCTACGCCGCTTCCCACGCCGCCGTCAGATCATTCTATTCAGTACACGGTTTCGAAGATCCCGCAATTTTGGCTACCGATACTCTTAAGCAACTTATCTGAGCAAGCCTATGGCCTAGGGCTTCGAAGTAAGCTTTCTTGTGATTTCTCTGCAACCCTCAGGGCTGTTGATATTCGCTGCGATGGACCTAAAGCCGCGTGCGACGCATTTGTCGAACACCTAAATTGGCTTCTGAATCACATAAACTCACAACCGCCGCAAACTTAGATTTTCGAGCGAATTGCGCCCAGTTGAACGGCGATGATTTATCTGTCCCGCGCCAACTTCCGCTTTCTCCAATGCGTTTCCTTCCCTGAACTTTCAAACACCGGCACAACGTGCCGGTTCAACGCTTGCATGACACCGATACGTGCAAACATTGTCGGGCCGTTGTGTTCTGCAACCAGAGGCAATGCTTCCATCGCAGCCTGCCATTCCGGCGCGTCGTGTTCGGCTTTGGGTAGTTTGGAGATGTCGAGCGCGGCTGACGTTGCCCCCAACTCTTATCCAGTTGCACTGAGAGTCTGGCAGTTGCCATCTTGCACAGTCGGAGCAACGGGCCAAAGCGCGGAGTGCCTGTCAACAGGGTAGCTTGCCTAACCTCACGGTGAACGGGACCTGCGAAGGCTGCCGCTATCGATGGCAAGACCAACCTTGCCCGTCTGCTGGCACGCAGACCGGATGGCATCTTCGTTGCACCGTTCGAACAGGGCGAGATCGGCCCCGATCTGTTTCGTGCCGCCCGCAACATGGGTCTTGAAGGGTTGGTGTCGAAGCGCAGGGACTGGCCCTATCAGGCTGGCCGGTCGAAGCACTGGGTGAAGATCAAGAACCGGATGCATCCGGCGACGAGCCGGGTGATGGATATGTTCGGCTGAAACGGAAGGCACACGGGCTGCCGCGAAGGCTTAGATGCTTGGATCTTCGATCAGATTCGAACACCGCGGACAGTAACAGTCTGCGGCCGCTCTAAGTTGCCGCCTCAAGAGCCATCTCTTCCCAGCGAGTACCATCGCTCCTGATGATTTTTCTGTCCCGCGCCATAGCGTGGCTCTCGGCGCCGTCATCCCGACACGGATGGTCACGTTTAAGTGGAAGGGCATGTCGTCGTGGCACGGGTTGTTTCTAACGCATAGCGCACCACCGAACTCAGGTTATCGGCGAACTGGATGACGGACACGAGAGCCTCCTTGCTCTAACCGTCGAGGCGAACGGCGGTAAATCTTTCTGTTACCGGGAATGCATCATCCGCCGAATTCGACAGCTTACGCGTCCATATTGCGCAAGTGTTGCCGATTGCGGATAACGATCTGACGCCCGCCGGATAGTCCGACTATGCCATTTGCCTGAAGCTGCGATCGCGCGCGCGACACCGTCTCAAGCGTGAGTCCGAGATAGTCCCCGATGTCGCGACGGCACATCGGCAGGGCCATCAGACCGGCGACGGCGAGACGGCGGTCCATCTCCAACAGGAAGTTCGCGACCTTCTCCATCGCGCTCTTTTGACCAAGTAGCAGCATGTGATCTTCCGCGTGCTTCAATTCCCCGGCAGTGATTGCCCAAAGCTCGCGAGCCACCCGGACGTCGGTGCCTGCGGCCTTTTCGAGGTTGGCTGCGCTTGACGAGGCGCACGGTGGTGTCAACGATTGCTTCCGCGGTCAACCGGTGCGTAGGCCCGGACTCCAGGCCGAAGACGTCGCCCGGCAGATGAAACGCACCGATCTGACGGCGTCCATCCGAGAGCAGCTTGTACGTGCGCACCGCGCCAGAAACGACCTCATAGACGTACTCGCACGGCTCGTCCTCGCCGAAGACCTCCTCATCCTTGTTGTAGGTGAATTCGCTTACGACCGCGCCCACATAGCCAGTGATCAGTCCAAACTGGTCGGAAAAAAACTGATGCGACGGGAGAGACACCTCTGTTACCGCGACCGGCTTAATGTTGAGGGAACGAGTAAGCATGTTGCGATCTCCTTATTGATGGAGATCAAATACCCGAGCGGGGCGGCCCCGGAAAGTTCGTGAGATTTCTTAAGGAAAGGCACCTACGTATTTTCCCGTAGGTGCCATACGATCTCGGCGTGTAAGCGGCTTCCTCCCCCGAACGCTCCGAGAAGCTCGTGAAGCCCACCATGTCAGCGAAAAGGACTGTGACCTGCCTGCGCTCTGCCTCCATCAACCCTCCGGTCAGCTGCAAGGGCCCAGAATAGCATACCTTTCAGGACGGCAGCGACTGCCACTCAACCCGGTCGCCGCGGCAAAACTGGAAGGAAGCAAGCAGGCGCGACGATGTCTCAGGTTTGGCCCTTCGCGTCATTTTGGGGCCGCGCAGCAAATCTGGCTGCCTCTGGCCAGCTTATCGCTGGCTGGGTAGGGAGCACGGCCGGACCATCCCATTAGGCGACATCGGCGACTGTCCCGTCGTTACCCGATTTCTTTTGTGATTGACGTCAAATCAAATGAATTTTCCGCTGAAAAACGGCTATCGTCTAAGCGGCCTTGAAAGTCGGGCCGGAAAACAATTCTTTGGGAGGAATGAATGCGTCGTCTAATTGCGCAAGCGGGCGCTGCATCTGTAGCGCTTTTGATTAGCACCGGAGCCTTTGCTCAGGTGCCACCGAATCCTGACAATCCCAACGATGCGATCCCTGATGCATCAACTCTTCCACCCTATGGCCAGCCGATCAATCTCGAGACCGCGAAGAAGGTAGCCGCTGCCGCCATCGCAGAGACGGAAAAACGAAATTGGAATACGCTCTGCATCTCCGTCGTCAACCCCAGCGGCGATCTCGTTTATTTCGAGAAGCAGGATAATTGCCAGTATGCATCCATCGGGATCTCGCAGCACAAGGCGCGCACGGCCGCTCGCTTTCGTCGTCCAACGCTGGTGTTCGAAACGCTGCTCGGCAAGGGGCCTTACTACGCCTATCTAGCGACGCTCGATGACGTGATCGCATCGCGCGGAGGTAATCCCCTAGTGGTCGACGGCAAGGTGATCGGTGCCATCGGCGTAAGCGGCGCCACCGGCTCGCAGGATAACGTGGTGTCGCTGGCTGGACAGGCTGCGCTTAAATAAGGCTGACGGCTTTGACAATAGTTCCGCCGGGATTTCCATCCCGGCGGATTTTTGCGCCAAACTCCTCAAGGATTTCGCGCGAGAGCTTCAGGATAGCGCCCCAAAGAGACTAGTATGAAACATGATTCAATCTTCTGTAGTGAACTTGCAAGGCTATCTATACTTCTGACATCTTTGGGCAGGTGGGTAAAAAAGAGAAATGTTGGTTCTCGAACTCGCTCTTCGGCCACAAGGTATCTTGAGATGACTGCGAGAGATTAGGCGCACAACTAAATTTTCCCACGCGTCTAGTGAGATTTTATCGAAGCCGAATTCGGTGATCAAACTAATCGTCAATCGGGCGTATTGTTTCCGGTTATGAACCACCTTAGCCGCCCGGCGAGGTCTCTAGCCGCCAGAAACAGATCAGCAGCGTCGAAATTGTCGCCGTTCACTTAATCTGAACGCGAGTGACGTCCGAAACCACTTCCGTCGTTGTTTCACAGAGATCCTTTGATTTTTCAGCCAACGCTTTTAGTTGCGTTTGAAAGAACTCTGTCTGGATACGTACGACATCCTGCAAATCTTTTGCTCGTAGCAGTTGGTCCGAAAGCCCAAAACTTGCCGCTACACTCCGCTCAACATAATTTCTGAAGGTTTTGGTCTGATCTGCCGCGCCCAACGGCGATGATGATATGCTCTTTTCAACCAACCGAAAATAGTTCGTAATCGCCTCGTGAGCTTGCTCAAGATTTTTGGTCATCATTGAACGTGCTAGGTCAGCGGGTGTCTTATTCTCAGCCATCATCGCCTCCTGGGAGAA